>Ga0193726_1000650_pt1 | contig 34171 bp, 28 predicted proteins | sample H2c1metaG_FD_144928 | JGI IMG/M metagenome (GOLD analysis project Ga0193726, IMG submission 144928) | Soil microbial communities from a riparian zone of the East river system, Colorado, United States - H2c1 | ecosystem: Environmental > Terrestrial > Soil > Riparian zone | place: USA: East River... | reverse complement strand
TGACCAACGACGCCGAGACCCAGACGATTGCGAGGACGATCGGCACGGTGCTGTGGGACGATTTGAACTACGAACGCGAGTTCGAGCTGATCCCCCGCGACACGTACAGCTCGATCCCCGCCGCAAAGTCATTCACCGACGTCCCGATGGATCGCTGGCGCGAGCTCGGCGCCGACGGCCTCGTGGTCGGCACGGTGGCCAAGTCCGGCGCCGGAATCAACGTCCAGGTGCGGCTGTTCCGCGTAGCGACCGGCAGCTCGGTGTTCGCCAAGGAATACACCGGCTCCGGCGCAAATCCCCGGACGTACGCGCACACGATTTCCGACGAGATCCACAAGGATCAGCGGAACCTGAACGGCGTCGCGCGGACGAAGCTCGCGTTCGACTCGGACCGCGACGGCGAGCGCATGGGCAACACCGTCGAGGAGCGCGCGACCAAGGAAATCTACATCGCGGATTACGACGGCGAGAACCAGAAGCGCGTGACGGTCAACAAGACCTTGAATATCGCGCCAGCCTGGTCGCCGGACGGACGGTCGCTTGCGTACACGTCATACCGTCACGGCCCGCCGAGTCTGTTCATCTCGAACATTTTCGTCGGCACGCTCGAGGAGCTGACGAAAACCGCCGGCGGCGGCCGCGCGGGAGACAGCAACCTGCTCGCGCAATGGTCGCCGGACGGGACCAAGCTGTGCTTCATGTCCACGCGCGACGGCAATCCTGAGATCTACGTCGCGAACCGCGACGGATCCAACCAACGGCGCCTGACCAACCATCCCGCCGGCGACGTCTCCTGCACGTGGTCACCGAGCGGGACGCAAATCGCGTTCGTCTCGGATCGCAGCGGCTCACCGCAGCTCTACATCATCGGAGCGGATGGCCTCGGCATGACGAAGCTCCCGATCGGCGAGTCATACGTCGATCGCCCGACCTGGTCGCCGCCGCCGTTCAACGAGATCGCCTTCGCCGCGCGGACGACGAGCGCGGGCTTCGACATCAAGGTTTTCGATTTCGCCAGCGGCCAGGTTCACGGGCTGACGTTCGGCGAAGGCACCAACGAAAGCCCCGCCTGGTCGCCGAACGGACGTCATCTGGCGTTCTCGTCGACGCGTGCGGGCAAGCGTCAGATCTTCACGGTCGGTCGCGACGGCAAGAACGTCCGGCAGATCACGCGGTCCGGCAACAATTACATGCCGGCCTGGTCAAAGTAGTAAGGATATGGAGCACACGATGCACACTCGACTCGCCGCGCGACTCGCGCTTTCCGCTCTCCTCGCCCTGACGCTCGCGGCATGCCATCACAACAAGCCGCCGATCGCGCGGCCGATGCCGCCGCCTCCGGCCGCGGATGCGACGCCGGGCCGGCCGCCCGCGCCGCCCGAGCCGGTGGCCGAGCCGACCATCGTGCCGCCGGAGCCGGTGAAGGAGGATGCGATTGGGTCGGCGTCGCTGGACGACCTGAACCGCAACTCGCCTATGAAGCCGCTCTACTTCGACCTCGACAGCGCCGAGGTGAACTCGGCCGGCCAGGGCGTACTCGACGCGAACGCCGCCTTGCTGAAAAAGTACCCCACCTGGGCCGTGACGATCGAAGGCCATTGCGACGAGCGCGGGACCGCCGAGTACAATCTGTCGTTGGGCGAGCGCCGGGCCGTGGCGGCGCGCGCGTACCTGGTGTCGGTCGGGATTTCCGGCGATCGCCTCCGGACCGTCAGCTACGGGAAGGAATTCCCGTTCGATCCAGGCCATGACGAGGCCGCGTTCGCGAAGAACCGCCGCGCCCACTTCGTCGTCACGGCTAAGTGAGTAGATATGAGATTCAGAATCGCCCCTGCCCTGTTCGCGATCGTGTTCGCTGCGGTGTCCGCCTCGCCGGTAGGCGCCGCTAATAAAGAACACCAGCAGCTGATGGCCGACATCCGCATGCTGCAGGAGCAGGCGCAGCTGCTGCAGAACATGCTCGGCACGATCAACGACTCGATCAAGGCCGTCAACGCACGCCTCGAGGAGCAGGCCAACGCGAACCGGAAGGCGTTCGCCGATCAGAAGCTGCAGGGCGACAACATCAGCGGCGATCTGCGGATCGTCCGCGAGAAGGTGGACGACAACAACGTCCGCATCGCCTCACTGACGCAGGAGATCGAGGCGCTGCGGCAGATGATCCAGCAGACGGCGTCCGCGCGGCCGGCCGGTACCGACACCACGAGCGCCGCCGGTTCGAGCACGGCGCCAACCGGAGCGCCGCCACCGGTCGCGCCGCCGGCCATGGCCCCCGGGACCTCGCCAACCCAGTTGTACGAAATGGCGCTCGGCGACTACACGATCGGCCAGTGGGAACTGGCGATCCAGGGATTCGAGTCGTACATCCGGACGTTTCCGCGCAGCACGCTGGCCGACGACGCGCAGGTGAAGATCGGCATCTGCTACGACTATCTGGGACAGAAACAGAAGGCCCTCGACGCGTTCGAGACGGCGATCCGCGACTATCCGAATGGGAAAGCCGTGCCGACCGCCCACTACCACAAGGGACTCGCGCTCAAAGATCTGCGCCAGCCGGACAAGGCGAAGGAAGCCTTCCAGTTCATCGTGCAGAAGTTTCCCGACAGTCCCGAGGCCGGACTTTCCAGGCAGCAGCTTCAGCAGCTCGATCGATCGAAGACGCCGTAACGATACGGGCCGAGACAAGCTCGGCCCCTCCAAGGTAGAATCGCAGCCTTATGGGAAGCGTGAACAAGGTCATTCTGGTCGGCAACCTCGGACGCGACGCCGAGTTGCGCTACACGCCCGGCGGCGCGGCGGTGGCGACCATCAACATGGCGACCACCGAAGTCTGGAACGACAAAGCGGGCCAGAAGCAGGAAAAAACCGAGTGGCACCGCGTGATCCTGTGGGGGAAATCGGCGGAGTCGCTCACCGAATACCTCACCAAGGGCAAGCAGATCTACGTCGAGGGCCGGCTGCAGACGCGGCAGTGGGACGACAAGGACGGCAACAAGCGCTACACGACCGAGATCCGCGGCGACAAGATCGTCCTGCTCGGCGGCGGGAGCCGCAGCGGCGGCGGCGGCGCACCGATGGAACGCGGCGAATCAGGCGGCGGCAGTCACGCCCCCGCGCCCGAGTCGTCCGAGCCGCTCACCGACGACGACATTCCATTCTGACGCTTGTAATGCAGAATGCAAAATGCTGAATGCAACTCAAAGATTGCATTAGACATTTTGCGTTTTGCATTACTTAGAGTTTATCCTCCCGCCCGTATCTATCCTCGAGCCTGACCACATCATCTAACTCTGGGGTCGAGACCTCGAAAATATCGCTGTCTTCAATCGCCGTCATGCGGTGCACCGTCGTCGGCGTGATGTGCACGCGGTCGCCCGGACGCATCTCGCGCTTGACGAGATCCGTGCCCTGCTCCGCGATCTCGAACAGCAGCTTCCCCGAGTGCAGGTAGATCGTCTCGTCCTTCTTATTGTGATACTGGAGGCTGAGCGCGTGGCCGGCGTTGACGTGGATCAACTTGCCGACGTAGCGATCGGTCTTCGCCCAGTGCAGCTCGTAGCCCCAGGGTTTCTCGACTCGTGTGACGGTCCCGTTCACGCGTTCACTCCCTCGTCAATGTCAGCCGGCCGAGCGCGGCCAGCAGTTCGTGCTCGATCTCGTCCACGGTCGGCAGACGGAGAATCCGGCGCGCGAGCGCGCGCATGTCGTCGCTCTTCACCTCGGCGAGGACCTGTTTCGCGACGGCGATGGCGCCGGGCGTCATGCTGAACTCGGTGAGCCCCAGGCCGACGAGCAGCGTCAGCAGCGCCGGATCCGACGCCATCTCGCCGCAGAGCGACACCGGGATGCGCTGGCGCGCGGCCGCCCGGCGGACCATCACGATCATCCGCAGGATCGCCGGGTGCAGCGGCTCGTACAGCGCCGACACGCGCTCGTCCGCGCGATCGACCGCCAGGCAGTACTGAATCAAGTCGTTCGTGCCGATCGTGAAGAAGTCCACTTCCCGCGCGAGCAGATCCGCGGTGTACGCCGCCGCCGGAATCTCGATCATGACGCCGATCGGCACGCGCGGCACGTCGTCGCCTCGGCGCGCGAGCTCGGCCGCCGCCTCCGCGACCATCTGACGCGCCTGCCGCAGCTGCTCCACGCCGGACACGAACGGAAACATGATCCGCAGCTGCCCGTGGCGCGCGGCGCGCAGCAGCGCGCGCAGCTGCACCTGGAACAGCTCCGGGCGCGTGAGGCTCAGGCGCAGGCCGCGCAGGCCCTGACGGCTTCCCCGCTGGTCGTCCGTGACCCAGCCGCCGCCCAGCGCCGTCGGCGTCGAGCGGGGCGCCAGCTGATCCTCGTCCACGTCGAACGTCCGCACCGTGACCGAGCCCGGCGCCATCCCCTCGAGCATCCCGCGGTACACCTCGTACTGCTGATCCTCGTCGGCGGATTCGGCAATGTTCGCGGCGCCCGACACGGCGGCCGCCAGCAGAAACTCAGATCGATAGAGCCCGATGCCCTCCGCGCCGGCGTATCGCGCAGCGGCGAGGTCGTCCGGGAACTCGATGTTCGCGTCCAGCCTGATGCGCACGCCATCCGCCGTCGTCGCCGGCCTGCGCCGTTCGGCGTCGGCCGCGGCGGCCGGGCGCCGGTCGTCGCCGTGGCGCGTCGCGCGTTCGAGCGCCTCCGAATCCGGATCGACGATGATCTCGTTCGCGCTGCCGTCGATGACGACGAGCTGCCCGGGCAGGACGATCTGGCTGGCGTTGTGGAGCCCGACGACCGCCGGCACTTCGAGCGATCGCGCGAGGATGGCAGTGTGATACGTGCGGCTGCCCGCGTCCGTGGCGAAGCCGCGAACTTTTGTCCAGTCCACCTGCGCCGCAAGCGAGGGCGTCAGCTCGTCGGCAATCAGGACGGACGACTCGTCGAGTTCGCGCAGGAGATCGCGCGGCGTCGAGACGCCCTGGCGCAGATTCATTCTGATGCGGCCGACGAGGTCCGCGACGTCGCCCTTCCGCTCGCGCAGATAGGGATCCGCGACCTCGTCGAACACCGCGCTGAATTCGTCGAACACCTGCTGGACGGCCCACTCGGCGTTCACGCGCTGGGCGCGGACGATCTCGGCTGCACGCGGCACGAGCATCGGATCGTCGAGCATCAGGAGCTGGGCGTCGAACAGCGCCGCCAGTTCCGGTCCGCGCCGCTGCGCGACGCGGCTGCCGATGTCGGTGAGCTGCTGGCGCGAGCGCCCGCGGCTCTCCTCGAGCCGCGCCACTTCATGCTCCACCCGCGCGGGCGCGATCTGGTAGCGCAGCACCTGCGCGCGCTGAATCAGGATGACGGCGCGGCCCGACACGATGCCGGGCGAGACGCCGATGCCGGTTAAGCGCCGCACGTGTCCTCGCCGAAGCCGGAAGAGACGAGCGCGGAGAGCGCCTCGACGGCGTCGCCTTCGTCGGCTCCCTCCGCGCTGATCACAATGGCCGAGCCGCGCGCCGCGGCCAGCAGCAGAATGCCCATGATGCTCTTGCCGTCCATCTCGCGCCCGTCGCGCGACACGCGCACGTGCGACTGAAACCGCGCCGCGAGGTGCACGAATTTCGCGGCGGCACGCGCGTGCATGCCGAGTTGATTGACGACCGTCACCGTGCGCGTCATCACGGAGCGGCCTTCTCGCCGCGCAGGAAGTCCGACGCCACCCAGATCGCCGCCCGGCCGTCGTCTCGAATCTGGCGCGCCACGCCCAGCAGATCCGAGGAGCTGCTCAGGCTGGCGAGCTTGATGAGCATGGGCAGGTTGACGCCCGTAATCACCTCGAGGCGGTCCTTGTCGATGAACGTCATGCCCAGGTTCGACGGCGTGCCGCCGAACATGTCGGTCAGGAGCAGAACACCGGCGTCGCCGCGCACGCGCTCGATCGCCTGGACGATGTCCTCGCGCGCGTCGTTCACCTCATCGTGCCAGCCGATCGACACGGCGGTGAAGCGCGGGAGATCGCCGACGATCATCTCGGCCGCGTTCACCAGCTCGATCGCGAGCTGTCCATGGGTGACGACGACGACTCCGATCACAGCCTTTTATCCTACCCCTTCCTGCCTATCCCGCCCATCCCGCCCTCACGCATGTGCGATGTCCCTGTGGCGGACGCGCACGCGGACCCCGGACAGGTCGGCGAGCGCGCGGCGCAGCCGTTCCGCGATCATCACCGAACGGTGCCGGCCGCCCGTGCAGCCGATCGCGACCGTCAGGTAGCTCTTGCCCTCGGCCACGTAATACGGCACGGCGAACCGCACGTATTGTTCCAGCCGATCGATGAAGTCGCGCGTCGCGGCGTCCTTTTCCATGAATTGCGCGACCGCGCGGTCGCGCCCCGTCCGGCGCCGCAGCGCCGGGACGAAATGCGGATTCGGCAGGCAGCGGACGTCGAACATCAAATCGGCGTCCACCGGCACGCCGAACTTGTATCCGAAGCTGAGCAGCGTGATCATCAGCCGCTTCCGCGATCGATCGCGCGACAGGCTCATGAAGAACTGCCGCAGCTCGTGGACGGTCATATCCGAGGTGTCCACGATCTCGTCCGCGAGCGCGCGGATCGCGTGGAGCCGCGAACGCTCCTTGCGGATCCCCTCGGTCACCGAGCGGTCCGGCGCCAGCGGATGCGGCCGGCGCGATTCGCTGAAGCGCCTCACGAGCGCGGCGTGGCTCGCCTCCAGGAAGATCAGCACCGGATTCAGCCGCGGCATCTTCCGCAGCCGCTTGAAGATCTCCGGGAACTGCGACAGGAAGTTGCCTTCGCGGACGTCGACGACGATGGCGACTTTGCTCATGTCGCCGGCGGCGCGGAGCGATAACTTCGCCAGCGTGGGGATCAGCGTCGTCGGCAGGTTGTCGACGCAGAAGTAGCCGAGGTCCTCGAGCGCGCGGATCGCCTGCGACTTGCCAGAGCCCGACAGGCCGGTCAGGACGATGAACGGATGCCCGGCCTTCGGGCGCTTCATGCCGGCTCTCCAGGGTCCATGGCTTCGTCGTCTTCGTCGTCTTCCCGGTCCGGCGCCACTGGAAGCGGCGTTTCGTCGCGCAGCGTGCGATCGAGGCGCTCCGCGAACGCCCGTGCGGCATGGTGCCCCCGCGCGCGCAGCAGCTGATTGCGCGCCGCCACCTCGACGAGGATGGCGATGCTGCGTCCTGGCGCCACCGGCATGCGGATCAGGGGAACCCGGAGGCCGAGCACCTCGTGGAAATCGTCGTCCAGGCCGAGCCGCTCGTACTCACGCGTCGGATCCCAGCGTTCGAGCTGCACGACGAGCTCGATGCGCTTGGACGACCGCGTCGACGCGATGCCGAAGAGATCCTTGACGTTGATCAACCCCAGGCCGCGCAGCTCCATGTGGTGCCGCGTCAGCTCGGGACAGGTGCCGATGAGGATCGTCTCCGCGCGCCGGCGGATCTCGACGGTATCGTCCGCGACGAGACGGTGGCCGCGGACGATCAGGTCCAGCGCGCACTCGCTCTTGCCGATACCGCTCTCCCCCACGATCAGGACGCCGAGGCCGAGAATGTCCAGCAGCACCGCGTGCATGACGATGCGCTCGGCGAGCGAGTCCTCGAGGAACGACGTCAGCTTCGCGATCGCGATCGGCGTCGCGGCGGGCGTCTTGAGCAGCGGCAGGCCGGCGCGCTCCGCCTCGCGCGCGACGGCGGCAGGCGGCGTGAAGCCGCCCGTGATCAGCACGCAGGGGAAATCGAGCGTCATCGCGAGGCGCAGCGATTGCACGCACGCGGCCTCGTCGAGGCTTTCGAGATACCGAATCTCGCTCTCTCCGAAGATCAGGACGCGGCCCGGCCTCAGGTATTCGTGGAACCCCGCGAGCGCGAGGCCGGTTTTCTGGATGTAGGGACTGGTGATGAGGCGTTCGCGGCCCGCCGCGCCCGCCAGCAGTTCGAGCGGCAATCCGAACGATTCCGGACGGCTGCCAAGCAGCGCGCCGACGGAGACGCCCGCGACTGATGGCATGGAAGGGATTCTACGACTCGGTCTCGATCAGCATGAGGTCGCCATTGCCTCGGCGGAACAGCACGCTGATCGCAGACGACTCCGCGTCGCGGAAGATGACGAGCCCGTCGCCCCCCGCTTCCGCCTCGCGCGCCGCATCGGCGACCGTCATCGGTTTGATCGCCTGGCGCGATGATTTCAGGATCCGCGGCATGCGCACGGCGATACCGGGCGCCTTCTTTCGCCGCACCGGGGTGCTGCGTCCGGCTGGCTCCGATGCCCCCGCTCCGTCCCCGGCGGCGCCGCGGCCGCGGCGTTTGCGCTCCTGCCACTTGCCTTTGATCTTCTTGGCCTGCTGCGCGAGCCGGGTCACCGCCTGGCCGATCGCCATGTCCCACGTCGTGGCCGTGCCGACGCCGTGGAGGAATTTCTCGCCGCGCGCGTGCAGCGTGACGTCCGCGCGGCAGCGGCCGCGCTCGACGCCGAGCACGGTCTGCGCCGAGACGGCGCCGTCGTTCAGCAGGCGCTCCAGCTTCGCGAGTTTCAGGTCGACCAGTGTGCGCTGTGCGGGCGTGATCGTGAGGTGACGGCCGGTGAGCTCGAGACGCATGGTTCAGTACAGGACCTTCCGCTGATTCGACGTGGAGATCTTCAGCTCCTCGCGGTATTTCGCGATGGTGCGGCGCGCGAGGACCAGCCCCTCGCGCTGCAGGATGCTGACGATCTTCGAATCGCTCAGCGGCTTCCGCGGATCCTCATTCTCGATGATCTTCCGGATCCGCTGCTTGATCGTGACCGACGACACCGCCTCGCCGTACGAGCTGCTGATGCCGCTGTGGAAGAAGTACTTCATCTCGAACACGCCCTGCGGCGTGTGCATGTACTTGTTCGTGACGACGCGGCTGACCGTGGACTCGTGCATCCCGATGTCGTTCGCCACGTCGCGCAGCACCAGCGGCCGCAGGTGCTCGATGCCGTGGTCCAGGAAGTCGCGCTGGAAGTTGATGATGCTGTTGGCGACCTTGTGGATCGTCTTCTGCCGCTGTTCCACGGATTTGATCAGCCACAGCGCGGAGCGGAACTTGTCCTTCACGTACGCACGGGTCTCGTCGGTGTTGTCCGCCGCGCTCTTGTCCAGCAGCCGGCGATACACCGGGCTGATGCGCATCTGCGGCAGGCCGTCTTCGTTCAGGACGGCGACGTACTGATCCTCGACCTTCACGACGTACACGTCCGGAATGACGTACTGCGACTGCGTCGGGTTGTAGCGGCTGCCCGGCTTCGGATCGAGGTGCTTGATGACCTCGATGTGTTCCTTCAGGTCGTCGATGGTGAGCCCGAGCTTGCGCGCGATCTCCGGCACCTGATGGTTCTGCAGCAGGCGCAGATGATCGGTGACGATCTTCTCCGTCGGCGTGCCTTCGAGGCCGGCGTGGCGCAGCTGCAGCAGCAGGCACTCCTGCAGGTCGCGCGCGGCGACGCCGATCGGGTCGAAGCCCTGAATGAGGCGCAGCGCGCGCTCCACGTCGCCGACCGACCACGGCCCCATCGACGCGAGCTCCTCGAACGAGGCCACCAGATACCCGTCGTCATCCAGGTTCCCGATGATCGCCGAGCCGATCTCGCGGATCAGGGGCTCATCGGTCTGCATCGAGAGCTGCCAGAGCAGGTGATCGGAGAGCGAGCTGCTGGTCGAGAGCGTGTTCTCGATCGGCGGCAGTTCTTTCACTTCCTGCGGAGCCCGCGGCCGGTACCCGTCGTCGAGATAGTCGCCGAAGAAGTACTCGTAGTCCTGGTCGTCCCAGGTGTCCGTCTTGTTCCCCTGCGGCTCCGCGTCGGTCTTCTCGACCTGCGCGGCCGCCTCGGCGGGCTGCAGCTCCTCGGTCGGCACCTCCTCCAGCATCGGGTTCTCGACCATCTCCTGATTCAGCAAATCGGAGAGCTCGAGCGTCGACATGGGCAGCAGCTTGATCGCCTGCTGCAATGAAGGCGTCAGTATGAGTTTCTGGACGAGTCGAGTGTGGAGTTTCTGCTGGATTCCCATTGAAAGACGACGCGTCAGCTAAGCCGTTGGCGCAGCATGCAATTCTCAGGCCTAGTTTAATCCAATCGGAACTCGGCGCCCAAGTAAATCCTCCGGACCTCCTCGTCGGCGGCCAGGCTATCCGGCGTCCCACTCTTGAAAATGGCCCCGTCGTGGACGATGTAGGCGCGATCCGTGATCCGTAGCGTTTCCCGCACGTTGTGGTCGGTAATCAGCACCCCGATCCCGCGATCCTTCAAGTGAAAGATGATCTTCTGGATGTCGGTGACCGCTATCGGGTCGATGCCGGCGAACGGCTCGTCGAGCAGCATGAACTTCGGCGCCACGACCAGCGCGCGGGTGATTTCCGCCCGCCGGCGCTCGCCGCCCGACAGCGTGTGCGCCGGCGACTGCGCGAGCGGCGTGAGGCCCAGCTCCGCCAGCAGCTCCTGCACGCGCGCCCGGCGCGCGGCCGCGTCCAGCCCCATCGTCTCGAGAATCGCGAGGAGGTTCTGTTCGACCGTGAGTCCGCGGAAGATCGACGGCTCCTGCGGCAGGTAGCCGATCCCTTTGCGCGCCCGGATGTACATCGGATCGTCGGTCACGTCGTGGCCGTCGAGCAGGACGCGGCCGGAGTCGGGCCCGGTGAGGCCGACCGTCATGTAGAAGGTGGTGGTTTTGCCCGCGCCGTTCGGGCCGAGCAGGCCGACCACTTCGCCGGAGGCGACATCGAGATTCACCCCCCGGACGACGGTGCGGCCGCCGTACGATTTGGTGAGGTTCTCAGTTCGGAGTGTCGCCATTTATGATCCGGAACACTTCCCACTCCCCTTCCCGTACGTGCGAAAGTTTTTCTGGCCGTCGACGACGATAGTATCGGTGGCCTTGTGGAAGGTCAACGTCTTGCCGGCGGTCTCGAAGTCGCACTCGTCCACCACTTTCACCGGCGTGCCCGACGCGATGTAGCGCTCGTCGTCGGCGAAGTAGCTGACGCGGCTGCCGGTGGTCGTCCGCGCCGTCTCTTTGAGCACGACGTTGTCGTACGCCTCGGCGCGCTCGAGCTCGTTGCCTGACGGCTTCAGGAACAGCTCGATCTTGTCCGCTTTCATGTCGCCTTCGGATCCCTTGAGGTGCGCGTCGCCGGTGTACGTCGCGCAGTGCGTGTCCTCGCGGTACACGAAGTCCGATGCCGCGCCCAGCGACTGCGCGCGCGTCTTCGTCGTCTTGTTCGTGTCCTTGTCGTGCTTGCTCTCGTCGAGCGTGACCGCTGTGGTCACTTTGCCGCTCGCGGTGAGATCGCCCGTCTTGTCGTCGATGACGATCGTGTCGCCGCTGATCGCGGTGTCGGCCTGCCAGAGCTGCGCGCCGCCGGTGTAGATCGCCTTCGATATCTCGCCGTCGTACTGCAAATCCGTCGACGTCACGTTGACCGGCTGATCCTGCTTCAGCAGCGACGGCATCTTGGTCTCGGACCCCGACCCCTTCTTCGCGGGCTGAATCACGCTCTTCACGTTGCCGTTGGCGGTCATCTTCGGTCCGTGCAGATCCACGTCGATGCTCGTCGAGTCGATGGCGATTTGCTCGTTGAGGACGTGCGGCACCACGGGCCCCGGGGTGGGCTCGGTCCCGCGGAGCAGGAGCGTGCCCTTGTCCAGCACGTAGCGCGCGCCGGCCGCCGCCGCCTTCATCTTGCCGTCGGTGAACTTCACGTTGCCGAGGAACTTGGCCTCGTCGATCGAGCTCAGGCCCGGCTTGAGGCTCACTTCGAGCGTCGCGGACGTGGCCGAACGGTCCACCGTCGCGCTCGTCTCGCGGTACTCGACGTTCTGTTCGAAGCGCGCGTCGGTCAGCCCGCGCCCCGGCTGACCGGTCGCGGTCATCGTCGTCGCGCGAACGCTGCGCGCGGCGACGCCGGGCTCCGGCGGAAAGGTGAGCTGGACCGCGTCGTGGGCGACCAGGGACGTCGGCGTCGTGCCGTCAGGCGCGAGCCCCGTGTCGATCGATCCGGCGCGCAGCTGGCGGCCCGGCTTCCCCGCATCGCCGGCGAGTTGCAGCACGCCGTCGCCGATGACGAGCACGTGCTGAATCACCTGGCCGTCGGCGCCGTAATTCAAGTTCACGTCGCGTCCGCTGAGCGCCTGCAGTCCGCCCGGCGAGGGCTTCGCGCTGGTCACGCGCGAGTGGCCCCGCAGCTCCACCACCTGGATGCGCTTCTCATCGTCGCTCAGATGCGCGATGGCCTGATCGGCTTCGGTGATCTCGCCGCTGCTCCGCTGGACGCGCACGCCGCCGTCGAACGTCACGGTCTTCTCGCGGCGCGCGAACGCCGCCGAGCCCGACGTCACGTCCGCGCCGCCCGCGCCCGCCGCGTCCGCGTCGATGTGCACGACGGCGCCGGCGAGAATGGTCATTACGTCGCGGTCCTTGTCGTACGTCATGCCGGTCCCGCGCCCCGACATCCTGTTCTTGCTGAACTCGACCGGCCCGGGCGCGCGGACGGTTCCGTCGGTGGCCGCATACGTCGCGTGCTCGGTCTTCGCGCTCAGCCCATCGCTGGCAGCGAGCTTCACGTCCCCGTCGAGGGTGTAGCGTTCCGGGTTGTCCTGTTTCCGGCCGTCCTTGCCGGTCACGGTAAACGTGCGGCCGTCGGCGCGATTGGTGGACGTGATGATCACGTTGGAGAGGGAGGAACTGCCGTCCGCGTACGCGAGTTCCTTCTCGAACTGGACTTTCAGATCCTCGCGGGAGCCGGTGCGGCGGACGTATTCGCCGCCGTGGCTCTCCATCACCTGCTTGCCGGTCAGCTCAATCGCCGCGCCCGGCGCGCTGGGCGCGCGGCGGCCGAACATGAACGCGACGAAGATCGCGAAGATGGCAGCCGAGACGGCGATGACGGAGCGCGCGCGGCGCTGCCAAGGGGGCATGCTTGAATCTTAGGATGTGAGGATGATGGGATGTGGGGATGTAGGGATGTAGGGATGTGAGGCCCTTACATCCTTAGATCCTTAGATCCTTAGATCCTCACTTCTCTTGAGGTCCGCCAGCGTCAGTTCCAAATACGTCGAACCATTGTACTGGTTCTGCTCCAGCGAGAACGCGACGTCGACGGCGGCCTTGTTTTCGGTGAGGTACTCGTGGCGCTCCGCGGCGCGCCAGGCGACCGCGCGGAAGATGCGGCCCTCCTGCTTCAGCGACATCTTCAGGTGGCGTTCCTTCAGCTTCCGCGGGCCGTCCACGATCTCGACGCGGCGCGCCGAAAACACCGGACGCGGATTGCCGGCGCCGAACGGCGCCAGCGAGGCGACGCCCGAGGCGACCGATTCGGTGATCGTCCGGAACGACAGGTCCGCGTCGATGTGCAGCCTCGGCATCAGATCGTCCGGGCCGAGCGTCTCGTCGGCCACCGCGTTCACGGCCGCGCGCAGTGCCTTGATCCGCCCGGCTTCGAGCGTCAGGCCGGCCGCCTGCTTGTGCCCGCCAAAGCGGATGAACAGATGCGCGCACCGTTCGAGCGCCCCGAGCATGTCGAACCCGGGAATGCTGCGGCACGACCCGTGCGCCACGCCGTCCTCCACCGACAGCACGATCGCCGGCCGCCGGAACGCATCGACGAGCTTCGACGCGACGATGCCGATCACGCCGCGGTGCCAGCCGTCACCGGCGACCACGATGACGGTCGGCGCACCGATCTCCGGATCGGTCTGGACGATCTTCTTCGCGGCGGCGAGCGTCTCGGCTTCTTCCTCCTGCCGCCGCACGTTCTCGGTGTCGAGCTGCTGCGCCAGTTGGCGCGCCTCGTCGCCCATCGACTCGTCGCTCGCCAGCAGGAGGCGCGTGGCGATGTCGGGCGTGCTCATGCGGCCCGCCGCATTCACGCGCGGCGCCAGCATGAAGGAGATGTGATAACTGTCGATCGACTTCCCGGTGAGTCCGCACACGTCCAGCAGCGATCGCAATCCGATCTTGTGCGGTCCCTTCGTGAGGAGATCGAGGCCGATTTTCGCGATGACGCGATTCTCGCCGACCAGCGGCACGACGTCGGCGAGCGTGCCGATCGCCGCCACCTTCACGAAGCCCGGCAGCCACGCGTCGCGATCCGCGCGCCGGCAGAGCGCCTGAACGACTTTCAACGCGACGCCGACGCCGGCGAGGTTCTTGTCCGGGTACGAGCAGTCGTGCCGCTTCGGGTTGATCACCGCGAGCGCCGCCGGCAGCTCGGCATCCGGCTCGTGGTGGTCGGTGATGATCAGATCGACACCCAGCTCGCGCGCGCGCCGCGCGGCGTCCGCGCCGCGGATGCCGCAGTCCACGGACACGACCAGCGACACGCCGTCCGCGTGCAGCCGATCGAGCGCCGCCGGCTGAAGGCCATAGCCGTCTTTCAAGCGCTCGGGGATGAAGTGGACAACGTCGGCGCCGAGCAACTCGAGGGCGCGGCGCAGGATCACCGTGGACGTCACGCCGTCGACGTCGTAGTCGCCGTGGATCGCGATGCGTTCCTTGGCGGCGACCGCTTTCAGGATCCGATCGACCGCGACGCCCATGTCCTTGAGCGCCATCGGATCGTGCAGGTGATCGAGCGAGGGATTCAGAAAGCGCGAGGCGATCTCCGGGTCCGCCAGCCCGCGCTGGCACAGGAGCCGCGCCACGGTGAGTGGTATTTTCAGCGCCAACGCCAAGGTATCGGCGGCCGAATCATCGCACGCGGTTAATTCCCACCTCGGGGCAATCATTCAGCTTCTCCGCGGCATTTCACTTGCTTCAACGCTGATTCACCACCAAGAACACAAAGGACACAAAACCATGGGGCCTAACGACACCAGTCACGCTGCGATCAAGTGTGCGCTGAACGTTCATACGGCACTTGGCCCCTTCCGCCGAGTCATCAACGGCCCCGAGTCCGAGCTCTAGCCCAACGCTTTTGTGTTCTTTGTGCCCTTTTGTGGTGACTAGGCGCTGACTTGGAAATTCGTGTATCAACTACCCTCTTCGGTGAAATCTATCCCTAACCTACCCATGCTCCTGAACATGTCGTAGCGGCGCGCGAGGCGGGCTTCGCTGTCCAGGGCACGCACTTCCGCGAGGACGCGGCCGAGGACCTCGTCCACGAGCGCGGCGGCGGCGGCAGGATCGGTGTGCGCGCCGCCGATCGGCTCGGGGATGATGCCGTCGATGATCGCCGCCTTCAGCAGATCGGGCGCGGTCAGCTTCAGCGCGGCGGCGGCTTCCACCTTCTTCGACTGGTCGCGCCACAGGATCGACGCGCACCCTTCCGGCGGGATGACGCTGTAGATCGCGTGCTCCTGCATCAACACCCGGTCGCCCACCGCGATGCCGAGCGCGCCGCCGCTCCCGCCCTCGCCGCTGACGATGACGATGATCGGCGTGTCGAGGAGCATCATTTCGCGCAGATTGACCGCGATCGCTTCCGCCACGCCGCGCTCCTCCGACTCGATTCCGGGATACGCCGCCGGTGTGTCCACGAACACGATGATCGCGCGGCTGAATTTCTCGGCGAGCTGCATCGCGCGCAGCGCCTTGCGGTAGCCCTCCGGCCGCGCGTAGCCGAAGTTGCGGAAAATCTTTTCCTTGGTGTCCTTGCCCTTGACGTGGCCGACGAGCAGCACCGGCTCGCCCTTGTACTCAGCGAAGCCGGTCATGATCGTGTGGTCGTCGGCAAAGCGGCGATCGCCGTGGATCTCCACGAAGCCGGTGAACAGGCGCGCGATGAAATCCTCGAGGCCGGGCCGGTTCGGGTGGCGCGCCACCTGCACGCGCTGCCACGGCGTCAGCGATCGATACACCTCGGCGCGCACCGACACCAGGCGGCGGCCGAGCGCTTCAATCTCCCGATCCCGTCCGTCGGTCCGGGGCAGCAGCGTCAGCGCCTCGATCTCCTTCAGGAGCACGGCAATCGGCTCTTCGAATTCGAGCGTTTCTAGTGGCATATCCTCATCGCAGCGAAACCGCTCCGGCGCCGACCACCTGCTCGACTTCCGCGATCAGCGCGGGCGACGGTCGCACGCGGATCTGCGAGGTGACGTCCGCCTTCACGCGCAGGCCCACGGATCCGCCCGGCACTTCCATCTCGAACGTCACGCGGCGGTCGCCGCGGTGCCGCGAGAAGATTTCGCCGAGCGCCTCGAACACGCCCCGTCCGGCCGGCATCTTGACACGAATCGCGACCTCGCGCGCAAGCCGCTCGCGAACGGCGTCGATCGGTAGAATCTCTGAGGCCAGGATCCTCGTCGTCTCGTCGTCGCGCTCGAGCTTGCCGCGGACCACCACGAGCGCGCCCACTTCGATCAGGCTGCCGCTGCGTGAAAACGCTTCCGGGAAGACCACGACTTCGACGCCGCCGACGTGATCTTCGAGCGTGAAGACCGCCATGCGGTCGCCCTTTTTCGTCCTGAGCGGGCGCAGCGTCGCGACAATGCCGCCGACGCTCGTGTCGGGCTCGATCGGCTTCGGACCGCCGGGGCCCCACGAGTCGCCGCGCGCCCCGTTGGTCGGCGCGTCCGCGAGCTCCAGAATCGTACGGGCGCCGAACTCCTTCAGATCGGCCAGATGCCGATCGATGGGATGGCCGCTCCAGTACAGGCCGAGCGTTTCCTTTTCGAACGCCAGCTGCTCGGTCTCGGTCCACGGCGTGGCGTCGGGCAGCTGTACCGTCGCGCGCCCCGATCCGCCGGCGTCGTCGTCGTCGAAGCCGCCGAGCAGATTGCCCTGCCCGCTGTCCTTCGATCGCTGCATGCGGGCGCCGTGCTCGCACGCGGCGTCGATCGCCGCATATAGCCGGGCGCGCAAGGCCGCCGACGGCAGCGCGGTGAGCGCCGCATCGCCGTCCGCCAGCGAATCGAACGCGCCGGCTTTCACGAGGCTCTCGAACACGCGCTTGTTGGCGAGGCGGAGATCCAGATCCTCCGACAGCGCGTGCAGCGACGCGATCCGTCCCTTGGATTTCCGGACCTCGAGCAGCGACGCAATCGCGCCTTCGCCGACGTTCTTGATCGCCGTGAGCCCGAAGCGGACGCCCTTCGGCGTCACGGTGAACGGAAGCTGGCTTTCGTTGACGTCGGGCGGCAGCACCGGGATGCCGCGGTCGCGGCACTCGCCGAGGTACAGCGCGAGCTTGTCGGTGTTCTGCGCTTCGATCGTCAGCAGCGCCGCCGCGAAGTACCACGGATAGTTCGCCTTCAGGTACGCCGTCTGATACGCGAGGAACGCATACGCGGTGGAGTGCGACTTATTGAAGCCGTATCCCGCGAAGTGCTCCATCAGATCGAAGATGCCGGCGGCCTTCTTCTCCGCGATGCCGCGCTGCTTCGCGCCGCCGACGAACTTCGCGCGCTGCCTCTGCATCACCTCGATGTTCTTCTTGCCCATCGCCTTGCGCAGGATGTCGGCTTCCCCGAGCGTGAAGCCGGCCAGCACGTTCGAGATGCGCATCACCTGTTCCTGGTAGGCGATGACGCCGTAGGTCTCGGCGAGGATCGGCTCGAGCTGCGGCAGCTCGTATTTCACCTCGGTCCGGCCCTGCTTGCGCTCGATGTAGTCCTTCACCATCCCGCTGCGCAGCGGACCGGGCCGGTAGAGCGCGTTGAGCGCGATCAGGTCTTCGAGGCGCTGCGGCTTGGCCTGGCGCAGAATCTCGCGCATGCCGCTCGACTCGAACTGGAAGATCCCGTAGGTCTGCCCGTCCTGGAAAATCTGGTACGTCTTCGCATCGTCCAGCGGGATGTGATCGATGTCGAGCTTCTCGCCGGTCGTCCGCTCGATCTCGGCGATCGCGTCGGCGATGAGCGTCAGCGTGCTCAGGCCCAGAAAATCCATCTTCAGGAGACCGATGCGCTCGATCTCCTTCATGGACCACTGCGTCGTGATTTCGTCGCGGGCCCCCTTGTAGAGCGGCGCGAACTCCGTGATCGCCCTCGGCGCGATGACGACGCCGGCCGCGTGGACGGAGGCGTGGCGGGTCATGCCCTCGAGACGGCGGGCGACGTTCAGCAGCTCCTTGACCTTGGGGTCGCTCTGCTCCATGGCCTTGAGCGCCGGGTTCTCTTCGAGCGCCTTCTCGAGCGTCATGTCGAGCGCGGGCGGGATCTGCTTCGCGACCTTGTCGACGTCGGCAAACGGCATCTCGAGCACGCGCCCGACGTCGCGGATCACCGCCTTCGCTTTCATCGTCCCGAAGGTGATGATCTGTGCGACGTTCTCGCGGCCGTATTTCTGCGTGACGTAGTCGATCACCTCGCCGCGGCGCCGTTCGCAGAAGTCGATGTCGATGTCTGGCAGGGACACGCGCTCCGGGTTGAGGAAGCGCTCGAAGATCAGATCGAAGTCGAGCGGATCGACGTCCGTGATGCGCAGGCAGTACGCGACGAGCGACCCGGCCGCGGATCCACGGCCCGGCCCGACCGGAATGCCCTTCTCGCGCGCGTAGCGGATGAAGTCCCAGACGATCAGGAAGTACCCGGGGTACTTCATCTGCTTGATCATCTCGATCTCGTACGAGAGGCGCCGCTCGTACTCGTCGACCGTGTGGCGCAGGGCGCCGGTCGAGGCCAGCTGCTGCAGCCGCGGGAGGCGCTCCTTGAACCCTTCGCGCGCCACGTGCTCGAAGTAGTCGTTCAGCGTGAACGGCGCGGGCACGTCGAAGTCCGGAAGGAAGTTCTGCCCTTCGCCGATCGTGACGCTGCAGCGCTCCGCGATGCGCATCGTGTTGGCGAGCGCCTCCGGGAAATCCTTGAACACCTCCGCCATTTCCTCGGCGGTTTTCAGGAAGAACTGCTTCGCGTCGTAGCGCAGGCGCTTCGGATCGCTGAACGCCTTGCCCGTGCCGATGCAGAGCAGGATGTCGTGCGGGTGCGCGTCGCCTTCCTTCAGGTAGTGCACGTCGTTCGTGCAGATCAGCGGGAGCTTCAGATCGCGCGCGATGGCCGGCAGGCCGCTGTTCACGGCCCGCTGCTCCTCGATGCCATGCCACTGCATCTCGAGGAAGAAGTTGTTCGGCCCGAGGATGTCGCGATACGCGCCGGCCGCTTCCACGGCCTTCTTCACTTGCTGATGCGACAACCCCTCGGCGACTTCGCCCTTCAGGCAGCTGCTCAGACCGATGAGCCCCTTCGAGTGCTTTGCCAGGAGCTCCTTGTCGATGCGCGGCTTGTAGTAGAAGCCTTCCGTGTAACCGGACGATACCAGCTTGATCAGGTTGTGATAACCCTCGAGCGTCTCCGCGAGCAGGACCAGATGATTCTGCGTCTCGCCCGGATTGCCGCTCTTGGTCAGACGGCTGCCCGGCGCGACGTACACCTCGCAGCCGAGAATCGGATTCAACCCGCGCGCCCGCGCGTGATCGTGAAAGATCACCGACGAGAACATGTTCCCGTGCTCGGTGACCGCGATCGCCGGCATCTTCAGCTTGACGGCCTGATCCAGCACCTCGTCGATGCGGCAGGCGCCGTCGAGCAGCGAAAACTCGGTGTGTAAATGAAGGTGGACGAACTCCGCCATTACTCCCACTCAATCGTCGACGGCGGCTTCGAGCTGATGTCGTAGACGACGCGGTTAATGCCTTTCACGTCGTTCACGATGCGCGATGAGATCCGCGCGAGCAGATCGTGCGGCAGACGCGCCCAGTCGGCCGTCATGCCATCGCGGCTGTCCACGGCGCGAATGGCCACCGTGTACTCGTACGTCCGCGCGTCACCCATGACGCCGACGCTCTGGATCGGCAGCAGCACGGCGAAGCTTTGCCACAACGTCGCATACAGCCCTTCGCGGCGCACTTCCTCCGTCACGATCGCGTCCGCGCGCCGCAGGAGATCGAGCCGCGGCACCGTCACCTCGCCGAGGATCCGCACCGCGAGCCCGGGACCGGGAAACGGCTGGCGGACCACGAACTCCTCTTCGAGTCCGAGCTTGCGCCCGACCTCGCGCACTTCATCCTTGAACAGCTCGCGCAGCGGCTCGACGAGCTTCATGCGCATCCGCTCCGGCAGGCCGCCGACGTTGTGGTGGCTCTTGATCATCTCCGACTGTCCGACGACGGACACCGATTCGATCACGTCTGGATACAGCGTCCCTTGCGCCAGGAAATCGACGCGACCCAGCTTCGCCGCCTCCACCTCGAACACGTCGATGAACGCCGCGCCGATGATCTTGCGCTTCCTCTCCGGATCCGTGACGCCGGCCAGCCGCTCGAGAAACAACGCGGACGCATCCGCGAAGACGAGCGGCAGGTTCAGTCGTTCGTAGCGCTTGCGAATCTGCGACGCCTCGTTCAGCCGCAGGACGCCGTTGTCCACGAAGATGCACGTCAGCTTGTCGCCGACCGCGCGGTGGATGATCAGCGCCGCCACCGTCGAGTCGACGCCGCCGCTCAGTGCGCAGACGACGCGCCCGTCGCCGACCTGGGCGCGGATCTTCGCCGTCGCCTCCTCCACAAACGACGCCATCGTCCAGTCGCCGGTGCAGCCGCAGATGCCGTACGCGAAGTTGCGCAGGATCTCGAGTCCGCTTTCGGTGTGGACGACTTCGGGATGAAAGAGGATCGCGTGGAGCGCGCGCGAGGGATCCGACATCCCCGCGATCGGCGCGTTGGCGCTCGTCGCGATGACGTCGAAGCCGGCCGGCGTGGCCGCGACGAAGTCGCCGTGGCTCGCCCAGACGCGGATCGCCGGCGGCACGCCCGCGAAGATCGCGGACGCCGGTCCGGCCGGAGCGGTGATGGTGACCGTGGCGTGGCCGAACTCGCGCTGCGGCGCCGGCTCGACCTTTCCGCCCAGCGAGTGCGCCATCAGCTGCATGCCGTAGCAGATGCCCAGGACCGGCGCGCCGATGTCGAACACCGCCTGGTCGCATGTTGGCGCGCCGGGGTCCGACACGCTCTTGGGTCCGCCGGAGAGGATGATGCCGGCCGGCTTCCGCGCGCGAATCTTCTCCGCGGGGGTGTTCGGCGGCCAGATCTCCGAGTAGATGGAGAGCTCGCGCAACCGCCGCGCGATGAGCTGCGTGTATTGCGAGCCGAAGTCCAGAACGATGATGGTTTGATGGGCCACGGAAGGAAACGGGATTAGCACTATTATAACGGTGTGGCGACGCGTCTAACCACAAGATGTTGTAGTGCAGTTGCCCTGACGCTGCTGATTTCGACCGCCTGCGCGGCGCAAACCGCGGCGGAGCGGCCGACTGCCCCGCCCAAGCCGGTGCGGAGCAAGCCCGACCGCACGCCGCTAGGGCTGTTTCCCGTCCGCCCGCTCTGGACACTGCCGCTGAACGTCCAGCTCGCCGCGCCGCCGGCGTTTCACGGCCTCCGCGGCTTCTTTTCGATCGAGGGCGGACAGATTGTCGCGTACGACCTGACCGCGGGCACTCAGCTGTGGACCGTCGACGCCGCCACGACGAGGCGCCCGGCAGTCAGCGACGATTTGCTGTTCGTCGTGGTGGACGGCGCGATCGACGCGCTGCGCGTGTCTGACGGCTCGCAGGCGTGGTCCGTGCCGTTTACGGACGCGCTCGCGGCGCCGCTCGTGTTCGACAACGGCTGGCTCGTCGCGGCGACGGCGGACTCCGCCGTCATGGCGTTCCGGGCCGCCGACGGCCATCAGGTCTGGCGCAGTGAGATCGGATCGCCGGCGCACACCGTGCCGACGCTGGCCGACGATCGCGTCTACATCCCCGCCGAAGACGGCCGCGTCATCGCACTTCGCGTCACCGACGGCAGCCTCGTGTGGACGCACCGTCTCGGCGGCGCGCCGAACGAGATTCTCGCCTCGGGCGATCGCCTGTTCGTCGGGTCGAAGGACAACACGTTCTACTGCCTGAAGGCGCAGGACGGATCCGTGGACTGGCCGGTCGTGACGGGCGCCGACGTCATCGGCCTGCCGGCCATCGACGCGCGCAACGTGTACTTCGTGTCACTGGACAACGTGCTGCGCGCCGTGCACCGCGGCAACGGCAATCAGGAATGGAAGCGGGCGTTGGCGGTGCGGCCGACGGCTGGTCCGGTGAAGGCGCTGGACGTGGTATTCGTCACGAGCATCTCGAAAACGCTGCCCGCGTTCACGGCGATCAAAGGCGCCCCGGCGGGTGACGTTGGCGGCGGCGACGAGATCGCCGCGCCACCCCACGTCGCGGCGGTGCCGGGGATCTTCGGTCCGGTGCTGTTCGTGGTGACGAACGACTTGTTGAAAGGCGCGACGGTCGTGGCGTCCGCGCGATCGATCGAGCCCGCGGTGAGCGCGCTCGCCGCGCTGCCGAATCCGATCTCGATTACGCCGGCCGGCCCTGTGCCGACGGCGCCGACAATTCCGAAGCTCGAGCGGCGTCGAGCTCCTCGCGCACGGCGGCCGCGAGGCGGCGAACGCCTTCGTCGATCCGCGCCGGCGGCGCCGCGGAAAACGCGAGCCGCGCGAGGTTGCTGCTGCGACCGTCGACGTAGAACGCGCTGCCGGCGACGTACACGACCGCGCGCGCGACGGCGCGGGTCAGCAGCGCGTCCGTGTTGACCTGCTCCGGGAACGCTGTCCAGAGGAAGAACCCGCCTTTCGGCTCCGGCCAGGACACGAGATCGCCCAGCTCCCGGCGCAGCGCCTGGACCATGGCCGTCCGCCGCTCCTGGTAGCAGCTGCGCAGCGCCGGAAGGCGCGATGCCAGGATGCCGCGCTGCCACACCTCGAAGATGATCCGCTGATCGAGTCCGCCGGTGCAGAGATCCGCCGCCTGTTTCGCCACTTCCAGCTTCGCCACGATCGGCAACGGCGCGGCGATCCATGCGACGCGAAAGCCGGGCGCGACCGTCTTCGAGAAGCTGCTGATGTACACGACGCGCCCCTCGCGGTCGTCGGCCTTGATCGGCCGCGTGTCGGCCGCCGACGCCACGTCGTCGAAATGCAGCGCGCCGTACGGATCGTCTTCGACGATCAGGACGTTGCGCTGCGCGGCCCACTCGAGCAGCCGCCGCCGCTTCTCCTGGCTGAGCAGCAGCCCCGTCGGATTCTGGAAGTTCGGGACGAGGTAGAGAAACGCGATCCGCCGGCCGGCGGCGCGTTCGCGCGCCGCGACGCGATCGAGATCCTCGAGGTCGATGCCGTCGGTGTCCTGGCGAACGCCCACGAGCGTCGCCTGCGAGTTGTTGAACGCGGTGATGCCGCCCGTGTACGTCGGGAGCTCGACGAGCACGACGGATCCGGGATCGATGAACACGCGCGCCGTCAGATCCAGCGCCTGCTGCGATCCGGTCGTCACCATCAGGTTCTCGAACGCCGCGGTGATCCCGCGGTCCGCGAGGATCTGCGTGAGCGCCTCGACGAGCGGCCGATAGCCGCGCGTCGCGCCGTACTGGAGCACCGTCGGATCCGAACCGGTCAGCAGTGACTGCGCGACGTCGCGGAATTCCTCCCACGCGAACATCTCCGGCGCCGGGAATCCGGGCGCGAAGGAAATCAGGTCCGGCACGCGCCCGGCCATTCCGCCCATCTTGCGGATCGCGGACTCCTGCATCGTGCCGGCCGCGCGCGAGAAACAGCCGTCGTAGTCGATCATGCGGGGTTCCCCAGCGGAGACGAGGCCAGCCGCGGCTGGTTGACGGCTTCAGGGCGCCGTCCCGCGTATCCCCGGTACAACGCGAGGTACGCACCGAGCGCGGTCAGGCCCAGGTACTCGAACACCAGTCCGCGGATCACCCAGGCGGCCAGCTGCAGCGGGACCACGGCCAGGCCGACGAGCGGCACGAATGCGATCAAGCCGACGCCCGACCACGCGAGCGCCGACGCGAGAAACGCGATCGCGACGAGCGCGACGACGATCAGGAAGACGCCCGCGAGCGGCCGGACGTCCGCGCGCACGAATCGCGTCACGGCGCGGCACGCATCGGCCAGGCCCACGCCGTCGTGCGCCATCGCCAGCTGCAGCAGCAGATATGCGAAATTGATGAAGGTGATCCACACGACGAGCAGCACCGCCGCCAGCGCCGCGATGAACGTCCAGCCGATGATGAGCACGCGATCGCCGGCCGCGCGATATCCGTACACGACGAACGCGAGGTACGCGCCAATCGACACGGCGTACACCAGCATCAGCAGGAGGCCGAGTCCGAGATAGCGGCGGAACAGCCGCGAGCAGCCCGCCGTGAACCCGGGCATGGTGAAGCGCGAGGCCTGCCGGAACGTTTCGAGCGTCAGGGGTTCGCGCTCGATCGGCCCCGCCGCTTCGTCGGCGGCAATCAGCACGTCCATCGTGCCGCCCTTCACCAGAAACATCAGGACGGATCCGCCGAGCAGCACCATCCCGAACGCCGTGACGAAGGCCACGAGCGCCACGGGCTCGGACATCAGCGTGCTGGCGATGGTGGTGAAGATCTCCCGGACGCTGCCCCGCAGCAGCTCGCTGAGGTCGCCGCCCATCAGCACGGCCACCAGGATCGCGGCGCAGACCACGGGCACGGCCAGGAGGACCTGCAGGGTCGTCTCCGCGACGAACTGGATCGCGATGATCGGCCAGTTGGCGGCCGCCAGCAGGGCGCCGCGCTTCAGGAGCAGCTTGAGGTCCAAATCCGTTTCACTAATTGTATGCTGTCTGCATCGTGTTGCTCATGTGGCGCGTGGCGCGCGCCGGGCTCCTCGCCGCGATTCTCGTGGGCGGCGCCGGCTGGACGCTCGAACGGACGCGCTTCGGCGCCTCGGACGCCGACGCCGTGTCGCGCATCGAGGTCGAGCTGCGCCAGCGCTTCGACCGGAGCGCCGATACGCTGGGCGCGATGGCCTCGCGGGTGGCCGCGGAACGCGACGCGATTCGCGCCGCACCCCATGATTCCGCCGCGCAGCGCCGGCTCTTCGACGCCGCCGATACCGCGCTGCCAGACGACGAGGCGAGCCGGAGCGGCATCACGGTGTACGCCGCCGCCGGCGACGGTCAGGCGCTCGCGTGGGCCGGCCGCGTCTCGGAACTGCCCCGCGATCGGCGTGACGGTCCGTCGGCGCTGTTCGTCGTGCCGGGCGCGCTCGGACCGCGCCTCGTGCGCATCGAACCGGTCCTCGAGTCCGATCGCCCTCAGGCCCCGCGCATCGCCACGATCGTCGTCGAGCAGGTGCTCGGCCGCGCCGACGCGTCGACGCCGGCGGCCGATGCGTTCATCGTGCCGACGTCGATTGTTCCGGTGCGGGTCAGTGCGCTCTTCGGCGGCGTCGTGCCGCCACCGGATCCCTTCCGCTTCGTCATTCCCTCCGCCGGCGGCGGCCTGCTCGTGGCCGCGGACGTCTCGCCTGGCGATCTTGCGGAAGGCCGGGCCCTCTGGCGCAACGGTACGTGGGCCGCGATCCTGTTCGTCGTCGCGATCACGCTCCTGTTGTTCTCGGCGCCGCTGCTCGAGTGGCGCGGGCGCTCGCGGACCAGAGGGGGGTTCGCCGCCGCGACAGCCGGCCTCGTGCTGACGCTCGTAAGCGCGCGCATCGTGTTCTGGTTTGCACTCGCGCCGATCGTGGATCGACGCACGCTCGCGTCGCCGTTCGATCTGTTGCTCAGCGCGCTGCTGGCCGCGTCGCTGGTGTGGCTCGTGCTCGACGCGATCGAGCGGTGCCGTGTGGCGAAGCCGAAGGCGCGGCTGATGACACCATCGATGCCCGCCTTTGGGGGCGTGGCGCTCGCGTACGCCGTGATGGGTGTGGCCGGCACCGTCCTGCTGTACGCGTACGAGCGCTTCCTGGAGCGCGTCGTCGCCGGCACGACGCTGGACCTGCTCCATTTTTCGCTCCATCCGATCAACGCGCCGCGGCTGGCCATCGCCTTCGGCCTGCTCCTGATGCACGCCAGCGTGATCTGGAGCGCGGCGGCGCTCGCGCGCGTCCCCAGCCTCCTCGCGCGGACGCCGCGGCGGATGCTGCCCCACGTCCTGGTCAGCGGCGCGTGGGCCGGAGGCGTCGTCGCGGCGGTGCTCGTGCTCCGTCTGCGCGCGCCCGGCGCGCCGGTCTGGCCCATCCTCGTCGCCGTCAGCGTCGCCGGAACCTGCGCCGGCGTCGTCGCGTGGATGCGCGGCCAGGCGCGCCGCGCGTCGCAGGCCGCGCGCCTGAGCGCGCTGTTCCTCGCGTTGTTCGTCCCGGCGCTCGCGTTGTATCCGTCGCTGCTGGCCCTGGCGATCGGCGCGAAGGAACGGCTGATCGCCAACGACTTCGCGCAGCAGGCGGTTCGTCAGCGCGAGGATCTGCAGAACCGCCTGTACACGTCGCTCGACGAAATCGATGCGCTGCCGTCGCTCACCGATCTGGTCGCCGGCGCGCCGGAAGGCGTCACGACGCCGAGCGACCTGGCGTTTCGCGTATGGTCGCGCACCGATCTCGCGACGCACCGGCTGACGTCGGCCGTCGAGCTCTACGGCGCGAACGATCAGCTCGTCAGCCGCTTCGCGACCCACGAGCTCAACCTCCCGCAGTACGGCGCCAGCCGCCACCACGCCGCGAGCTGCGCCTGGGACCTCGTCGAGGAAGTGTCGCCGTTCGGATCGAGCCAGCGCCCCGTGCTCCGCGCGAGCCGCGGCATCTGCGAGGGCGCCGGCTCGCTGGGCGCGATCGTCGTCCGCGTGATGCTCGACCCGAGGACGCTGCCGTTCATCTCCTCCCAGAGTCCGTACCTCGAGTCGCTGCGGACCCCGGGCGATTCCCCGGCCGAAAGCGCGCCCGGCCGTGACGTCGAGTTCGTGATCTACGGCTGGAGCCGCACGCCGATCTACACCGGCAGCACCAGCGTCTGGCTGCTGCCCGACGACCTGTTGCAGCGCCTCGTCGCCTCGCGGACGCCCTTCTGGACGACGCTCGAACGCGGCGACGACTGGTTCCGCGTGTACTTTCTCAACGACCGGGGCGGCATCTACGCGCTCGGCTATCCCATGCTGACGTGGTTCGCCCATCTCGTGATCCTCGCGGAGCTCGCCGCCCTCGCCGTCGTGCTGTACCTCCTGATCCTCGGCGGCGGAACGATCTTCAACGCGCTCACGTCGCGCACGCCGGCCAGCGGACGCGCGCTGCTGCGCGAGATTCGCTCGAGCTTCTACCGCAAGCTGTTCATCGCCTTCGTCGCGGCCGCCGTGGCGCCCGTCGTCATTCTGGCCGTCGCCACACGCGCGTATTTCGCCAAGCAGGCGCTCGACGGCGTGGACGCGAGCGCGGCGCGCACGGCCGCCGTCGCGCAGCGCCTGGTCGAGGACTACGCGACGCTGCAGCAGCGGGGATCGGGCGCCCTGCAGACGCTCGACGATCAGATCATGGTGCTCGTCGGCCGCGCCATCAATCAGGACGTCAATCTGTTCAACGGCGACACGCTCCAGGCGACCAGCGAACGCGACCTGTTCGCTTCGGGCCTGCTGACGACGCGGACGCCCGGCGACGTGTACCGCAACATCATGCTCGACCGCCTGCCGACGTTCGTCGCGGAAGAGGCCGGAGAATTCAGTTATCTGCTCGCGGCGGCGCCGGTCCGCGCGGGACGCGAAGGCATCGTCACGGTGCCGGTGACGAGCCGGAAGCGCGAGATCGAGCGGCAGATCGACGAGCTCGACCGCCGCGTCCTGTTCGCCGCGATCCTGTTCAGCGTCCTCGGAGCGGCCATCGGGTATTGGATGGCGGAGCGCATCGCGGATCCGGTGAACCGGCTCACGCGCGCCACGCGCCGGATCGCGCGCGGCGACCTCGACGCGCGCATCGCCGCCACGTCCTCAGACGAGCTACGGCGCCTCGTCGAAGACTTCAACCGGATGGCGGACGATCTCAAACGCCAGCGGAAGGATCTCGAACGCACGCAGCGCCTCGAGGCCTGGGCGGACATGGCGCGCCAGGTCGCGCACGACATCAAGAATCCGCTGACGCCGATTCAGCTCTCCGCCGAGCACGCGAGGCGCGTGAACATGGATCGCGGGCGACCGCTCTCACCGGTGCTGGACGACTGCGTCAACGCGATCCTCAAGCAGGTGACGCTGCTGCGGCAGATCTCGTCGGAGTTCTCGAGCTTCGCGTCGTCGCCGACGCCGCGGCCGGAGCCGACGCGTCTCGCCGATCTGATCGAGGAAGTCGTCGCGCCCTACCGGACCGGACTCACGGGCCGGATCGCGATCGACGTCGACACGGCCGCGAGCGTGCCCGAGATCCGGATCGATCGGACGCTCTTCGCGCGCGCCCTCACCAACGTCATCGAGAACGCGCTGCACGCGATGCCGGGTCAGGGCCGCCTGACGTTCATCACGCGCGACTCTCCTGCCGCGCGCACGGTCGTCGTGCAGGTGCGCGACACCGGCATCGGCATGGATCCGGAGTCGATCGCCAAAATCTTCGAGCCGTACTTCTCGACGAAGGCCACGGGCACGGGCCTCGGCCTGACGATTGCGAAGCGGAATGTGGAGTTGAACGGCGGGAGGATCGACGTGGCCAGCCAGCGCGGCGCCGGCACGACCGTGACGCTGACGCTCCCTGCGGGTTAGCCTCGACCGGCGGCGTCGCGCGCGGCATCGGGAACAGCAGGGACAGCGGGTGGCGCCGACGGCACGGACTCGGGCGGTTCGCCCCGGCGCTTGAACCGCGCAATCGCCATCTCGATGAAGGCGGACGCGAGGTAGCCGTACGCCAGGGCCAGCAGCACCGACTTCGGATGCGTCGCAATCGCCACGATGCCGGCCGCGATGACGATCAGGACGGTGTACGAGCGGCGGCTCTGCAGGTCGATGGTCTTGAAGCTCCGGAACCGAATCGTGCTGACCATGAGCACGGCCGGCACGAGGACGACGAGCAGCGCCGGCAGCGCCGCGCGGTAGTCGTACAGCCCGAACGGATACGCGAAGACGGTGGCCGCCGGAATCGCGGCCGCGGTCGGACTCGGCATGCCGACGAAGTACCGCTTGTCGCCGCCGCCGCTCTGGATATTGAACCGCGCCAGACGCATCGCCGCGCACGCGATGAACATGAAGCCGGCCGTCATGCCCAGGCGGCCGAGCGGCGCGAGCCCCCAGGAGTACACGAGGATCGCGGGCGCGACGCCGAACGAGATGACGTCCGCGAGCGAATCGAACTCGACGCCGAACGCGCTGGTCGTGCCGGTCAGCCGCGCGATGCGGCCGTCGAGCATGTCGAGCACCACCGCGAACCCGATGAACGGCGCCGCCGTCTCGTATTCGCCGCGCATCGCGTACACGATGCAGGCGTACCCGCAGAACATGTGCGCCATCGTGAACAGGCTCGGCAGCAGGTACACACCACGGCGCAGCCGCCGCCGCGGCGGATCGGTGTCGCGGCGCAGAAAACGAAGCCGCCGATCGTCTGCGAGATTCACGTTGGGTTCTAAGAGTGTAGCACCGCGATGACGGTTTCCCCACCGCGCACCGTGTCGCCAACCGAGACGTGGATGGTGGCGGTGGGCGGCAGGAAGACGTCCATGCGCGATCCGAATTTCATGATGCCAAACCGATCACCCGCGTGCACCTCGGCGCCGGGCGCGACGCGGCAGACGACGCGGCGCGCGAGCATCCCGACGATCTGACGCGCGACGATCGTCTGCCCGCCGTGATCGATCCAGATTTCGCTGCGCTCGTTGACGGTCGCGGCGTCGGGCCGGTACGCCGGCAGAAACCGGCCTGGCGTGAAGTTGACGCGTGTGACGCGCCCGGACGCCGGCACGCGGTTGACGTGCACGTCCATCGGCGACAGAAAAATACTGATCTGCTGCCACGCGCCCGCCGGCCCGGGCGGCGCGGCCTCCGGCGTCGCCGCGCCGGCGACCAGCACCCGGCCGTCCGCCGGCGACAGCACGTCATCCCGGCCCGCGTTGACGGTGCGATCGGGATCCCGGAAAAAGAAGAGAAAAAACGCGGCAGCGACGACGAACGGGATCGCGAGCGCCCACACCACGAACACGGCGGCCAGCGCGGCCGCGACGAGTGCGCCGACGATGAATGGAATCCCGGCGACGTCGATGCGCGTGTGGGTCAGGTCCGCGCGTGCGGACGCACGGCCGGTCCTTGCGGAACCGACGGCATCGGCGACCCTTGTCCCTGTCGATGGCGCCGGAGGATGTCCTCCATGCGGTCCTTCAACTGCAGCTTGCGCTTCTTCAGGGTGACTTCTTCGAGGTGTTCGGGTTCGGATAAGTAATGTTTGGCGGTGAGGGTGTGAAGGCGATCTTCGAGTTCGTGGTGCATGGCGGCGAGGTTGTGTAACTCCTCGTCCGTCTGCAGCAACAGTTCCTGGGGATCCTGTTTCTGCTCATTCATGCGACGCCTCCCTTCTGATTTGGGCCTGTGTCTTCTCCGCCGAAAGTAGCACAAGCCCCACAGCGTTGCAAGATCAGCCGTGCGCGATATCTTCGCGCCAGAGGATGAGCGCGTCCTCGACCGGGCTCGTGTAATACCCGCGGCGGAGGCCGGTGACGGTAAAACCGAGACGCTCGTACAAACGGCGCGCGGCCTCGTTCGAGCGCCGGACCTCGAGCGTGGCCCGCCGGGCGCCCATCCGCGCGCCCTCGCGCAGCACCTCGCGCATCAGCGCCGTCCCGGCGCCCCGCGCGCGATACGCCGGCGTCACGGCGACGTTGTTCACGTGCAGTTCGTCGAGCACGCGCCAGAACGAGCAGTACCCGATCACGCGCTGCGACGCGTCGCGCACGACGTAGCAGAACGACACGCCGTGGTTCTCGAGGTCGGCGAGGTACATCTCGCGCGTCCACGGGTTGACGAACGACTCGAGCTCGATCTCCAGGATCGTGTCGAGATCCGCCAGCAGCGACAGCGGCTCGATGACCCAGTCGCTAGGATCCATACCGCGCCGCATCACGCGCGATCTCCACGTCCGGCCGTCGCACGTACAACGGACGGAGCCCGCCGGGCTCCCCCGCTTCCGGCCCTCCGGGTTGCGTCAGGGCCAGACGTCCGACGGCGCCGGCCATCAGCGGAGGCGCGACGATCGCCGCGTCGCGCGCGTGCGCCGCGATCACCTCGCGATACAGCACCGCGCCGTCTCCGACGAAGACCGCCGGCGCTCCGTCGCGCCGCTCCGCCCAACGCGCCAGCGTCGCCGCGGGATCGCCAGCCGCCGGCTCGTCGAGCCGCGTCAGTCGCTCCGGCGAAAATGCCGCGCCCGGCTGGACGCGGTAGAGAGCCGAGAACACCTCCCGCCGGTGCGCGTCCATCCACGCCGCGATCAGCGTGCCCGGCGTCGCATCCACAGCTGCGAGATGCGCGAGCGCGTCGAGCGCCGAAACGCCGGCGGCGCGGCGCCTCCGCACGAGCGCCAGGCCCTGAATGGTCGCGATGCCGATCCGCAGGCCGGTGAAGGAGCCGGGGCCGGATGCCACGGCGAAGAGATCGACGTCCGCCAGCGCGAGACCGCGGCGGTCGAGCGTGCTCAGGAGTTCCGCGGGCAGGCGCTGCGCGTGCGTCCGAGACGGATCGCCGGCGCGCTCGTCGACGACACGATCGTCCTCGACGAGTGCGACGCTTCCAGCCGGCGTCGTCGTGTCCAGCGCCAACACACGCATGCGTTAGACTAAAGCATATGTCAGCGTCGGTCACGCCGGCGATGCGCCAGTATCTCGACGCCAAACAGCAGCATCGCGACGCCATCCTGCTCTTTCGGATGGGTGATTTCTACGAAATGTTCTACGAGGACGCGCTCGTCGCCGCGCGCGCGCTCGACATCACGCTGACGTCGCGGTCCAAGGACGCCAACGGCGGCGGCATCCCGATGTGCGGCGTGCCGTTCCACGCGGTGGACGGCTACATCGGCCGGCTGGTCAAGAAAGGCTTCCGCGTCGCGATCTGCGATCAGGTCGAGGATCCGAAAAAGGCCAAGGGACTCGTCAAGCGCGAGGTCGTCCGCGTCGTCTCGCCGGGCACGCTGACCGACGCGAGCCATCTCGATGCGCGCGAGCCGTCGTTCCTGATGTCGGTCGCCGTGCGCGGCGCGATCCTCGGCGTCGCCCTGCTCGATCTCTCGACCGGCGAATTCTCCGCCGCTGAATACACCGGCCCGGACGGCGTGCAATCGCTCGCCGACGAGATGGCGGTCATCAAGCCGCGCGAGATCGTGCTGTCGGCCGACGCCGATCGCCCCGCGATCATCGCCGCCTCCGGACTGCCGATCACGCCGGTGGACGGCTGGACGTTCGACGATGAGTCCGCGCGCCGGACGCTGCTCGACCAGCTGCGGGCCGGCGGCCTCGAAGGCTTCGGCCTCGACGGACGCCAGGCCGCCGTCTCCGCCGCGGGCGCGCTCGTTCATTACTTACAGTCCACACAGAAGGTCGCGCTGGCGCACGTCCGCGCGATCGCATTTCGCCAGCACGCCGACTCGCTGCTCGTCGATCCGACGACGATCGAGCACCTCGAGATCCTCGAAGGATCGGAGGGCGGCCGCGACGGCTCGCTGCTCGCCGAACTCGACGCGACCGTCACGTCGATCGGCAGCCGCCTGCTGCGCGCCTGGCTGCTGCGCCCGCTCGTTGCGCTCGAGCCGATCCGCGATCGCCTCGACGCCGTCGAGGAGCTGGCGTTTCGCGCGACCGACCGCGGCAAGTTTCGCGATGCGATCAAGGCGGTGCAGGATCTCGAGCGCCTGGTCGCCCGCGCGGCGCTCGGCATCGCCGGACCGCGCGATCTGGTCGGCCTCAAGCTCTCGCTCGCCGTAATCCCCCGCGTGCGCACGCTGCTCGACGAGCTGCAGGCGCCGCTCGTCCGCTCGCTGATCGCGGAGCTGGACGATGTGCCGGACGTCCGGTCCGCGATCGAGGCGACGCTCGTGGACGAACCGCCGGCGCTGTCGCGCGACGGCGGATTCACGCGCGACGGCGTCGACAAGGAGCTCGACGAGCTGCGCACGATCAGCCGATCCGGCAAGCAGATCATCGCCGAGATGGAACAGCGCGAGCGCGCGCGGACCGGCATTGCGTCGCTGAAGGTCCGCTTCAACCGCGTGTTCGGGTACTACATCGAGATTTCGAAGTCGAACCTGCACGCGGTGCCGTCCGACTATCACCGCAAGCAGACGATCGCCGGCGGCGAACGGTTCATCACGCCGGCGCTGAAGGAATACGAGGAGAAGATCCTCGGCGCCGACGAGCGCATCGTCGAGCGCGAGCTGGAGATCTTCGAGGCGCTGCGCGCCGCGGTGGCCGCCGAAGCGCCGCGGATTCAGGCGTCCGCGCGCGCGTTGGCGTCGCTGGACGTCCTCGCCGCGTTGGCCGACACCGCGGCCGTCAACAACTACACGAAGCCGCAGGTTCACGACGGCGACGAACTGCTCGTGATCGATGGACGGCATCCGGTCGTCGAGCGGCGGACGTCGGCGGACGCGTTCGTCCCGAACGACATCACGCTGAACGGGACGACCTGCCAGCTGATCATCCTGACCGGGCCGAACATGGGCGGCAAGTCGACCTACCTGCGGCAGACGGCGCTCATCTGCCTCATGGCGCAGGCGGGCTCGTTCGTCCCGGCGCGCGAAGCGAAGGTGCCGATCATCGACCGGATCTTCGCGCGCGTGGGTGCGTCGGACAACATCGCGAAGGGGCACTCGACGTTCATGGTCGAGATGCAGGAGACGGCGAACATCCTGCACACGGCGACGTCGCGGAGCCTGGTGGTCCTCGACGAGATCGGGCGCGGCACGGCGACGTTCGACGGGCTGAGCATCGCCTGGGCGGTCGCGGAGCATCTGGCGACGAACGCGAAGATGCGGCCCAAGACACTCTTCGCCACGCACTACCACGAGCTCACCGACCTCGCCGACGCGACGCCGGGCGTCGTCAACTTCCACGTGTCCGCGCGCGAGTGGAAGGACGACATCATCTTCCTGCGGAAGATCGTGCCGGGGCGATCCGATCGCAGCTACGGGATCCAGGTCGCGCGCCTGGCCGGGCTCCCCTTGCCGGTGATCGAGCGGGCGCGCGCGATTCTCGCCGCGCTCGAGCGCGACGAGCTGACGCGTGGTGGCCGTCCGTCGGTCAGCGGCACACCGATCGAACCGCAGCAGCAGCTCGGGTTGTTCCAGGCGCCTGTGGATGAAAAGGCCGGCCGCCTGCGCGAGAAGATCGCCGGCATCGACGTCGATCATCTGACTCCCATGGAAGCGCTGACGCTGCTCGCGGAGCTCAAGAACGAGCTGTGACGCCAGCCGCCAGGCCCCGCGGCACAT
>Ga0193726_1000649_pt1 | contig 34205 bp, 41 predicted proteins | sample H2c1metaG_FD_144928 | JGI IMG/M metagenome (GOLD analysis project Ga0193726, IMG submission 144928) | Soil microbial communities from a riparian zone of the East river system, Colorado, United States - H2c1 | ecosystem: Environmental > Terrestrial > Soil > Riparian zone | place: USA: East River... | reverse complement strand
AGCTCGCTAACTTCATTCGCGGCGGCGGCGTCATGACCGCCCGGACCGGCCGGGGCGAGGGGGCCACCATTGTCGCGCTGCGCATCGAGCATCTGCCGGAGCAGCCTCAGCGGCTCGCCGATGCGATTGCCGCGCTCGACGGAATTGCCGCGGTGCAGATCGGCACCACCGACCACGCCCGAACCTCGGTGCCGACGGTCGAGAAGGGAATGCGGCAGGAGGAAGGGTTCTTTGCCGGCCTCCTGATCATCGAGGCGCTTGACGAGGCGTCGCTGCGTAGCGCATTGCGTCAAGCGGCCGAAATGGCACCCGACCTGTTTGGCGGCATCGGCGAGCCGGAGATTTATCACGGCATGTTCGCGCTGCCCGCATCGCAAGTGTAGAATGATGCCGCCGTTCTCGCTCGCCGCGCTGACGGTACTCGAGCTGGCGCCGCCTGCGCTGATCGATGTCGCCGCGGCCTGCGGTTATGACCACGTCGGAATCCGGCTGCTGCCTGCCGTACCGGGCGGCATTGCCTATCCGTTGATGGAAGATGAAGCGAGCCTGCGAGAGACCATCGCCCGGCTGGACGCGACCGGCATCACCGTCGCCGACCTCGAAGTGGTCGCGTTCAGGCCGGAAACCGAGATTGCCGCATTCTCGGCATTTTTCGAGACCGGCGCGCGGCTCGGCGCCAGGCACATTCTGGTCGCGGCTTACGATCCTGATCTCGATCGGTTCACGGATCGCTTTGCGAGATTTTGTGAGGCTGCCGCCCCATACGGTTTGACGGCCGATCTCGAATTCATGCCCTGGACCTTCGTCCCCGACCTTACGACGGCGAGCAGGATTGTCGCAGAAGTCGGACAGGCAAATGCCGGGGTTCTGGTGGATGCGTTGCACTTCGACCGGTCAAAAAGTTCAATCGGCGAAGTTGCCGGAATTCCTGCGCACCGACTGCACTATTGGCAGTTATGCGACGGCCCGGCCGAACGGCCGGCGACGACGGAAGAAATGATGCACGCCGCGCGTTACGAGCGGATGTTTCCCGGGGAGGGCGGCATCGACCTCGTTTCGCTGACGCGAGCCATGCCGGCGGATATCGCGGTCAGCATTGAAGTTCCGACCGCCGAGCTTGCGAAGACGGTGGATGCAAAAGCTAGAGCCGGGCGCGCGCTAAGCGCGGCCAGGAATGTGATGGCGGCGGCAGGAAGCAAACCCTCATCGCGGTAGCTCTAGTTTCTGTTCGAAGAGGGAAGGCCTGATCGTTGACCCGTAAGACCGTTACCGCGCTCACGCAACGTCGGCTTGGGCGCTCTCCGTCTCATCTTTGGCGAGCGCATCGAGATCGACGAGCTGCGGATCGTCCTGATCGGGATCGCTGTTGACCCCTGTGCTGCCATGGACGTGTATCAGGGTCTGCACACGCCGGGCATTCAGATGGTCGACGTGCTGATGCCGCAGCGCGACCGGCAGCAACGTTTTTGGCAGTCCGACCAGCGCGAACGCCGGAACTCTGCGCACCTCGCTGCCCTCCCGCCAACGCAGCGGACTGAGCGTGTAAATCAATTGCCGCTCGATCTCCGCGGGCGCTGGTTGCTCGGGCTCGGGTGCCGCGCGGTGGGTAATGTTTGCGTTGCCCGCGCGCGTGCGCACCGCGGCGGATCGCAGCTCCCAGCAAATCAAGTCCGCAGCCGAGAGAACCTCGCGACGGATCGCATCCACGCTGGTGGAGAACCGGGTCGCTTCCGGCACCGATGCCGCGCTTTTTGTGACAGCCTCCACCAGCGCGGCGGCACCGGCACCAAATCCCGGGGCGGCCTGCTCGATGGCCGCAGCCATCGCCTCGATCTCGTCCGCCTCCAGGTCTCGGTCGCGCTGCGCCTTGGCGTCAGCCAATGCACGCTCGGTTGAGGCGATCTGCTCGTCGAATTCTGCCAATGCGGCGCGCAGTGTCTTGGCGCGCTCCTCGACGGCGCGCATGTTGGTCTCTGCCCGATCAAGCTGGGCATTGGCGGCACCGGCCACCGCCAGCCGTTCGGCTGCGGCACGTTTTTCTCCCAGTACCGTTTCGGCGATACCCAACCGGTCGGCCAGCTTCTGCCGCGCCGCCTGCTTTTCCTTCAGCGCACTCTCGAAGCGCTCGACCGGGCTGAGCTCACGCTTAAAAAATGCCATTACAATATCCCCCGCGAATCGAGATCATCCGCCGAATCAGGCTAAATACGTTCGAAAGATAATCGGAAATGTGGATAACATTGCGGCTGAAGTCGGCGGATACTTTTCAGAATTAAAGCGGCGGTGCTTTGGTCCGGTCACGCGCCTCTTACTGCGCCGGCACCGACGCGGGCGGACGGATCGAGGACCGCGATGTGCGCGTCGCCGGAGACGACGGCTTCGCCGTGGCGGCTCGCGATCGGCCGCGCTGCGGCGTATCGACGGACTCCAGATAAGAGGTGAGCGCCCAGGCCGAACTCGAACTGGTCGCGTAGTGCTTTTGCAGGAACAGGAAGAGCGTCAGTCTGAAGCGGCCCTTGGCAAGACCGCGGGCGCTGCGATGACATGTCGCGCAACCGTCCGCGAACAGCTTGGGAGCCGGTTTGCCCTGATCCAGATTCTGCGCGTGGGCCCCGCCGCCGATCAGCACAGACATTGCGCCAACGGCGAGCAGACTGCGCCACAGTTTCGCTACTTGCATGCCCCAGTCGCCCTTCGCCGCAACAGAACCGCTCTTGTCATGTTGAACAAATCCCGGCGTTCCCAACCCCGTACCCTCATAAGGTTATGGTCGAAGAACGTCAAAAAGGCGGCGACGCGCCCTGTACGGCCCCTCTCGAAGCCGACTAAAACCGGACCTTCGTTCATGAGGATCTTGGGATGCCCGACCTATCGACGTTAGCGTTGTTCGCAGTGGCATGTTTGGCGCTGACCGCAACACCCGGCCCGGACATGCTGCTGATCGCGTCGCGAAGCGCAAGCCAGGGGCGCGCGGCAGGTTTTGCGTCACTCGCCGGGATTCAAGTTGGGACCTATTGCCATGCGCTTGCGGCAGCCTTCGGACTTTCACAGCTGTTTCTGGCCGTTCCGCTCGCCTACGATATCGTGCGCTACGCTGGCGCGGCTTACCTAATGTATCTTGCCTGGAAAGCATTTCGGGCCAACGGAACTGTATTGGCTCCGAACGCGCGACTTCCCCGATACCCGGTCGGCCAGATGTTTCGCCAGGGGTTACTCACCAACATTCTTAATCCCAAGATGGCACTGTTCGTGCTGGCGCTGTTCCCACAATTCGTCCACCCGGAAGCCGGCTCTGTGGCCGGACAAATCATGATACTTGCGACGCTGCTCAATCTTATCGGGCTGATCGTCAATGGTCTGGTGATCTTCACCGCAAGTCGGATCGGACAAGCTTTCGCCAAGCGCAATCGCTTGAGCCGAGTGCCGCAATTCCTGCTCGGAAGCGTCTTCGCAGGCCTGGCCATCCGTTTGGCCCTTGCCGAGCGTCGCTGACGCTATCGAGATTTGCTGTGACGACAATCTGTGCGTAGGAGCTGCTACGGCTATTGGTCACGCTCCCGATCTCGCCTAAGTTTTCCTCCTGCGCTTCAGCAACATCGCCTCGTATTGGGCCTTCACCTCGGGCGCGTCGACGTTTCCGATCACTTCGTTTTCATCGCCTGCGGGCGTGCGCCCATCGAGGCCGGGCGCTTTTATGACTTGTGCAGCGAGTTCTTCATGGGCGATCGGCTCACGAATGAATTTTGCTAGATAATTATCGAGGTGACCCCTTGAGGGTGCGTCAATTTCTTTGGTGAGCGCGTCCAGATAGGTATCCTTATCCGTCGCTGACCAATCGACGCTGAACCCGGCACGCTGAGCCAGCGCGGAGAACAGGGTCACGATTGTGCGCCCGTTGCCATCCAGAAACGGATGGCCGAAGGCAAGGTAACCCATAATCTCGCCAGGATGCGCGCGAAGATAATCTTTTTCCTGCGCCTTCCTCAGCGCGAACTCGACCGCAGGCTGGATTTCGGAGGGGTTGGCAAAAATGACGGGTCCCTTGCGGACGGAGAGCGTCGGAGCAATCGAGAGGCGATCTTGTCCCGCCCACGGATAGACGGCATTGAAAAGGATGCCGTGCGTTTGCAGAACGTCTGAATAGGAAAACTGTCTGGATCTTCCAAGCGCGGTGAAGGCTTCGTCTAGCCCTGTCGTGAATGAAGCGTGCTCAAGCCTTTTGACGATGTCGAGATCCTTCTCTTTCTCGACATTGCGCAAGTATCCCTCGGTCGCGAAATCACCGAACGGATCGAAGCTCACGGTTTGGCTTCACGCAGATACTTCGCCTGGAGGTGGATGAGCTCCGGACGGCTGAGATGGCCCGCGCGCTGCAAGCCAAGAAGCAGGCATTCGACCTCATCGAGGCGCACATCATCCGCCGCAAGACGGGTGACATCCTGTGCGAATGCGTCAAGCTTTGTCGGGATGAAAACGACTTGGTGCCGTGACGCAAGCTCGCGGATGTAGGCTTCAGTCGAGCCGGAAGTGACGTGTTGGAGCCGTGCCGACATGATGTTTCCCTCGGGAGAGATATAGCATTCCTTCCCTTGAAAATCCATTAATTCCGTCCCTAGCGCGGTCGCAGCCAGTCTCTTAACTCTTTGTTTTTGATCATATTTAGTCGCGGAGCGCCGCTCATCAGGCCTCTATCCCCCGTAGCTCTGCACCAGGCTGCCCGCCACCAGCGACCAGCCGTCGACCAGCACGAAGAAAATCAGCTTGAACGGCAGCGACACCACCACCGGCGGCAGCATCATCATGCCCATCGACATCAGCACCGAGGCGACCACGAGGTCGATGATCAGAAACGGCAGGAACAGGAGGAAGCCGATCTCGAAGGCGCGTTTTAGCTCCGAGATCATGAACGCCGGCACCAGAATCCGCAGCGACATTTCTTCCGGCGTCGCCGGCGGCGCTTCGCCGGAAAGGTCCATGAACAGCTTCAGGTCCTTTTCGCGCACGTTCTTCTGCATGAAGCCGCGCAGCGGCACCGCAGCCCGCTGCAACGCGTCCTCGACACCGATCTGGTTGGCGACCAGCGGCTTGATGCCGTCGTCGTAGGATTTCTGCAGCACCGGGCCCATCACGAACGCGGTCAGGAACATCGCGAGCGCGATGATGACGGAGTTCGGCGGCGCGGTCGCGGTGCCGAGCGCAGTTCGCAGCAGCGACAGCACGACCACGATCCGGGTGAACGACGTCATCATGATCAGGATCGACGGCGCGATCGACAGCACCGTCAGCAGCGCGATCATCTGGATCGCGCGCTCGGTGACGCCGCCATTGCCCTGGCCGAGATTGATGCTGATATCCTGCGCGAACGCCGGATCGGCGAGCGATCCGGCGGCTATCAGCGTGGCAAAAAATAAAACTCTACGCGGGACTTCGGCCGGCCTCACGAATTGTTCTTTGGACGGCCCAGCAATGACGCCATCTCGTCTTCGAGATTCTCAAAGCCGCTCTTCGGCGACGGCGTCGCAACCGGCGGCGTCATCGATTGCTCAGGGCGCGGTGGCGGGGCGGTGCGGATCGGCGGCGGTTCGGGCGCCACCGGCGGCGCACCGATGCGCGGTTCGCTGGCGTCGCCGGCCGGCCGGCGTAACGCGGCTTCCAGTCGCTGCGCCATCTCGGCGAGATTCTGTTCGGCCGTGGGCTGAACCGGGGTCGGCGGAGGCGGCGGGGGCGTTGCGGCGCGTTCCGGCGCGCGAGGAATCGGAGGCGCCTTTGGCGGTGGGGGGGCCTTTGGCGGTTCACTCGCGCGCGGCACGCGGGGCATCATCGGTTCGTTGCGCGTTGGCAGCCGCAGCGGCATCGACTCGCCGAGCAGGTCGGAGCGGCCGCCCAGCGGTTCCGGCGTAAAGCCGGTCAGGGGGTCGCCGCGCCGTTCCGATAATGCCGCCGCGGGGCGGCGTATCTCGTCGGCAAAAGAAGGCCGGGCCGGCCGCGGCGGCGGCTCGGGCATTTGCGGCTCGGTGTGATCGAAGGCGTCGGACCGCGACCCGTCGCCGTCGCTCCGGCTGACGGCGTCGGGCAGCGGCACAATCCGCGGCGCTGGCTCGCCGCCACCGACGGCAGGCCGTTGCGGCATCGGATCCCGTGCGGTCATGGCGCGCACGATATTGGATTCCACAACAATATCGGTCGGCCCGCCGATCATCAGCAGATGTTCGATATTGTCACGCCGCACCAGCACCAGGCGCCTGCGGCCATCCACGGCGGCGGCGTCGATCACGGCCAACCGCGGCATCCGTCCGCGATTGGTGTTGGCACCCAGGCGGTTGCCGGCGAATCGGCGAACCAGCCAGGCGGCGACGCCGATCAGCGCTAGAACGGCGACGAATGCGAAGACGAATGTGAGTGCCTGCATGCTTTGTTCCCGGCGAATAACGCTTTTGTTAAGGTTCTGTTTCGTCGGAGGCGAATCCGGAACGAGACAGAAAACGACGAAAGCGTGAGATTGGCCCTATTTCTTAACGTCCCACGGCAAGATCTGCCGCGCCCCACATCCTAATAAACCAAGAATCGCTGTGGCCAAAACGACTTCTGGGCGTCTCCGCATCCATGACGTGGGTGGTTAACGCAGCTTTCGTGGCGAAAATGCGCTCGATTGATCGGACCGGCCGAAATCGCGGCCGGCGTGTTCCGCCATTCGCGGCGCATCTTAACCCGCTGTTAACCATACACACGGCAAATTCTGCCTACCTCAGGGGCGCCGCGCCCGGAGGCTAAGGGAACGGTGCGATGGCCATCAACGATCTTCCGGTCCTGTCGGCGCTGCGCACCAAGATGCAGTGGCACCAGGAGCGTCAGCGTGTGCTCGCCGAAAACATCTCCAACTCGGACACGCCGAATTTCAGGCCGCGCGACCTGGTCGAACCGAAATTCGATCGCAACGGCTCAAGCGCCCCCGGATCGATGGGGACGCTGCCGATGATGCGCACCAGCGGCAGTCATATTGCGGCGGCGGGGGCCACACAAAGTTTCACGCAGAACGGCAACGGCAGCTTTCAGACCAGGCCCGCCGGCAACGCGGTCAATCTCGAAGACCAGATGCTCAAGGTCTCGGCCAACCAGATGGACTATGCGGCGGCAACCTCGCTCTACAGCCGCAGCCTCGGGCTTCTGAAAACCGCCATCGGAAAACGCTGACACTTCATAGGGAAACGATGCCATGGCAAATGATGCGGGGGATTTCGCGAGGTCGATGAGCATCGCCACGTCCGGCCTGCGGGCGCAGGCCGGCCGTATGCGGGTACTGTCGGAAAATATCGCCAATGCGGATTCGACGGCCCAGGCCGCCGGCGGCGATCCCTATCGCCGCAAGGTCCCGACATTTTCCTCCGAACTCGACCGCACGCTGGATGCCAAAGTCGTGACCCTGGGCAGGGTGCGGCCCGATACGTCGCCGTTTCGCGTCAAATACGAGCCCAGCAATCCGGCCGCCGACGCCGCCGGCAACGTCAAATATCCCAACGTCAATTCGCTGGTCGAAATGACCGACATGCGCGAAGCGCAGCGATCCTACGAGGCGAATCTCAACATCATCAGCGCCACGCGCCGGATGATCCAACGCACGCTCGACATCCTCAAGGCCTGAACAGGAAACCTGAACCATGGCTTCACCCACAGTCGCTGCCAATGCCTACGCCAGCCTCGCCCGCATCATGGACACCGGCGGAGCCGGCAAAGGTTCCGAAGCGGGCGGCGGCCAATCCTTCGGAGCACTGCTCAAGGATGCGATCGGAAGCGTTATGGACGCCGGAAGGAAATCCGACGCGCAGACCGTCGCGATGGCATCGGGCAAGGCCAACGTCATGGACGTGGTGACGGCGGTGGCGGAAACCGACGTCGCGGTCTCGACGCTGGTGTCGGTGCGCGACCGCGTCATCCAGTCCTACGAAGACATCATGAAGATGCCGATCTGAGGTTTTTAACGCCCGTCATTCCGGGGCGTCGCGATAGCGACGAACCCGGAATCTCGAGATTCCCCGATGCGCAATTGCGCATCTGAGGTTCAGTCCTGCGGACTGCCCCGGAATGACGAGTTCAATCGAATGGAAAAAGAAAATGACCGGTGCTGAAACCCTCGACGTGGCGCGCGATGCGATCTGGACCATCGTCGTGGTGTCGTCGCCGCTGATGATCGTCGGTCTTGTCGTCGGCGTCGTGGTGTCGCTGTTTCAGGCGCTGACGCAGATCCAGGAACAGACGCTGGTGTTCGTGCCGAAAATCCTGGCAATCTTCGTTACCCTGTTGCTTGCGCTACCATTTATGGCGGACTCGCTGCACAGTCACATGATGCGGATATCGTCGCGAATCATAGGCGGTTGATGCACTATGCGTAGATCATGCGGATCGATGTTTCCCTGCTGCCGGCGCTTGCCGCCGCCTTCATGCTGGCCTTCGCCCGCATCGGCGCGATGGTGATGCTGTTGCCGGGGTTGGGCGAGACCAATATTCCGACTCGTGTCAAACTCGGGATCGCGCTGCTGCTGACGCTGGTGATTTTGCCGCTGCACCGCGCCGCCTATCACATCGACATGCAGTCGATCACGCCGCTTTTGGTGTTGATGCTGCATGAGATCGTGATCGGGATCGTGCTCGGCGCCACCGCGCGGGTGACGCTCTCGGCGCTGCAGGTCGCGGGTTCGGTGATCGCCCAGCAACTCGGCCTCGGCTTTGTCACCGCGATCGATCCGACCCAGGGTCAGCAGGGCCTGCTGATCGGAAATTTCCTCACCATCCTCGGCCTGACGCTGTTGTTTGCGACCGACAGCCACCATCTCGTCATCGCAGCCCTCAACGACAGCTATTCGATTTTTTCGCCGGGAGAAATGATGCCGAGCGGTGACGTCGCGGCGCTGGCCACCCGCGCCTTCGCCGCCGCGTTCAAGATCGGCCTGCAGCTTTCGGCGCCGTTTCTGGTGTTCGGGCTGGTTTTCAATATCGGGCTTGGCGTGCTGGCGCGGCTGATGCCGCAGATGCAGGTTTATTTTGTCGGCGTACCGCTATCGATTCTGGCCGGGTTCCTCATTTTTGCCCTTGTCCTCACGGCGATGATGGGAACGTTTCTGGATTATTTCGTCGGCGTCATGCACGATCTGATTCCGTTGAGCTGAAGGCCCAAAACCATGTCCGATGACAGCGACGCATCCGATAAAACAGAAGACCCGACACAAAAACGTCTGGATGACGCCCACGACCGCGGCGATGTTGCGAAAAGCCAGGAGATCAACACCTGGTTCATTATCGCCGGTGCGACACTGGTACTGTCGTCATTTTCCGGATCGATCGGCAGCGGGCTTCTGATGCCGATGCGCAACCTGATCGCCAATTCCTGGATGATCCACGCCGACGGCCCCGGCCTTTTGCAGCTGGCGCAGAGTCTCGAATATGTCCTGATCGCAGCACTCGGCGTGCCGCTGTTGATGCTGGCGCTGGCGGCGATCGCGGGTAACATGATCCAGCACCGGCTGGTATGGTCGGGCGAATCCCTCAAGCCGAAGTTCAGCAAGGTCTCGCCCGGGGCCGGATTCAAGCGGGTCTTCGGCAAGCAGGCGGCGGCGAATTTCGGCAAGGGCCTTTTCAAATTGGTCGCGCTGGGCGCGGTGATGATGGCGATTCTCTGGCCGGAGCGTCACCGGCTGGAATCGATGGTAAGGTTCGACCCGGCGGCGATTTTGGGCGCGACCACCACCCTGACGCTGCAATTGATGGGCGCCGTGGTGGCGATGCTCGCGGTGGTCGCGATCGCGGACTATTTCTTCCAGTACCGGCAATGGCATGAGCGGCAGAAGATGTCGCTGCAGGAAATGAAGCAGGAGTTCAAGCAATCCGAAGGCGACCCGCACATCAAGGGCCGGATCAGGCAGCTGCGGCACGCGCGGATGAAGAAGCGCATGATGTCGGCGGTTCCCAAGGCCTCGGTGATTATCACCAACCCGACCCACTACGCGGTGGCGCTGAGTTACGAACGCGGCATGCCGGCGCCGATCTGTCTCGCCAAGGGCATCGATTCCATCGCGCTCAAGATCAGGGAAATCGCCAAGGCGCATGATATCCCGATCGTCGAGAACGTGCCGCTGGCGAGGGCTCTGCATGCGACCGTGAAGGTCGACGAGGAGATCCCGGTGGAGCACTATCATGCGGTCGCGCAAATCATCGGCTACGTGATGGGTCTCAAGCGCGGGGTTTCGAGCCGGCGTGCGTGAGCCTGACGTCCCGACCCGAACTTGGTCGCCCCTTCAGGCTCGCTTTGGATTGGGAAGGACACCAGAAACCTGTGATCTTAGCGTGGTTTAGGTCCAGAAGTTCTCTTGACGGACTAGCAAGCCGGAGCCGAAGCGGAGAACCTCAGCCACGCACTGGAACAGGCTGCCGCAACGAAATGTGCTGGAAACCGGCGCTGTGAGTGGATTAGCTGGCCGATGGACTTGCGCTCGCGGGTCCGATTCAGGCACTCAAGAGTTATGCGTGCGTTAGCGCGTCACATTCATGTCGACAGGCTGCGTCCTTTTCCGATGACCGCCGATACTGACAACGATCCGTCGCGAGAGCCGATCACCGCCCACGAGCCGGCGCGGCGGAGCGGCAGCATCGTTCTGGTGCTGCTGGTCGCCGGCGGGATCGTCGCCGTGGCGATCGCCTTGATGACCATCGGCCGTGCGCAGGCCCAGCCCTACATCCTCGGCCTGCTGGCAACGCTGGCGATGGTCGGGCTGTTCAGCCTGTTCGCATACGCTGCGGGAATCATCCGTTTCGCCGATCGTGCCGCCGACGACCCGGTCACGGGCCGCATCGCCGATCTGGCCTATGACGGGCTGGTGGTCACCGACTCCCGCGGTCATGTGGTCTATTCCAATGCGGCCTATCTCGCGATCACGGGAGCTCCGACCTCGCTCGACGCGCGTCCGGTGGAGCGGGTCTTCATCGGCAATCCCGATGTGTCCGAAGCGGTGTTTCGCCTGCTCAAGGCGGCGCGCGAAGGCAAGCGGCAGCAGGAGGAAGTCCGCATTGCTGCCGGTGCCGATGGCGTCCAGGGCCGTTGGCTGCGGATGCGGGTTCGGCCGCTCGGCCAGGGCAAGCGCCAGGCGAAGTACGCGGTATGGTCGATCGAGGACATCACCCGCGACCGCGAACGGCAGGAGGACGTGTTCCAGGAATTGCAGCACGCGATCGAATATCTCGATCATGCGCCTTGCGGGTTCTTCTCGGTCAATCCCGCCGGGGACCTGGTCTACGTCAATGCCACGCTGGCGAACTGGCTGGATCACGATCTCGCCGAGATCGGGTCGGGAGGTCTGAAGCTGACCGACATCGTGTCCGGCGACGGCGCTTCGCTACTGACGTCGATCATGGCGGTGCCCGGCGAAGTCAAAACCGAGGTGTTCGACATCGACCTGCGCATGCGCGGCGGCAAGACCATGCCGGTGCGGCTCTATCACAAGCTGGCATTCGGCGCCGACGGCGTGCCCGGCGCGTCGCGGACGCTGGTGATCAGCCGCGCGCGCGACGAGCGTCCCGACCCGCAGCGCGCCGCCGAAGTCCGCTTCATGCGTTTCTTCGATCACACCCCGATGGCGATCGCGACCGTGGACCGCTCGGGTGCCGTGGTCCGCGCCAATGCGCGCTTCGCCAAGCTGGCGCAAAGCCTGAGCCCCGACGGTGCGGCCGGCAAGTCGATCTTCGCGGCGGTGAGCGCGCGCGATCGCCACCTTCTGATCGCCGCCATCAACCAGGCCGCGGAGGGGCAGGGCGACATTCCGCCGGTCGAGGCGATGCTCGATGGCGCCAAGGAGCGATGGGGACAGTTCTTCGTTACCGCGGTCGAGGAAGGCGAGCGCGAGACCGAGGCCGCCATCGTTTACTTGCTGGAAACCACCGAGCGGCGGGCGCTCGAGAACCAGATCAACCAGTCGCAGAAGATGGACATGGTCGGCCAGCTTGCCGGCGGCATCGCGCACGATTTCAACAACGTGCTCTCCGCCATCATGATGGCGAACGACTTCCTGCTCAACGCGCACAAGCCGACCGATCCCTCGTTCCAGGATATCATGCAGATCAAGCAGAACGCGACCCGTGCGGCGACGCTGGTACGTCAGCTGCTGGCGTTCTCGCGCCGCCAGACGCTGCGGCCGCAGGTGCTCGACCTCGGCGACGCGCTGTCCGATCTCACCATGCTGCTGCGCCGCCTGATCGGCGAGAAGGTCAAGCTCGATCTGGTGCATGGCCGCGATCTCTGGCCGGTGAAGGTCGACGTCTCGCAATTCGAGCAGGTGATCGTCAATCTCGCCGTCAACGCCCGCGATGCGATGCCCGATGGCGGCAAGCTGACGGTGCGGACCGTCAACGTGACCTCGGAGGAGTCAGGGCATCTCGCCTACAAGGGCATGCCGGCGGCGGATTATGTGCGGATCGACATCACCGACACGGGTACGGGAATTCCGGCCGACATCGTCGACAAGATCTTCGAGCCGTTCTTCTCGACCAAGGAGGTCGGCAAGGGCACCGGCCTCGGGCTGTCGACCGTATATGGCATCGTCAAACAAACCGGCGGTTTCATCTATGTGGATTCCGAGGCGAACGAAGGTACCTCGTTCCACATCTTCCTGCCGCGACACCATCCGGAGCTGGAGGTTCATTCCGCCGCCGTCAACGGCGCGGCCAAGGAGCCGGCCGAGGCCAAGCCCCGGACGGATCTGACCGGGCAGGGCACGATCCTCCTGGTCGAAGACGAGGAAGGCCTGCGCTCGCTCAACGCGCGCGGCTTGCGCTCGCGCGGTTACAGCGTGATCGAGGCATCGAACGGCATCGAGGCGATGGAAGCACTGGAGGAGAAGAACGGTGCGGTTGATCTCGTGGTTTCCGACGTGGTGATGCCGGAAATGGATGGTCCGACCCTGCTCAAGGAGATGCGCGGCCGCAATCCGGACCTCAAGATCATCTTCGTCTCGGGTTATGCCGAAGACGCCTTCGAGAAGAGCCTGCCGGAGAACCAGCAGTTTGCGTTCCTGCCGAAGCCGTTCACGCTCAGCCAATTGGTGGCCGCGGTGAAGGAAACCATGACCCCGTCGTGAGACCCGGAAAACCTGGTAAACCAGCCTAATTGACGCATGCCCGCGACCGAGGGCCGCAGCAGCTTTCCGCGATATTGGCTTCACTTTTAGGCAGCGCTGCCCATGTTAGTGGCGCTTCCCCCTGCTGGGGACTGAGGAAACAAACATGAAGTTTACGCATCGCACACGCGGCATTGTCCAGGCGATTGCCGTCGTCTTATCGTTGGCGTTACCGTTGATGCTGGCGATCTCGTCGGCCGACGCCCGGATTGGCGGTGGCGGCAGCTCGGGTTCCCGGGGAGGGCGGACGTTTTCGGCGCCGCCGAGCACTTCGACCGCGCCTGGTACGGCGCAACCGCTTAATCGCACCATGACCCAGCCGGGCAGCCCCGGGGTGGGCGCGCCTGCGGCCGCTGGCGGCGGCTTCTTCAACCGGCCCGGCATGGGCATGCTCGGCGGCCTCGCCGCGGGCTTCCTCGGCGCCGGCCTGCTCGGCATGCTGTTCGGCGGCGGGATGTTCTCGGGCCTCGGCGGATTGTCCTCGATCTTCGGCCTGATCCTGCAGATCGGTGTGATCATCATCGTGGTCAGGCTGGCGATGGCCTGGTGGCAGCGCCGGCACGCGCCAGCCTCGGCCTATGCGGGTGCGGCCCCCGGAGCCGCCGTTGGCCCCGGCGCCCAATCGAGCTTCCGGACCGGAACCGGTTTCGGATCGGGATCGGGCAGCGCGCCGCTTGAGATCGTTCCCGCCGATTACGAAGCCTTCGAGCGCTTGCTCAGCGAGATCCAGGCGGCGTGGTCGAACGAGGATGTCGCCAAACTGCACACGCTGGCATCGCCTGAAATGGTGTCGTATTTCACCAAGGACCTTGAGGAGAACAAGGCCCGCAACGACATCAACAAGGTCTCCGACGTCAAGCTGCTGCAGGGCGACCTGGCGGAAGCGTGGCGCGAAGGCGATACCGACTACGCCAGCGTCGCGATGCGGTTCTCGCTGGTCGACAAGACCCTCGAGCGCACCAGCGGCAAGCTGGTCGCGGGCAGCGACACGCCAACCGAGGTGACGGAGGTGTGGACCTTCGTGCGGCCGCGCGGATCCAATTGGGAACTCTCGGCCATCCAGCAGACCTGACTGTCTGCGACACCCTGACGATACCGGCGCCGCGGTTCACTCCGCGGCGCCTTTTCATTTCCGTCGGGCCTTCAGCGCTTCATTTCGGTGTCGCGGAGCCGGAATAATGATCGCGGCTGCGTGTTGATGTCAGGTCAAGCAGTGTCTGGCCCATCAACGGGCTGGCGGATCAAAAACAACTGGAGGATTCGATGCCTACTTTCACCAGGCTCTTCACCTGTTTCGCGACGGCGGCCTCGTTCGCGCTTGTTGCGGTTCAACCCGCGCAGGCGCAGTCGGCCAACACCAGCTTCTTCCTGACCTCGACCGGCATCGGCAACGGCGGCAACCTCGGCGGGCTCGCCGGCGCTGACAATTACTGCCAGACACTGGCGCAGGCCGCGGGCGCCGGCGCGAAGACCTGGCGCGCTTATCTCTCGACCCAGGCCGCTGATGGTCAGCCAGCCATGAATGCGCGTGACCGCGTCGGCAAGGGGCCGTGGCAGAATTCGAAAGGCGTCGTCATCGCCAAGGATGTCGCCGAGCTGCACGGCGCCAACGGCCTGACAAAACAGACGGCGTTGAGCGAGAAGGGCGATGTCATCAACGGCCGTGGCGACACGCCGAACCGCCATGACGTGCTGACGGGATCACAGCCAGACGGCACCGCGTTCGCGGCCGGCGACGACCGCACCTGCAAGAACTGGTCGAGCAGCACGCAGGGTTCGGCGATGGTGGGCCATTCCGACCGCATCGGACTGCGCGACGATGACGCGTCAAAATCCTGGAACAGCTCGCATCCGTCGCGCGGACCGGACGGCGGCTGCTCGCAGGCCGACCTCAAGAGCACCGGCGGCGACGGCCTGCTTTATTGTTTTGCGGCGAACTGACGTAAGTCATTCCGGGGGCGTGCCAACGGGTCCGCGCAACACGCGGCCCGCTGACACGCTCCGCATCGGATCCCCGGAATCCAAGAATTCCCCCATGTCCAAGTGACGAGTCCGGCGTGCTTTGCTACAGTCGCAATGACTGACGATGGACTTGCTCATGAAGTATGAACTCTACTACTGGCCGAGCATTCAGGGCCGCGGCGAATATGTCCGCCTCGCGCTGGAGGATGCCGGCGCAAATTATGCCGATGTCGCGCGCAGCGATCGCGGCATGGCGGCAATGACCGGAATGATGGAGGCGCGCGGCGGCATGCCGCCGTTCGCCCCGCCGTTTCTCAAAGCCGGCCAACTCGTGATCGGGCAGACCGCCAACATCCTGCTCTATCTCGGATCGCGCCATGGTCTGGCGCCGAAGGCGGAGGCGGGACGGCTGTGGGTGCACCAATTGCAGCTCACTGTCGCGGATTTCGTGCTGGAAGTTCACGACACCCATCATCCGCTCGGCCCCTCGCTGTATTACGAGGATCAGCGCGCGCCGGCAAAAAAACGCACCGATGAATTCTGGAAGCAGCGGGTGCCAAAATATCTCGGCTATTTCGAGCGGCTTTTGAAAAACAATGGCGGCTCCTACCTTACGGGCCGCAGGCTCACTTACGCGGATCTTTCGTTATTCCAGATCGTGGAAGGCCTGCGCTATGCATTTCCCAAGCGCATGAAAGCCTTCGAGCGCAGGATTCCCGGCCTGGTCGATCTGCATGACCGCGTTGCCGTCAGGCCGAATATCAAGCCCTATCTGGCCAGCGACCGCCGCATCGCCTTCAACGAGGACGGCATCTTCCGCCGCTACAAGGCGCTGGATATTTGACTTTCGTCATTCCGGGATGGTCCGCAAGGACCAGACCCGGAATCTCGAGATTCCGGGTTCGCGCCATCGCGCGCCCCGGAATGACCGCGGTGCGGTCACCTGTTCCTTCCATCGATCGGCGTCATCGCAAGCTTCGCAAGTTCAATGCCGTCGATGCAGCTGACGTTGAGCGCCACCACCTCGGTGCCGTCGGGCTTGCTGCCGCGCGCGAACACGTCGACGCCGCAATCGATGCAGAGCTGATGCCGGATCGCGTGCTTGTTGAACAGATATTCCTTCAAATTGTCCTCGCCGGCGCGCAGCTGAAAACTCTTCGGCGCCAGGAACGCGAAATGCAGCCCCTTCTTGGTGCAGATCGAGCAGTTGCAGGAGGTCACCATGGCAAGATCGGTGGTGCATTCGAAACGCACCAGCCCGCAATGGCAGCCGCCGGTATAGATCTTGACACTGGGCATCGGTCCGCTCCGTGAGTGGCTGTCGTTGGCACTATAAGCCATTTTGGGAGTTCGTTCGATCCTCACCACAGCCCGGGCAACAGACGATAGCGCACCCGGGCGGTGTAGTCGGCATATTCAGGCAGGCCCGCGATCAGCGCGCGTTCCTCGATCCGGGTGCGAATGGCGAACAGCACGGCGAACAGCGGCGCCATCGCCACGCCCCACCACGAGCCCAACAGCAGCGGCGCGCCGACGAAAAACAGGATGGTGGCGGTGTACATCGGATGCCGCACCCATGCGTAGGGACCGGTAGAGACCACGCGATGGCCGCGCTCGGTCTGCAGCTTGACCACGGGTATCGCGAACGAATTCTCGCGCATCACCCACATGATGAAGCCGGAGGAGAGTATCAGCATCGCCCATCCCAGCGCTCGCAGCGCCACCGGCACATCGGATGCATGATAGCGCTCGTCGAGCCCGATCGCGAGGAACCAGACCAGCGCGGTAAAGCCGAACACCAGCATGAATTTCTTGTCGGCGGCGGGCTGGTCGTGCTGCATCATCGGATGCATCCGCTCGGCGAGCAGTGCCGGATCGGTCCTGGCCAGCCACAATCCGCAGGCGACGCCGAGGAACGCAATCGTGCCCAGGAACACCCACGCCGCCGGCCAGTGCAGCGTGCCTGCGGGCACGAACAACAGCGCGCCCATGCCGGCGGCCCAGATCACGTTCTGCAGCAACAATTTGGCGATCATGCCGAGTTCCGGTTCCCCGAGGGGGCACCATGATCGCGCCGTTTTCGGCGAACTTGCGGCGGTTGCCGGAGGGAACACGTCAAAGCGAAACGACCGTCCTTGACTTGGTCCCGCCCGCCGGGAGAGCACTGCGGTCCTGTTTGCCATGCAACAGTCGTCTGTTAACGTTCGACGCGATTCAAGCTGCATACGAAGTCACGCGATCATGAGGGTTTTGGTTACAGGAAGTGCCGGTCATCTTGGCGAGGCCCTGGTCCGCGCGCTGACAAGCTCGCAACATGAGGTCGTCGGCCTCGATATTCTCAGGTCACCTTTTACCACGCACATCGGCTCGATCACAGACCGCGCTTGCGTGAGGCAATGCATGCAGGACGTGCGGGCCGTCTTTCATGCTGCCACCCTTCACAAGCCTCACGTCGCCACGCATCGCCGGCAGGACTTCATCGACACCAATGTCACCGGCACGCTCAATCTGCTGGAAGAAGCGGTGGCGGCGGGCGTAGAATCTTTTGTCTACACCAGCACGACCAGCGTCTTCGGCGATGCCCTTGTGCCGCCACCTGGCGCCGCGGCCGCGTGGGTGACCGAGGAGGTCACGCCGGTGCCGAAGAATATCTACGGCGTGACCAAGGCTGCAGCGGAGGATCTCTGCCAGCTGTTCCATCGAAACCAGGCACTTGCCTGCGTCGTGCTGCGCACGTCGCGCTTTTTCCCCGAACAAGACGATAACAGGGATGTGCGGGAGGCCTACCCGGACGATAACGTCAAGATGAATGAATATCTCCACAGGCGCGTCGCGATCGAAGATGTCGTGACCGCACATCTGCTGGCCTCCGAGCGTGCGCCAGCGCTGGGCTTTCGCAAATACATCGTCAGCGCAACCACGCCGTTCCAGCCTGACGATCTGTTGGCTCTGCGTGTCGACGCACCGCGCGTCGTGCGGCAGCGCGTTCCGGATTATGAAGCCGAGTACGAGCGCCGGGGCTGGAAAATGTTTCCGAGCATCGGACGGGTTTACGTCAACGATCGTGCGCAACGTGAGCTTGGCTGGCAACCGCGATATAACTTCAATGACCTCATCGGCCGGCTGAGAGCAGGCGACGATTTGAGAGGTCCTCTGGCGCGGATGGTTGGATCGAAGGGTTATCACGCCGGGGCGTTTGCCGACGGGCCCTATCCGGTCGAATAAGTGCCGTCGAAGGATGGTGCTTCACACCATCACCCTTGATCACCCTTGGCGCGCGAGTGCTCGCATCTCCAGCGATGATCGCGCACGCGGGGTCACGCGCCGAAGCCCGCCCTCAGGCGAGTTGGTCGATCCGCGTTCCCTGGCCTGGGGGCAGGGGGGCCCTTACCGTCGGCTGGACACCGCGTGTGTCGGCATCATCGGCGGTCTTCGGCTCCGGCGCCTTCCACTGAATGAGCTCAGGCGCTTTCACGACGAGCGTTGGTATGACACTCGAAACACTCATGGGAATATCCTTTTGTCAGATCCTGTTTCAGATCCTTGGGCTTCGTTACCCCCGAACTGTGACGGGGCGCAGACGAAGGCTTTATGAATCCGACCTGCCGATCGCGTGCGATCTGGGCTATTCCCGCCACACGGTGAACCGGAAGCTCAAGGAAAACGATCAATTCTCCCGGTATTGCAGCACATTCCGTTAACCGAAACGGGCTTGCTCACTCATCCCTGCCGCGCGAGATGGCGATCGCCGCCTCGGTCTTGGTGCGGGTGCATTCCATATCGAGGCGGCGATAGCGCATCTTGACATTGTCGCCGCGGAACAGCCCCATCCGCTTGATGCAGCGGGTCGAGCCCGTGAGCGCGTCGGGCTTCGGAATGGTGAAGACGAGGGCCGCCGCGGTGGCGACCAGCTCGAAAAATTCCGGCTTCGGTTTGCGGCTGTCCGCCTTGGCATAGAGTTCGTTGCTGTAGTTGCGGCCGCGACAGCCAAGCGTGAGTTCCTTGGCCTGCGGGTGCGACAGATAGATCACATTGGCGGCGGTGATGCCGACCTTGAGGCCCTCGATCTGGCCCTTGAGCTGGGCGGCGATGTCGTCGCAGCGGTCGGCGCGCGCGGGCGAGGCGCCTGATACGGTCAGAGAAATTGTGGCCAGCAGCGTCAGCGCGGCGGCAAGCATGGTCGATCTGCGAAACTGTAATTTCAATGTCATGGTGGATGCCCCTTTGCGCCATTGAAGCTTGCGCAAACGCTTAGCGCAAGGGCTGGCTTTTCCCCGTGGAAAAGGGTGGCTATGCTCGCTCGCATTTCAATCGGATCGTGATATATTCGCGACATGAGCAAAGAGCAGGTGAAGGCTGTCCTGGACCGCGTGCTGACCTGGCCGAGCGAGCGCCAGGAGGACGCGGCGAAGCTGTGATGTTGATGGAATCGCAGGACGAGAGCGCCTACCGGCTCACCGACGAACAGGTCGACGAAGTCCGGCGACGGCGTGCCGACAAAAATGCCCCGAAGCTGACGCTCGACGAATTCAAGGAGCGGCTGAGCCGTCGCCTCGGCGAATGAAGGTCGTCGTCCGCGAGGCCGCCGCCGGCGATCTCGATGACATCCTCGACGGGATCCAGAGACAACCCGCGCGCGGCGACCGAACTGGTCCGGCGCATTCTGGCCCGCGTCGACCGGCTGGCTATTCCGGGTCTCTCTCACATCGGTCGGCCGGGGCTGGTCGAAGGAACGCGCGAACTCGTGGAAGCGCCGTACATCATTATCTACATGGTGGACGAGCCAGCGGACGAGATTACGGTGCTCGCCATCGTTCATGGTGCGAGGGATCGCGGCGGATGAACTACGCGCCTTACCTTTTGTCCCAAAAGTGCTTAGAACGGTTCAATCGCCGGTGCGGCTGCTCGAAGCAGACGCCCGGCTCCTAACCCTGCGAGTTGCCCATGAACGCCCCCACCGCTTTTCCCGATCCCAAGCCCGTTCCGCCCTACAAGCACACGCCGCTGTTTCCGTTGGGTGCGGACACCACGCCCTACAAGAAGATCACGGCCGAGGGCATTCGGGTCGAGAAGGTGCTGGGCAGGGATATGCTGGTGGTGTCGCGCGAGGCGCTACGGGCGTTGTCCGAGGCCGCGTTCGGCGACATCAACCATTACCTGCGTCCGGGGCATCTGCAGCAGTTGCGCAACATCCTTGATGATGCGGAGGCTAGCGACAACGACAAGTTCGTCGCGTTCGATTTCCTCAAGAACGCCAACATCGCCGCCGGCGGCGTGTTGCCGATGTGCCAGGACACCGGCACCGCGATCATCATGGGCAAAAAGGGGTCGCGCGTGCTCACCGATGGCGACGACGAGGCTGCGCTGAGCGAGGGGGCGCGCGACGCCTATCTGCGCCGCAATCTGCGCTATTCGCAGGTGGCGCCGCTGTCGATGTATGAGGAGAAAAACACCGCCAACAACATGCCGGCGCAGTGCGAGATCTATGCCGAGGGCGATGACGCTTACAAGTTCATGTTCATGGCCAAGGGCGGCGGGTCCGCCAACAAGAGCTTTCTGTTCCAGGCCACGCCCTCGGTGCTGACCAGGGATCGCATGCTGGCGTTCCTGAAGGAGAAGGTGCTGACGCTCGGCACCGCGGCGTGCCCGCCGTATCACCTGGCGATCGTGATCGGCGGCACTTCCGCCGAACTCTGCATGAAAACCGTGAAACTCGCCTCCGCGCGATATCTCGACGCGCTGCCGACCCACGGCTCGGCGGACGGCAATGCCTTCCGTGAGCTCGAGATGGAGCAGGAGATATTGAAGATGACGCAGTCGCTCGGCGTCGGCGCGCAGTTCGGCGGCAAATACTTTTGTCATGATGTGCGGGTGATCCGCTTGCCGCGCCATGGCGCCTCGCTGCCGATCGGCCTGGGCGTGTCGTGCTCGGCGGACCGCCAGGTGCTCGGCAAAATCACAAAAGACGGCGTCTATCTCGAAGAGCTCGAGCACAACCCCGCGCAATATCTCCCCGCGGTGGAGCAGGCGCTCGGCGGCGAAGTTGTCAAGATCGATCTCAACCAGCCAATGAAGGATATTTTAGAAACACTTTCAAAACATCCGATCAAGACGCGGCTGTCGCTGACGGGGACCATGATCGTCGCGCGCGATTCGGCCCATGCCAAACTGCGCGAGCGGCTGGAGAAGGGCGAACCGCTGCCGGAATATTTCAAGAATCATCCGGTGTATTACGCGGGTCCGGCCAAGACGCCTGACGGTTACGCCTCCGGCGCGTTCGGCCCGACCACGGCGGGGCGGATGGATTCGTTCGTCGACCAGTTCCAGGCCGCGGGCGGATCGATGGTGATGGTGGCAAAGGGCAACCGCGCGGTCGCGGTGCGCGAGGCCTGCAAGAAGCACGGCGGCTTTTACCTGGGCTCGATCGGCGGTGCGGCGGCCAATCTCGCCGAGCACTGCATCAAGAAGGTCGAGGTGGTGGAATATCCCGAACTCGGCATGGAAGCGATCTGGCGCATCGAGGTCGAGGATTTCCCGGCCTTCATCATCATCGACGACAAGGGCAATGACTTCTTCAAGGAATTGAATTTGGGATGAGGGGGCGTTGCTGCGTGCCGAAATGAAGCTCGTCATTCCGGGCCTGCGCCAAATGGCGCATCCCGGAATGACGGTGACTATGTAAGTTCAGGCTTAACGCCGCTACGCCCGTGTCCCCGTGAACGGAAAGCTTCCCATCGGGCCGATCCCCATTTCGCCGGTGATGCTGTCGCCCGAAACCTTGCCGGTGAACGCCAGCGTCAGCGGCATCGGGTTGGTGATCGAGACTTTCCAGGCGACGTCCTCGCCGTTGGCGGTGCCGTCGAAGATCTCGGTGGAATTGCCGTCGGCGGCCTGGGTGCCCGTCAGCGCGCCGCCTGCATTCTTCAGGGTCAGCGTCGCGTTGCGCTCGCCCATCGGCGTGCTCATGGTGATGTTCCAGTTTCCGTCCACGGCCATCGGTGTCTCCTCAACGCTTGTTCGCAAAACCGGAATGGTTCTGGGATCTGGGTGGCTCGGGCGGCGGTATAGCGCATCTCGCCGGTTATGCCCAATCGTGGGCAGGACCAGATCAGGCGCGGGCGGCGCGAATCCGGTTGGTGACGAGGACGCGAAACGCGACATATTGCACGGCAAAGGCGGTCAGTTTCGCCCCGATCAACACCACCGAAACATACAGCGCCCACAGCTTGAGGTCGCCGGTCGAGGCCACCGCGATGGTGCCGGCGCCGAGCGCGAACATCAGCGCCGCCCAGGCGTAGCCGGCGATGGTGACGTATTCCGGAATGGTCTCGCTCACGATCGGCGGCACGTAGCGCAGCATCCAGCCGCGCTTGAGCATGATGGCGCCGATCGCGAAATGCGCGATCGAGGGTTTCGCCAGCACAAAGCGCGGATCGTTGGTCAGGAGTGTGACGCTGCCGAGCACGATCACCAGCGCCAGGCTGGCATAGGTCATGAAGTTGAGCGGCGCTCCCTTGACCCTGGAGTAGACCACCTGGGCCACGGCGCCGGCGATCGCCACCGATGTCGCCAGCACCACGTTGCCGGTGGTCAGATACAGCGTCAGGAACACGATGGCGGAGAGAAAGTCGGTGCCTAGTCTGACGAATACGTCCTTCATCGTCGTGCTCCTTTGATCCGGCCGCGCTCAGGTCCCGGACAGTACGTTAGCAGGGGCCGGGGGAACGCCATACTTCACTTTGCGGTACTCCGGATACCATTTGGTGAAATAGATTGCGGTGCTGCGGGCGGCGAACGCGATCGCGAGCCCGGACCACAAGGGCAGGCCTGGGCTATAGATCATCAGGACGTTGGCAGCCATCATCGCCAATAACGCGGCGGTCCACGCCCAGGTGATGATGTAGCTCGCCTTGATAAAGCCGGGCAGCTTGGCGGTTTCTGGGTCGACCATTTCGCGGGCGTATTGCAGGGTGAACGGGAAGCGGAATGCGATCGACAGCAGCGCGATCGCCAATACGCCGACATCCACGATCAGCTTCACGGCGGCGCTGCTCAGGCCGGGATTGACCAGGGCGATGTAGCCGCCGAGCGTGCCGAACAACACCACGGATCCCGCGCCGAGTATCTTGATCGAGCGGCCGCGAACAATGTCATAGGCAATGACCGCAAGGCTGATCACGGCGGACGCGAACAGGCTGACCGGCGCCGAGGTCAACAGCATCAGCAGGGCGAAAGAACCGAAGGGGGCGAGGATCAGAAAGATCGTCATGGCCAACCTCATTGAGGCGCATCTTTACGTCGTAAAGATAGAACTAGAGACGAAAGGCGGGAAGGTCAAGCAAATCTTTACAGTGTCAAAATAAAGTGAGATGTAAATTTTTTGATAGTAATTACAATGTCTTACTTCCAAGTCTGGTGTTGCAGGGTCATTCCGGGGCGCGCGGAAGCGCGAACCCGGAATCTCGAGTTGATCAGCTCTGGATTCCGGGTTCATCGCTGCGCGATGCCCCGGAATGACGATAAGGGTGAGTCACGCCGCACCGACCCAATTGCCATGAAATCCATCCGGAACCCGATGCCCGAGCTGCACCAGGGCGACGGGGCCGGCCTCGACATCGGTGGCGTTGAATATCGCGAGATCGCTGCGGTTTTCGCGGCCGCGCCAGACCGCGGCCAGCAGCCAGCCGTCGCCCTCGGCGGCATCGTCGCCGCGGGCGACGAACACCGGCTCGGAGATGGTGTCGCCGGCGGGCAGCAGATATTGGCCGAGACGCGATCCCTTGCCATCGACATGCACCACGCCCGACAGCGCGCCGAACATCGGCAGGTCGGGATTGGCGCAGGCGTACCAGCCATGGGTGCTTACGAGGCCGGCGCGGCGGTCGTCGATGCGCGGGAATTCGCCGGTGATGTCGTCGAGATAGGTTTGCGTGAAGCGATCGGTATTTCCAGCGAGATCGAAGATCCAGCGGCACAGCCGTGCGCGCGACTTCATCGGATCGGTGGGCAAACCATCGGGATGGCTGAACAATGGCGCTTCTTCGAACTGCATCACGTCGGCGACGATGCGATTGTCCTGTTCCCAGGCGTTCATGACGTGGAACACGTAGCAGCTCTCGGCGCGAAACCAGACGATGTCGCTGGCGGCCCCCTGGCGTTTCATGACGCCGACATAGGCGCCCTTGTCCGGCTCCCAGGCATAAGGCGGCTTGCCGCCCATCGCGCGTTCCATGCTGCCGGTGATGGGGAGGATCGGAAACAGCAGATGATTTTCGGTGACGATGAAGTCGTGCACCATGCTGGCGTAAGGTGCCTCAAAACGATCGAAGCGCGTCACCACGCCGGATGCATTGACGGATCCGAAGGAGAGGGCAGGCGTCAGCGGGCCAGCGGCATTATAGCCGAAGAACACCATCTCGCCGGTGACCGGATCGATCTTGGGATGGGCGGTGAAGGGGCCGGCGATGCCGCCCTTATAGTCGCAGTAGCCAAGCCGGTTGAGCGTGCCCGGTTCGATTTCGGTCGGCAGGTGGCCTTCCTCCAGCGCGAGCAGGCGTCCGGCGTGAAAGATGATGTTGGTGTTGGCGACGCCGCCGTCCTGCGTGATCGAGGCCGGGGCGTCGGGCAGCGTGCGGCCGAAGCCGCCAAACAATGCGCGGCCGGCGTCATGTTCGGCCTGCCATTTCGGGGTGCGAATCCAGCGGTTGCGGTAGCTGGCGCGGCCGTTCTCGAGATGGAAGGCGTGCAGCATGCCGTCGCCGACGAACCAGTGTGCGCCCGGCGCCTCGAACTGCGGATTGGGACCGTTGCGATAGAGCGTGCCGTTGAGTTCGCGCGGCAATTCGCCGACGACCTTGAGATGTGGCGCGTCGCATTCAAAAGGAATCGGCGCCAGATTGGTCCGCGACGCCTCTATTACCACTTCCTGCTGCATCGATCGCTCCCTTGGTTAATCTTTACATCGTAAAGATAAAAGTAACCACGGTCGCGGCGACCGTCAAGCGAAATCTTTACAGTGTCAAAATCAGGGCTTATAAACTGCGGATGGCGAGAAAGCCCAACAATGCCAAGGCCCGTGTCCGACCCGCAGCAAAACGCGCCACGCCGGCGCGCTCGGGGCGGAAACCAGGCGTGCCGCGGACTGCCGCCGCGAGCGAAGAATCCCCGTACCATCACGGCGCGCTGCGCGACGCATTGCTGAAGGCCGCCGAAACCGTGCTGGAGCGCGATGGCCTCGCGGGATTGACGCTGCGGGCGGTGGCGCGCGAGGCCGGGGTATCGCATGCCGCCCCGACGCATCATTTCGGCGATCTCACCGGCCTTGTCAGCGAACTCGCCGCCATCGGTTTTCGGCAATTCAACGCGGCGATGGCGGCTGCCGGTGCTGCGGCGGGCCACACGCCGATGGAGAAGGCGCTGGCCCGGGCCAAAGCCTATGTCGCCTATGCCCAGGCGCATCCCGGCATGTACGGGCTGATGTTCCGCACCGAACGCCTCGATATGAAGCGGCCGTCGCTGCATGAGGCCGCCGAGGCCTCGTTCGCAGGGCTGGCCGGCGCGATCGGCGCCAGCCGCCAGGAGCAGATATCGGAACAGGCGCTGTCGCTCGACCAGGCGGCGGCGATCGCGCGGGCGTGGTCGCTGGTCCACGGTTTTACCATGCTGCTGCTCGATGACCGGCTCAGCGACATCCTGCGACGGCTCCCCAAAGGCACCGATGTCGAAACCTTGCTGGATGCGATGCTGAGATCGACCGTCGGCCGGCCGCCCGGGCATTAGAGCATGATCCGGAAAAGTGGGTACCGGTTTTCCCTCGCGACAAACGCGAAGCGTTTGCGCGGAGATCATGCTCAAACAAAAAGATAGAGCGGGACGACGATTCGAAGAAAAGTCATCCCGGTCTAGAGTGTCCAGTGGATAAATCAGACGCGGAGCGGCCTTAGCTCAGCTGGCCCAGACCGTGTCCTCTGTCCACCCCAGCTCTGCAAACTCCGTTGCGCGCAGCGGCGCCTCGCCTTCGGCGAAGAACTCGTCGAGCTGCGGCGGGTGGACTTCGGTCGCGCTCAACATCGCGTGCGCCTGACCCCGATGATGAATCTGATGCTGCAACAGGTGAAGCAGCAGCCGATCTAAACGCTCGCGTTGAATGCGATCGCCGCGGTGTATGTCGACCACATGATTGAGATCAGCCACGCCAAGGCGCTCGACGACAGCAATCAATCGCCGGTCCACCTCGCTCTGCGCATTTCGGAGTATGATTGCAGTTTCGCAAGGCTCCGGGTCCGCAAAGGCTGCCGGCCCAAGCGTGCCGCCCTCCATGGCGTCCACGTAAAACCAATCGATAATCAGGATGTGATTGAGCGTCGCGCGCAGGCTTGGAAAGAAACCGGTCCGCGGCGCCAGGAAATCAGCCTGCGACAGTCGTACGCAGGCCGTGAGCAGACGATGGTTGGCCCAGCCGTTGTTGTAGGCCATGGCACGGTAGGGAAGGACGGCATCCATCAGCACCTCCGCAGTCCAGATCAGACGAAATTCTTCGGTTCCAGCCGACCCCACCCACGGTCCGCTGCAGCAGCGGCCTCGCCCAATATAATGGCAGCAAGGTTGGCGCCAAAGCAGGTGCGGCTTTTCGACCCAATACCAAGGCGGGCGAGCGTTGCTGGCGCGCCATTATGTTTGACGGGTCTTCTTCACGCGACCCGGGCATCCAGCCCGGATCACGTCGGGGGCAGGCTTCATTCGAAAACGTTTTAACGCCGCGTCGCCAGTTCGACCGCACGGCCGCTGACGCCGATCACTCTCACCTCGTCCTTTCCGCATTTGAAATCGCGTGCGATTTCGTCCGCGGCCTTGCGGGCCAGTTCGTTGGCATTGGGATTGGTCTTCACGTCGACATAGGCCACATGGCACACCGCACCGGGTGGCAGCCGCGTCACCGCCAGCATCGGCTTGGCAACCGGCCGGCCGTCCTTGTTCTCATCGCTATTGTCGGCGATGTGCCAGCGCTGAATGATCGCAAACGGCTTGCCGTCGAGCGCGCGCCATTCGATCGTCGTGGTGGTCGAGCTGAACGGACCGAACCAGGCCTGCGCGGCAGGTTCCCTGGCAGCGGCGGCGCGGTTGCGGCCGACCGAGACGGTTTCGCGCAGATCATCCTCGCTCACCAGCACCACGAGGCCGGCCTTGCCCGGGCAAATCCGCGTCGCGCTGTCATCGACGCCATTGCCGGCGCCGGCGACGCGGCAGTCCCCGGGTGCGGTCGATGTGTAGCTGCTGCCAAATAATTGTGCTTTTGCCGGTGAAATCAGGCCCGAGGCAGCACAGAACAGCGCCGTCATGGCTATTCCCACCGTGACATGCGAGCCGCGGGCGAGGTCGTGGTGGGGGACGTGCTGCATCCTGACGCCTTTGGTTGCGGAATTCGTTGTTTTCGACATGTGCAATCTGGGGAAGGTTCAAGCTGATTGCGCGAAACACCTGACATTGGCACGGAATCGTCATAGAACAGCGCTCCGCGACCCGTCGCCTTCTTTAACCTGTCAGTTCCTTATCGATCATGCCTGCCATTTCTCCGGATAAACCCTATCGCGTCGGCCGTTCCCGTACCGGGCTTGGTCTCTTCGCCACCAAGCCGATCAAGAAGGGCGCCAAAATCGTCCGCTATTTTGGTCCGTTGCTGGATTGCAGAAAGAAGAAACACGACGCGATCGAGAACAAATATCTGTTCGAGCTCAACAACCGCTGGACCATCGACGGCTCGGTGCGCAAGAACATCGCGCGCTATATCAACCATGCCTGCAAGCCGAATGCGGAATCCGACGTCAGCGCCCGCAAGCGCAAGGTCGTGATCCGCGCGATCAAGAACATCGAGCCCGGCGAAGAGATCAACTACGATTACGGCACCGACTACTTCAAGGCGTATCTGAAGCCGATCGGCTGCAAATGCGCGGCGTGCGAAAAGAAGCGCAAGAAGAAGCGCGCCGAGGCAAGGGCCGAAAAGCTGCGCCTGAAAGCCAAGGCGGAGAAGAAGGCTTTGAAGAAAGCCGAAAAGCAGGCGGCCAAGGCCAGGGAAGAGCTGGAGCAAAAGCAGAAGCAAAAGCTCAAGCAAGCGGCGAAGCAGAGGCTGAACGGCGCCCGGTCCAACGGCAAGCTCCTGAACGGCCACGGCGGAACGGCCGCCGCGGGCCAGTTGACCGCCGCGAAATCCGGGATTTTCGCCGAGCCTGCGAGCGCGCAAAGTGGGGAAGCCAGCGCTTCGGCTTAGCTAGCCGAAGGGCCAGTCCTCAGATGTGCAATTGCACACCGGGGAATCCCGAGATTCCGGGTTCGATGCTTCGCATCGCCCCGGAATGACGGTTTCGGATGTTTCGCGGAGTCTCTCCAGGCGTCACGCCGCCAGCGCGCCGCTGCTCCTGCGCAGGCCGACATATTGCAGCTCGGCGAGAGCGCCGACCACGATCGCCTGCGCCGCAACGAAGACTTCGCCGAGCGGGTTCGGGCTCACCGCGCCTGAGAACAACAGCGCGATGCTGGCGATGGTCCACGCCGCATTGCCGGCAATCACGATTGCCACCAGCGCCTTCGGCATGGCTTGCCGGGTGCCAAGCCAGCCGACGAGGGCGGCGTAGGCGATCAGAAACAGCCCGGTCTCGCGCAGCAGCGCTTCGGGCAGGTTGAGCAAGGGCGCAAGCGCGCCGGCGCCAAGGGTGAGCAGCACGGCCGATGCGCCGCTGAAGATGGCGTCAGCCAGAATGGCGCGGCGCAGAAAGACGGATGGATTGATCATGACAGTTCTCCTTTTCGGGGTTGAGTGGACGGGTGACGGGATCAACGCGCCGGCCGGCGGCGCCTGGACGGCAGCAGATACCGGAGCTGACGCAGCAGGCGGACCGGGCACAGCGTCCTGCCGACGCTGGTCTCGACCGCCTGCACATGCGCGAACACGAAGACGCCGGTGTTGTGCACCAGCGGCTCGGGCATGTTGAGCGAACACGCCAGCATCCGGGTTGCCAGATTGAGCAACCACCGGATCATGCCGGCGGGTGAGAAGGTGCTGGTTCGGGAAAGCGGGCTCATGGTCATCTCCTGTGCCCTCGAAGATGACCCGGCCCGATAGCGAATTCGATTACGTCGGAGGTAATGGAAGGCGTGAAATTCGCATGGTAGGTTTTGCACCATGAACGCACAGTCTGCCACGGCGCGAGCCGACCGAACCCAGCCCGCCCATATCGGCGATCACCTGCGCGAATGGCGGCAGCGCCGCCATCTCAGCCAGCTCGATCTCGCCGGCGACGCCGAGATTTCCGCCCGCCACTTGAGCTTCGTGGAAACCGGGCGCGCCGCGCCGTCGCGCGATATGGTGCTGAAGCTGGCGGAGCAGCTGAATGTGCCGCTGCGCGAGCGCAACGTGTTGCTGGTCGCGGCGGGGTTCGCGCCGGCGTTCCCGCAGCGATCGCTCGACGACCCCGCGTTGAAATCGGCGCGGGCTGCGATCGATCTGGTGCTGAGGGCGCATGAGCCCAACCCGGCGCTGGCGTACGACCGGCACTGGAATCTGGTCTCGGCCAACCGCATGGTGATGCCGCTGCTCGAGGGCATTCCGGCGCGACTGCTGGGTCAGCCCTTCAATATTATGCGTCTTGCCTTTCACCCCGAGGCGCTGGCGGCGCGCACCGTCAACCTCGCCGAATGGTGCAGCCATCTGCTGGAGCGGCTGCATCGCCAGTGCGAGGCCACGGCCGATCCCGAATTGATAAAGCTCTATTCCGAGCTGAAGGCCTATCCGATTCCGGCACGGTCGGCGCCGCTGCCGGCCGACAACGTCGCCATCCCCTTCAAGATGCGGCTCGACGGCGAGGTGCTGAGCTTTATTTCCACCACGATGATTTTCGGCACGCCGGTGGATATCACGCTGTCGGAGCTCGCGCTGGAGACGTTTTTTCCGGCTGACGATCTGACCGCGGAACGGATGCGAAGCATGGCGGCCAGCCTCAAATAGCGCCTTGCCTGGGCTTCGGATGCTGATTATCTCTGGAACTTCCTGATCAGGAGGTTCCGATGAGCACCCTAAAGCCGCTTCAGATCGATATCGTCTCCGACGTGGTGTGCCCGTGGTGCTACATCGGCAAGCGCCGGATCGAGAACGCACTGGCGCTGGCGGGCGATGTGCCGGTGGAGATTCACTGGCGGCCGTTCTTTCTCAACAATTGGGTGCCGCGCGAGGGGATCAGCCGCGACGAATACCTCACCGCGAAGTTCGGCTCGCCCGAGGCTTACAAGGGTATCGCCGGGCGCGTGGTCGCGGCGGCAAACGAAGAGGGCCTGCTGTACCGGCCCGAGCTGGTCAAGCGCCAGCCCAACACGACGGACTGCCATCGGCTGATCCACTGGGCCGAGGCGCAAGGCAAATCCGCTGACATGAAGCAGCGGCTGATGGAATTGTATTTCCGCGACGGCGGCGATCTCACCGACACCGATGTGCTGGTGCAGGCGGCGGCCGATTGCGGGCTCGATGTCGACGATGTCCGTAAGCGTCTCGCCACCGACGAGGACGTCGAGCTGATCTCGGCGCAGGCCAAGGAAGCCTCCGACAAGGGCATCTCCGGCGTGCCGACCTTTGTATTTGCGCAGAAGTACGCGGTATCCGGCGCGCAGCCGGCCGAACAGCTCGCCCGCGCCATCCGTCAGGTCTCCGGTGAGATCAACGCGCAAGCAGCAGAGTAGGTCGGCGATGAAGATCAGGATTGTCGTGCATGTGGCTGAGGAAGGAGGCTTTTGGGCCGAAGTCCCCGCCATTCCAGGCTGTGCTACCCAAGGCGACAGCATGGATGAACTTATGCAAAATCTCCATGAAGCGATCGAAGGGTGCCTTTCCATGTAGCCCGGATGAGCGAAGCGACATCCGGGAACGAGCGTGATGCCGGCCCGGATTTCGCTTCGCCCATCCGGACAGGGGTACAGAACAAGAAACTCGGGGAAACATCATGATCTATGAGTTGAGAACCTACACCGTGAAGCCCGGCACGATCGGAGATATGGTGAAGGCAGCGAGCACCGTGTCGCGCGACATCCGTGGGGATGACTACGGCAAATTGGAAGGTTACTGGTCGACCGAGATCGGGCCCCTCAATCAGGTCATGCATCTATGGAGCTATGGCAGTTTCGATGAGCGTGCGAGATTGCGCGGTGAACTCGCCAAGAACCCGCGCTGGACCGGCGAGTATATTCCGCTGATCCGTCCGCTGCTGGTGCGCCAGGATGTCCGCCTGCTCAACGCCATCAGGCCGCCGGTGGCCCCGGCATCGACCGGCAACATTTATGAACTCCGCAACTACCGCGCCAAGGCGGCCGGCGGGCTCAGGCAGTGGCTCGATGCCTTCACTGCCGTGCTGCCCGCCCGCGAGAAGTATTCAAAGATCGTGGGCCTCTGGCAGACCGAGGCCGGCCAGCCCAACGAGGCCTGCCACATCTGGGCCTATCCCGACCTGAACGCCCGCGCTGAGGCGCGTGGCAATGCGATGAAAGATCCGGAATGGCAGGCGTTTCTCGGCAAAGGACCGGGATTCCTGGAAGAGATGCACTCGACCATCATGCTGCCCGCGCCGCACTCGCCGTTGAAGTAAGGCTGCCCGCCCCGTCATTGCGAGCCAACGGGTCGGCGCCAACGGGTGCGCGAATGCGCGCCCGATGACAGGCGCCGCGCCGCCCGACCCCGGATTTCGCTGCGCTCCATCCGGGCTACATGGCTGGTCGCTCCGCTCTCATTCGTCATCACCCGCGAAGGCAGTTGTGAAATATTTCTCGGACCTCATCCTGAGGAGCGCGCCCTTGCGCGCGTCACGAAGGATGGCCGCGAGTCCATGCGTTGTGTCCATCCTTCGAGACGCTTGCCTCGCAAGCTCCTCAGGATGAGGTCGATGTTCTTCACAGGCTCCGGCGTAGCGTAATCCGCCGACACAGCCCACGGCTGGTGATTTGCCGACGGGTTGAATCCGCGCATCGATCGGCCTCCGTCACAGAAATTTTCGTCGAACAGGCCCCGCACGTAGAAGCCGATTTCCTCAATCCATTCAACGAATCTGCCCGACGGGCAAATCACCCAAAAGTCTGTAAAGCCCCTTTGGCAAAAATATTCTGATTTTCCGAAATTGCAAATCAGTCTATATTCACCGCATCCCGTCCCACACAGAGGGGCGTTTCGCGAACGTCACGGACGTCGGGGCGGGATGCGGTGGACGTAGCGGCGCGCTGACGACGAGGCTTGCTACGGACGGTGAAGTCGTGTGGTCCTGACACCTCGACGCTGGTGTCAAGCTTGCGGTAGGTCCCGCAGGTGACGGTGGCAAAAGAGCCCGATCGCCGGGGAGAGCACGAAGGAAGCCGTAAAACCATTGCGCGGGGAATGCCGGGTGATTCCGGTGTGACCGTGGTTACTACGTGCACACTTTTTGCCGCGGCGCATCGGCGCCCGGCATTCCCTGCGCCCTCTGATTGGAGGGTTAAGGAAAATTCCGGTAAACCTCGGGCGAAACGCGCCGCGAGGTCGCGAATCTGCGTTTGCATGCAACGCTGTTTGAAATTTGAATCAACACAAGGCCATCCGCTCAGGCGCGCCTCACGCCCCTTTCAGATAATAATTCGCGCCTTTGCCCAGCGCTATCCTGCGCAGCACGCGGCGCATTGCCAGCGACGCGCGCAAGGGTTTGATCGCCGTGGTCACGGTGCGATAGAAGGCGAGTTTCAGCGCATCGCGCACCGGCTGCGCACCCGGCGGCTGCTGCGGCAGGCCGATGCCGCGCAGCATCGAATTGAAGAAATGCAGATCGTTGAGACGGCGCACCTCGCGCGTCTTCCAGGTGATCGCCATCGAGATCGAATACGAATCCGCGGTGCGCACCCAGTGCGGCCATTGATATGGCACATAGCAACCGTCGCCCGCGAACAGCTGAAATTCGGTGCCGCGCGGCGCGAAGCGCTCGTCGTATTTCAGGTTGCGATGCCTGGTCATCGAGCGCTCGATCTCCTCGTCGGAGACGAGGGCGCGGTCCTTGTTGTCGAAGATCGTGAAGAATTTCTCGCCGTGGACATGCACGAAGAAATTGTCTTCGCTGTCGAGATGGAACGGCGTCGTCGAATTCGGCGAGGACACGAACAGGAACCCCTCGACCTGTTCGAAATCAGCGTCGAGCAGGCTGTTGAAGCCGCGCGCCCGCGCTACCGAAAGCAGCGTGTCTTCCAGCAGCCGGCGATACTCCGGTGAATTCTCGACGCGCTTGAGCACCATCCAGGCGCCGGCGGTTTCGATGCTCTTCACCACTTCGACCGGATCGAGATCGACGGAAGCGATGGCATCCGGGTCCTGGCTGATCGTGACCTTGCCTGTATTATATTCGATCAGGTCGCGCGGCAGCTCGGCGGCGAGCTGCGCGATGCGCGGCAACGTCAGCAGCGGATGGCCCGCCAGCTTGTGGCGGATCGCAAACGGCTTTAGCGGAAAATCGCGCCGCAGCGCCTCATGGGCGGCCGTAATCACCGGCGCTATCTCGGTGACGGTATTCATGCCGATTTCTCCTGGCGGTTACGGATGAAACGAGCGGCGCGGCGCGCCGGCTCGCGCACCAGCCTGCGCAGCGACAATGCCGCATGGATCAGCGACACCACGGGATCACGCCTGCGCAGCGGAATCAGCACGTCGCCGATCGCAAGGCGGCCGCGCCAGATCGGATTGATCATCGGGTGATCGGCGCTGGCCGTGGAGTCGGCCATGGCAATCGCGGGGTCGGCACAGAAATGCCGCGTCAGATCGAGCGTCAGTTGGACGCCGGGCGACAGCTTTGCAAAACGCTCGTCGACGCCGAGCTTGAAGTAGAAGGCGCGGTCCTGATGCCGGAGCACCACGGCGGCCGCGACCGGCGTATCGCCGGCACGCAAGCTCACGATCTCGCATTGGCCGATTTCAGCAAGTGCGATAGCAGCACGGCGGACAAAGCCGGCATCGCCGTCGTCCTGCATCAGCGCCGTGCCGCGCTTCGCCTTCCAGCCGCTGGCTTCGAGGTTGAGGAATATCTCGACCGCTGATCCGACGTC
>Ga0193726_1000648_pt1 | contig 34232 bp, 34 predicted proteins | sample H2c1metaG_FD_144928 | JGI IMG/M metagenome (GOLD analysis project Ga0193726, IMG submission 144928) | Soil microbial communities from a riparian zone of the East river system, Colorado, United States - H2c1 | ecosystem: Environmental > Terrestrial > Soil > Riparian zone | place: USA: East River... | reverse complement strand
TGCTGTGGCTGGGCGTGGCCTTCATCCTTTGCGTCTATTTCTTTCCGAGCGGCATCGTGGGAAGTCTGCGCAACCGCCGGCGCTAGTCTTTGCTGGGAGCGCGCCACTCCAGTGGCGCATCTTCCTTGATAAACCGCGCGCTGCCAAATGGCCATTCGGAAGCCTGCGCGACCAGCCCGGCCTTCACCGGATTCTGATCGATATAGCTCGTCGCAGCGGCAAAGTGCTTTTCATTTCTGATGAAGCGGTCCCAATAATCGTTTTGCCAAAACGACCCCCTCCGACCGAGATGTTCGTTGGCCTTGCGTGCAGTGAATCGTTTCCGCGAACTAACGACAGCGCCCAACGATGACGCCGGCAGAATCGTCATGAGCACGTGTACGTGGTTCGGCATTATCGTCCAGGCGTGCAGGCGATATCGTTCGCCATCGAACGCGTAGAAGGCGTTTTCGACGAGAGTTGCAATACTGTCGGAACGGAGCCAACAGGCACCCCATCCGCGATCGAGCATTTCATCCCGCAGACTTTCCGGCTGCGCAGCCTGTGCGATCCGTTCCATCGCTTGCTCAGGGAGACTGTCGGCCAGGCGAAAAGTGACGAACTGGACGGTGTCCATCGAATCGAAATGCGGGAGATAGCCACGCGAATGCCAGCCCTTCTGCATGGCCTGAGGCTACCATGAAGATGCGCCACTGGAGTGGCGCGCTCCCAGCAAAGATTAGATCGTCACCTGCTGAATGCCGCCGCGCGGGACGTTGGCCTCGATGCTGCGCCACAGGATCTCGTGGCCCTGGGGCAGCGGCCGGTTGTTGGCCATGGTGAGCCAGATGCGCAGCAGCAGCCGGCTCATGCCGGCGCCGTGATCGTCCTCGAACGGCGTGCGCCCGTGATAGGTGACGTGGCTGTTGATCAGCTGCAGGTCGCCGGGCTCCAAAGTCATCTCGAAGCAGAGCTCTTCGGCCGTCTTCATCAGGAGCTCGATCGCCTCCTTCTGCTTGTCCGTGAGCTTCGGGACTCCGGGCGCCATCTCGGCGGCCTCGATGAAGGTGAGCGAATAGTGCGAGGTGAACTTGCCGTCGCGCAGGCCGAAGATCGGCAGCGGATAGGCGGTCTCCTTGGTGGTGCCTTCCTCGCCGAAGCGGCTGCGCCAAAAGTCCCTGAACAGCTCGTCGAGCAGGTCGGGCCGCTGGGCGAGGATCGCGTTGTGGATGGCGGGCGTCGAGGCGAGCTTGCTGACGCCGCCGGCGCGCGCCTGGCGGACGCAGAGCAGGCCGACCACGTCGGTGCGGTCGGTGTGGAAGCGCAAGCTGCCATTGGTGAGCGTACGGGCGTAGGAGGAGAGGAAGGTCGCGCCCTTCTGGTCCTTGGTCTCGCCATAGGTGCGCCCGACGTGGGCGCCCTCGTCGCGGATGGCGCGCATCAGCTCGCCGCTCCTGTTCTGGAACACCGGCGTGCCGAGATGCGTGCCCAATCCGAAATAGACCTTGCGCAGATCGTCCTCGTCGTAGCGGTCGACCGGGAAGCCACGCAGCTTCATGATGCCGACGCCGTTCTCCAGCTCGCCGGCGATGTCGGCCAGCAGGCTGTCGAGCGAGGCGAGCGGAAAGTCCTGGCGCGTGATCTGCGACCAGTCGAGGCCCTTGCTTTTGACGGCGGCGAGGGCGGCGTCGAGGTCGTCGAACGCCGATTTCGGCAGGTCGCGGATCCAGCGCTTGGAATTCTTGATGTCGCCGCCGCGCCAGGCAACGGGACCGGTGAGGGGGATGCGGTTGCTCATGATCGATTCATGTCGCGCGGGCGCCGCGAGCGCAAGGGGGTCGCTCAAGCCCGCAGCAGCTTCACGAGATTCCGGTGCTGGCGACAGCCGGCGATGCCCGGGCGGGTGACCAGGATCGCCGGCATCCGTCCCGAGTCGCCGCCTGTCATGACAATGCGGTCGATATGCAGTCCGGCGCAGGACTCGTCCGACGATCGCAGCAGGGCGTCGAGGCCGCCCTCGGCGAGCAGGGCCGGATCGTCCTTCACGCGCGAGCCGACAATCTCCGTCGACTCCTTGTGGGAAACGAGACGGCTGAGCACCGGGCAGTCAGCCTTGTCGAGGTCGGGCGCGATGCCGAGCCGAAGCTTTCGCTTGCGAAGCCCGGGTGCCGTCGCCTCGGTGGCCTTCGCGATCACTTCGAACGCGGTGCGGATCGACGGCAGATATTCCCGGCCCTCGGCCGTAAGCGCGATAGCCCGTGCCGACCGGCGAAAAAGCTTTATGCCAAGCGCGGTCTCCAGCGCCTTCACATGCTGGCTGACGGCGCCGGCGGTGACGCACAGCTCGTCGGCCGCGTACTTGAAGCTCATGTGGCGTGCGGCGGCTTCGAAGGCGCGCAGGCCGTTCAGGGGCGGAAGTCGATAGGTCACGATCGTTCTCTCCGCGCGCAGGGTAGCGCGGCGGACGGCGGTGCATGCATCAGTTATTCTAAGCCTTCGAGGCGTAGAACAGCTGATTTGTCCGCCACCCTGCAGCGAGCGACTGTCGCGGCCCACGATACAACCGCAGGAGCGCTCCATGAGTGACGAGATCGCGATCGGCCATCTGCAAAAGCGCAAGATCGAGGCGCGGGTGCTCATTCCCTTCATCACGGCCTGCCGGGAAAAGTTCGGCGACGGACCGACACGGGAGGCGGTCGCCGCAACGATCCGCGGCCTGGCGGCCGAGGAGGGGGCGAAATGGGCCGGCAGCTTCGGCGGCGACGTCGCGGGCCTGCGCGAGCTGGCCGAGACGGTGTGGGCCGGCGGCGGCGGTATGGACATCCAGGTCCTCGACCAGGCGGACGATCGGCTCGCCTTCAACGTGACCCGCTGCAGATACGCGGAATTCTTCAAGGAGCTCGGCCTGGAGGATCTCGGTTCCCTCATCCATTGCAGCCGGGATCACGCCATGGTCGCGGGGTTCAGCGATGACCTCGAGCTGGCACGCAGCCAGACCATCATGGAAGGCGCAAGCTGCTGCGACTTTCGCTTCCGCAGGAAGACCTAGGGAGGAAAGAATGACCGGCGTGCTCGACGATTACCTGGTGGATCCCAGGATATCCCTGTTGGACAAGACACGGATACAGGCTCAGGTCCTGGTGCCGGTGCTGCGCGCGTTGCGGGCCGAGCTGGGAAAGGGCAAGGCCGACGCCATCGTGAAGCAGGCCTTGCGCGACTGGTCGAGCCAGCTGTTCGCCGCGATCGGCGAGGGCGTCGAGGGCAGCCCGCGGCGCAAATGGGCGACCCTGCAGGGCGCCTTGAACGACGTCTCTGCGAGAGAGGTCGAGTTCGAGATTCGGCGTCAAGACAAGGAGGCACTGGATATCGACGTGACGCGCTGCCGCTTCGCCGAGTTCTTCCGCGCCCTGGGCGAACCCGAGCTGGGCGCGCTGCTGATCTGCGAGACCGATGTCGATATCGCCTCGGCCGGCGAGGGCGAGGTGAGCCTCGACCGCGCCCAGACCCTCATGCGCGGCGCGCCGAGCTGCACCTTCCGCTACAAGTTTGCGCCGAGGGGTTAGAGCTGCTTTTCATGCTCACAGCAAAGATTCAGCGCAACACCTTGCGCATGTTGATCGAGGTCGGATGGTCGAAGCCTTCATGAGCCTCGCGCGAGATTTCGACATAGCCCAGCGAGGTGAACAGCCGCTGGTTCTCGCTGAGCACGATGCGCACGCCCAGCCGCACGCCGGCAAGCTCGCGGCGCCGCGCCTCGTCCTCGACGGCCTCGATCAGGCGGCGGGCGATGCCCTGGCCGCGCGCCGCGGGCACGACCGACAGCCGGCCGAAATAGATGTCATCCTCCATCAGCTTGACCATGACGCAGCCGACGATCTCGCCATTCCGCTCCGCGATGATGGCGCCCGATTCGTGGGCGAGCTCGGCGGCGATGCCGTCCGCCGTCTCGCGGAAGGCGCCCGATTCCGGCACGAGCTTGCCGCGATATTCCTCGAACGCCGCGGCGATGATCGCGGCGACCGTTGGCGCGTCGACCGCGGTTGCGGCCCGCAGGATAAGACTGTCGCTCATGGTCTCTTTCTCGCGTAGGCTTGCGGCAAAAGTGAGGAAAAGCCAATGGGCTACCAGACGATCGAGGTGCGCAAGCTCACGCCCTGCATCGGTGCGGAGATCTTCGGTGTCGATCTCGCCAAGCCATTGGGCAATCAGGCCTTTCAAGAGATCCATGACGCCCTGATGGCGAACCTGGTGATCTTTTTCCGCGACCAGGAGCTCAGCCACGAGCAGCACAAGGCGTTCGGCCGCCGCTTCGGCGAGCTGCACCTGCATCCCACCTCGACGCGCGGCGGCGAGCATCCGGAGGTCCTGGTCATCAAGGCCGATGAGAAGTCCAAGCACGTCGCCGGCGAGGAATGGCATTCCGACGTCAGTTGCGATTCCGAACCGCCGATGGGCAGCATCCTCTACATGAAGGAACTGCCGCCCGACGGCGGCGGCAACACGCTGTTCGCCAACATGTATCGCGCCTACGAGACGCTCTCGGCGCCGATCCAGAAACTGTGCGAAGGCCTTTCAGCCGTCCATGACGGCGCCCAGGTCTATGGCGGCCGTTTCGGCCACACGCCCAAGGAGGGCGGCTTCCCGCGCAACGAGCATCCGGTGGTGCGCACGCATCCCGTGACCGGCCGCAAGGCGCTGTACGTCAACCGCAACTTCACCACGCGCATTGCCGGTCTCAAGAAGAGCGAGAGCGATGCGCTGCTGGAAATGCTCTACCGCCACAGCGAGACGCCGGAATTCCAGTGCCGCTTCGCCTGGCAGCCCAACTCGATCGCCTTCTGGGACAACCGTGCGGCCATGCATCACGCCATGTGGGATTACTTTCCGCACAAGCGGCTGGGCTATCGCGTCACGGTCAAGGGCGACAAGCCGTTCTATCGTGCGTAGGAAAACATCATGGCGCTCATCACCTTTCTCACCCGCATCCAGTTCGATTTCGGCGCCCTGAAACTTCTCGAGTCGGAGCTGCAGCTCCTGGGCATCCGCCGGCCGCTGATCGTCACCGACAAGGGCGTGATCGCCGCCGGCCTGTGGGCCCGGGTGAAGGAGCAGCTGCCGGGCAACATGCCGCTGGCGATGTATGACGGCACGCCCGAGAATCCGACCGAAGCGGCGATGCGCGATGCGCTGAAGATCTACAAGGACGAGGGCTGCGACGGCATCATCGCCATCGGCGGCGGCTCGCCGATGGATCTCGCCAAGGCGGTCGGCCTGATGGCGACCCATCCCGGCAATTCGCTGCAAACCTATTCCTTCGTCGAGGGCGGCGCGCCCAGGATCACGCAGGCGGTGGCGCCCATCGTCGCCATTCCCACGACCTCGGGCACCGGCAGCGAGGTGAGCCGCGGCGGCGTCATCATCATGGATTCCGGACGCAAGCTCGCCATCGGCAGCCCGCATCTCATTCCCCGGCTGGCGCTGATCGATCCCGAGCTCACGCTCAGCCTGCCGCCGCACCTCACGGCCGGCACCGGCATGGACGCCTTCACGCACAATATCGAGTGCTTCCTGTCCAACGCCATCAACCCGCCGGCGGATTCGATCGCGCTCGATGGGCTGGAGAAGGCGTGGAAGTACGTCGAGCGGGCCACCACGGACGGCCAGGACCGTGAGGCGCGCTACAACATGGCGATGGCCGCCATGGAAGGCGCCATGGTGTTCCAGAAGGGGCTGGGCGCGGTGCATGCGCTCAGCCATCCGACGGGAGGGCTGAAAGGCTATCGCCTGCATCACGGCACCCTGAATGCGATCTACCTGCCGGCGGTACTGCGCTTCAACCAGCCGGCGGTGGGCGAGAAGTACAAGCGCGTGGGCCAGCTCCTGGGCCTGCCCGAGCGCGATGCCAGTGCCGAGGGCGTGGCCAATGCCGTCAGCGAGCTGAATGCGCGGCTCGGCATCCCGAAGGGCCTGGGCGCGCTGGGACTCGCGCAGGACACGGTAGAGAAAATCGCCGACGGCGCGCTGGGCGATCACTGCCACCAGTCGACGCCGCGCCAGCCGACCAAGGCGCAGTATGTGGAGCTGATCGAGGAGAGCTGGGGCTAGCAGCCGCCGTCATCCCGACCAAGGCCCGAAGGGCCGCGTGGAGGGACCTTTTTTTGAACGGGCCGCCAGAGGAGGTCCCTCGACTTCGCGCCTTCGGCGCTTCGCTCGGGATGACGATATTTTTGGGAGAGACGAATGAAAGTCAAAGACAAGGTCTGCGTCGTCACCGGCGCGGCGGGCGGCATCGGCGAGGCGATCGCGCGGCGCTACGCCAAGGAGGGCGCCAAGGGCGTGGTCGTGGCCGACCGCGACGCCGGCCGCCTGGAGTCCGTCGCCAAGGATATCAAGGGCGTCGCCGTGGCCTGCGACGTCGCCAAGGAAGCCGACATCCGCCATCTCATCGCCGAGGCCGAGCGGCACTACGGCCCGGTCGACGTGTTCTTCTCCAATGCCGGCATCGGCCGCGGCGGCCATGAGGATGCGCTGGACAAGGACTGGGCCGATTCATGGGCGATCCATGTCATGGCCCATGTCTATGCCGCACGCGCCCTGGTGCCCGGCATGCTGCAGCGGAAGTCGGGCTACCTGCTCAACACCGCCAGCGCCGCCGGTCTCCTGGCCTCGATGGGTTCGGCGCCCTACGGCGTCACCAAGCATGCCGCGGTGGCGCTGGCCGAGCATCTGTCGATCCAGTACGGCGACAAGGGCATCCGCGTCTCGGTGCTCTGCCCGCAGGCGGTCGACACCAACATGCTGCGCATGGCGGGCGCCACGGCCGCGTCGGTCGACGGCGTGCTCAACACCGATGCGGTGGCGCAGACCGTGATCGACGTCATGGACGCCGAGACCTTCCTGATCCTGCCGCATCCCGAGGTGAAGGAGTACCTGACGCGCAAGACCGGCGACCACGACCGCTGGCTGCGCGGCATGCGAAGGCTGCGCGACACGAGCGGCGAGGGGCAGAAGAAGGCGTGATTTTCATGGCTGGGGGCGCGCCACTCCAGTGGCGCGTCTTTCTCTTGCGTCAAGGATGATCGCGCCACTGGAGTGGCGCGCCCCCAGCAAAGACTTGACGTCTTTGCAAAGGTCATTGAAGGTCCGCACCCCATGACGCTTCTGAAGACGCTTCGACTTATCGCCTGATCTCCCGGCCTCGCGCCGGGCAGATCGCTCGTGTCGTCGTTCGTCCATTTCTTTCCGGCAGTCGCGTCATGATCTCCTATATCGCTTCGTTGTTCGCCGGCATCGGCCTGTGGACTGCCATCGGCGTCACGCTGGTCGCCGGCCTGATGCGCGGCTTTGCGGGCTTCGGCTCCGCCATGCTGATGGCGCCGATCTTCGCCATCCTGTTCGGCTCAGCCGACATGGTGGTAACCGTGGTGGCGATCGAGCTCGTGGTGTCCGTGCAGCTCTTCCCCCAGGTCCGCCGCCACGCCGACTGGCACGTGCTGGCGCCCATGAGCATCGCTGCCTGCGCCGCCATGCCGTTGGGCGTTTGGTTGCTGGCGAGCGTCGACAAGAACACCATCGTCACCGCGGTGTCGGCCGTGATCGTGGCCTTCGTCGTGCTGATGTGGACGGGCTGGAAATACACCGGCCGCCGGTCGATCGCCGCCGGCGTCGCCGTCGGCGCGGTGTCGGGCGCGATGATGGCCACGACCAGCGTCGGCGGTCCGCCGGTGCTGCTCTATCTGCTGTCGGGCAATGATCCGCCGCAGGTCAATCGCGCGAACATCGTCACTTATTATTTCCTGACGCAGTTCTTGCTGATCGTGATCGTGCTGGCGACTGGCGTCGCGGGGTTCGACGCGCTGGCGCGCGCCGTCGTACTGTTTCCTGTGATGGTGCTGGGCGCCTGGGCGGGCGGGCGTCTGTTCCACGGTTTGGCCAGCGAGCGGCTCTATCGCAACGTGGCTCTCGTCATCTTGTTCGCGACGGGAATGTTCGGGCTGCTGCGAAACTGGCTGTTCGGGTAATGCTTGTTTCGCTTCGACGTCTTCGGACCAAAATTAAACCTCATCCTGCGGAGCACGCCGCAGGCGTGCGTCTCGAAGGATGGGCAACAACTCCAGTGTATCCCATCCTTCGAGACGCCGCGCTTCGCGCGGCTCCTCAGGATGAGGTCGTTTGGTTATCGCCTTGATGGACTGATCAAGCCGCTCTCTGCGCCGCGTCCGTGTCCTGCATGATGGTGACGCGCCAATGGATGCGCGGTTCCTCGATCGGGTAGCCGCCGGTCGCCGAGTGCAATGCGCAGCGATTGTCCCAGAGCACGATGTCGCCGACCTGCCACTTGTGACGGTACTGCGCCGGCGTCGCCACCATGTGGTCGGTGAGCTCCGCGATCAGCGCGTCGCTCTCGGAATCGCCCAGCCCCTGGATGCGCAGGATGTGGGTCGGATTGGCATAGAGCGACTTGCGGCCGGTCTCCTCGTGGGTGCGCACGACGGGATGCACGGCCGGCGGCCGGCGCTGGTCCTCGGGCTCCAGCAGATCGAAGCCCTTGCGCAGACGGCCGCCATAGGCGTGCTCGGCCTGCAGCCCCTCGAGGCGCTTCTTCAGGCTCTCGGGCAGCGAGTCGTAGGCCTCGTACATGCTGGCGAACAGCGTGTCGCCACCGCGCGACGGAATGGCGATGCCGTAGAGCTGCGTGCCCTTGCAGATCTCGGTGTCCCACGGCGAATCGGTGTGCCAGCCGCCGCCGCGGTTGTAGATCGCCTGGTCGACCTGGCCGTCGGGCTTGCGCGTGCCCACGCCCATCAGCGTGAGCTCGGGATGGTCGGGATGGCGGGTTCTCCGCACGCGATGCGGCTTCAGGCGGCCGAAGCGGCGCGAGTAGGCGAGGAACTCTTCCATGGTGAGCGTCTGGCCGCGCACCACCAGCACGATGCCGTCGAGCCAGGCGCGGTAGAGCATGTTCCAGTCGGTGTCCGACAAGGCGCGCACGTCGAGGTCGGTGGCGATGGCGCCGATTCTGGGATCCGGTCGGTCGAGCTTCATCGCGCAAGCTTACGCCCTTCGCGGCGCTGGTAAAGACCGCCGGCTTGGCCCAGCATCGGGCTTAAGAAGACGAAGGAGGAAACCGATGCGCCGCATCGCGGCTTTGCTTTTCGCTGTCTTGGCCGCGTTCCCGGCGGCGGCCGAGGACGTCTATCCCAGCCATCCCATCACCCTGATCACGCCCTACGCACCGGGCGGCGCCAGCGATTTCCTGACGCGCACCCTGGCCGAAGGCCTGCGGTCCAAGCTCAACCAGACAGTGCTCGTGCAGAACATCGGCGGCGCCGGCGGCGCGGTCGGTTCGATGCAGGCCGCCAGGGCCAAACCCGACGGCTACACGCTGCTGACGAACCACATCGGCATGTCGACCATTCCGCTGCTCTACAAGAAGCTCAACTTCGATCCGCTCGCGTCGTACGAGTTCATCGGCCTGTTCGCCGAGGCGCCGATGGTGATCCTGGCGCGCAAGGATTTCGCACCCAAGGACTTCGCCGAACTGGTGGCCTACGCCAAGGCCAACAAGGAGAAGATGACCGTCGCCTCGGCCGGCATGGGCAGCGCCACGCATCTCTGCGCCATGCTCTTCCAGGAAGCGATTGGCGTGCCGCTCACCACGGTGCAGTACAAGGGCGCCGGACCGGCCGTGATCGACCTGCGCGGCGGCCAGGTCGACCTGATCTGCGACCTGCCGACCACCAACTCGGGCCTCATCCGCTCGGGCGAGCTCAAGGCCTACGTGCTGACCGCGCCGCAGCGCATGGCGACCGTGCCCGATGTGCCGACGGCCAACGAAGTCGGCATGCCGAGCCTCGATATCGGCGTGTGGTTCGCCCTCTATGCGCCGCTCGGCACGCCCAAGCCCATCCTCGAGGTGCTGAACAAGGCGCTGCGCGAGGTCGTGGCCGACAAGGCCGTCGGCGCCCAGCTCGAAAAGATCGAGACCTACCTGCTGCCGCTTGACCAGGCGACACCCGAGGCGCACCGCAAGAAGCTCGCCTCCCAGATCGAGCTGTGGCGGCCGATCATCGAAAAGGCCGGCATCCAGGCGGAATAGGCAGCGGCCCCCGGGCGCGATATTATCGGCCGTGCCGTCGCGGGGCGGCCGGTTCTCTGGGGAGTGTTCGATGCGTATGGTTTCCTTGGGCCTTGCCTTCTGCGTGCTGGCCATCGGCCTGTCGACGGCCGCGCACGCCGACGACTTCATGAATGAGTGTCTGGTCACGGGCAGCCAGAAGATGTGCGAGTGCATGTCGGACAAGATCCCGGCCGACAAGCGCGCCGCCGCCGTCTCCGGCATGCGCAAGTCAAACGCCTCGACGCAGCCGGGCGGCAACCTGCTCGATCCCTCGACGCTCTCGCAGGAGCAGATGCAGGGCCTCGACGCCGTGGTCATCGCCCAGGCGTCGTGCATGTAGCGCCGCGCTGGCGTCTTTTCGGCGCGCCACACGGGATCGAGAGGAGGTTGAGGACTTCAGCGCGACAACGGAAGTGCCGCGCGCCGCCCACTCTGTTGTTCGTCTTCCGTCGGTGGCACCAGGATCATGCCGCCGACCCCTTGATGGGATTGCCGTTGCCCGGATCAGCGTCCGCGACACGGCAATCGGTGCAGGGAGCGATACCCGCAGGCCCTGTCGTCCGGTCGTTCAGGTATAGTAGAAGCGGACAAGCCACACTTCTCGGTCATACCGCGGTTCTTCTCCCAGGACCCAATTACCCGCGGCCGGACCGGTTTTCGAGGGCACGATCGTGATTCCTCTTGGACCGTTCAGGCTGCAGGTGAAAGTCAGAGCCGTGGCGCCGCCATCGGGCGTATACGTCCAGATCGCCTGGTAGGGCGTGGTGGAGGCATCAGTGTGATAGCCGCCGGCAGTTCCCTGCCCCAGCGATGTCGGAAGATCGAGCTTGGAGGTACTGCTCGAGCCGATCACCTTGCTCGAAGTCAGATTCAGGGTCTGGGATTTTCCGTTGGTCAAGAGGATCAACATTCCTGCGGTATTTGCCATGGCAAACTCCTTCCACCGATACGCGAAAGCCGGTGGTTGTTAGAATGAAGTTGAGTAAGTAGCTAACGCTACTAGCAGGACGTGTAGTCAAGTATTCCCGGCGCGTGAATACTTAAAGTTGCATATCTGGACGCTTGGAGGTCACATCCAAACCAAGCGTCAGAGTGAGCGCAACCGAATCACTCAGGCGTTGGTGCACGAGTTAGTTATGCTGCGACGCCACTGGCAGTGTTCCGCCATCAGCCGCGCCGACATCGACGTGCTAGAGCCAACGCAGGCCCGCGACGTGTGCTTGAAGTCCAGCTGCACGCGAAACTGGTCGGACACTCACTTTGGACTTCCACTGAGACAATTCGGTGAACGACTTTGCTTGCGGCGATGGTCAAGAGGAACGGCGCACCCTGCGGTGCGCCGTTTTATGTCCTCGCCAATTGGTCGGAGTGAGAGGATTTGAACCTCCGGCCCCTAGCTCCCGAAGCTAGTGCTCTACCAGGCTGAGCTACACTCCGTCAGAAAAGCAGAGTTCACCCGGCCGTTTGGCGAGGCGGGTTATAGCCGCCACCTCCCGGGGTCGCAAGTATGGTCGCTGGAGCCGCACCCGCCCGCTATAGTCGCGCCGTTGATGGGCAGGCGGGGGTTCGCATGGCAAGGAAGAAGCGGCTGAAAATTGCGCTGATCGGCTACGGCGCCATCAGCCAGACGCTGTTCGACGTATTTGCCGAAAAGAAGCCCGCCATCGACGTCGTGGGCGTGCTGGTGCGGCCGGGCCGCGCCAAGGCGACGCAGAAGAAGGTCGGCCGCAAGGTGGCCGTCGTCGAATCCCTGAAGGCGCTCTTGAAGCTCAAGCCCGACGTCGTGGTCGAGGCGGCCAGCCAGCAGGCGGTGCGCGACTGGGGCGAGACCATCCTGAAGAAGGGCATCGACCTGATGGTGATCGCCACCGGCGCCTACGGCGACCCCAAGCTCTACAAGAAGCACATCAAGGCGGCCGAGAAGAGCGGTGCGCGTCTGCGGCTGCCGTCAGGGGCCATCGCCGGCCTCGACGGGCTTTTGGCCATGAGGCTGGGCAAGCTCGAACGCGTGAAATACGTCTCGATCAAGCCGCCGCATGCCTGGAGCGGCACGCCGGCCGAGACCGAGTTCGACTTGCCGTCGATCAAGGAGCCGACGGTGATCTTCCGCGGCAAGCCCGCCGATGCCGGCCGGCTCTACCCCAAGAACGCCAATCTCGCAGTGACGGTGGCGCTGTGCGGCGCGGGCCTCCAGCGCACCGACATCGAGCTGGTGGCCGATCCCACCTTGCCAGCCGGCACCAATGCCAGCCGGCTGGAGATCGTGGGCGATTCGGGCGAGATCAACCTGCAGCGGCTGGGCCGCTCCATGCCCGACAATCCCAAGACCGGCGTGCTGACCGCCCTCACCATGGCCGATGACCTGATGAAGATGGTGCGCGCCAGCGATTGGTAGCGGGGCGTTTCTCTAAGGGCCCTCTCCGCCCACGAAGTGGGGGGAGAGGGAGGGGACCCGCGCGTAGCGCGGGGAGGGTGAGGTGGGTCGCGGTGCCCACATCCCAAATATCTCGTTCATAAGAAGCACCACCTCACCTTCGCATTGCTTCGCAATGGGCCCCTTCCTCTCCCCCGCTTCGCGGCGGAGAGGAGGCAGAGGTGTGCAGAGGAGTCGGATCGTCTAGCGCGGACCGCCGTGGTGATGTCCTTCGCGGCCCATCATGCCGCGCGGCCGGTCGAGCACCACCTTCTGCTCGGGCGAGAGCGTGTTGTAGAAGGCGAGCAGGGTCGGCTTGACGGCCTCGATGCGCTCGATCCGCGCCTTCATGAAGTCCTCTTCCCGGCCCAGGCGGTCGACGAAGTTCGGCCGCTCCTTCATGTCCGTCGGCAGGGCGTTGCAGCGCGTCGTCTCCTTGACGTCTGCATCGTCGGCCGCCTTCGCGAAGGCGTTCCATGTCGTCATCTGCTCGGGCTTGAGCTCGAGCCGGACCTTGAGATAGGCGCGCGCGCCGGCGCGATGGGCGACGCGGTCGAGGCAGAAAGCCTTGGGATTGAACGCGGCACGCTCGCGACGTTCCTGCCCGCCGGCCGCCGGGGGCGGGGCGGCCGGCGGGGTCGCCTGGGCCATCTCCAACGGGTCGTCGGAGCCGCTATCGAGCGCCGCGGCGGGGCTCATCCAGGCAAGACCGGCCGCCGCCACGAGGGAGAAGACGGCGGTAGCCGGTACGGCGAACATCAGGGGGCGAAAAGACATCGAAGACCTCACCGAAATGCGTGGGTTGCCTCGATGATACGGCCGAATCGAGCCGAACGTGCCCCGTCGCTACGTTAAGTTATGTAAAGTTGGGCCGAAGCCCGGCCATCCCAACAGTTTACGCGTGCCTAGTGCGGTTCGTGCTGCGCAGCGACTGCCAGTCGCCATCGAATTGTCCCTTGGGCCGGCGAGTGCCTGGGATGTTTCTCGGGCGGGAACGGCTTGTTGGCCTCGGCAACGATCTCGCATCCGCATCCGCGGCATCGATAGATGCCCGTATGGATAGGCATTTCTTCGGGCCTGTATTCTCTGTCGAACTCCGGACTGACACTGACTTCCACGTCATTGCTGCGCCTGAAGAGCGTCACGAATCGTCCTCCCCACGCCCGATCACCTTGGCTCAGACTACGCCGAGTGGCTGCACACAGCCGATGCAAGCCTAGCCAGTTCGCGCCAGTAACTCTCGAGAATACGAGCGCGAGAAGCCCGAAGCTCTGAGCCGGTTCAGTAAATCATCCGGGACAAATGCGTTACTGTGCGGTTCCTCACACGGCAGAACGTTCGCGTGAGCACATCTATGTGAAGTTGGGCCGAAGCTCGGCCATCCACCGTGCAAAAGCCGCGCGTTCGGCCTCCGTCATGTGCAGGCCTTCCTTGGTCCGCCGCCACAGCACGTCTTCGGGCTCGACCGCCCATTCGTCGCGCATCAGGTAGCGGACCTCCGTCTCGTAGAGACAGCCGCCGAAATGGCGGCCGAGATCGGCTACGGTCCTGACGTCCTCGAGAAGCTCGTCCAGCCCCGACCCGTGCCGGCGGCAGAGCACGCGCACCAGTTCCTTGGGCAGGCCGGGCTTCACTGAGGCGGCGCTCGCGACGTAGGTATCGAACGCCTCCTCGAAGGTGGGCGCGTCGGCCAGCTCGCCGTCGGCCACGGCGCGGGTGGCGGTCCAGGGCAGGCCCATGTGGGGGTAATAAGGCGCGAGATCCTTCAACGCGTGCTCGGCCAGCCGGCGATAGGTCGTGATCTTGCCGCCGAACACCGAGAGCAGCGGCGCCACGCCGATCGCGCTGGAAGTCCGGGCGGTACCGTCGACCTCGAGATGATAGTCGCGCGTCACCGCCGAGGGATTGTCATCGCCGTCGTCGAACAGCGGGCGCACGCCGGAATAGGTCCAGACGACGTCGGCCGGCGTCACCCGCTTCACCATATAGTGGCTGGCGATCTCGCACAGATAGGCGGTCTCCTCCGGCGTGCAGACCGGCTTCTCGCCCGCCTCGACCGGGATGTCGGTGGTGCCGATGCAGGAGAAGTCCCGCTCGTAGGGGATGATGAAGACGATGCGCTGGTCGCTGTTCTGCAGGATGAAGGCGTGGTCGCCCTCATGCATCCGCGGCACGATGATGTGGCTGCCCTTGATCAGGCGTACGCGCTTGGCGGTCTTGATGTGGGTCTGCTCGTCGAGGAAGCGCTTCACCCAGGGGCCGGTGGCGTTGACCAGCCCGCGCGCTTTCAGCTGCACGCTGGCGCCGTCGGGGCCTGAAAGCTCGATGTTCCATAGCTTGCCGTCGTCGCTGCGCCGGGCCGAGACGCAGCGGTGGCGGGCGAAGATGCGGGCGCCCATCTGGCGCGCCGATTTGACGTTGGAGATCACCAGGCGCGCGTCGTCGACCCAGGCGTCGGAATAGACGAAGCCCTTCTTGAACGACGGTTTCAGGCCGACGCCGAACTTCGACTGCGGCAGGTCGACGGCGATCGATTTCGGCAAGGTCATGTGCCAGTCGAGATGATCGTAGAGGAAGAGGCCGAGCCGCAGCATCCAGCGCGGCCTGAGATGCGGCTCGTGCGGCAGCACGAAGCGCAACGGCCGGCTGAGATGCGGCGCCTTGGCCAGAAGCACCTCGCGCTCCTGCAGCGCCTCGCGCACCAGCCGGAACTCGTACTGCTCGAGGTAACGCAACCCACCGTGGATCAGCTTGGTCGAGGCCGAGGAGGTGGCGCTGGCGAAATCGTTCATTTCGCAGAGCCCGACCTTGAGCGACCGCCCCACCGCGTCGCAGGCGATCCCCGCGCCATTGATCCCGCCGCCGACCACGAACAGGTCGAGCGGCGCCCCGTCACCTGCCATCACAGTCACTTCCATTCATGGCCGATCCTATAGCGGGCGTTGGCGCCCGACGCGAGACGGCTTGACCCGGCGTCGCCCGGTCCGCACAACCGGTCGATGGGGTTTCTGCTCAAGATCATCCTGTTCGGCGTCGCCATCTACGCGGTGTGGAAAACCTTCGCCCGCTGGAAAGGCCTGTACGACCGGTTCGTCGGCAATCCCCAGGAACCTGCACGGTCCGCGCCACCCCCAAGCCCACCGCCGGCCGCACCCCGTCCGTCCGCCGACGCCCAGGTCAGCGCCCGCAAGGTCGTGATCGAGGAGACGGTCCAGTGCGCCGGCTGCGGGGCCTATATCTCAGCCAATGCGGAGAAATGCGGCCACTGCGGCCGCCTCCGGGGATAACGCCGGCAGGACGTCTCCCTGGACTTGACAGAACTGAGCAATGTTGTGGCGTATGTCTGCCGACCTTCGTCGAGAAAGGATCGGCATGATGTTCATCAACATCGACGCTTCGAGAGCAGCGGCGCCATCGCCGTCGGCCGCCTGCGCCACGCGCTCGGCCTGTTGTCGGCTCGTCCATGACCGCCAAAAGACGACCGGCGGAAAGGGCGGAAACCCCTTTTCGGGCGCCTATAGCGGTACGAAAGAATTACCGGTCGCCGTGGCCCGCGCCCGCGCAATATCGTGTCGTATCATTTGGGATCGGGCCGATGCCGTACTTGGTGGCCGCAGGCCACGGTGCTTGACCGGGCTAGGGGCCGCACCTATTTTGCCGCACCGCAAAAACGGCCTTAAGTCGCGGAAACACAAGGCCTTCTGAGCTTCGGGGAAGTCCGGTGTCGAACCCCTCAGCAGCACGCGCCAAGCCGACGTGCTTCCAGGAACTCATCCTCACCCTGCAGGAATATTGGGCCCGCCAAGGCTGCCTGATCCTGCAGCCATTCGACATGGAAATGGGCGCCGGCACGTTCCACACCGCCACGACCCTTCGCGCGCTCGGGCCAAAGCCCTGGTACGCCGCCTATGTCCAGCCCTCGCGCCGGCCCACGGACGGGCGTTATGGCGAGAACCCGATGCGCCTGCAGCACTATTACCAATTTCAGGCGATTCTGAAGCCGTCGCCCACCGACATCCTCGAACGCTATCTGGGCTCCCTGGAGGCGATAGGCATCGACACGTCCCTGCACGACATCCGCTTCGTCGAGGACGATTGGGAGAGCCCGACACTCGGCGCCTGGGGGCTGGGCTGGGAAGTATGGTGCGACGGCTCGGAGGTCAGCCAGTTCACCTATTTCCAGCAGGTCGGCGGCATCGAGGTCGACCTCGTGTCGGGCGAGATCACCTACGGGCTTGAGCGGCTGGCGATGTATCTCTTCGACAAGAAGACGATCTACGACCTGCCGTTCAACCGCGCCGATTCGGAAGTGCCGCTGACCTACGGCGACGTCTTCCTGCAAAACGAGCAGGAGCAGTCGGTCTACAATTTCGAGGTCGCCGATACCGACATGCTGTTCCGCCACTTCGCCGACGCGGAGAAGGAATGCGGCAGGCTGATCGAGCGCAAGCTGCCGCTGCCGGCCTACGAGCAGTGCATAAAAGCCTCGCACTGTTTCAACCTTCTGGACGCGCGCGGCGTGATCAGCGTCACCGAGCGGCAGAGTTACATCCTGCGCGTGCGCGAGCTCGCCAAGGCATGTTGCGAGGCGTGGCTCGTGACGCAGAAGGAAGCCGCCCCTGGCCTGAGCAAGGTCGAGGGCTGAGATGGCCGAACTGCTCCTTGAGATCCTGAGCGAAGAAATTCCGGCGCGCATGCAGGCGCGCGCTGCGGAAGATCTCAAGCGGCTCGTCGGCGAAGGGCTAAAGGCGGCGGGCATCGCGTACGGCGACGCGCGCGCGTTTGCGACGCCGCGCCGGCTGGCGCTGGTGGTCGACGGCCTGCCGACCGCGCGCGCCGATGTGAGCGAGGAGCGACGCGGCCCCCGCGTCGGCGCACCGGACCAGGCGATCCTGGGCTTCCTGAGGGGGGCAGGCCTTGCCTCGCTCGACCAGGCGGAGAAGCGCGACACCGGCAAGGGCGAGTTCTGGTTCGCCGTGCTGAAGAAGAAGGGCGGTCCGACCGCCGACTCCTTGCCCGGCATCATCGACGCCGCGATGAAGGCGCTGCCCTGGCCCAAATCGATGAAATGGGGCAGCGGCACCATGACCTGGGTGCGCCCGCTGCAATCGATCGTGGCGCTGCTCGACGGCAAGGTGCTGGCCGGCGAGATCGCGCCGGGCGGCGCCATGGCGCCGATCAGGTTCGGCGACACGACGCGCGGCCACCGCTTCCTGAGCAGCGGCTCGATCAAGGTGTCGGGCTTTGCCGACTATGTCGCCAAGCTCCAGGCGGCGCACGTGATCCTCGATCCCGCCGAGCGCAAGAAGATCGTGCTGGCGGGCGCGGAGAAGCTCTGCGCCGAGGCGCAGGTGGCGCTGAAGTTCGACGACGGCCTGCTCGACGAGGTGGCCGGCCTCGTCGAATGGCCGGTCCCAATGCTGGGTACGATCGACGGACGGTTCATGGACGTGCCGCCCGAGGTGCTGATCGTTTCCATGAAGACGCACCAGCGCTATTTCGCGACGACGACGAAGGACGGCATGCTCGCCAACCGCTTCGTCGTCGTGGCCAACACCGTGGCGCGCGATGGCGGCGCGGCCATCGTCGACGGCAACGAACGCGTGCTGCGCGCGCGGCTGAGCGACGCCAAGTTCTTCTGGGACCAGGACCGCAAGGTCCGGTTGGAGGAGCGGCTGCCAACGCTGAAGGCCATCGTGTTTCACGCCAAGCTCGGCACGCAGGCCGACCGGGTCGGGCGCATCGAGATCCTTGCCGACAAGATCGCCGCTTACGTGAAGGGCGCGGACTCGGCGCAGGCCATCCTGGCCGCACATCTTTGCAAGGCTGACCTGGTCAGCGGCATGGTCGGTGAGTTCCCCGAGCTGCAGGGGATCATGGGCCGCTATTATGCGCTGGGCGAGAAGCTGCCCGCCGCGGTGGCCGACGCCATCGGCGACCACTACGCGCCGGCCGGGCCCAACGATCGCTGCCCCAGCGCGCCGATCTCGATCGCTGTGGCGCTGGCCGACAAGCTCGACTCGCTCACGAGCTTCTGGTCGATCGGCGAAAAGCCGACGGGCTCGCGCGATCCCTTCGCCCTGCGTCGTGCAGCACTCGGGATCATTCGCATCGTGGTCGAGAACGGGATCCGTTTGCCGTTGGCGGATTTCGTCAAGTCAGAGGACTTGATGGAGTTCCTGGCCGAACGCCTGAAAGTCCAGATGCGCGAGAAGGGCGTGCGCCACGACGTGGTCGACGCCGTCTTCGCGCTGGGCGGCGAGGACGACCTCGTGCGACTGCTGGCGCGAGTCGAGGCGGTGCAATCGTTCCTCGGCACCGAGGCCGGCAGGAATCTGCTCACCGCCTACGGCCGGGCCGCCAATATCGTCCGCGCCGAGGAGAAGAAGGACAAGACGCTCGCCGCGAAAATCGCCGGTGCGCCCGATGCCGCACTGCTGGAACAATCCGAGGAGAAAGCCGTTGCTTCAGCTTTGCACGACGTCGAGCGCGCGCTCGGGCCGGCGCTCAAGGCGGAGGATTTCGCCGGCGCGATGAAGGCCTTCGCCGGCTTGCGCGCGCCGATCGACTCTTTCTTCGAAAAGGTCACAGTCAATGTCGCAGACAAACCCGATTTGCGATTGAACAGGTTGAAGCTGCTCAACCAGATACGGGCCACCATGGATTCGGTGGCGGATTTTTCCAGGATCGAGGGCTGAAATGGCCAAGTGGGTCTACAGTTTTGGAGATGGCAAGGCCGAGGGCCGCGCCGACATGCGCAACCTCTTGGGCGGCAAGGGCGCCAACCTGGCGGAGATGTCGAGTCTCGGCCTGCCGGTGCCACCGGGCTTCACCATCACCACCGAGGTCTGCACCTGGTACTATGCCAACAACAACGCCTATCCGCCCGAACTCAAGGACGAGGTCGACAAGGCGCTTGAATCGGTCGAGCAGGTGGTGGGTCTCGCGTTCGGCGACCCCAACAATCCGCTGCTGGTCTCGGTGCGCTCCGGCGCGCGCGCCTCGATGCCCGGCATGATGGACACGGTCCTCAATCTCGGCCTCAACGATCGCACCGTGCTCGGCCTCGGCAAATCCTCGGGCGACGAGCGCTTCGCGTGGGACAGCTACCGCCGCTTCATCCAGATGTACTCCAACGTCGTGCTCGATGTCGGGCACCACTATTTCGAGGAGGCGCTGGAGCTCAAGAAGGAGGATCTCGGCGTCACCATGGACACCGACCTCAAGGCCGACGACTGGCGCTGGGTGGTGGGCGAGTACAAGAAGATCGTCGAGAAGCGCACCGGCAAGCCGTTCCCGCAGGAGCCGCGCGAGCAGCTGTGGGGCGCCATCGGCGCGGTGTTCGGCTCGTGGATGAACCAGCGCGCCATCACCTACCGCCGCCTGCATCAGATCCCCGAGAGCTGGGGCACCGCCGTCAACGTGCAGGCCATGGTGTTCGGCAACATGGGCGAGGATTGCGCCACGGGCGTCGCTTTCACGCGCGATCCCTCGACCGGCGCCAATCTCTTTTACGGCGAATACCTGGTGAACGCCCAGGGCGAGGACGTGGTGGCCGGCATCCGTACGCCGCAGCACCTGACGGTGCAGGGCAAGCACGCGCAGAAGTCCGATGCGCCGGCCATGGAAGAGACGATGCCGGAGGTCTTCAAGCAGCTCGACGCCGTGCGCAGCCGGCTCGAGACGCATTACAGCGACATGCAGGACATCGAGTTCACCGTGCAGCGCGGCAAGCTCTACATGCTGCAGACGCGCAACGGCAAGCGCACCGCCAAGGCAGCCCTCAGGATCGCCGTCGACATGGTGCGCGAGGGCTTGATCGACAAGAAAGAGGCGGTGGCGCGCATCGTGCCGTCGTCGCTCGATCAGCTCCTGCATCCCACGCTCGATCCCAAGGCCGAGCGCAAGGTGATCGCCAAGGGCCTGCCGGCGTCGCCGGGTGCGGCGTCGGGCAAGGCGGTGTTCTCGGCCGACGAGGCCGAGAAGCAGGCCCGCGCCGGCGAGAAGGTGATCCTGGTGCGGCGCGAGACCAGCCCCGAAGACATCCACGGCATGCATGCCGCCGAGGGCATCCTGACCTCGACCGGCGGCATGACCAGCCATGCGGCCGTGGTGGCGCGCGGCATGGGCAAGCCCTGCGTGGCAGGCGCCGGCGATGTGCGCATCGACGGCAACGCCGGCACGCTCTCGGTGCGCGGCACGGTGGTAAAGGCAGGCGAGTTCATGACCCTCGACGGCAGCACCGGCGAGATCATGCTGGGCGTCGTGCCGACCGTGCAGCCCGAGCTCTCCGGCGAATTCGCCGAGCTGATGGCGTGGGCCGACGAATTCCGCACGCTCGGCATCCGGGCCAACGCCGAAACGCCGGCCGATGCGGCCCAGGCGCGCAAGTTCGGCGCCGAGGGCATCGGGCTCTGCCGCACCGAGCACATGTTCTTCGAGGGCGACCGGGTGGTGGCGGTGCGCCAGATGATCCTGGCCGACGACGAGAAGAGCAGGCGCGCGGCGCTGGCCAAGATCCAGCCGATGCAGCGCCAGGATTTCGTCGGGCTGTTCGAGATCATGGCGGGCCTGCCCGTCACCATCCGCCTGCTCGATCCGCCCTTGCACGAGTTCCTGCCCAGGACCCATGCCGACATGGAGGTGGTGGCCAAGGATCTCGGTGTCGCGGTGAGCGAGATCGAGGCGCGGGCCCACAAGCTGCACGAGTTCAATCCCATGCTCGGCCATCGCGGCGTGCGGCTGGGCATCTCCTACCCCGAAATCTACGAGATGCAGGCCCGCGCCATCTTCGAGGCCGTGGTCGAGGTCCAGAAGAAGGCGGGCAAGACGGTGATCCCGGAGATCATGATTCCGCTGGTCGCCACCCGGAAGGAGCTCGACCTCATGAAGGTGGTGATCGACCAGGTGGCGAGCGAGGTGAGCCAGCTCTCGGGCGAGAAGCTCGAATACCTGGTCGGCACCATGATCGAGTTGCCGCGTGCGGCGTTGCGCGCTGGCGACATCGCCGAATCGGCCGACTTCTTCAGCTTCGGCACCAACGACCTCACGCAGACGACGTTTGGCCTCAGCCGCGACGATTCGGGGTCGTTCCTGGAGAAGTATCAGCAGCGCGGCATCTTCGAGCATGATCCCTTCGCCTCGCTCGACATCGAGGGCGTGGGCGAGCTGATCGAGATCGCCTGCGAGCGCGGCCGCAAGGTGCGCAACAACCTGAAGCTCGGCATCTGCGGCGAGCATGGCGGCGATCCGGCCTCGGTGTTCTTCTGCCACAAGACCGGCCTCGACTATGTCTCCTGCTCGCCCTACCGCGTGCCGATCGCGCGGCTCGCCGCCGCGCAGGCAGCCCTGGGCGGGCCGCTCAAGACGGAATGACGCTTTCCGCGCTCCGGCAGGATGGCCAAGGAAGCGGCTCGCGGGGCGGCAAGCGGGCGCTCGCGGCAGCGCTCGCCCAACTGGAGCGCGATCCCGAAGGCGAGGCTGCGCAGGCGCTGCTCGATGCGGCGTGGCGCGCACCGCGCGCCCATGTCGTGGGCATTACCGGACCGCCCGGCGTCGGCAAGTCCTCGCTGTGTGCCGCCCTGGTCGCGGCCTGGCGCAGGGCCGGCCAGACCGTCGGCGTGATCGCCGTCGATCCTTCCTCCAAGTCGAGCGGCGGCGCGCTGTTGGGCGATCGCGTCCGCATCGTCCATGACAGCGCCGACGAAGGCGTCTTCGTGCGCTCGATGGCAGCCCGCGACCGGCTGGGCGGGCTTGCCGACCAGACGCTGGCGGCCATGGTGGTGATGCGCGCCTTGTTCGAGCGCGTGCTGATCGAGACCGTGGGCGTCGGCCAGTCCGAGACCGACGTGGCGGGCGTCGCCGACACCGTGGTGTTCTGCGTGCAGCCGGGCTCGGGCGATTCGCTGCAGTTCATGAAGGCGGGCATCGTCGAGATCCCGCACGTGATCGCCGTCACCAAGGCCGATCTCGGCGGCTCGGCCGAACGCGCGCGCGCCGACGTGGCGGGCGCGCTGTCGCTCGCCACGGCGGGCGACGGCGGCGACTGGCCGCTCCAGGCGCTGGCCGTCTCCGCGCGCAGCGGTGCGGGTCTCGACGGCCTGCTGGCGGCGCTCGAGGCGCACCGCGCGCACCTCGCGGCCGACGGCAGGCTCGTCCTCGCCCGCCACCATCAGAGCGAGGGCTGGGTTGCCCAGTCGCTGCGCGATCGGTTCGGCCGCGACGGCATTGCCAGGCTGGGCCGCCTCGGCTTCGATCTCGCTTTGGCCCCCGGCGTGCAGCCGTTCCAGCGGTTGCGCGAGCTTGGGGCGGCTTTGGAGAAAACGCGATGAACCATCCGACCGACCCCAACTGCATCTTCTGCAAGATCGTCGCGGGGCAGATCCCCTGCTTCAAGCTGCTCGAGGATCAGGAGACCATCGCCTTCATGGACATCAATCCGGTGAACCCGGGCCATGCGCTGGCCGTCGCCAAGGGTCACTGGCCGACCGTCGACGTCATTCCGCCCGAGGTGCTTGCCGCCGTCGCCAGGAGCGCGCAGCGGGTCGCCAAGGCCGCGATGAAGGAGCTGAAACCCGTCGGCGTGAACCTGCTTCAGGCCAACGGTGTCGGAGCCGGCCAGAGCGTGCCGCACCTGCACATCCATATCATGCCGCGACGGCCCGACGACGATGTGGTGCTCAATTGGGAACCCAGGCCCGGCGACATGGCCGAGATCGAAGCGATGTGCCGGAGGCTGAAGGCGGCGCTGCCGTGACGGGCGGCGCTAGGCCGCCGCGATCGCCTCGTGGCGCATGGTGGCCGAGAACCACTCGCGCTCGTCCTGGCGGAACTGTTCGCGCACGTAGTCGATCACGGCGCGGATGCGCGCGCCCTTGTTGGTTTCCTCGTGGCTCACCAGCCAGATGTCGCGCACGATGTTGAGATTGATCGGCGCCTCGATGAGATTGGCGGTCTTGCTGCTGTAGCTCGGGAAGATCGACAGTCCCCAGGACGCCTTCACGGCCTCCATGGCCGAGTGCGAGGAGTTGGTGCGCAGCACGACGTTGGAGCTGCGCTCGACGACCTCGCTCCACGGCTTCATCGCGGGCAGGCTGTGCAGCGTGGTGTGGTCGACGATGTGGTGCTCGCGCAGATCGTCGAGCTCCTGCGGCAGGCCGAACTGCTCGATGTAGCCGGGCGAGGCGAAGATCGACATGTTGAACTGGCCGACCCGGGCAGCCACCAGCTGGTTGGAGGTCGGCCGGAAGAAGCGGATGGCGAGGTCGGCCTGGCGCGTGGCGAGGTCGAGCACCTGGTCGCCCACGATCACCTGCACGACGATGTCGGAATGCCGTCGCCTGAGCTCGGTGAGGCGCGGCACGAGCCATTGCGCCGCGAGACCTTCGGTCGCCGCTACGCGCACGACGCCCGCCATCTCGCGGTCGAGGCCGGCCAGATGGCGCTCGATCGAGGTGGCGTTCGACAGCATCGATTCGGCCTGGACAAGCACGCCGCGCGCGGCGGGCGTCACTTCCATGCCGTGGCGGTGGCGGTCGAACAGCTTGGCGCCCAGCCGGCGCTCGAGCGCCTGGATGCGCCGGCCGACCGTGGTCTGCTTGGTGTTGAGCTGGGTCGCTGCGGCGCTGAAGCTGCCGGTTTTTGCAACGGCAAGGAAAAAACGCACATCGTCCCAGTCGCCTAGAATATTGGGGACCTTGCTCTTGCGCGGAGGAATCGTAACCATCGTAACAATCGATACAATAAGGTTGTCGGGCCTAAGTTTACTTGAAAGGGGCCACGTGGTTTATCTTACCCCATTATTAGTGAAATGTCGTTTTCCGTCTCTTTTATAGGGCACTAGGCTGCTTTTTTCATCACCTGCGTGGATTGAGCCTGTGTGTATCTAGTCCTCGTATTCGTTAGTCAATCAACCTGTAGTTAGTTGCCCGATTGACGCATTCGTAACGGGGCTTGGGGTACTTCTGTGGCCGCCATCGGCTCGGACAGGAAAACGACGCCACCGTCGGTCTATGCCGACAGGTTCGGCCGCTGGATGCGCAGTCCCTCGACGCGCATGGCGGCATTCGTCGGCCTGCTTTCATATCTGAGCTATGCATTCGCGCACGGCAGTTGGGCTAACCCGGCCCTGATCGGCGTGTCACTCTTTGTCGGGGTCTTCCTTCCGAGCTACGCCAAGCTCAGCAACAAGGCCGAACTGTGGGCCAACAACCGGTTTGGCTTCGTGACGGGCGGCCGGCTGGGGCGTTTTATCCCTCAGTATGCGTTCAACTTGGCGGTGTTCTGGATCATGAACTGGGGAGGGGCTCTTAACCGCGACGGTCTCGCGTCGGTGGGCGGCGTCGCCTCCGCCGCGCTCGTCACCACGCTTGCGTCGCAGGGCGCCCAGTATGTCGGCCTCTATCTTTTCCAGCGCGGCATCGGTGATGCAAACCGCAACGTTCTGATCGGCGTATCGATCAACCTCGTGCTGGCCGCGCTCGGCACCGCCGGCATTCCGGGAGCCCGCGAACTGTTCCTGGCCTCGGGCTTCGTGTTCGGCCTCGTGTTCTTCGGCGTCGGCCTGTTGTCGGACATCCGCTCCGTCGCCGCGCCGCGTGGCGGCATCGGCCTGTTCTTCGGCACGTTCAATCCGTTCCATAACAGCCATCTCGCCATCCTGCGTCGGGCCATCGCGGAGCGCGGCCTGGAGAAGGTGATCATCCATCCGACGCTTATCCCGCGGATCCATGCCGACGCGTTCCGCAAGGGCCAGCTCAAGGTCGGTCGGCTGGAGAACGGCTTCCAGATCTACGAGAAGACCGACAAGGCCGACGTCGCCGTCGACTACTTCCCCACCGGCAACAAGTTCCTGCCGCCCGAGACGCGCAAGGCGCTGATCGAGCTCGCCGTCGCCGAAGCCGGCATGGGCGATAAGGTCGAGGTCGCCTTCTATCCCGAGGTCTACAACCGCAGGGGCTTCCAGGGCGTTATCGCCGAAGTGAAGAGGCGACACCCCGGCGTTCGCTTGCACTGCCTGCACGGCACGGATAACGGTGGCATGTACGTGCGCCAGATCACCGACGAGTGTGGCTGGATCTATCCATGGCGCATCCTGCGCCGCGACAGCGTTTCGGCGACGGCGATCCGTCGTGGCGCCAAGGGCATGACGTCGGCGGTCGTGACCGACGTGCTCGAGCAATTGACGGCGAATCTTCCGGTTGTGGCGGCTGGGGGTCGCCGCTTCCGGAATGACAGTGGTGTACTGACCGAGGGGGACTGACATGACCGTGCAAATGACGATGGCGCCGAACCTGGCCCCTGTCGTGACCATCAAGCTCGCGGCGACGTCCGACGAGCTCCTGCAGTCTTTCGCACTGCGCGCTGCCGTGTTCATGGGCGAGCAGCAGTGCCCTTACGACGAAGAGTTCGACGGCAACGACTACACCGCCACGCATGTCATCATGTACGTCGACGGCGAGCCCGCGGGCACGATGCGCCTGCGCTGGTTCCAGTCGTTCTGCAAGTTCGAGCGCTGCGTCGTGCTGCGGCGCTATCGCGGCCTCGGCATCCACCACGAAATCAACGCATGGTGCAAGGAGTTCGCCCGCCGCAAGGGATACGCCCGGGCCTATCTGCATCTCCAAAAGCGGCACATGCCGATGATGGAGAAGGAAGGCTTCCGCCGCGTCGACGACAGGGTCTTCAATTTCTCCGACCATGAATATTACGCCGTCTATTGCGATCTGGCGCCGGTCGAAGGCGCCGTGGCGCTCGATACCCCGCCCATGGTCGTCAATCGGCCGGAAGACCGCATGGATATCGAAGGCATTCTCGAGAAGTCGGCAGCGCGCGGCGCTTCCAACCCGCATGCACCGCGCGTCGAACGACTCACCAATTGAGAGAGCAGATCATGAGTACGATCCCACAATCGATCGACGGCGAGGCCGTCACCACCCGGCTGGCGATGAGGATGGAGGACTCGATGCAGGCCTTCGCGGTCCGCGCTGCCTGCTTCATCGGCGAACTGGACGTGCCGTACTCCGAGGAGTTCGACGGTCATGATTTCGGCGCCACCCACATCATCGCCTATGTCGGCGACGAACCGGTGGGCGCGCTCCGCGTGCGCTGGTTCCAGTCCTTCGCCATGCCGGAGCGGCTGGCCGTCATCCAGCGCTTCCGCGGTCACGGCATCGGCCAGCTCCTGATCGAGCGCTGCCGCATGCTGGCCGAGAGCCGCGGCAGCAACATGCTCTACGCCCAGGTTCTGCCGACCGACGTGAAGTACTGGGAAAAGACCGGCTGGCGTCGCCTGATCGCCGAGGAGGCAAGTTCGGGCGCCAAGCGCATCGTGGCCATGGTGCGGCCCGTCGATCCCAGCAAGCCGCTGCCGGCGGCCGAGGCGCCGGAATCGATTGCGCTGCGCCGCGAAGCGGAACTCGACGCCTCCGGCCTGCCGCTGGGGGTCGTTTCGAACTGAGGAAAGCGCTCGGGGAGGGACGCCTCCCCCCGGGGTCGTGTAGGATCACGGAACTGTCCGATCTCGGGGGGATGAATTGATCGAGATCATCGTCGAGCCGAACGTGCGGCGCCGGCGTGGTCGCCGGCCGCTTTCCGCCAAGAAGAAGGCGGCGGCTCTGTTCCGCGTGTGGCATGGCGTGCGCGCATTGATCGTCGAAGCCGAACGGCTGGGCGACAGCGAAATGGTGCATTTCCTCGCGGTGGCCCAGCTCCTGATCGAGGAGCGCGCCACGAGCGCCACCTCGGGCGTCGCGACCTTCGACCAGGTCGATACATCGCTGCCGAACTAGATCGCCGGATGCCGGCCTACTTGTGCCGGGGGTCGAGCGCGTCGCGCAGGCCGTCGCCCAAAAGGTTGAACGACAGCACGGCGAAGAAGATGGCGAAGCCCGGCCAGAAGGCCATCCACGGCGCTTGGGCGATGAAGCGCTGCGCCGAATTCAGCATGCTGCCCCATGACGGCGACGGCGGCTGCTGGCCGAGGCCCAGGAAGGAAAGCGCCGCTTCGGCGATGATGGCGCCGGCGATGGCGAGCGAGGCCTGCACCAGCAGCGGCGGCACGATGTTGGGCAGGACGTGGCGCAGCGCAATGCGCCAGTGCGGATTGCCCACGGCGCGCGCCGCCTCGACATAATCCTCGACCTTGGCCGCCAGCGTCTGGCCGCGCGTCAGCCGCACGAAGATCGGCGTCGCCGTGACGCCGATGGCGATCATGGCGTTGCTGAGGCTGGGCCCCAGGAAGGCGGCGAGCGCGATGGCCAGGATCAGGAACGGCACGGCCAGCATGGCATCGACAATGCGCGACAGAACCGCGTCGACCCAACCGCCGGCATAGCCCGCCAGCAGGCCGAGCGGCACGCCGATACCGAGCGCAATGCCCACGGAAACCAGACCGGCACTGAGCGACGCGCGGGCGCCCCAGATGACGCGGCTCAACACATCACGGCCAACTTCGTCGGTGCCCAGCCAGTGCGCCCATGACGGCGGCTTGCGCACCGCGCTCCAGCTCGTGGCGATCGGGTCGTATGGCACGATCAGCGGTGCGAAGAGGGCGAGCAGCACGAACAGCACCACGACGGCCAGCCCGACCATGGCGCCCTTGCGGCGCTTGAGGCGTCGCCAGGCGCGCGCCCACGGATTCTCCTCGGTCGCGTCGGCCGCCACGATGGTGGGCAGCGTAGCGGCGGTCACCCGCGCAGCCTCGGATTGACCAGCATGTAGGCCACGTCGGCCAGCAGGTTGAGCACGATATAGGTCGTGGCCGTCACCAGCACGACGCCCTGGACCACGGCATAGTCGCGGTTGAACACGGCATCGACGATCAGCTTGCCGAAGCCCGGGATGGTGAAGATCTGTTCGGTCAGCACCGCGCCCGACAGCAAGGTGCCGAATTCGAGCGCGCCCAGGGTGATCACCGGCGTCAGGGCGTTGCGCAGCGCGTGCTTCAGCACCACCCGCCGTTCGTAGAGACCCTTGGCGCGCGCGGTACGCACGTAGTCGGCGCCCATCGCCTGCATCATGGCGCTTCGCGTGTGCCGCATCAGGACGGCGGCGATGGCGTTGCCCAGCACGAAGGCCGGCATCACCGTGGTGGCGAGGCTGGCGCGCCAGTCCTCGCCCAGCCGCACATAGCCCGAGGCGGGAAGCCAGCCCAGGGTCACCGAGAACAGGAAGATCATCAGGATGCCCAACCAGAAATTGGGCGTGCTGATGCCCCACAGCGCAAAGATGTTGGCGCCATAGTCCCACGCCGTGTCCTTCTTCACGGCCGAGATGATGCCTGCGGGAATGCCGATACCCAGCGCCACGATGATCGCCATGCCGGCCAGCTGCAGGGTCACCGGCAGCTTCTCGGCGACCAGCGAGGCCACCGAGCTTTTGAGCCGCATCGATTCGCCCAGGTTCCCCGAGAGCACACCCTTCATCCAATAGAAATACTGGACCGGGATCGGCTCGTTCAGCCGATACTGCTGGCGGATCTCCTCCAGCACCTTGGGATCGCGTTCCTCGCCCGCCATGATCAGCGCCGGGTCGCCCGGCAGGAGCTGCTGCAGGCCGAAGATCAGCATCGACACCAGGATCAGCGTCGGGATGATCTGCAGCAGCCGCTGGGTGAGGAAGGCGAGCAAGGTCTTACTTCAGCTTGACGCCGACCACCCGCACGAGGCCGTCGGGCATCTGCTTATAACCCTCGACCTTGTCGGTGAGCGCCACCAGCACCTGGGCGTGGTAGAGGTACATGATCGAGCCCTCGGCGAGGAACTTCTTGGCCACGATCTCGTAGGTCTTCTTGCGCTCCGCCGGTTCGCTCCTGGCACGCGCCTCGGCGTGGGCGGCATCGACTTCCTTGTCGCAGTAGCCGGCATTGTTCTGCGGCGACTTGCATGTCTGGAACGAGTACGAGTTGCCGTCGGGATCGCTGCGCCCGCTCCAGCCTATGAGATAGAGCTGGTAGTCGCCGTCCTCACCCTGCTTCAGCGAGGTCGCGAACTCGGTGACTCGGATCTTGAGGTCGAAGCCTGCCTCGGCCGCCATCGACTGGACGACCTCGGCGACGGCGCGGTTCTCGGGACCGTTGGGCACCATGAAATCGAGCGTGAGCGGGCCGGTGACACCCGCCTCCTTCAACAGCGCCTTGGCCTTGGCGAGGTCGCGCTTGGGAATCGGGAAGGACTGCTGATAGTAGAAATTCTGCGGGTTGATCCATTGGTTGCCCGGCACGAACTCGCCGTTGAACACGACCTGGTTGATGGCCTCGCGGTCGAGGCTGAGCTCGAAGGCGCGACGCACGCGGGCATCCTTGGCGAACGGCGTGTCGGCCTTGGGCCCGTTGGCGAGGTTCATGGTGATGCCTGTGTAGCCCAGCGACACCGCCTTGATCAGCTTGAGCTTGGGATTGTCGCGCACCGCCTTGATGTCGGTCGCGAGCACGCGCTCGATCAGATCGAGACCGCCCGACCGCAAATTGGCCAGGCGCACCGTGCCGTCGACGATCGGCAGGTAAGTGATCTTGTCGATGAAGACGTTGTCCTTGTTCCAGTAGTCGGCGAATTTCTCGACCACGATGCGGTCCTGCTGGACCCGCTCGACGAACTTGAACGGCCCGGCACAGACCGGCTTCAACCCGAACTTGTCGCCCGCCGCCTCGGCTGCCTTGGGCGACACCATCATCCCGGCGCGGTCGGTGAGCTGGGCGAGCAGGGGCGAGAACGGCTCCTTCAGGATGAGCTTGATCGTCAGGGGATCGACCACTTCGACCTTGTCGACGGAGCCCAGCTCGGGCTTGCGGAACGAGCCCTTCATCGTGAGGTGGCGGTCGAGGCTGTACTTCGCCGCCGCGGCGTCGAGCGGCTCGCCGTCGTGGAACTTGACGCCCGGCCGGAGCTTGATGGTGACGGTCTTGCCGTCGGCCGAGGTCTCGTGGCTGAGCGCGAGCTGCGGCACGACAGCGAGCTTCTCATCGATATCGAACAGCTTGTCGCAAATCGACGAGAAGACGATGCGGCCGACATAGGTGCGCGCGAGAGACGGATCGAGCACGTCGGGGTCCTCCGCCAGACCGACGCGCAGATGGGTCTCCGCCAATGCACTGGCTGCCAGCGCCGCGGAGAACGCCAGGGAAAGGGCCATTAGGCCGAATATTTTTTTCATGAAGCCTCCCTTTGAGCCGATACGAACGCCGCCTGCAGGCGTTCCAGTCGAACACGGTCTTGGTTTTGGCCGCGCGCCTCGGTGAGAACGGGCGCCGGCGGGAACTCCGCCCAGTAGGGGCAAGCCGTAGCATGGTCCATGCCATCGCGGACGAGCACAGGGACGTCGTGCCGGCAGGCCTCGCGGGCAAAGCGGCAGCGCGTGTGGAAACGGCAGCCCGACGGCGGGTTCATGGCGCTCGGGATGTCGCCCTCGAGCAACGCGCGTTCGCGTATCGCCGTCGGATCGGGCAGCGGCACGGCGGACAGCAGCGCGCGCGTGTAGGGATGCCGCGGGCTGCGGAAAAGCTCTTCGGTCGTCGCCGTCTCCACGATCTTGCCGAGGTACATTACGGCGATGCGGTCGGCGATATGCTTCACAACCGCGAGATCGTGGCTGATGAAGATGTAGGCCATGCCAAAACGCTGCTGCAGCGAGCGCATGAGGTTGATGACCTGCGCCTGGATGGAGACGTCGAGCGCCGACACCGGCTCGTCGGCCACGATCAGCCGGGGCTCGACGGCAAGGGCGCGGGCGATCGCCAGCCGCTGGCGCTGGCCGCCGGAGAATTCGTGCGGATAGCGCCGGGCATGATCGGGCCTGAGCCCCACCAGCTCCAGCAGTTCGCCGACCCTGGCGCGCCGCGCTGCTTCGGTTTTGGCGAGGCCATGCAGCATCAGCGGTTCGCCCAGCATGGCGCCCACCGTCATGCGCGGATTGAGCGAGGCGTAGGGGTCCTGGAAGATCACCTGCATGCGCTGGCGGCGGGCGCGCATCGCCTCGTCGCTGAGCGTCAGCAGATCCTCGCCCTCGAAGCGCACCTCGCCGGCGGTGGGCTTGAGCAGGCGCAGCACCAGGCGGCCGACCGTCGACTTGCCGCAGCCCGATTCGCCCACGATGGCGAGGGTCTCGCCCTGTTCGAGATGGAAGTCGACGCCATCGACCGCACGGACATGGCCGGACACCAGGCCGAACGCCCCGCGCCGCACCGGGAAGTGCTTGGTGAGGCCCGCCACTTCCAGCAACGCGCTCATTGAACGATGCTCAGGACTTCGGCGAGCGGCGCGCGGCGGCAGCGCGTCAGGTGCCCCGGCGCCACTTCGATCAACGGCGGAGCGGCGGCGCGGCAGGCCGGCTCGACGAACGGGCAACGCGCGGCGAAGCGGCAGCCTTCGGGCGGCCGGGTCATGTCGGGCACGCGGCCCTCGATCGAGGGCAGGCGTTCGCGCTTCTCGTCGAGCCGCGGGATCGAGCCCAGCAGGCCCACGGTGTAGGGATGCTCGGGCCGGGCGAACAGATCGCGCACCGGCGCACGCTCGACGATCTGGCCGGCATACATGACGGCCACATCGTCGGCCATTTCGGCCACGACGCCGAGATCGTGCGTGATCAGGATGATGGCGGTGCCGGTGTCGCGGCGCAGCCCGCGCATCAGGTCGAGGATCTGCGCCTGGATGGTGACGTCGAGCGCCGTCGTCGGCTCGTCGGCGATCAGCAGGTCGGGCCCGCAGGCCAGCGCCATGGCGATCATGGCACGCTGGCGCATGCCGCCGGACAGCTTGTGCGGATAATCGTCGACCCGCCGCTCCGGCGACGGGATGCGCACGATACGCAGCATCTCGATGGCGCGCGCGCGGGCGTCGGCGGCCGACAGGTGCTGGTGCTGCTGGATCGCCTCGACGATCTGGTCACCCACCGTGTAGGCGGGGTTGAGCGACGTCATGGGCTCCTGGAAGATCATGGCGAGTCGAGCACCGCGCAGGTCGCGAATGGTGTCGGCGTCGAGCGTGAGGAGGTCACGGCCCTCGAAGCGGACCTCGCCCTTCACCTTGGAATTCTCGGGTGGCAGCAGGCCCATGATGGCGAGCGACGTCACGCTCTTGCCGCAGCCCGACTCGCCGACCAGTCCCAAGGTGCGGCCACGCGCCAGCGCGAGGTCGATGCCGTCGACGGCGTGGACGATTCCATCGTCGGTGGCAAAGGAGACAGCGAGGCGGCGCAGCTCCAGCAGCGGCCCGGCCACAGGCGCGCTCATTGACGCTCCGCCGTCGAGGCCGTCGTCGAGCTCAGCCCGGTCGAAGACGCCGGCCGGGTTCTCGCGCGTCGGCACGAAGGCGCGGAAATGTGCCCAGCGCTCGCGGCTCACGGCTTCCAGTCGCGCCAATTCCAGCAGCGGTTCGACGTGGTCGTCGACCCGAAGGTCGAGCTCGGAATATTCCTGGTTGCCGCAGATGATCAGGGCGGCCGATTGCTTGCCGCGCTTGTCGCCGCCCACTTTCTCGCCCGCCTTCATGGCGCCGATCAGCCGTCGCGGCAGCGGCAGCGACTCGTTTTCGCGGAAGTAGCGCACGGTTTCGGCGATCACCTGCGGTCCGGCCAGCATGTTGCCGGCGACCGACATGTCCTCGCCGATCACCACGGCACGCACTCGGCACCGGTATGGGCAGCGAAGCGGCCGTCGGCGCCCATGACATGGACCTGGCGGTGCTCGCGGCCGGCATCCGGGGTCGTCAGGATGCGCACGACGTCGGCAGCGCCCACCCCCTCGCGGATCAGCCGGAGCCCATGCGGGCCGTAGAGCGGATTGGTCATCGCCTGTGTGCACACCGCGCCCTTTTGCGGCTCGATGTTGGGCACGCGGGCTCCGACGGCGAAGAACTTGGTGGCGACTGCGATGGCGATACGGCCGCTGCTGCGGTCATGGAAAATGATCGACCAGGTCATTCTTCGATCAACATCCTTCCATCAACGCCGGGCATCAACGCCCGGCGGCGTAGCCCTGCATGCCGCGCGGATTGGCCGCCGCTTTGCGCCAGGGATCCTCGCGCGAGGCCGCGGTCAGACGGCCTTCCGACCACTGATCGTTCACCTCAACCTCGTGACCGCGCTTCTTGAGTTCGTCGACCGTGTCCTTGGGCACGCGGCCCTCCAGCACCAGCACGCCGGGGCGCGCGGTGCGCGGCCAGAAGGACGAGGGGAAATGTTCGCTGTGCCAAGCCGGCGCGTCGATCGCCTCCTGCAGGTTCATGCCGCAATGGGCATGGCGCAGTAGAAACTGTGTGATCCACTGGTCCTGCTGGTCGCCGCCCGGCGAGCCCCACACCATGTACGGCTCGCCATCGCGGTGGGCGAGGGTGGGTGTCAGTGTCGTGCGCGGCCGCTTGCCCGGCGCCAGCGAGCCCGGCAGGCCTTCTTCGAGCCAGAACATTTGGCCGCGGGTGCCCAACGGAAAGCCGAGCTCGGGAATGACCGGCGAGCTCTGCAGCCAGCCGCCCGACGGCGTGGCCGAGATCATGTTGCCGTCCTTGTCGATGATGTCGAAATGCACCGTGTCGCCGGTGGTCTGGCCGACCCGGCCGACCGTCGGCTCGCCGGCGCCGCTCGACGCCACGCCCAGCCGGACGCCGTCGGCGCGGCGCAGCTTCACCACGCCGCCATAGCCGTCGACCTTGCCCGGCCGCTGCTCCAGCGACGCCTGCTGAGGATCGACCAGCTTGCGGCGGTCGGTGTTGTAGGCGTCCGACAGCAGGG
>Ga0193726_1000647_pt1 | contig 34286 bp, 18 predicted proteins | sample H2c1metaG_FD_144928 | JGI IMG/M metagenome (GOLD analysis project Ga0193726, IMG submission 144928) | Soil microbial communities from a riparian zone of the East river system, Colorado, United States - H2c1 | ecosystem: Environmental > Terrestrial > Soil > Riparian zone | place: USA: East River... | reverse complement strand
ATTGCATTGTTTTCTTTTTTTGTTAACAAAAAAAGATAATAAGAATCAAATAAGAGAAAAAAAGAATAAATACAGCAGAAGAAAAAAATAAAAAAATAAAAAAAAAAGAAAACAAAAAAATTATAACAAATATTCTAAATATACCTAAAAAAAGTCCCACCGTTTCAGATCAGATTAAAAAAAAAATTTAATTTAATAATAGGAATAGTTTACATTGGTAAGTTAAGACGATTGCTAATTGTTCGGGGAGACCCTTAGGTGTTCGACTCACCTCTATTCCGTAAATTGTCTACTCTTTCTTTCTGATAACAAAAAAAAAAATCATGATCGATAAAAAGATATAATTTTATAATAATATTTAATTTATAGATCTAATTATAAAGAGAAATAAATTAAATATTATTAAATTTATTAAGAGTTAGAAAAAAGTTAAAAAATAAAAAGTATTAATCATTTAAACTTTTTAAATAATAAATAAATAAGTCTAAAAAAAATAAGATCGAAAAAATAAAATTATTTTTGTTTGTTTTGTATCCTTTTTTTTTAATTAATCCTTCAAAGATAAGTGTAAAAAAAAAAAATTAAAAGTTAATTTAATTAAATTTAAATAAAAAAAATTAATAGGGACAATAAGAAAAAAAAGGGTAGTTAATGAATTGGCTCTTTTCTACTAATGCTAAAGAAATTGGTACCCTTTATTTAATCTTTGCAGTATTTGCTGGTATGATTGGAACAGCTTTTTCTGTATTGATTAGATTAGAATTAGCTGCACCAGGTGTGCAATTTTTACAAGGAGATCATCAACTTTTTAACGTAATTATAACAGCACATGCTATGATCATGATATTTTTTATGGTTATGCCTGCATTAGTAGGTGGATTTGGTAATTATTTCTTACCTATCCATGTGGGAGCTCCGGATAAAAAAGGAAAAAAAAATATATAAAATTTTATTTATCTAAATCAAAAATTTAATTTCTTTTATTGCTAAAGATAGCCTTTTTTTTATATAAAATTAATTAAAAAAAAAAGAAGAAAAAATTGCGTAGAAGAAGCAGAGAAAAAAATAATTTCTTTTCTTCTACTTTTTTAGCTTTTAAAGTCCAAATTCTTTATGCATTAAAAAACTAAGAGAAGGCATAAATTTAAAAATTTTATGAATAAATTAGTATTATTTTTGATTGGGAGTAATAAAAAAAAATTTTTTTAAAAAGTCCGCTATATAATAAATTATATAGTCTAAATTGGGTGAATTGCAAAAAAAACTTAAATATAATCTCCTATTAACCTTTAGACAGGATCGATTAAATTAATTAAGTTAATTTGCAGCGAAGTCTAATTTAGCATTGTAAGTAAAAAAAAAAATAAATTAGAAACGTTCAACGACTAGAAAGTGAGTAATGCTAATAATAATCTTTCCACGAGCGCCCAACAATAAAATATTTATATTGATAACATAGTCTAAACTTACTAGTGATAGTAAGAAATTAATTATAAACAAATTAATCTGCCCTTCCATACTTTTCAATTTATCCCTCTATGATCCTAGAATAAAATAAAAAATAAAAAGGTGTATTATATGCACTTATTCATTTGTTTTTTAATTAAAGAAGAAAAAAATCTTAATTCTTGGCTATTAGCTCTTTTACTAATTTACAAAATAAACTGCTTTCTCTCTTTGATTCTTCTTATCTTTTTTGTTAACAAAAAAGAGGAAAAGTAGTTTTTGTTTTTTTTATTAAATATAAAAAAAGCTTAAAAATAATAATCAAATACAGAGTTATTATTCTAATAACCTAATAATTTTATAATTTAATCTGCGCAATTTAATAAAAATAAAAAAAAATAAAAATATAAATAAAAGGGTGGGAAGCTAAATTTAGCAAGGCGCATGGCGCAGGGCGAGATAATTATTTTGATGGCCTTTCCTAGATTAAATAATATCTCTTTTTGGTTACTACCTCCAGCTTTAATTTTATTATTACTTAGTTCTTTAGTAGAAAATGGAGCTGGAACAGGATGGACGATTTATCCTCCTTTATCTAGTATTTTAAGTCATTCAGGTGGTTCCGTAGATTTAGCAATCTTTAGTTTACACTTAGCCGGTATCTCTTCTTTATTAGGAGCTATAAATTTTATAACTACAGTTTTAAATATGAGAGCTAATGGAATGAGTTTACATAAATTATCTTTATTTGTTTGGGCTATTTTTGTAACAGCTATATTATTATTATTATCTTTACCTGTATTAGCTGGTGCAATTACAATGTTACTTACAGATAGAAATTTTAATACTAGTTTCTATGATCCAGCTGGAGGTGGAGATCCAATATTATATCAACATCTCTTTTGGTTTTTTGGTCACCCCGAAGTATATATCTTAATCATCCCAGCTTTTGGTATAGTAAGTCAAATAACTTCAACATTTTCAGGTAAACCAATATTTGGTTATTTAGGTATGGTATATGCTATGTTCTCTATTGGAATTTTAGGTTTCCTTGTTTGGAGTCATCATATGTTTTCTGTTGGGTTAGATGTGGATACTAGAGCTTATTTTACTGCTGCTACAATGGTAATTGCAGTACCTACAGGAATAAAAATCTTCTCTTGGTTAGCAACAATGTATGGAGGTAGTTTAAGATATACAACATCTTTCATCTTTACTATAGGATTCATAGCTCTATTTACAATAGGAGGATTAACAGGAGTAGTTTTAGCTAATGCTTCAATGGATATATCATTACATGATACTTATTATGTGGTGGCTCATTTCCATTATGTTTTATCTATGGGTGCTGTATTTGGTTTATTTGCAGGATTCTATTTTTGGGCTCCAAAAATAATTGGTAAAACATATAATGAATTATTAGGAAATGTTCATTTTTGGACTTTATTTATTGGGGTGAATTTAACTTTCTTTCCTCAACATTTTTTAGGTTTATCTGGTATGCCACGAAGAATACCTGATTATCCTGATGCATTTACAGGATGGAATGCTGTTTCTAGTTTCGGTTCATTAGTTTCATTAGTGTCAGCTATTTTATTTGGTTATATTATATATGATATTTTTGCTAATGGACGAACTGTAGCTAATAATCCTTGGGCTATACCTTCTTATTTTACTTCTACTGCTAAATTTAACGGGGAAACTCAAATTTCTAATACTCTAGAATGGACATTAGCTAGTCCTATCCCATTCCACGCCTTTAAAATGTTACCTGTTCAATCTTAATTTATAAAATATAAGATTAATTTATTGATTTATATATCCCTATTCTTTTTTTTTATTAAAATAACTATCTATAAATATAAATAAAAATAAAAATTAATATAAAAGTGGTAAGATTAGTTTAATAGGTAAAATGACGTCTTGTGGCGACGATGTTCAGAGTTCAAATCTCTGATTTTACCCTTTTTTTAATTGAATATTTATCCTATTAGTTTATTCCTATTAAGATATATTTTTTCTTTAAGAAAAAATATAAATAAGTTAAAAAATACTTCGTAATTCGTAGATAAGCTTATTCTTTGAAAAAATAAAAAAAAAAAGGACAACAAATATAAAATAGACAAAGATAACAAAATCTTCTTTTTTTAGTTATTGTTTTTTTTACCATTATAAAAAAATAAAAATAAAAAAAATGGAACCTAATCTAGAATATTTTCTAAAATAATAATAATCTGCGAATTAAGTATTATTTTATATCTTATGAATTTTAATAGATTTAATTAATTTAAAAATAAATAGATTTAAGATATCTAAAACTGGATTTATACTAATATAATTAAATAATAATAATATAGTTTAAATTTGGAAGGTCCTTTGGTTAAAATATATATTTATTAATATAAATATAATATTAAAAAATAATAATTGAACAAAATAATTTGATGGAAAAGTAATAGAAAATTTTACTTTAATTAGTTTAAATTATAATAAAAAAAAAAATTTTTTATTATATTTTATAATCTAACATTTTAGTACTGTTTTAATTAATTAAAGTTAGATATTTACTATCCCTATTATTAACCTAAGAATTTTTAGCATTCAGTTATAAATACTATAAATATTAAAAATAAATAAATTTTATTATTTTTATTTTTAATATAATTATAAATTTAAATTTGCTAAAATTTTTATAGTAAATATAATTTTTTTTAAATAAGAAAAAAAAATATTTAATTTATTATAGTAAAAAATAAATTTATATTATTTTTTATTGAATAATTTAATTAACTTAATTTGTTTTATAGATAATTTTTCTAAATCTATTTATTTTTATGTTAATTAGTTAAAAAAAATTAATTTTTTTTTTTAACTAATTTTAATTATAAATCTAAATAAAAAAGGAGATATTTTATATTTAATCCCCTTTTCTTCCGTTTATTTTATTTTTTAATTAAATAAAAAGGTAAAGATAATAAAAAAAAATAAGGTAAGGTTTAGCAGCTTATTCTTTGCTTAAGCAAATATAGCATAGCTAAGTTTTAAATTCTTAGTTTACTTGAATAAATTTTACCTTTAATCATAAAAGATTTACATCATGTCTTTTTTTATTTCTTCAAAATAAAAGTACAATTTATTTATATGAGAATTATAAAGGAAGTAGTGCTATTTCTATTTTAATTAACAGAAAAAGCAAAAAGGTTACAAAAAAGGTAATAAATTATTATTTACTTTCTTTATTTAACTTAAAAATATAATAAATAACTGTAAAAAGAATAAAAATACCTTAAAGTCCTATATTTTTTTAATTAAAATTCAAAATTAAAAATTAAAAACACCAGGACCGAGATAAATAATTCTTCTAATAGATCTTTTATTTTCTGTCTTTATTTCAGAAATAAAATTAATTGAATAGATTTATTGTATTTTTCTCTCTTTTTTGTTTTCTTTTTTTTTAATTAAATAAAAAAAAGAAGAAAATAATTAATAATTACTAATAAAAAAAAAGGTTCGAATCCTTTACTTCTTAGATTTTATAAAATAAGAATATTTTGTAAAAGAATTGATTAAGCTAGATCTTAGAAACCTTTAAAGTTAAAAAAAAATAATTTTAAATATTTAAATTTTTAAATAAAAAAAGGTATTTATCTCTATATTTTTCTGTGCTTCTGATTAAAAAAAAAGACAAGATTTATTTTTTAAAATTAAAATTTAAAATTTTAAATCTTAGCGCACTCCGCACTACTGCGCTGTAATCTATTTTTTTTTTAACTTTATCTTAAAATTAAAGAAAAATAGATAAAAAGAAGGAAAAGTAAATATAATAATAAAAAAAAAAATTAGAGGAAACAAAAAACTAAGATCCTTTGTAATAATATAAATATAAAAATGTTACAAAATATTTCTATTTTTAATACTATATTTAATGATACACCACAACCTTGGCAATTAGGATTCCAAGATAGTGCAGCACCCGGTTTTACGGGTGTAGTAGAATTACATAACACTGTTTTCTTTTTTTTAGTTTTAATTTGTGTAGGTGTATTCTGGGTTTTAGGTTCAGTAATCTATAATTATAATTATAAAAATTCGCCAATAGTACATAAATATTTAAATCATGGTACTTTAATAGAATTAATTTGGACTATTACACCAGCTTTTGTTTTAATTGCTATTGCTTTTCCATCATTTAGATTACTTTATTTATTAGATGAAGTTGTTTCTCCTACTATAACTATAAAAGTTGTAGGTCACCAATGGTATTGGTCTTATGAATATTCAGATTATATAAATGAAAATGGTGATTCTATAGAATTTGATTCTTATATGATTCCTGAATCTGATTTAGAATTAGGACAATTTAGATTATTAGATGTAGATAATAAAGTAATTGTACCTGTAGATACTCATATTAGATTAATTGTTACAGGTGCAGATGTAATTCATTCTTTTGCTGTACCTTCTTTAGGTCTAAAAATAGATTCTGTTCCAGGGAGATTAAATCAAGCTTCTTTTTTAACTGAAAGAACCGGTACTTTTTATGGTCAATGTTCTGAAATTTGTGGTGTTTATCACGGATTTATGCCTATAGCTGTAGAATCTGTATCTGTACAAGATTATTTAGCTTGGGTAGATGCTTCTTAAATTTGGTTTGGACTACTACTTCTTATTTTTCTTTTTTTTTACATAATAAAAAAAAATTTGCATACTACAATTTATTAAAGAATATTTTTTATAATCCCCTTTATTTTTATTTAAAAAATAAATATATATAAAATATAATTTTTTTATTTTATAAAATAATAAAATAAATAAAAGAGAAGTTAACAATTTTTATTGTTACCATTTAAGCAATCTAATATAAACTATCTATTTTATAATTTACTGATTTTTAGAAAAAGAAAAGATAAAAAAAACTAGATGATTTTATAAGAAATAATTAAATTTATTATAATAAATTTCTTATTTATTTTCTTTTTTATTCTTTTTTTAATAAAAAATATTATCTAAATAATAATAAAAAAAAAAAATATAAATAAATAAAAAGTAATAACTTAGATGTCTTGTAATAAAAAAAAAAATAAAAATCAATGACAATGTTAAATATAATCTTAATTAAAATAGCCAAATTATGTTTTTGGTTTACTATAGGAATAAAATTGTACACTTTAGCTATATAAGGTAAATTAAGTTTAAAGATAAAAAATTCTTTATATATAATTGAAAGATTAAATTTATTTGAATTATTTTTAATTTTATTTTTTATTTTTTTTATATATTCATTTACAATTCATATTTTAATATATTTGATATTTAATGAATCTTTTTCAGATTCTTCTAAAGAAGTAATTGCATATATGAGTGAGAATAAAAATAATTTTAATTCTAATCTAAATAAATCTACTATTTATGTTACTACTATTACTTTTACTTTTGTAAATGCTGCTATAATGTCAGCAAGTATTAGTGGAGCAATCAAATTAGCTCAAAAAGCACCAACAATTGCAGGAAAAATCGCTACAATAGGTGCAGGTGTAGGATTAGTAGTCGGTGCAATAGCAAGTAAAAAAATAATAGGTAATATAATTGAGAATATAGGTAAAAAAGAATATTTACCTACTATGATTGATTTATCAGAAATATTTGGATTAACAGGAAATTCTCTAATTGATTTGATAATCATGATAAAATATTTTCAAAAAATTCAATTCCTTTTATTAGAATTCATTTCATATTATTTAATTATTTATATAATAGATCTTTCTAAATTAGAAAGTTATTTAATAAAAATATTCCCTACAAAATTTGTATCCTATATAATAAAATTTTTTTATAAAATAAAAAAAATAGGATTAATCACAATAATAATTTTAATTCTTTTGTGTTTAATAGCATCATATTTAAATGGTACTTATTTAGATTTTTTGTTTGAGAATTTAGATGAAATTATAAAACTTTATAATAAAAATTTATAATTTCATTTTTTCATATTTTCTTACCTATCTTCTCTTTTTTTATCTTTTAAATTCAAAAAAAAAATAAATGAATATATTTAAAATATTCAGAGTTACTATAAAAATAAAAATATTAAATAAATAAAATTATTTAACTAATAGTACAAAATAAGTTATATTTACATAAAAATCTTTAAAAAAATGTTTAATAATACAAATTTTAATTCAAGTAATTTATTTTTAAATTCACCCTTAGAACAATTTGAAGTTACTAGTTTAATAGGTTTAAATGCTCCAATTTTTGGTTATTTAAATTTAACTTTAACTAATTTAAGTTTCTATTCTTTATTTGTTTTATTTTTAATTACTAGTATACATGTTATTTGTAATAATGAAACAAAATTATTACCTTCTAAATGGTCAATAGGATTAGAAAGTATATTTGCAAGTGTAAATTCAATGGTTAGAGAACAATTAGGTAAAGAAATTTATTTACCTTTTATTTATGCTTTATTCTTTTTTATCTTAATAGCTAATTTAACAGGTAATGTTCCTTATTCTTATACAGTTACAACTTCAATTATAGTAACAATAGGTTTATCTTTTACTATATTAATTGGAGTTACTATATTAGGATTATCTATACATAAATTACATTTTTTTTCTTATTTTATTCCTTCTGGTACTCCTTTAGCTTTAGTTCCTTTATTAGTTTTAATTGAAATGGTAAGTTACTTAGCTAGAGCTTTCTCTTTAGGTATCCGATTATTTGCTAATGTAGTGGCAGGACATACATTATTAAAAATATTAAGTACATTCTTATATCAAATGTTTTCTACAGGAGCATTAATGTTTATTTTTACTTTAATACCTTTTACTATATTTGTTTTTTTAATTGGTTTAGAATTAGCTGTTAGTTTCATACAATCTTATGTATTTACATTATTAGTTTGTTCATATATTAAAGATGCTATCGATTTACACTAATTTATTTATATTATATTTTTTTATAATATAAAAATAGAAAAGAAATAGAAATCAAAAATTTTTTTTACCCCCATTTTTTTTAATTATACTTGTCTGCTGTATTTGCTGTCTTTTTTTGTTTTTTCTTTTTTATTAAATATAAATATAAAAAAGCCAAAAAATAAGAAATCAAAGAATAAGTGCTGTATTTTATTTTATAATATAACTTAATAAAAAAAATAAAAATTAATATTAAAATTAATCTAATTTAACTTTATAATCTTTAATCTTATATGATTATAATTAGATTTCTTTATTATTAATAAAATATATTATATAAAAGTAAAAAATAAATGAATAATTTAAAATATTCAGAGTTACTATAAAAATAAAATAATATAAAATATATTACTAAATAGTACAAAATTTGTTATATTTACATAAAAATATAAAATTAAAATTGATGCTTATTTATTCATTTTCTTTGATTACATTTAATATAATTATATTAAATATATGTTCTACTTTGGTTTCTTATTATATTTTGTTTTTAATTAGTATAATTATATGTAATTTTTATATTATTATCCTTAAATGCAATATTGTTAAAGGTATACTAGAATTATTTTTCTATTACAAAATAAGATTCAAATTAGTAACAATGGGTCTAGCAGAAAAAGTAGCTATTGATGAATTAAATAAGAAAAAAAAATCAGAAGGTGAAAGTGGTAATGATAAAAAAGATGATGAGAGTAAAGATAAAAAAGATGGTAATAATAAAAGTAATTTTTTTCCTTTATGGTTAGTTATCAATAGAGATAAAACCAAAAAATTAAGTCTTTATTATAAAAATTCTTTAAATAAAAAAAAAATATTTATCATCTTCAATTCTTCCTTTTTTAGGTATTACATTACCTGAAAATGCTACTACTTTAAATGTTTATGCTTATGTTGTATTAGGATTATCTATTGTTACATTATGAAGTTTAACTTCTGTTTTAGGTTACTTGTTAGGTAATTTTTTATTAACTAAATCAAATTTTGAAATAAAATTTCCTAAATTATCTTTGTTTTTTAAATCTTATAGAGTCATGTCTTTAACTTATATTATTATTCAAGTTATCATTTGTTTTATTTCTATTTTTTCTTTAATTATAACTTCTTTTTTATTTCTTTATAATTTTTAAGATATAAAGAAAGTTTTTATTTAAATAAATTAAAAAATAGAAATAGATTCATTCTTTATCTTATAATCCCTATTACTATTTTTTTATAATAATAATAATAATAACTTTCACTATTTCTAATACTCAAATTATAAAATTTGATCTCCATATAAAAATAAAAAAAAGAAGAATCAAAGAAGTATTTGCTATTTTTTTTCTTATTTTAATAAATAAAGCTTATTAAATAAATAAGCTCTTTTTCAATTTTAGGAAATATAAGTAATAAGAGTGAAAATATAGTAATAAAAAAGAAAAAAATAAAAACAAAAAATAATAAATATATTAATATAAAAGAAGTAGTTAATTCTACTAATTTTGTTTTTAGCATCATAATATAAAAATAAATTTTAAGAAAATAAATATAAATATAGCAATACATCAATAATATATAGCATAACATTATAAATCAAAAATTTTTAAGCACACATGTTTCCAATCTAGTCTTTTTTTTTATTTAATTAAAAAAGAAGCGCTATTTTCTATCAAGAAGAATAAAAAGAAGTTTAAGAAAAATCCGATAAATGGGTAGTAAAATTTTTAAATCGAAAAAAAAACAAATTTGACAAAACAAAACTTAAAAAATTTCATTGTAAAATTCACCGAATTATATCTTACAATGCTTAGTTTACCTTCCCAATATCGAATAACAAATAAAAAATTAGGAATCTTCTTAATAATATTAATATTAAATAGTATAATAACTTCAACAGGATTAATAGAAAAAATTAATAATATATATTTAGTAAAATTTATATTAATTATTACTTTTATGTATTTATGTTTTATAATTTTTAATTTTTTATTACGTCTTTATAATATGTTTTATAAATGTATAATATTTTTTAAAGAAAAAATAAAAACAAAAAATATAGGTATAGAAACAATAATAATTTATTATTTTTTTAATTTCTTTTATTTAATATTAAATGTTTTTATAATCTATAAATTTATAATTATTTTAGATTTATATGATAATAATATAGAAAATGTTTTTTTATTTTTATTTTTTATTTATTTTTTGAGTTTTTCTATTATTTATATTAGTCATACTTCAGGAAAAGAAATAGAAATTAAAAATATAGAATTAAATAATTTATCTTACTTGGTTATACCTTTTAATTTAATAATTTTTATTAATGTTATAATAATTACATCTAAAAAAATTTTAGATTTAGATATAGATATGGAATTTATTTCTAATATTTTAAAAAATCAAAAAAATTTAGATCTAAATATTAGTTGTATGTTAGAACCTCATTTCTCTAATCTTAATAATCTTAATAAAGAGGATAATATGTCTCTTGTTAAAACACAATCATCTATTTCTTCTAATAAAGAAAGCAATCATAATTTATATCCTCTTAATGAAGAAGAATTATTACAAATGCAAATAAGTGAAAATTCTCAAGTAGTAAGTAATTTACCAAAAAATATTCAATTAATAAGTAAATTAATTACACCTGAAATTTCAGATCCATGTGCTACTTCTACTCTAAATAATCTAAATCCATTTATAAATTTGGAAGGTGATTTATTAAATACTCAAAATTTACTTTTCCAGCATTCAAATATGCTTAAAAATATTAGATTTGAAGAATTTTTAGATAGAAATTTTCAAAATAATATTTTAAACCAAAAAATTGAAACTTGGCAAGCAGAAAATATAGTAGGAAAATTACCAATAGATTCTCCAATATTACATTCAATAATTAAAGGTCAAGATATCATTTTATCATGGTTTTACCCTCATCTTACTCATGAAGAAAAACTTAAAGAAATCTATGAATATTATTTTTATTGGCAAATAAATACAGATTTAACAGTTGCTGTTCTACATCTACAACAACAACAAGAAATAGATCGTATAAATAAATTAATATTAAATTATAATCATTTAGATTTTTATAAGAAACTTAAATTTCACCCTTTATATGCAAAAAATCCTTATAATCTAGTAAAAACAATAATAGAAAAAGAAATAATACACAAAGATGGAAGTACTGAAAAAATAAGATATGTACAATATTTGCCAGCAAAACCAAATAATGGATTAAGAAAGGTAGAGGATTATTTAAGAATAATAGATGCAATACAACGAGAGGAAGAAAAAAAAAAGATTTTTGTTAAAATTAATGGTACATAGTAAACGTTAAATATTAAATATTAAGTGTTAATTTTTAGAAATAATCCCCCCTCCTTTGGAGCTTTCTTTATTTTTTGTCTTTTTTTTATTTTTTCTGTATTAAAAAAAAAACTGCTTTGATTCTTCTTTGATTCTTCTTTTTTGTATTCTTTAAAAATAAAAACAAAAAAGAGGAAAAGTAGATAATTAATAAAAAAAAAATTAATAAAAAAAAAAAAATTATAAATTTAAATAATTAATAAAAAAAAAAAATAAAATAAAAATAAATAAATAAAGGATAAAAGGGTATAAACTTTATTAATTATAATTAACCAAAATATAAAATCATAAAAAGAAGTTTAAGAAAAATCCGATAAAGGGTAGTAAAAATTTTAAATAAACAAAAAAAATCTAATGATACCATTACTAATACTAATACCAATAATAGGTTCAATATGTATATTACCTATTAATGAAAATATAAAAAATAATAATAATAAAATAAAAAAAATAGCTTTATCTACTTCTTTAATAAATTTCTTAATTTCTATAATATTATGGATTAATTTTGATACTAGTACAAATCAAATTCAATTTGTATATGAATTTACTCAATTAAATTTTTGTCATTTTAATTTAGGAATAGATGGAATTTCACTAAATTTTTTAATTTTAACAACATTTTTAACACCCATAGCATTATTATCTAATTATAAAAATATAACTGAAAATATAAAAACATTTTATATATCATTTTTAATATTAGAAACATTACAAATATGTTTATTTACAGTATTAGATTTATTTCTATTTTATATTTTTTTCGAAAGTGTTTTACCTATATTATTTATAATTATTATTATTTTTGGTTCAGGGAAAGCTAGAATTAGATCTGCTTTATTATTTTTTTTATATACATTTTCAGGTTCTTTATTTATGTTATTAGCAATTCTTCAAATATATAGTCATATAGGATCCACAGATTTTCAATTAATTTCTTTATATGAAATAAGTTTAGATAATCAAAAAATATTATGGTTAGCATTTTTATTAGCTTTTGCAATAAAAACTCCTTTATGGCCATTTACAGGATGGCTTTATCGTGCTCATGCTGATAGTCCTTTAGCTGGATCAATTTTATTAGCTGGGACTATATTAAAATTTGCTACTTATGGTTATATAAGAGTCTTATTAAATATCTTACCTGATGCTTCTAATTTTTTTAGTCCTTTATTACAAACTATAGCTATTATTACTTTAATTTATGCTTCTTTAGCTACTATTATTCAAGGTGATACTAAAGTTTTAATTGCTTATTCTAGTATTGCACATATGAGTGTAGTGATTTTAGGGATTTTTTCTAATAATATTTTGGCTATTGAAGGTGCGATTTTATTAGCTTTAGCTCATGGTTTTGTATCACCAGCTTTATTTATCTGTGTAGGAGGAATAATTTATGATAGAACAGGAACAAGAATAATAAATTATATTAGAGGATTAGTAACTTATATGCCTGTTTTTACTATTCTTTTTTTTATTTTTACTTTATGTAATAGTGGTATTCCTTTAAGTCTTAATTTTTTAGGTGAAACTTTATCTTTAACTGGTTTATTTCAAAGAAATCCTATTATAGCAGTATTAGGAGCAACAGGTATTGTATTTTCAGCTATATATAGTATATATTTATATAATAGATTATCTTATGGTGTATTAAGTCCTAATTTGAAACCTTTTAAAGATATAAATAGAAGAGAATTTATACTTTTATTAACTTTATTATTTCCTACTTTAATTTTTGGGATATTACCTTATTTATTATTAGATTACTTACATGTATCTGTAACAACTTTATTATATAATATAATTTAATGTTTTATTAAAAATTTTTATTATTTTTTTTCTTTTATTTTCTGATTTTAATAAGATTTAATTAAAACTTATGATTTTAAATCTTTTTTTTTTTTTCTTTATGTTAAATAAGATAGTAATATTATATTTTGTGTTCATAAATAAAATATTATTCAATAATAATATTTGTATTCTACTAAATAATTTTGTATTAATGTAGATTTTAGTTTATATTTTTATTATTTATAGGTTTCTGATCCGTAGTGATCTAAGAGAAGATTATTATATTTATTTTTTTTTTTCATAATAAAAAAAAAACAAACTATACTTCGCATACAAACAAAATTTATTCTTTGCAAATAAAAAATAAAATAAAAAATAGAAGTGTAAAATTAAATAAATCATTATAGTTTATCACTATCTAGATTAACTGTTAAATATTAATAGAAAAGATTAAAAAAATAAAGTCTTAAAAGACTTGGACCTTTCAAATTAGAAAAATTCAAGTCTAATTTATAAACAATTAGATTTAAAATTTAAGATTTATATAACCTTATTTTTTATATAAAGAATAAAAAAAAATAAACTTTAAAATTATCAAGAATCCATTACTAATAATAATATTTTTAAATATAAAAAATTATTAATTTAAAAGAAGTCAATAGTTTTATCACTATTTTCTCATTAGAATTAGACGCTATCAAAAAAAAATTATAATTAAAATATAATGTTAGCAGCAGCAAAATATATTGGAGCCGGTTTAGCATGTTCAGGTTTAATTGGAGCTGGAGCAGGAATAGGTTTAATTTTCTCTTCTTTAATAGCTTCAACAGCTAGAAATCCTCAAATTAGAGGACAATTATTCACTTTTGCAATCCTTGGTTTTGCCTTGGCAGAAGCTACTGGACTATTTTCATTAATGATTGCATTCTTATTATTATACTCATAATAAAGAAAAAAATTAAAAAAATAAATGTTTTACTAAATAGTAAATATTTTATTTTAATCCCCCTTTTTTTTACTTGGTTTATTTGGTTTATTTGCTGTTTGTCTGCTAAGTAAAAAAAAAATATCTGTGAAAAAAAGAATAAAGACAGAAGTTTTTTTTAGTTAATAAAAAAAGAAGAAAAATAGCTAAATATCTTTCTAAATTAAAAAAGGTAAATAAAAATAATATCTAAATATAATCTACTATCGATAAAATTTAATTTTTTTTAGTAATAAAAAATATATGTATAAAATATAATAGAAACCTTAAGATAAAATAAAAAAATTATAAGGTTAATTCGCGACTCTTAAAATAAATAAAATAAATAAATAAAATAAATGAGTTCTAGCGATTTATATTCTATTTTTAATTTATACTAATATTTATATTATATAATATATATTAGTATTATTTAAAGTAGAATATAAAAAAAATATATAAATATGAACAAAAACTTATTCTCTTCTTTGCATAAAGCATAGACTTTATTCTTTACGTTGTGATTAATAAGAAGTTTGGGCTTTTTTCTATTTAATAAAAAAAATTAGCGCTACTTATTTCTAGTGAACTAAAAATAGTAGACTAACTTTGCCTAACAAATATAAATAATCTTTAATATTTGTTAATTTAAGTATATTTTAATTCAATATTAAAATATTTATTCTAGGTTAAACCTACTTTATAAATAAAAAAAAAAATAAAAATATAAGTATACTGCCTTTTGTCGTTTAACATTAATTAAATTAAATCAAAAAAAAAATAAATAAAAAATTAAATTAAATAAGATTAATTTTATCCTTTTTTATTTATTTCTTATTTAATTAAAAAATAATAATATAAAATAGATTTTATTTAAACAAATAAATTTTAATTTCTATTTCTCTTTTTTCTATTCTTTTTAGTATTGTATAAATATATTATAAGAAATGATTTAATTTGTTTTATTCTTCTTTTTTTTTTTATTATATTTTAATAAAAAAGACAAAAAGAAAATAATCGAGCTTTTAAAAATAAAAAGCAGGCAAAATAAATATAAAAATATAAATATAAATGAAAAATTTTTTAATTGATATTTTAGCTTTTTCTACTCTTCTTTCTAGTATTTTAGTTATTACTTCTAAAAATCCAGTTATTGCTGTAATTTTTTTAATTTCTGTATTTGTTAATGCCGCAGGTTATTTAATTTTATTAGGTGTAGGATTTATAGGAATATCTTATATAATAGTATATGTTGGAGCTATAACAGTTTTATTTCTTTTCGTAATTATGATGATAAATATTAAACTTACAGATATTTTAGAAACTGGTTCTCAGTATACTAAAAATCTTCCTTTAGCTATAGCTATTTCTTCTTTATTTATTTATGAAATATTTACTATAATTCCTTTTAGTTTTAATAATGTAAATAGTATTAATGTTTTATTAGAATTTTTGACTAATATAAATAGTTTAATTTTAAATTCTGAAATTTCTACTTTATCATCTGTTAATACTGCTTTTAATCCTGCTATTGCTGATACTTCTTTTACTAATTTCTTACAAATTCAAGCAATTGGACAACATCTTTATACTACGGGTGCTTTCTTACTTATAATTATTAGTGTGATTTTACTTTTAGCTATGGTTGCTCCAATTTTGATTTCTAGAAATAAAACAAATTTATAATTTAATAAATTTAAAATCCCCTTACTTTGATTATTTTATAATTATAAACTTTTTTTTTATAATTAATTGGCAATTACTTCTTTTTTCATTTTATTATTGTGCTTCTTCTCCTTTTTTTTAGTTCACTAAAAGAGGTAGTAAATAGCCGCGTAGTGATTAATAAGTAGCACTTGTCTTTTTTTATTAAAAATTTAATAAAAAAAAAAATAAGAAGTGCTAAGTTTTAGTAAAAAAAAAAGAATAAGAATAGAAAGATCTAAAGATAATAAATTAAATTTTATGTAGTTTCTATTTAAATATTATCTAAGTTAAATATTTTCTAATATCTTTTTTTTTATATAATATTAAAAAAACTAATTTCAACTGGTCCTGAAATATTTATTTGTAAAAACATAGAAATCAATTATATCGTTATTTAGGTAGAAAATTAGAATAAATAGAAACCAGAAATATTAAAAATAAATATTTAATATTAGATGTTGGATCCTGAATTGTTAAAAAGATTATAAAAATTAATCATCAAATATCAACTATTTAAAAAATTTGTAATATAGGTCCCTCATTAATTCATGATCTTAATACAGTATTATATTTAAAAATTAATGATAAATTTAAATTAATAAAATAAAATGTTGCAATAGCTTCAGCTATTACCTCTTATGCTATAATTCACATGATACCATTCTAATTAGATGTAAATATTGGTATACACTGATACTTATTCTATATTCACAACAAAAATTTACCTTTTAAGGTAAATTTTAAGGTTAAATGAAAGATAAAATAAATTTTTCTAGCTTAATCCTAATAATAATTATAATTAAAAGGTCTAATTTGAAATATTTAATTTTTTTTTTTAATATTTTTTTATAGGTTTTAATATTAATTTTATTTTTAAATACAATAAATATAATATTATCATTTATATTTGTTTGTGAAATAATATTTTTCATTATCTTTTTTTTTTATATATCTCAATTTTATTAATTTTAAAAAAAGGTATTATTCTTTTTCTATAACCAATTGCCAATGACTAAGGATTAGAGTAGTATTCTGTTTGATTATTAAATTTTATCTTATTTTTAATTTTTTTATCTATGTTAATTTATACTTTATATTAAGGTAAAATTTAAGCACAAAAAAGAAGAAAAAAATAATAAGATATTTATTTGATAAAATTAGACCTAAAATTTAAAATAAAATAATATGATAAAGTTAAAATTTAAAAATAAACAAATAAAAAATAAATTTTTTAATTTAATCATTACTTAAATTAAATTATTTAAAAATCTATTAACCTATTCTATAAAAAAATTTTTATTTTTAATTTAATTTTTCAATAAATATTCCAAAAGTCTATTTAAAATAACATCCTATTGGACTCGAACCAATAAACATTTGCTTCGAAGGCAATCGCTGTACCAATTCAGCTAAAGATGTAAAATTTATTAATTTTTGCTTATGTCTCTATTCTTATTTAAAAATTAATTTTTTTTAATTAATTAAAAAGATATAGACAAATCTAAATATTTTTATTTTAATTAACTAAATTATTACGAGTAAAGAGATTTGAACTCTTACGATCCAAAAATCATGAATTCCTAAGATTCACCCGGCTACCATTTCGGCACACTCGTTAATGAAAATTTAATTTTATGCTAAAAATAATACTGTAATATACTAAATTTTTAGTTTTTTTATGTTATGATTTGATATTTTACTATAATTAATTTAACTCTTTTATTACCTTACCTTTAAAATTTTTAGTAAAAAATTTAAATCTTTAGGTTAATGAAAGTGCTCTAGTACTACTAATTACTGATGCAACTAATTACTGGAGCTACTATTATTGGTAATAAGGTTAAAAAAAAGGAGTAATGGAAAAATGGCAGGATTTTATATTTGATTTTTTTCTTTTTAATAAAAAAAAAGACAGCACTGCTTATTAATCACTGATCACTGCTTATTAATCAATAAGATAAAATACAATAATGATTCAGATATCAGTTAAAATTTAAAAATCTTAAAAATTTAGCTATTTAAATTAATATTTTTATTTTATTTTTACTTATAATAAGTAAATAAAAAAGATAAAACAGATTGCTATAATTATAAAGTTAAAAATATTTTTTTTTATTTTTAATTAACAAAAAATAAAAAGTGCTAGATTATCTTCTTTTTTCTCCCTCCTACCTCCATGGGCTATTGGCTATTGGCAATAGGAGAAGCTGCGTAGAGGAGGCGGGCTTTATTTATATTTAAAAAAATAAAAACAAAAAGATAAGAAGTACCATTTAAATTAAATTTTATTCTAATATTTACGATTATAATTTAAGAGGTAGAGTAATCGAAACTCTGTCAATAAAGTGTAAATTTATCGCTAAACCACTCAGCTAACCTCTTTAATTTAAAATTATTAATAAAAAAAATATATATTTTTTTTTTTTAATTTATTTTTATTTAATTTTCATTTTATACCTGCAAAAAATTTAAATTTTTTTGTCTTGTCTGATTATTATTAAGAATCAAAGAGAGAAAGTAGCGCTTTTCTTCTAAGATCAGACTTAGTACAGCAGTTTTTTTTTAATGCTAGGAGATTATACTAAGCTTAAAAAAATGGGGGTTTAAAATTTTTTATTTTCCAGCAGCACTTTCCAGTACGGCTACCTTGCTATGACTTTTGAGATGTTACACAAATGAATTAACTAAAACTAATTATCTTAACAAAGATGTTTACTATTATAAATGAATTTCTGATAAATTTTTAATTTTTATTATAGAAATTTCTTAGCACTTACCTTAGAAAAGGTATAGATCTTTGAAAAAAGTATTAATTTCGCTCCAGTTTCCTCCAAAATATGCTTCTTCCCAGCGACAGACAGTTAGTTCATCACGAATGCAATCTTCACCGTTGCGCCTAGTGATCAACGATTACTCGAAATTCCTTCTTCATGTCACCGAATTGCAGACGACAATCCGACTAAAATTTAAAATTTTAACTTTCTTTAATGATTAGCTCTTCCTTATTTCCTTTTTTCTTCTATATTTAATAAATTAAAAATAGACTAGAAGGAACAGTTTAGCATCACTTTGTAAAAGTTTTTGTGGCACGTCGATAGCCCAGTTCATGAGGGCCATAACGGCTTGTCTTAGCCCCAAATGATACTCTATCAGTACCATAAATTGTTAAGTAAAAATTAACAACAGGGATTGCGTCCGTTAGCGGAGTTAACCTCACTTCTCACAATACGGACTGACGACAGCCATGCAACACCTGTAACATAAGCATTTTATTAAAGAAAACACTTCATCTTAATTTTATCTAAAAGACAAAAATAAGAAGTTGTTATGCAAGAACTGGTAAGGTTTTACGCGGATTATCGTATTAAATAACATGCTTCACTTCGTTTGCTTCGAGACCGACTAATTTTTTTGTTTTCAACTTTGCAGTCGTACTCACATGGCGGAATGGTTATCGTGTTAACATAGCCACCAATTATGATTATAACTAGCAACCACCATTCATCGTTGACAGAGAGGGGTATCTGGGTATCTAATCCTATTTCCTATCCTCACCTTCGTTTCTCAGCGTCAATCATTAGTAGATAAAAAGCTTTCACCGTTAATATTCTACTTAGTATCTATGGATATCACCCCTACTCTAAGTATTATTTAAATATCCTCTATTTGATTCTAGCTTTATTCATTTTATATTTACTTTAATTAATTTTTTCTAACCTAATAAATTTCAAATAAAAATTACATATATAATAATTAATATACTTTTTTATTTGATTTTTATTAAAAATATATTCTTTTTTTCTTCTTTTTTTTTATTTATTTTTTAATTTTTTCTTTAAAAAAGACAAACCAAATTTCTGTTATTTTTAAGAATAGAATTTTATATTGTTATAAAAATCTCAGACTGAATCTCTTAATTAGCCTATATTACTTAAGGTTAAACTTTATAATAGTAAAAAAAATTTAAGTAATAAAATAAAATTTTGAAGCTGCCTACACACCCTTTACGCCTGATTAGGACGACTAACGTTTGCGTCTCTGGCCTTACCGAGTCTTCTGGCACCAGTTTTGGACAACACTAATAGTAAGGTAATGTCATTATCTTCCCTTACGTTATCATACTTGATTTAGTATGATTTCAGTTAGCTAGTTCACTCTTGCGAGCATTGACTAAGATTCTTGACTGCTGGTAGTAACTACTACTTGGGAGATTTCATTCCCAATGTGGCCATTTGCTCTGTCAAGCTTGGCTATCGATCGTCGGCTTGGTAAGCCGTTACCTTACCAACTACCTAATCGAAATAAATAGAATCAAAAAGCAGAAAATTTCCTTTCTTTAATAAAATATAGTTTATTTATTTTTCTAAAATATAAAAAAGTAGTAATATCAATTTTTTTTATTTTTTCATTTATTTTTATTTATTTTTTCTTTGTAAAAAAATATTTTAGAAATATCCCCTATCTATGGAGACTTTTAGGTATCTTATTTACTTTCCTCACCTTTACACCTTCTTTCCCTAATAATTATTTATTCCTTATTTTTTTTGTTTTGTTTTAAAATAAGTTTTATAAATAAACTTCAGGAAATAATGATTTGCATGTCTTAAAACTACTGAAAAACGTTCAATCAGAACCAAAATTAAATTCTTACGTATAAATTAAACATATAAATATTTTTATTATCTAAATTTATTAATAGATTTTTTATTTTTTTATAGTCGTATTGTATTTGCTAAATCATTTTTAGCAATATTTATTGTCTCTTTTATAAAAATATTTTTATTATTTTGATCTTTTTTAATTTATTTATTTTAAATTTTTATTCTTATTTTTATAAAAATAAAAAAATTAAATGATTAAAAAATCCTTAAAGTTTAGATTAATCCTCATCTTTATTAATTAAAGATATAAAATTCTAGATTAATCAAGAAAAATGGTAATAAATATATCAAAGGAAATATTACTATTAAAAATGAAATATATACTTTAATAGTAATAAATAACAAAAGAAAGTTAATTTATGATAAAAAAATGAATTTACTGAAACTAAACCATTTATTTTAAATCAAGATATTTTTAGTTAATCCTTATATTAACAAGATTTTGTCTTATTTGCGTAGCGTTTATTTTAGTTAAAAAAATAATAATTAGTAACTAGTAATTAGTAATTAGTAATTACAGCAAAGGATTTTCTTCTAAAATAAAAAAATAAAAAATAATAAATATAATTATTATAATAGGAAAATTAGAAAAGGGGAATAAATCGTAAAATTAAATTTTTTATATTATTGATTCTAACTAATAAGGAGCAATATCAAAAGCTATTAAAATACTAGGAATTAAAATAATAAAAGCTACAGCTACAGGTAACAGATTTAACCAACATAGTTCAATTAAAGCATCATATCTTAATCTAGGTAAAGTAGCTCTGAACCAAACAAACATAAAACAAAATAAACAAGTTTTAAGTCCTAAAATAATAGATTGTATATTTATAAATGATTCATTTATAAATACCTCTGGAAAATTATAACCACCTAAAAATAATATAGCAGTTATTGTACTAAATAATACTATTGAACTATATTCAGCTAAAAAGAAAAATACAAAAGGAACACTAGAATGTTCTGTAAAAAATCCAGCTACTAATTCTGATTCAGCTTCTTGAAGATCGAAAGGAGTTCTAGAAGTTTCAGCTAATATAGATATGAAATAGAAAATAAAAACAGGTAATAATGGTATAATAAACCAAATTGCTTCTTGACTTTCTATAATAGTAGTAAAATTAAAAGATCCTGTTAATAATATTATTATTAATACGGCTGAACTTAATATTAATTCATAACTTATCATAGCGGCTGTTGATCTTAAAGATCCTAAAAAAGCATATTTAGAATTTGCACTCCATCCTGCAAATAAAACTCCATATATACCTAAAGAAGATAAAGCTAAAGTATATAATATTCCTAATGAAAAATCTGAAATTGTTAATCCTTGTCCAAAAGGAATTATTCCCCAACCTAATAAACTAAAAATTAAAGTTGATACAGGTGCTAAATAAAATAATATTTTATTTGATTGTGAAGGAATAACTGTTTCTTTAAGAATTAATTTTAAAGCATCACTGAATGGTTGTAAAATACCGTAATAACCTACAGTATTAGGACCTACTCTTCTTTGCATAGCAGCTAACTGTTTTCGTTCAATAATAGTCATGAAAGCAACAGATAAAAGTACAGGTAATAAAATTATTAATACATCCATTAAATTTATTAATAGATTTAAAATAATTAAAATTAAATTATTATTTATCATTTTTTTTTGTTTTACTTTTTTTTTTTTACTTTTTTTATAATTTAATTACTAAATTTTTATATTTTTTTTTTAATTAAATTATAATGATTTTTTTTTTATTTTTTTATTTTTTATTTTTAATATTTTTTTATATTACCTTAGACAATGAAGTTTATTAAGGTCAAATATTTTTATTTTTTTATTTAATATAAAAAACCAAAAATTATATTTCACTTATCACTTATGCGAAGTAGCTAAGCGCTTATTTTTTTATCAACTTTTTTTAATTTATATTAAGCAGATAAATGAGCCTAATACACAAAGTTAGAAAATATAATTTATAATTTTATTTTTTTTTCTTTATTTTTATTTTTTTGTCTTTTTTTAATTAAAAAATAAAACACTGTAACTAACAAAAATTTTTTATATATTAATTCTTATCTTTTATTTTTTATGTTTTATATTTTATATTAATTAACTAAAATAATCATTTAAAAAATTAAAATTTTGCATTAAAAATAAAAATTATCTATTATTGTCTCTTCTTTCTTCTTTTTTTTTTATTTCTCACTGTATTTTGTCTTTTTTTTTTAATTAAAAAAAAAAAGAAGAAAAAAAAACCAGTAGATTTTAATTAATTAATTAAAATTTACTTAGATATAAATATAATAATTATATATTATTATTTTTATTCTCTTTCGGACTCGAACCAAAATTAACACTTTAGAAGAATGCTGTTCTACCATTAAACTAAGAGAAAGAGAAATTGAAATTTATATTAGAAAAAAAATAATCAATTATTTTATTTAATAATTATCTTTAGCTTAGCTAAATTAAATTTACCTTAAAAATCCTTCACTTTATTTAATTAAATTTTATTAGGTTGTTGAATTGGTAAGGAATTATAATCTCTGCGAAGCGCGAAGCTTGTACAGCAAAAAGAGAAAAAAATAAAATTATTTTTTATAATAGATATTTCTTTTTAGCTAAAAAAGTATTCATCTTAATCTTAATATTTAATATTCTTCCTTTTAATAATTATAATTAATAATTAATTATTAATAATTAAAGTCCCTATATATTTATATACTTTAAAGAAAATAAAGAGGATTTATTTATTCTTTTTCTAAAAACTTCTGTGATTATTATTTAAAGAAGAATCAAAGAAGAATCAAAGAAGAGACAAAAAATTAAAGTCCTTATTAAATTTTTTAATTGATTTAAAGATTAGTGTAAAAAATTACTATTTCTTTTAAATTAAAAATTTTATACTTTATTTTTTAACTTTAATTTAATAAAGATATTTAGTATTATTATTCTTATTTTATTTATTTATTATTTAAAAAGTAGGTGCTAAGATTAATTTGTAAAACAATAAATATTTAATATTTTTTTTTTCTTTATTTAGATAATATAAATATTTATTTATTTAGTTTTATATTTTATTTATCTTTTTTTATTTATCTTTTTTAAAAGAAGTCATTAGTAATATTAATATAAAATTATTATTATATAATATTATTTACTATGTAATATCTTTATTTATTCTTTTTGTATTTAGTCTAGTCTAGTCTTTGCTTTATTATTATCTTTTTTTGTTTATTTATTCTTTTTCTTTTTAATAAATTAACAAAAAAATTACTTATTAATCAAAAAGACAAGGCAGCTTCTTATTTTAGTTAAAAACTTATTTATTCTAAGCAGAGCATAAGAAGAAATATTATAAAATAATAATTAAATTAAAAATAAGAATTAAAGAAAAATAAAACTTAAAATTTATGAAAGCCTATAATTTAATGGTAGAATAATTTCTTGATGAGAAATCTGTAGAAGTTCAAATCTTCTTGGGCTTAAAAAAACTAAAAAAAACTAGCTTAGCAGAAGCAAAACAAAAAGAAGAAAAGAATATTTATTATTTATCCTTTTTTTCTTTTTATAACTCTACTTTTAATAAAAAACAAAAAGAAATAAAAAACAAAAATAAATTAAAAAAAAAAGTTAAGATCTAGAAATAAAAAAAAGATAAATGTAAAATAGTTTCTGTGTACAGTGAAATTATTACATTTTATGTAAAAAAAATATTTTATTTAGAATTATAAGTTATAAATAAAATATAAAATGCATAAAAATATAAAAAAATATTCTATTAGCTGCTAAGCAGAAAAATAAAACAAAAGAAAAAAATAATTATTGTTTTTATTTCTTATTATGAGAATAAATTTTTTTATTAAAGAGTTTTTACTTTATCTTTATTTTACCGGTAAAAATTTAAAATGAGATTATATAAAGATAAAAATGTTTGACAAACATAAGTTAAATTTTAAATAAATAAAACAAAAAAAAAATAAAAAAAAAAATAAAAATAAAACAAAAAAAAAAAAAAAAAAAAAAAAAAAAAAAAAAAAAAAAAAAAAAAAAAAAAAAAAAAAAAAAAAAAAAAAAAAAAAAGAAAATTAAGAAATTTTTTCTTTTTAATCCCGATCTTAAATATAAATTATTTTTCTTATTAAAGAAATTGTTAAAACAAAAAAAAAAAGTAAAAAAAAAACAAAAGAACGAAACTAAAAAAGAATAAACAAAAGAAAAAAAAATATTTTAAATGAGACTCTTGAAATCCCATGTTTTACTTAGATTAGTTAATTCTTATTTAGTTGATTCTCCTCAACCAGCTAACATTTCTTATTTATGGAATTTTGGTTCCTTATTAGGTACTTGTTTAGTAATACAAATATTAACTGGTAGTTTTTTAGCTATGCACTATCAAGCTCATGTAGATTTTGCTTTTTCATCCGTAGAACATATAATGAGAGATGTAAATGCAGGTTATATAATTAGATATTGTCATGCTAATGTAGCATCCTTTTTCTTTATATTTGTATATGCACATATAGGTAGAGGATTATATTATGGATCATATAAATCACCAAGAATATTATTATGGTCAATAGGTGTAATAATTTTAATATTAATGATGGCTATAGCATTTTTAGGATATGTATTACCTTATGGTCAAATGAGTTTATGGGGTGCGACAGTAATTACTAATTTACTTAGTGCTATTCCTATTTTTGGTCAAGATTTAGTAGAATTAATTTGGGGTGGATTTAGTGTAAGTAATGCTACTTTAAATAGATTTTTTTCATTACATTATTTATTACCTTTTTTATTAGCTGCTTTAGTTGTAGCACATTTTATAGCTTTACATGTACATGGATCAAATAATCCAAATGGAATAATTTCAAATGGAGATAGATATTCAATGCATCCTTATTATACTTTTAAAGATCTTGTGACTCTTTTCTTATTCTTTTTAGTATTATCTATTATTATTTTCTATTATCCTAATTTATTAGGTCATAGTGATAATTATATACCAGCGAATCCTATGCAAACACCACCTTCAATAGTACCAGAATGGTATGGAAGATGCCATGCTTAAGAGTAATCTTAAGAATAATTCACTTTACTATATGCTGGAAATTCCTAAAGACTTAAATACTATTAATTGCAATAAAGTGAAAATTTTAAGTATTGTAACAATGGATAATCAGCAGGAAACCAAAGTAATATCTTTTTTTTTATATTCAAATTAAAATACTAATTTAGGAATAAAATAAAATATTAAGATATTATAAGTAGGATCCTCAGAGACTACACGTAAAGCTCCTAATTTAAAATATAAAATAAATTATATTTATAAAATAAATTTAGGATGAAGATATAGTCCAACCATTATTGAAAAATAAATGGATAAATATATATTATTTTAAAAAAAGATATTATAACTTCTTGTCTCTTCTTTGCATAAGCAAAGATTTATTTTCTCTCTTTGATTCTTATTTACTCTTCTACGCTGCCTAACCTATTGCCTATAGCCAATGGAGGGGGCTTTTTTTATATTTAATTAAAATAAAAAAATAAAAAACAAAAAAGATGAGTAAAAGAAGTTTTTTCTCATCTTTTTAAATTAAAAAAAAGAATAAATAAGTGTGCTACGATTAAAAAAAAGCTACGATTTAAAAAAGAAGAAAACTGCGTACTGCGTAGAAGAAGAGAATAAGAAACAATATTTCTCAGTAAATGTATAAAGATATGCTTTACAAAATTAACTAAGATATTATAAAATAATTATATATTCTTTGATCTTTTACCTTATTATGCAATATTAAGATCTATACCTAATAAATTATTAGGTGTTATAGCTATGTTTGGATCATTATTAATTTTATTAATTTTACCTTTAACTGATTTATCTAGAATTAGAGGTTGTCAATTTAGACCTGCAATGAAATTAGCCTTTTGGTTTTTTGTAGTAAATTTTTTTATTTTAATGTGGATAGGATCTCAACATCCTAATAGTCCTTATGTTGAAATAGGACAAATAGCAACAATATTCTATTTTTCTTGGTTCTTATTTATAGTACCTGCTATTGGTTTAGCTGAAAATACTTTAATGGATATAGCTACAGAATCAAATTAAAATTATTATATTTATTACTTTATTTATTTTATCAATAATTAATCCCCTTTTTAGATTATGTTATTAGAATTAAATTTTATATTTTAATTTCCTATTTGTTATATTTTTTTCTTTTATTTTTAATATAAAAAAGAAGAAAAGAAAAAAAGAGAAAGCAATAATTAATTAAAAATAATAGAAATAAAATTACCTTAAAAGATAAAATCTGTAATTTTCTTAAAAAAAAATTAAAATAGCTTGAATACATCTTAGTTTTATTGTTTATATACCTTTATCTCTTAGATTAAAAAATTTAAAGTTATATAAATAAAAAATAGGAAAATTAAATTTTTAATTTTAAAATTTAAAAGTAGTTGTGATAATTTTTTTTTTTTAAATAATAGAAAATATTATCAACTTTAAATATTTAATTTTATTATTTAATATTTATTTATTAAGTTAATATTAAATAAAACATTTATTTTAGCAAGAAAATAGCAAATTAAACGTAAGTATATAATTAAATAAATGTAAAATTAAGTACCTTAAGAATTTAAATATTTTTTAAAAAATAAAAAAGATATTCTTAAGTGTTAGTTAATAAAAATAAAACAATAAAAAAAAATATAAAAAAAATGGAAAAATTATTAAGAGATTTAGTAAAAAAAGGTATTACTGTTATAGGTTTGACTGCTAGTGTTATTACAATCCAAGAATTTAAAAATAGAAATGTTACAAAAAAGTATTTAGAAGATATAACAGAAGTTAAAGAAAACTTAAATAAAATTAATGCTAAGTTAGATGATCTTGCTAAAAATAATTCTATTTCTAATATTAGTAATGAAGAAAATATTGCAGATCAAGGTAATAAAATATTAGATACTATAAATACTGAGGCTAATTTTATAAAAACTACTATAGAAAAAGAAAAAATTTCTCAAATCGATGGTGGAAATAATGAATTAATTTCTTCTAAATTTGATGAATTGAATAAAAATTTCTATAAATTTAAAGAAAATATAGTAGATAAAATAACAGAAATAATGAGTGGTAAAGGATCAAGTAATACTAATGCTTTTATAGAAAAAATTAGTGATATAATTAATGCATATCGTGATTTTTTATCTACTTTAAGTACAGCCGAAGTAGGTTCTTTAGCTCATATACTTATATGTATTGTTATTTTTATATCTTTATTGTCTTTAATATCTATCTTTTTAGGTGATTATTTAATAAGATATTTTAACTTAGAAATAAAATATTCTAAATTAGCTAGATTTATTCAAATAAGAAGAAAATTTCAAATTTACTATTTTATATTTAATACAATAATAATTTTATTAGGTTTATTAGCTATTATATATCTTAATATTTTAACTTTTATTTAATTTTTAATTTTTTACCCCCTTTTTTGCTTCTTCTTTTTTTTTATTTTTTCTTTTATTAAATATAAATATAAATATAAATATAAAAAAAGCCCAAACTACTTATTAATCACTACTTTTTAATCAAAAAGACTAAATTTACGCTCTTCGCATTATGCACTACTTATTTTTAGTTAAATAAAAAGAGGAGGAGAAAGAAGTTTCTTATTTGCTGTCTTTGCTTCTTATTTTTTTAACTAAAAAAGAGAGAAAGTAGTATAGTATACAAATATCTAGAAAAAAGAGTTTTACATTGATAATATTCATTTCTAACATATTTTTCTGTTTTTTTGATAAAATTGAAATTTATAAAAAGAATCAATAAAAAAGTGAAAAAAAGTGAAAAAAGGATCATTTTTTTCTGTTATATTACTGCTTATTTTTTGTGTGTTTCTTCGATCTTAGATCTTCGAAGACAAATTCAAAAAATAAAAGCTCCAAAGGAGGGGGGATAATTAATTAAAAAATTAATTTCTTTTCTTATTTAAATAAACAAAACAAAATTTTATATATCAAATAAATCATAAACTTCTTTTTTAATGATAGCAAATAAGATAAAATTGTGTACTGTATAAAATAATCTAATTATTATTATTATAAATATAAAATTAAAAGTAGTTGTGATAATTTAGATTATCAACTTTAAATATTTAATTTTATTATTTAATATTTATTAAAAAAATAAAAATAAAAAATAAAATTATATTAAATAAAACATTTATTTTAGCAAGAAAATAGCAAATTAAACGTAAGTATATAATTAAATAAATGTAAAATTAAGTACCTAAATAGTAAAAATATTTAATAAATAATTATTAAGTGTAAATAAAAAAAAATAAAATAAAAAAAAAAATAAAAAATGGAAATAATAATCAAAAAACAAAATTTAGCTCCTATGTTTGAAAATGTTATAATTCAAAAAATAAAAAATAATAACAAAAAAGAATTAATAAAAAAAAATAAAATAAACATAGAAAATAAAAATTATTTAACTTTAATCTCAGAAAAAATTAAACCTGTATCATTTAAAAGTTTTTTTAACAAAAGTATAATATTTGTTAAATTATATGATAAAAATTTATATTTATTTTTAAAAAAAATAAGTAATAAAAATAAAGGTATACTAGAGCCTAAAGATTCTATAATAGAAAATAAAAAATTAAAAAAAAAAATAAAAATAGTACCTAAAAGTGAATTACTAAAAACATATCTAAGTCAATATGGAAAAGGTAAAATAAAAATGTTAAATAATTTAAAAAAAAATAAAAAATTTTTAGATAAAAAAGATATAAAAAAAAAAGAATTACTTAACTCTACTACTTTATTAACAAAAAAAGAAAATAAAGAAAAAAGTGAAGAAAAAAAAAAAATATTACCTAATATATATAAATATATTAAAACTATTTCTAATTTTAATTTAGAATTAGCTAAATTTCAAAATATTGTATATCAATTTAATAAAAGTAATAAAACTTCAAGTACTAGTATTAATAAAAATATTTTTACTATCTTAGAATATTCTTTTTTTACTATGTCTAGTTTAATTAGTAAACCTATTTTTGTTAATAGTTCTTCAAAAGTTATTATTCAATTATTTTATTATTTAAATAAAAAAAATAAATCAAAATCACCTTTTGTTCTAAATAACAGAACAAAAAAAATATCTTTAAGAGAAAATAACTCTAAATTTTTATCTTTAAATGAAAAAAAATTACAATTATTATGTTATTATTTTAGTAAATTATATAAAAAACCAGTAGAATTAGAATTAGATAGATTATATTATCCTTATTTTGATAGTAATATTTTATCTAATATGATTGGTTTAATTAGTAATATTGTGAAATTTAGATTTATTATTAGAAAATTATTTTCGGTTGCTAAATTAAAAAAAACTACAAATTTATTTAAAATCAGAAATAGAAATTCTATTATACCTTCTTTCTTATCGGGTATTAAAATTAGATTAGCTGGACGTTTATTAACACAAAGAGTTATACCTAGATTAACTGTTAAAAATATACAAAGAGGTACATTAGCTAGAGGTAAAGCTAATTTTGTAAATTCAGCTAGATTTACTAATAAAAATAAGAGAGGTGCTTATAGTATTACTGTGACTTTAGGTCATATTTTTTTTTAAGAATAAATAATTAATAAAAATAAAATGTTTCTTTTTATTATTGGATTATAATTAGGTCTTTTAAGTTATTTTAATTAAATTTAATCCCCTTTTCTTTTTTTTAATTTTAATAAACACAAGAAATAAAAATAAAGAGAAGACTTCTTTCTTGTATAATTAGTGTGTAGTGATTAATAATTAGTGTGTAGTGATTAATAATTAGTGTGTAGTTTGGGGGGGATTTTATTTTTTATTTAATAAAAGATAAAAAAATAAGAAGCGCAACTATGCTTCGCAGCATAGAAATGTTTGATTAAAAAAAGGAGGATTTATAGATTTATATAAAATATATGGTCTAATATTAATATTTATAGATAGAATGTGGATTTTTAAGATAATAATATTAAATAATATTAAAAATAAAATAATATTAAATAATATAAAAAAATAAAATAAAAAAAGATAGTAAAAATTATAAAAATAATATAAAAGTATCGATGACAATATAGTAGTAACATCAAAGAAATTTAAAGGGGTTATTAAGGATAACTTGCAAATTTATAAAAAAGGAGGTATAAACCAAAAGCCACAGATTCATTAAATCTTCTTTTTTTAATTCTTCTTTTTTATTGTATTTTTAATATAATAAAAAAAGACAAAAAGATAAAAAAAAAAAGAGAAAAATAAAAAATAAAATCTTTTTATTCTTATTTTAAATGAATTAATAATTAGTGTGGCGATCCTAAGGTAAACCTTTATTATTAAAACTTCCTGAAGCAAATCATTGTAGTAAGGAAAGGAAAGGAAATCAACCGAGACTCCGAAAGTAATGGTGAGTGAAATCGGATTAGCCTTATAAAAATTATAAATTGAAACTATTTTTGAAAATATAAAAAAAACAAATTTAATCTATAAAAGGTAAAAGTCCTGTAGATTTATAATAATTATAAATAAATAAGTACGATGAGAGTTAACTTGTCGGAATATAGGGGGACCATCCTCTAAGGCTAAGTATAATAAATTTAGCAATAGCGAAAAGTACTGTAAAGGAAAGTTTGAAAAGTATTGTATTATTTACATAGTGAAATAGACTTGAATTAGTAACTCTATAAGCAGTCGAAATTTTTATTTAAAAATAACGGCGTACCTTTTGCATAATGGGTCAGTAAGTTAATAGAAGTAGCAAGGTTAAAAGCCCTAGCGAAAGCGACTGGACTACTAGCTTAAATATTTTCATTTAAGAATTTTTTTCTTTAAACAAAAAAAAATTAAATAATACCTTTATATTGATTTATTTTAAAAATAAAAAAATTATAAATTAATTTAAGTTATTATTTTCTAGATATAGTGATGGATAAGTTACTTTTATTAGACCCGAAGCCAGGTGATCTTTCCAAGACCAGATTATAATGGATCGAACGGGTGAATGTTGCATAATTCTCCGAAGAGTTTTGGAAAGCGGTGAAAGACCAATCTGACCTGGTGCTAGCTGGTTTTCTACGAAACATATGTAAGTATGACATCTATACAAAATTTATGGAGGTACAGCACGGCAATTCCCAACAAATCTTTTTATTAATATATTTTTAATATATTCTTTAAATTAGAGGAGTTTAGGTTGCGGGGACCTCGAAAATCTTACCAATGGAAGCGAAACTCGGAAGTACATAAATTGATGATAGATATTCAGACTGCTCATGCTAAGTTGGGTAGTCAAGACGGAAACAGCCGAGAACACGAAATCAAGGTCCCAAATGATTATTAAGTGAAATTAAGGAAGTAACAAATTGAATGCAGCTGTAAAGTGAGCCTGGTAGTCGCTATCTTTTAATGACCGTTTGTAACAACGTAGCAGCTCTTTTTCTTAGAAGAAAAATAAGATTGTAGCGCCAAAAATTTAACGGGTCTAAATAATCAACCGATATCGTGTTAATTAATAATTAAATAAAATTAATTATTAATTTAGGTAGTAGAACATTCAGTAAAACTTATGAAAGAACAGTGTTTCATTGTTTTAAGGTAACTGAAGAGATAATGCTGACATGAGTAACGTAAAAAGAAGTTATAATACTTCTCGCCGAATACGAAAGGGTTATGAGAAAAGGTTAAACCGTCTCAATGTTAATGCGGCCTCTAAGGTTCAAAACCAAAGTTTTGACTGATGAGTGTATAACTGAAAGTCCTATTAGGACCAGGAAAAGAAAGTAATATAATTAGATTTTTAGAAATAAAATTTTAAATTTTAAATTATTTTAATTTAATTATTGTCTACCGTACCCTAAACCGACACAGGTTCGTAAGTAGAGAATACTAAGGCGTAGAGCTAAAAGTTGTTAAGGAACTCGGCAAGTTCTCCTCATAAGTTTGACGAAAAGAGGAACCATTTAGTAAAAATAAAATAATATTTAAATTTAATTTTTTATATTATTTTTATAATACTATGATGGTGGCACAAAATCGGAGGCCCCGACTGTTTACTAAAAACACAATTCAGAGCAATGATGTAAATCATAGTATTCTGGATGAAATTTGCCCAATGCCATTAACATAAAAGAGGTAATAGGAAACTGTTACTAATTGAAAGTCTGGTTAATAGCGGTCTTAACTATGAGGATCCTAAGGTAGCAAAATCAGTTGGCCATTAAATGTGGTCTGGTATCAATAGTGTAACGATGGTCTCACTGTCTCTACAACTTGCTCAGTGAAATTGAATTACCCGTGCAGATGCGGGTTGCCTCCAGGTGGACGGGAAGACCCTATGCAGCTTTACTGTAGTTAGTTATCACATTGATCTACAACAACCTAAGTAAACAGTGATTTAGGTATGTCGATAGACGAAAAGTGAAAAACCTTGAAACTTAGGTTGGGTCTATGTTTACCTTATAATGTATAATTAAAGGGAGAGTTGACTAATTGGCAGTTTGACTGGGGCGGTCGTCTTTAATATAGTAGCAAAGTACATCCAAATATATTTAATTAAATAAACAAAAATAAATATCTTTAATTTTTTATTATTGATATCCAGACAGAAATTTTTTTTTCTTATTTATTTTGTTTTTAATTAAACAAAATAACTTCGACAAAAAAAATATTTAATATTTTTTGGTTTATTTTATTTCTATTAATCTAAAAATTTTTAAGATTTTAGAGTTTAATAAATCGAATATATTATTATTCAAAAAATTTATTAAAAAAAAAAAGGTATAGCTAGAAATTGAATGGAGATCAATTAACCAATGAATGGTTATGCAGAGTGTAATGGCGGAAAGCATGCCTAACTGAAAGACCTAGAAGTCGCACAGATACGTAAGTAGGGCATAGTGACCCCTCGCTATAATATGGAATAGACGGGGATCAATCGATAAAAGTTACGCTAGGGATAACAGGCTGATAGCCGGCGAGAGTACACATTGTCCCGGCTGTTTGGCACCTCGATGTCGACTCATCCTATCCTCCGGGGGAAGAAGCTTGGAAGGGTTCGGCTGTTCGCCGATTAAAAGGGTACGCGAGTTGGGTTTAATACGACGTGAGTCAGTATGGTCCCTATCTTCTGGAGGGATAAATAGTAAAAAGGGGCAGACCTTCTAGTACGAAAGGATCAATAGGCTGTGTTTCTCTAGTGTACCAATTGTTAAAATTTTTATTAATCATTTATCGCTATTTTTTTACTTTCTTATTTCGATCTTCTTAACCTTTTTTATTTATTTTTTATTTTTTTTTTATTATTTTTTTTTTTTTTCCTTATCTATGAAAG
>Ga0193726_1000646_pt1 | contig 34309 bp, 33 predicted proteins | sample H2c1metaG_FD_144928 | JGI IMG/M metagenome (GOLD analysis project Ga0193726, IMG submission 144928) | Soil microbial communities from a riparian zone of the East river system, Colorado, United States - H2c1 | ecosystem: Environmental > Terrestrial > Soil > Riparian zone | place: USA: East River... | reverse complement strand
GCCCATCCTTCGAGACGGCCACTTCGCGGCCTCCTCAGGATGAGGTCTAACTTGTTGAAACACAACAACCTCATGCTGAGGAGCGAGCGACGCGAGCGTCTCGAAGCATGGGCAGCAAGCGACTCACATATCTCTCATAGTCAGTACTAGACGCCCTCGAACTGCAGTCTCGCCAGCCGGGCGTAGAGTCCGTTGGCTGCAACCAGCGAGGCGTGGGTGCCGTGTTCGACGATACGGCCCTGCTCCATCACCATGATGCGGTCGCAGGACAACACGGTGGCGAGCCGATGGGCGATCACCAAGGTGGTGCGGTGACGCATCAATTCTTCCAGCGCGGTCTGCACCAGCGTCTCGCTCTCCGCATCGAGCGACGAGGTGGCTTCATCGAGCAGCAGCAGCGGCGCATCGCGCAGGATGGCACGCGCGATTGCGATACGCTGGCGCTGGCCGCCGGACAGCGTGACGCCGCGCTCGCCGAGCTGCGATTCGAATCCCCCCGGCAGGCGGCGGATGAATTCGGTGGCGTGGGCGAGCTCGGCCGCGCGCTCGACCTCGGCGTCATTGGCGTCCGGCCGTCCGAACCGGATATTTTCCCGCGCGGTCGCGGCGAACACGACCGATTCCTGCGGCACCAGCGCGATGCGGGAGCGCACCTCGCGCGGATCGGCGTCCCGGATCGGCACGCCGTCGAATGAGATCACACCGGTCGCAGGATCGTAGAACCGCAGCAGCAGGTGAAACAGCGTGCTCTTGCCGGCGCCCGACGGGCCGACGATCGCGACCTTCTCGCCGGCGCGCACCGAAAGCGAAACGCCATCGACCGCCAACGCATCCGGCCGCGTCGGATAGGCAAAGCCGACATTTTCAAAGCCCACGTCGCCGCGCGCCGGTACCGGCAACGCGCGCGGCGATGCGGGTACTGATATCGCCGATTTGACGCGAAGAATTTCGAACAATCTCTCCGATGCGCCGGAGGCGGCCGACACCTCGCCCCAGACCTCGCTGAGCTGGCCAAGTCCCGCCGCGGCGAACGCCGCATACAGCACGAACTGGCCTAGCCGGCCCGGGCTGATGGAGCCGGTCAGCACATCGTTCGATCCGACCCAGAGGATCGCCACGACGCTGGTGAAGACGATGAAGATGATGACCGCGGTGAGCACGGCGCGCGCGCGGGTCGAACTGCGCGCCGCTTCATAGGCCTGTTCGACTTCGCCGCCGAAGCGCGCATTGGCCATCCGCTCGCTGGTATAGGCCTGCACGGTGCGGATAGCGCCGACCAGTTCGGAGGCATAGGCGGTGGCATCCGCCAGCGTATCCTGGGCGTTGCGCGACAGCCGGCGCACCCAGCGCCCGAACGCCACCAGCGGAATCACGATCGCCGGTATCGCCAGCAGCACGAAGCCCGAAAGCCGCGGGCTGGTGATCACCATCATCGCGGTGGCGCCGATGAACAGCATGAGGTTGCGCAGCGCAATCGATACCGAGGCGCCGACCGCGGATTTGATCTGGGTGGTATCGGCGGTCAGCCGCGAGATCAGCTCGCCGCTGCGCGCGGAATCGAAGAACGCCGGCGACAGCGAGATCAGGTGAGCAAACACGTCGCGCCTGAGATCGGCGACGATGCGCTCGCCGATGGTCATGACCAGGTAAAACCGCGCCGCGCTGGCGCCGGCCAGCACCGCGACCACCGCGATCATCACGCTGAAGTAGCTGTTGATCATTGCGATGCCTTCGGGGCTGAATCCGAAGTCGATCATCCGCCGCACCGCGACCGGCACCAGCAGTGTGGTAATCGCGGCAATGGTCAGCGCGATCAAGGCCAGAAACGCACGTCCGCGGTAGCGCGCCACATAGGGCGCCAGCGCCAGCAGCGGGCGCAGCCGCGCGGTGCTCTTGGCCGGCAACTGCGTCAGTTCTGCTTCGACGAGGGATGCCTCAGATGGCACCGAATCGCGCTGCGGCGGCGTTTCGCCAAGCCGGCCTTCAAGCTGTTCCACTGCGCTCATGAGATTTGACCAATCGCTTTTGCCGTCCCCAGATAGGCCTCGCCGCCACCGCTGGCAAATCCGGAAAGATACGCATCCGGGAAGATATTTATCAGGCAGATACTTGGCTTGTTTTGGACCGCTCGCTGCGTTATAGAGCGGCCCAAATCCGTCCCCACAGCCATCTTAAAGACAGGCGCCGGCGCGCCGAAGGATCTGCCATGAAAGCCGAAATTCATCCGGAATATCATATGATTACGGTCGTGATGACCGATGGCACGGAATATCAGACGCGCTCGACCTGGGGCAAGGCAGGCGACAAGCTGAACCTCGATATCGACTCCAAGTCACACCCAGCGTGGATCGGCGGCGCCCAGCAGCTGCTCGATCGTGGCGGCCGTGTGTCGCGGTTCCAGAAGAAGTTCTCGGGCTTTCTCAAGAAGGAGTGAGGCCTTTAAGCCTTCGCATCCAAATCAAGGCTCCAAAACGCCCCAGCTCGCGCCGGGGCGTTTTTATTTTAAAGCCTGGATTGACGGCTTCGCAGATTGCCGCAGCACCAACTATTGCGGCCTCAACATGATCTGCGCGCCGATCGCGACAAAAACTGCTGAACCGAGACCGATACTGATGCCGACGGCCTGTTCCAACGGAAAGCCCGCAAGACAGGCCGCCGCGGCCAGCACACCGGCCATTCCCGTCAACGCGCCCGCGAGGGCAACGGGCTTGCTTACGATCGGCACCGCCGACCGCATTTCATTCGTTAACGCGAGCATGGCGCCAGCGCCGAATGCGATCGTCCCCAAGAGAAACAGCACGTCGAACAGACGCTTGAACGCGGTGAATGCGGCCGCGCCATCTTTCAGCGCGGCAACCGGCCCCAGTACATAGCCGACGATCGCATCGACGAACATAAAGACGACAATGCTCAAAAGGATGGCGATCCAGCCGGCGACTGCGAGGCTTCTTCCGCGCCGGGCGAGTTCAAGCGCGACCAGAAGCGCGCCCACCGCCATCACGAGATCCGAGAAGATGCCGACCGTTCCAGCCGCAAACATGGTCCGCGTACCAGCGACAGCACCGGCCAGCGCTAATGCCTGATCGAACGGCTGCGCTGGCAGGGCCGCGGCAGCGGGCGAAAGCGCATAGAGCGCGCTGGTTGCGGTGACGCCGAACGAGCCCAGCGCGACCGCGGCGCCGCCTGCCCTCAAATTCGAAACCCTCGCTTCTGTCTCCCCGAGATCAAGCGTCACCCGACCGGCTTCCGTCATTCCCTACCCCCTGTTGCCCGGGCGCAGATTTAGTTGCAGAGTGAAACCATAAAACAAAAGGTTTCATTGTGCAACCATGCCTGGCAAGACCGATCTTTCGGAACTGAACTGTTCACTGGCAAGGACCCTGGAGATCGTGGGGGATTGGTGGACGCTGCTGATCGTTCGCGACGCCTTCCTCGGCGTTCGCCGCTTCGGCGACTTCCAGAAGAGTCTCGGAATCGCCAAGAACATTCTCGCGGTACGGCTGCAACGCCTCGCCGAGAACGGCATCCTCGAGCGCGGCGGATCTGAAAAGCGTCCGGTCTACCAGCTCACCGATAGGGGTCGCGCGCTGCTACCGGCCATGGTTGCGCTGATGCAATGGGGCGACAGATGGGCATCCGCGAACAAGCCGCCGGTCATGGTGACCGATGACAACGGGCGGCCGGTGGCAGCGGTCAAATTGAAAAGCGATGGAGGCGATGTGACGGCAGAGACCGTCCGGTTTCATCCGGGCCCCGGCGCGACCGCACGAACGCGCGCTTTCTTCAATGGGCTGTCGGTGTCGGGCGGCGCCGGCGCTCCGTCAAAAACCATACCGAAGAAGAGCAGATAGATCGCTCGCGCTTGAGCCGATCCTGGACTAGCGGCAATTGCACTTAGCGCTCGAATGCCGCCTTCAGGCGGTTGAGCTGCGGCACCAGCGGATTGCCGATCGCGGCGCGCTCGGTTACCGGCGCGTGGATGGTGGTATCGAGGCGGCGGACTTTGGTTTGCAGGATCATCGAGCGGGCGATCAGGACCTGCAGCTGCTCAGGCAGCTTTTCGAGCATCTCGTCCGGGCCCGGATCGGCGGCGCTGAGCTTGACCTTGGTTTTCTCGCGATTGGCCTGGCTTAGCGTCATCTCGCCTTCCTTGACCGCGCGGTGCAGCAGCAGCCATGACGCCAGTTGCATCAGGCGCGTGGTCAACCGCATGCTTTCGGTGGCGTAGGTGAGGCTGACCGAGCGGTCGAGCGCCTTGGCCTCGACGCGGCCGGCGCCGTCGAGATAGGCCGCGGTCTCCTCGACCAGATCCATGCCGTCCCGGAACAGGGTGCTGAATGCCGCGGAGTTGGTCAGCCGCTCGCTGAAGTGCACGAGGGCGGTTTCGGTTTGCAAACGGTCCGACATGGTTAACGCCTCACGCAACTGTTTACGTTTGTTTACGCAGCCGGTTTGGAGACGCGCCGGCTTATGATGAACAAATCATTGCTCGCCCACAGCGCGAAGTCCAGCCGCAACAGCATTTATGGTTTCCAGCAGGTGCGGATCCTGAAAAGAAGATGCGCGAAAAGCACACTGCAAAAAAAGAGCCGCCGTTTCCGGCGGCTTTTGAAGTTGATAACAGGGAGGCGTCAAACAGAGTGGACAGGAGCCACTCGGTGTCCAAACAAGGACGACCTAAGTCATAAACGAGAAAGCTTAATCAATCGTAAACAAGCCATTTCCTTCAGGCTTTGTTTGCCATATCGGCCATTGGCCGAGTGCGGATGCAGCCGGCGGGACGGAGGCGAATCCATCTCCACGAGTCGTCCCGCCAAGCGCTCTTGCGCGCGAGGATCCATAACCGCCAGGCGTCTTCGGTAGTTGATCGGTGCCAGGCACTCTCACCACCTGAAAAAAGGTCGACGGCAGCTTTCGCCACGCGGCTGCCGGGCACGGACATTTGCTCGATTCAACTCTGCAACTGGTGCTTGTGAAAAACGTTCTTGACTAGCATGTAAGCAATCACTTACCGTTAGCCATGGCTTACGCAAACGCCCTCGCAGTCCTCGCCGATCCGACACGCCGCAAGGTGTTCGAGCGCCTGCGCGCGGGACCGCGCCCGGTGAACGCCCTCGCCGCGGGCCTGCCAGTCTCTCGCCCGGCGGTCTCGCAGCACCTCAAGGCTCTGAAAAACGCAGGCCTGGTCGAAGAACGCAGCGAGGGCGTGCGCCGGATTTATTCACTGCGCCGCGAGGGGCTGATGGAATTGCGAGACTGGCTCGACACGTTCTGGGACGACGCATTGGCGGCGTTCAAGGAGGAAGTGGAAAAAACGTAAAGGAGTTGCGGAATGAACGCGCCCATCATCATCGCCTGTGCGCAAATCCGTTCGTGTGAAAGCGCCGGTCGCGCGCGCTTTCGATGCCTTCACCAGCGGCCTTTCACGCTGGTGGCCGCTCGACCCCGGCGTCGACGGTGCAACTTCAATTGTGGGTAAGGATTTTTTGCCTGCAATCGCGCTAGAGGAGCCCGTTGTCGGGCAGGGCCATGGGCGTTTTGCAAATTGCGCGATGATGGAATAGTGCCGCTGATTTGCCCGACGTGTCAAAATGTTTTCGCGGGGATCGCTCAAAGCATCCATGCCAGCGACCACCACGCTACTTTGCATGGGGTTGTTTTCGATATTTTAGTTGGAAGCGAGAGCCGCGTCGGCCCTTGCGGCGGCGTATGCACGGCATACCGGACGCATGACGCTCTCAGGATTTGAAAAAGTTATTGGCGGCTTCCTTGGAGGCGCGCTTCTTGGTCATGGCCACTTGCAGCCGCTCGATCTCTGAAGTCATCAGCGCGATGCGCTCGGTCAGTTCCTCGACCGACAGCAGCGACAGGTCCTGCCCGATCTCATGGGTAACTTTCTTCCTCGGCTTGTCGTCGTCCTCGATGGCCATGCGTCGTCCTCCGCGCTCAACGATCAGTGAAACGGTTGCCAGCCGAAGCGCGGCTGGCTAATCAGGTGCCTCTCAAGGTATCCGCTTCCCACAAGGAAAAAACATGGAAAAGCTGCCCGCGCAAATGACCGTGATCGGCATCAGCAAGCCCGGCGGTCCGGAGGTGCTTGTGCCCGAGACCCGCGCGGTGCCGGCGCCCGGGCCGGGCGAACTCCTGATCAAGGTTGCCGCGGCAGGCGTCAACCGTCCCGATGTCGCGCAGCGATCCGGCGCCTATCCGCCGCCGCCCGGCGCTAGCGACTTGCCCGGCCTTGAAATCGCGGGCGAAGTCGTCGCGGTCGGCGCCGGCGCCACCAGGCACAAGCTCGGCGACAAGGTGATGTCGCTGGTGGCCGGCGGCGGCTACGCGCAATATTGCATCGCCCAGGATGCCCAGGCGATGGCGGTGCCAGTGACGCTGTCGATGCAGGAAGCCGGCGCCATCCCGGAAACGCTGATGACGGTGTGGCACAATGTGTTCGAGCGCGGCGCGCTGAAATCGGGCGAGACGCTGCTCATCCACGGCGGTTCATCCGGCATCGGCACCATGGCGATACAATTGGCCAAGGCCTTTGGCGCCAAGGTGATCGTCACCGTGGGATCGAAGGAAAAAGCCGACGCCTGCCTCAAGCTCGGCGCCGACCGCGCCATCAATTACAAGACCGAAGATTTCGTCGCTGAAGTAAAGACGGCGACCGATGGCGCGGGCGCCAACGTCATTCTCGACATGGTCGGCGGCGACTACATCGAGCGCAATTACGATGCCGCTGCGACCGATGGCCGCGTGGTCCAGATCGCGTTTCTCGGCGGACCCAAGGCAAATGTCAATTTCGCCAAGCTGATGGTCAAAAGACTGCATCACACCGGCTCGACGCTGCGCCCCCGTACCAATACGGACAAGGCGGCGATGGTCGCCGCCATCGAGGCCAAGGTGATGCCGCTGTTGCGCGAAGGACGCATCAAACCCCTGATGGACAGCACATTCCCGCTGGAAAAGGCCGCCGATGCGCACCGGCGCATGGAGACCAGCGAACATATTGGCAAAATTGTGTTGGTCGTTTAGCGCACATGAACGGCGACCGGCCGGGAAACCCTTTGATTTCCCTCACTTTCATGTCATTTATCAGACAACGCCGAACGCGTTCGCCGCGTTCGGGATGGGTCTTGCACTTTCACTTAGCGTCGAACGCGGAGAACTGACTTGCGCCTGATCAGGTGCCTCGCGCCCTTCGCGCTGGGCCTCATGATTGTTGCCGCCGCGCCGCCGGCACGCGCTATCGACGCTGTCAGCGTCCGCGGTGACGCGCCCGCGATCGACCTCACCGCGGTGCTCGATCATCAGCGCAGCGACACCGACCGCATCCAGGTTTCCACCGCACCCGGCACCGACGGCATCGTTCGCCGCATCGAAGTGCGCGCCCGCGAAGGCGGACAGTTCTGGGTGGTGTTCGCGCTCGCCAACAACACCGACGACCAGCTCGATCGTCTGATCGTTGCACCTCATTACCGCATCGTGTCGTCGGGGCTGTTGTGGCCCGACCTTGGATTGTCGCGCATCGCGACCATCACGCCGTCGACCGGCGACCGTCCGGATCGCCAGGAAAGCGCCACCGCCGACATCTTCCGCATCACGCTCGATCCCGGCGCCGTCATCACCTTTGTCGCCGAGCTGCGAACCGACAAGCTGCCGCAGCTCTACCTCTGGGAGCCCGACGCCTACAAGGACAAGGTCAACTCGTTCACGTTGTACCAGGGCATCGTGATCGGCATTTCCGGATTGCTGGCGCTGGTGCTGACCATCCTGTTCGTGGTCAAGGGCAGCATCATGTTTCCCGCCGCCGCCGCATTGGCGTGGGCGGTGCTGGTCTATATCGGCGTCGATTTCGGCTTCTGGGGCAAGGTGCTCGACATGTCGAACAACGCCGAGCGGATCTGGCGCGCGGCGGGCGAAGCGATCCTGGCCGCGACGTTGCTGGTGTTCTTGTTTGCCTATCTCAATCTGAGCCGCTGGCATGTGCGTTATTCCCATATCACGGTCGGCTGGGTGGCCTTTCTCGGCTCGCTGGTGGCGCTGGCGTTGTTCGATCCCGCGGTCGCCTCGGGCATCGCCAGGATGTCGCTGGTCCTGATCGCGTTCGCGGGCTTCGCGCTGATCGTCTATCTCTCGACCCACGGTTTCGACCGCGCGGTGCTGCTGATCCCGACCTGGTTCCTGCTGGTGGTCTGGGTGATCGCGGCCGGCATGACGGTCGCCGGCAGCGTTACCAACGACATCGTCGGCCCCGCGCTGCTCGGCGGCCTGGTGCTGATCGTGATGCTGATTGGATTTACGGTGATGCAGCACGCCTTCGCAGGTGGCGGCGCTACCACGGGCGTCGTCTCCGACGTCGAGCGCCGGGCGCTGGCGCTGACCGGCTCGGGCGACCTGATCTGGGACTGGGATGTCTCCGCCGACAAGGTCTTCACCAGCCCCGAGACCGAAAGCCTGCTCGGCTTGAAACGCGGCACGCTGGAGGGCCCCGCCGCGAAATGGCTGGAAGTGCTGCATCCGCTCGACCAGGACCGTTTCCGTGCCGCCCTCGACAGCGTGCTCGACCAGCGCCGCGGCCGGCTGGTGCAGGATTTCCGGCTGCGCACGCCCGATGGCCACTTCATGTGGTTCGCGCTGAAGGCGCGGCCGGTGGTCGGCTCCGACGGCGAAGTCTCGCGCGTGGTCGGCACGCTCACCGACGTCACCGAAAGCAAGAACGCCGAGGAACGCCTGCTGCACGATTCAGTGCATGACAATCTCACCGGTCTGCCGAACCGTAAATTGTTCATCGACCGCCTCGGCGCGGTCGCCAATTTCACCAGGACGATGCCGAACCTGCGGCCGACGCTGATGGTGATCGACCTCGATCGCTTCAAGCAGGTCAACGATTCCGTCGGCATCGCGGTCGGGGATTCGATCCTGCTGACGCTGGCGCGGCGGCTGACCCGCATCCTCAAACCGCAGGACACGCTGGCGCGGCTTTCCGGCGACCAGTTCGGCCTGATCCTGATGTCCGAACAGGACCCGCCGCGCATCACCGCCTTCGCCGAGACCATCCGCAAGACCATCCGCGCCCCGATCGCCTTCAACGACCGCGAGATTTTTCTCACTGCCTCGATCGGCCTTGCGCTGAGCGATCCGCAGACGCAAATCACCGAAGAGATCATCAAGGACGCCGAGCTTGCGATGTACCATTCCAAGCGCATCGGCGGCGATCGCATCGACGTCTACAAGCCGGCGATGCGTGCACGCAAGACCGACCGCCTGACGCTGGAATCCGAACTGCGTCGCGCCATCGAGCGCGGCGAAATCACCATCCTGTATCAGCCGATCGTGCGGCTGGAAGATCGCTCGATCGCCGGCTTCGAGGCGCTGGCGCGCTGGGATCATCCGAAATTGGGGCGGATGTCGCCGGTGGAATTCATCGCGATTGCCGAGGAAATCGGCCTGATCGTCGATCTCGGCATGTTCGTGCTGGACCAGACCGCGCGGCAGCTCTCGATCTGGCAGCGCGCGATGCGTTCGCGCGAACCGATCTTCGCCAGCGTCAACGTCTCCTCCCGGCAGTTGCTGCGGCACGATCTGATCCACGACATCCGCACCGTGCTGTCGCGCTCCTCGGTGGCGCGCGGCACGCTGAAGCTTGAATTGACGGAATCGCTTGTCATGGAAAACCCGGAGCATGCGGCGCAGATGCTGACGCGGATCCGCGAACTCGGCACCGGATTGTCGCTGGACGATTTCGGCACCGGCCATTCGTCGCTGGCCTATCTGCAGCGCTTCCCGTTCGACACCATCAAGATCGACCAGTCGTTCGTACGCACCAGCAGCCGCGGCACGCGGCCGGTGATCCTGAAATCGATCATCGCGATGGCGCACGATCTTGGCATGGACGTGGTGGCCGAAGGCGCCGAAACCGATTCAGACGCGGTGGAGCTTTATCAGTTGGGGTGTGAATACGCCCAGGGCTACGCGTTCGGCGAACCGATGGACGCCGACGCCGCGATGCGGCTGCTCACCGAAGAGCGGCTCGAGGCGGCGAGCTGAGGCAGCCTCCTTGCGTCGTCCCCGCCTAAGTGCGCAATTGCGCGCGGGGCGCGGGGACCCATACGTCGTGTCGCCGAAGTTCAAGCAAGGCGCCCGTGGCCTATCTTGCGTTTCGACGGAAACGCCAGGGGTTATGGGTTCCCGCCTTCGCGGGACGACGCACGTCATGAGGCGGAGTTAACCACCTCACTTCATCCGCTTGAACCGCACGCTCTTCCCATCCGCCAGCCGGGTCGCGATATAGCCGCCGGCGAGACAGGCCTCGCGCTGCGGCATCTTTTCCTGCGGGCTGCGCAACGTCTCCCACCATGACGCGCGGTGCGCCGCGCGCGGCAGCGACGCATCGATGATTTCCTCGATCTTGTCGAAGCTCAGCACGAATTCAGGCAGCGTCTGCTGCTTCAGATAATCGCGCAGCAGGTCGTAGTCGTTCACGTAAAACCCTCAAAGTCGTCATGCCCGCGAAGGCGGGCATCTAGTATGCCGCGAGGCTGCATTCCATAACTGAGCTTCCGGAATACTGGATCATCCGCTTTCGCGGATGATGACGGCGTGGTTGAGCGCGCCGTCGATATCACTTCTCCAGATACTTCTGCATCACCGCGCGCAAGTCCTCGCGCAAATCGGTGCGCGCCATGCCGAAGGCGATATTGGCGCGGAGGAAACCGGCCTTGGAGCCGCAATCGTGCCGCTCGCCCTCGAATTCGACGCCATAGAAGCTTTGGGTTTTTTGAAGTCCGATCATCGCATCGGTGAGCTGGATCTCGCCGCCGGCGCCGTGTTCCAGTGTTTCCAGGATCTTGAAAATCTCCGGCTGCAGAATGTAGCGCCCGGTGATCGACAGATTCGACGGCGCGGTGCCCTTGGGCGGTTTCTCCACCATGCCGTCGACCTCGAACATGTTGCCGTGCGTGTGGCGCTTGCCGACACCGCAGATGCCATACTGGTGCGTGAGATGCGCCGGCACCTCTTCCACCGCGATCAGGTTGGATTTATCGCCGAGCTTGCTGGCGGCCTCGATCATCTGCTTGAGGCAGCCCGGGGTATTGAGCACCAGCTCGTCCGGCAATATCACCGCGAACGGCTCGTTTCCGACGATGTCGCGGGCGCACCACACCGCATGGCCGAGGCCGAGCGGCGCCTGTTGCCGCGTGAAGCTCATCGCACCCGCCTCGGGCTGGTCGCGCGCCAGGATCTCCATTTCGGCCTTCTTGCCGCGCGCGCTAAGCGTGGCGTCGAGCTCGTACATCCGATCGAAATGGTCCTCGATCACGCCCTTGTTGCGGCCGGTGACGAAGATGAAATGTTCGATGCCGGCTTCTTTGGCCTCGTCGACCACGTACTGGATCAGTGGCTTGTCGACGATGGTCAGCATTTCCTTTGGCATCGCCTTGGTGGCGGGCAGGACGCGGGTGCCGAGACCGGCGACCGGAAAAACGGCTTTGCGGATTTTCATGGGGGTGTCGGGATACCATTAAGAGAGTGTGCTGGATCGCATGTTGGTAGCCGGTTTGCAGCCGCGAACAAAGACGGATGTGTATCGAGGCGGCGCTTCCGCATGCGAGGGTAAATCACCACGCGTAGGTCTGTTCCCTCCCCCTCGTCGGGCAGCGGCAGGGAGGAGGCGGGCTGCGAACGCCGACGCTGCTCTCCCGCCAGGTTTCCCGACAACAAAATCTCGCTTTGTTAAGCTATTGGAAACCGTGACAAGGCCTCCTGCGTGCGGGATATCCAGAGCAGTGCAGGCACTAACATGGCGCAACGGACGGAACCATTGGCGAACAAACGAACCAGCGCGGTTATCATTGCCGCGGCGCTGCTGCTCTGCGGCGAGGCACGCGGGCAGTCGTCCGGCGGCGGCGGATTGCAGAATTTCTTCGACAATATCTTCACCGGCTCAATCTCAAAGGGCAACCAGACCGCTCCGTCCGCACAACGGCCCGGCGCCTCTGCGCAAGCCACGCCCGACGCGGGCAGCGCGCCACCGCCATGGAGCGGCGAGGACGGCGCCTCCGGTCATCCCCTGATGACCGCGAGCGCGATCCGCGAAGCGGCGGCGAATTTCGATCAGTGCGTCGCCTCGATGTGGCCCGACGCTGCACGGCGCAACATCTCGCAACAGAGCTTCCAGCGCTTCACCGCGGGGCTTGAGCCCGATTTGCGCATCATGGACCTGATGGACTCGCAACCCGAATTCACCAAGGCAATCTGGGATTATCTCGACATCCTGGTGAACGACAATCGCCTCGCCAAGGGCCGCGAGATCCTGGCCAAGTACAAACCGCAGTTCGACGCGGCGGAAAAAACCTATGGCGTCGACCGCTACGCGATCGCGTCGATTTGGGGCATCGAGTCGAATTATTCGACCATGATGGGGGACCGCAATGTGCTGCAGTCCACCGCGACCCTGGCCTGCATCGGCCGCCGCCAGAAATACTTCAAGGATGAGTTCCTCTCGGCGCTGGAAATCCTGCACCGCGGCGATCTGCGCCCGGAACAGATGCGCGGCTCCTGGGCCGGCGCGTTTGGCCCGACGCAATTCATGCCAACCGCGTTCAAGCGCTATGCTGTCGACGCCGACGGCGATGGCCGCCGCGACGTGGTCGATAACCCCGCCGACCTGATCGCCTCCACCGCCAACAACCTGAAAAAGGACGGCTGGCAGACCGGCCAGAGTTGGGGCTTTGAGGTCGTGTTGCCGCAGGGCTTCAATTACATGCTGGCCGATCGCACCAAGGCCATGACGATCGGGCAATGGCAGCAACTCGGCCTTGCGCGCGCCGGCGGCCAGCCCTTCCCGCAGCCGGCCGACAAGGCCTATCTGCTGGCGCCGGCCGGCGCCGAGGGACCGGGCTTCCTGATGCTGCAGAATTTCCGGGTGATCATGAAATACAACCCGGCGGAGGCCTATGCGCTGGCGATCGGCCATTTCGCCGACCGCTTACGCGGCGGCGCGCCGTTTGTGCAGCCCTGGCCGCGTCAGGAAAGGGTGTTGTCACGCGCCGAGCGGCTGGAACTGCAGCAGCTTCTGGCCCAGCGCGGATTCTATCGTGGCACCCCCGACGGCCAGTTCGGCGGAGAGACGCGCGAGGCCCTGCGCGGCTTCCAGGCCTCGATCGGGGCCCCCGCGGACGGATTTGCCTCCTCCGACGTACTGGAGCGGCTCAGGGCGCGATGAGCCCGATTTCCAACCCCGGCCGGTTCCGGTTCCAAAAGTAACCTTGTGGACCACATTTTTGCGACACACTTGACGGGAGCGGCCGAGGCCCGATTCATGGAGCGAAATCTGCCCGCTTGCGGCCCGATTCCGCTATTATGACCTTCAGAGATTCACTGCGAACGAGCGCATGGCAAAGCCAAAATCCTTTTTGCGCGTTTTCACCGAGAGCGGCCCGCTGATCGCGCTGGCCGTCGCGGTCGCGCTGCTGGTTGGAATCGTCGGACCGGCATCCGCGCAGTTCTTCAATTTTGGTGGACCGCCGCAGCGGCCACAGCCGCGCAGCAACGGTGGATTCGGTGGCGGTTTCGGCGGTGGCGGTGGCTGGTTCGGCGGCGATCTGTTCGCGCCCTTCCAGCAGCAGGCGCCCAAGCAGCGGCCCCGAGAGGACTTTTCCAAGGCACCCCCGCCGGACAAACGCGAGAGCGTGCCGGAGCGCAACGTGCTGGTGCTCGGCGATGCCATGGCCGACTGGCTCGCCTATGGTCTCGAGGACGCCTATGCCGAGCAGCCGGACATGGGCGTGATCCGCAGGCACAAGACCGGCTCCGGGCTCATCAAGTATCAGCCCAAGGGCGATCCGGCCGACTGGGCCGCCGCCGCGAAAGGCATCCTCGCCACCGAGAAGCCGGACGCCATCGTCGTCATGCTCGGGCTCAACGACCGCGTCTCGATGCGCGAGCCTGTGGTCGAGAAATCCGACGCCAAATCGACCGACAAAAAGAACGACAAGGACAAGAAGGACGCTCGCACCAAACCGGATGCCAAACCTGGGGACGCGAAACCCGGGGCAAAGCCGGATGGCGCTGCGGACGCCGCCGCCGCCAAGCCTGAGGACAAAGCCGATACTGAATTGTCGCCCGATGACGCCGCCGACAATGGCGACGCACCGCCGGCCATCGCGCCGGAGAAGAGCACCCGCTCGCCGAATGGTGTCTATGAATTTCGCGAGGAACGCTGGGTCGAACTCTACACCAGGAAAATCGAAGAGATGATCGGCGTGATGAAATCCAAGGGCGTGCCGGTGCTCTGGGTCGGCCTCCCCGCGGTACGCGGCACCAAGGCGACGGCGGATATGCTGTTCCTGGATTCGCTGTATCGCGACGCTGCCGGCAAGGCCGGCATCACCTATGTCGATGTCTGGGACGGGTTTGTCGACGAGGCGGGCCGCTTCCTGCAGAGGGGCCCCGACTTTGAAGGCCAGCCTCGCAAACTGCGTGCCGATGACGGCGTCTTCTTCACCAGGCCCGGCGCACGCAAGCTCGCGCACTATGTCGAGCGCGAGATCACCCGGCTGTTGGCGGCGCGCTCCGCGCCGATCGCGCTGCCGACCGAACCCGCAACGCCCGACGCCAACGCGCTGCCAGGTCAGCCGGCGCCGCGTCCGCTGGCGGGACCGATCCTGCCGCTGGTAGCCTCCTCTGTCGGCACCGACCAATTGCTCGGCGGCCCCGGCTCCCGCCCGGCCGCGGTCGACGCGCTTGCGGCACGGACGCTGGTCAAGGGCGAACCGCTGGCGCCGCCCGCCGGCCGCGCCGATGATTTCGTCTGGCCGCGCCGCGAGGTCGGGCGCGAACAGGCCAAGGGCGAAACACCGGTGGCGTCCACCTCGCCGGATGGAACGGTTGCGGCACCTGGCGGGCCCCCGAAGCCGGCGAAAAGGCTTCGCCCGGTCCAATCGGGTACGCCGGCGTTACGGGAGTTTTTCGGCTTTGGAAACGCGCCGCGCCAACCGCCGCCGCTGCGCGCCCCCGGACCGCCGCGCCCACCGGGCACGGTCGGACGGTCGGCCTCGGTACCGGACTTTTTTATGCGGTGACTCGATTGATCCTCATGGTGAGGAGCGCGTCTTCGCGCGTCTCGAACCATGTGGCCGAACATTTCCCATCCTTCGAGACGCGGCCAAGTGGCCGCTCCTCAGGATGAGGAGTCCGTGATTGCTCAGCCGTAATACCGCCAGCGCTGCGGTGGGCGACGCGGCGGACGGGTCATCAGCATCGCCAATGCAAAGCCGATGCCGCCTGCGATCAACAGCGCGCCGAGCGGATTATCCTGCACCTTTTTCGCCACGACTTCCGAACCCTCGCGGAGGGTATCGCCGCTGTTCTCGTAGGCGTCCTTGGCGTAGCTGGCCGCGGCATCGCCGGCGTCGCGCGCGGCATCCTTGGCCTGGCCGTACAGATTCTGCACCGTGCCGGCGGCCTCGCGGACACGGCCCGCAGCCTGCGCTTGAGCGTCGCCTGCCATATCGCCGACAGTGCCTTCGACTTTACCGGCAATATCCTTTGCCGAGCCGGCAATTCGATCCTTGTCCATCGCGCTCACTCCTTGTTACGCGCCTTGCGAAATACGCGCCTTGAGATGATTCTCGGTGAGCTAACCGATAAGGCCCGTTCCGGTTCCGGTAATGCGTCGATACGCCTTGGCCAAAGGCGAATGCGATCCTTCAGAGAATCAAACCGCCGTCGACCACCAGGGTTTGACCGACGATATAGGCCGCAAGCGGCGACGCCAGGAACAGCGCGGCGCCCGCCATGTCGGCCGGCGTTCCCAGCCGTTTCAGCGGTATCCGTCCGATCGCGCCTTCGAGCCGCTTCGGATTTTCCGTCGTCACCTTGGTCATCTTGGTATCGACGAGGCCGGGCGCGATGCCGTTGACGCGGATGCCATCCTCGGCCCACGCCTCGCCGAGCGTCCGGGTCAATCCGACGGCGCCGGTCTTCGAGGCGTTGTAGGCCGGATTGCCCTTGGTCGAATGATAGGCGGCGGTCGAACTGACAATGATGAGCGAACCGCTGGCCGCACCGAGCATCTGATGAAATCGGGTCGCGCACGCCATCAGGCTGATCAGATTGACCTCCAGCACATGACGAAATCCCGACATTTCGAATTCGCCGCGCCGGTAGATCACCGCCCCCTGCGCCAGCACCAGCACATCGAGCCGGTCGAACGTCGGCTTAAAATTTTCGATCGCCTTGGTATCGTTGACGTCAAGCTGAGCGTAATTCAGACCCGCAAGATCCGAACCCTCGCTCACTGAATAGTCGCCCGCACTCGCGCGGGTGCCGCAGACATGCACGCGCGCGCCCTTGGCCCGGAACGCTTGCGCGACGCCGTTGCCGATGCCGCTGGAGCCACCAACGACAAGAACCTGCTTTGCGCTGAAATCCAGTTCGTTCATCTCCCCGCGATCCTTTTTTGCATTGTTTGACCTCTCTGGAGATCGGTGCCAGCCTTGTCAATCCTGCAGTGCACGACAGCTTCAGCGAGTATTCCATGTCCGATTTCAAACAACTCAGCCGCTCAGTCGCGGGATTGACCGTTCTCGTCACCGGTGCGGCCGGTGGCATGGGCCGCGCCACGGCGCGGGTGTTCGCGGCCGAAGGCGCCAAGGTGGCGGTCACCGATTTTAGTGCGGATGGCGCGCAAGCGGTTGCTGACGAGATCGTCGCCAAGGGCGAGATTGCAAAAGCCTGGACGCTCGATGTGGCCAATCACGATGACGTCAACGTTGTCGTGAACGATATCGCCGCGCATTTCGGCGGGCTCGACATTGTCGTCAATAATGCAGGCATTTCGGTGCGAGTGGCGATCGACGATGATGGCTATGAGGAGGCATGGGCAAAGGGGCTTGCCGTGATGCTGACGGCGCATCCGCGGGTGATCCGCGCCGCGCTGCCATATTTGCGCAAATCGAAATCCCCACGCATCGTCAATATCGCCTCCACCGAGGCGCTCGGCGCCACCGCTTTGCACAGCCCCTATTCGGCGGCGAAGGCGGGCGTGGTTGGATTGACGCGTTCGCTCGCGGTCGAACTCGGCCGTGACGGCATCACCGTGAACTGCATCTGCCCCGGCCCGATCACCACTGGCATGACGGCACGCATCAGCGACGACCACAAGGCGATCTATGCACGACGCCGAACCGCACTCGGCCGCTACGGCGACCCCGAGGAGGTCGCCCACATGACGCTGAGCCTCTGCCTGCCCGCGGCTTCATTCCTGACCGGCGCGATCATCCCGGTGGACGGCGGCCTGATGGCGCGGAATGCGTGAGTTGGGCTTTAGGCCGGTTGACACAACGTGAAAGAATTTGTTCAGCGACAACCGCTCCAGCCCATGGATAGATGCATTATGGCCGGGTCCATATTCGCGTTGGGGCTTCAAATTGAGTGCATTGATTTTCGATTTTGACGGCGTGATCGCTGACAGCGAGGCGCTGGCTAACACCGTGCTGGCGGAATTCATCACTGATCTTGGTCACGCGACAAGTCTCGAGGACGCACTTGAACACTACTCCGGGCGACGATGGGACGATGCCATTGCGGCGATCGAGTCTGCGGTAGGCAAGCCGCTACCGTGGAGTTTCTCGGACGATCTCAAGCTCGCGATTCTTGATCGATTTCGTACCGACCTCACGGAGGTAAGCGGGGCCAGCAAGTTCATTCAGACGTTCTCCGACGTGCCCCGATGCATCGCGTCCTCCAGTTCGATCGATCGTTTGCAGCTCTGTCTCTCGATCCTCGATCTCACAGACAAATTCGGCCGCAACGTATTCAGCGCGGATATGGTGTCGCGCGGGAAGCCGCACCCAGACATATTTTTGCTCGCTGCCGACAGACTGGGGGTGAGCCCCAAATCATGCCTCGTCATCGAAGACAGCACGAGCGGCATCAAGGCGGCCGTGGCTGCGGGCATGACGGCTGTGGGCCTGTGCGCAGCCTCGCATATTCGCGAGGGCCATCAACTCAAGCTCCGTGAAGCAGGTGCCGTGCACCTGGCCAAATCCTGGGACGAAGTGACAAAGATAGCGGCGCAGTTTCTTGACGGAGCTTCGCGCCATCCGCCGACATGACCCGCAGAGCCGGTTGACATCGCACCATCAGGGAGTAGTTTTTTACGCAATGAGGGCGGATCAACCGCATCCCTCGATCAGGAGAAACGTCATGACTGTCTCGATCCGGCAGCTACACTCGCATTTCTTCGGTGAAGTTTCCGGCGCCGATTTGCGACAGCCGCTGACGCCGCAGGAAGCCGCCGACATCGAGGCCGGCATGGACAAATACGCCGTGCTGCTGTTCCGCAATCAGGACATTACCGACGAGCAGCAGATGGCGTTCGCGCTGAATTTCGGCGAGCGCGAGAATCCGCGCGGCGGCAATATCGTCAAACCACAGGATTCCCGGCTTAGCACCGGCCTTAACGATGTTTCCAACCTCGACAAGGACGGCAGGCCGCTACCGCGCGACAGCCGTGTTCATCTGTTCAATCTCGGTAACTGCCTGTGGCATTCCGACAGTTCGTTCCGTCCCATTCCGGCAAAATTTTCGCTGCTGTCGGCGCGGGTGGTGAACCCCAAGGGCGGCAATACCGAATTTGCCGACATGCGTGCGGCCTATGACGCGCTCGACCACGACACCAAGGCCGAGATCGAGGACATGATCTGCGAGCATTCGCTGATGTATTCGCGCGGCTCGCTGGGTTTTCTCGATTACACCGAGGAAGAAAAGCAACTGTTCAAGCCGGTGCTGCAGCGGCTGGTGCGGACGCATCCGGTGCATGGCCGCAAGTCGCTGTATCTGTCGTCGCACGCCGGCGGCATCGTCGGCATGACGGTGCCGGAGGCGCGGGTATTGCTGCGCGACCTCAACGAGCACGCCACCCAGCGCGAATTCGTCTACGTCCACAAATGGACGCTGCATGACCTTGTGATGTGGGACAACCGCCAGACCATGCACCGGGTGCGGCGTTACGATCAGTCGCAGCCGCGCGACATGCGCCGCGCCACGGTCGCCGGCACCGCGCCGACCGTGGCGCAGCAGGCAGCGGAGTAAGGGAAAAACACTTCGTCGTCCCGGCCTTCGACGTTGTGAATATATCTCCGCCCTCATCCTGAGGAGCTTGCGAAGCAAGCGTCTCGAAGGATGGACGCAAAGCGCGGACTCGCGGCCATCCTTCGAGACGCGCGCAAGGCGCGCTCCTCAGGATGAGGTCAGAGATTCACACTCGTGCGCCGGGGACGACGTGCCGTTTTTGTGAAACGCCGGCCTGGAAACGCTCTACGCGTGCCCTGCTTCGTTCGACAGCATGCCCGGATCGACCCCGATCTTGCGCAGCGCCCGCAGGTATTTTTCCTCGACGTCGCCGCCGAACACCAGATCCGGATCGGCATCGCAGTGCAGCCAGCCGTTGTCCTGGATCTCGTTTTCCAGTTGCCCGGCTTCCCAGCCGGCATAGCCCAGCGCCAGGATGGCGTGCTTCGGCCCGGCGCCCTTCGCAATCGCCTTGAGTATATCGACCGTCGCGGTCAGGCAGATTCCGTCGTCGATTCTCAAGGTCGCATCCTTGATGAAGAAATCGCTCGAATGCAGCACGAAGCCGCGGCCGGTGTCGACCGGGCCGCCCTTGAGTACCTTCATGGTTCCGGCGTTTTCCGGCAGCTTGATCTGGTCGGCCTTCTCGATGATGTCGAGTTGTACCAGCAATTCGGGAAAATCGATACTGCCCGCCGGACGATTGACGATGATGCCCATGGCGCCTTCGGAGGAATGCGCGCAGAGATAGATCACGGAACGCTCGAAGCGCGGATCTCCCATCACGGGCATGGCGATCAGCAGCTGGCCGTCGAGATAGCCGTCACCCGCCGAATTGTCGCCCATGCCGGCGGCCTTGCGGCGAACAGTCCTTGGTTTTTTGCCTTCAGGGTCCATCCGCATCGGACTCTCGTGTTGGTACACATCCTGATATTGGGTGCCGGTTCTGTCAATCAAGCTTGGCGCCGCACCCAGAAATTACATCACAAGCAATTCAATGGTTTACGGTCCCGCTTGCCTGTAAAGACCTCCCATGATCGCCAAAGTTCCCATGCGTGCCGCACTCGGCCTGGCCACAACCATAGTTGCATCGTGCCTGGCGATCGGCGCTCGCGCCCAGGATGCGTCGCCGTGGCAGCGGGACGGACATTCCGCGGTCCGGCTGCTGGCGGGTTCGCGCAGCGGCGCGGTGCTGCTCGGCGGCATCGCCTTCCAGCTTCAACCGGGATGGAAAACCTACTGGCGGACGCCCGGCGATTCCGGCGTGCCGCCGCGCTTCGACTTCTCCAAATCGGAAAATATCGAAGCTGTGACCATCCTGTGGCCGGCGCCGACCAAATTCGACGACGGCGCCGGCGGCCACTCGCTGGGCTACAAGAACCAGATCGTGCTGCCATTGCGGATCGTTGCGAAAAATGCCGACAAGCCGGTGACGCTTCGCGCCGACATCAATTACGCGGTCTGCGAGAAGCTCTGCATTCCCGTCGAAGCCATTGCCGAACTCGCCTTCGCCAGCGTGGCGAGCACCGAAGACAGCGCACTGTTCGCAGCCCTCGACACGGTGCCGAAGCCAGCCAGTATCGGCGATCCCAATCCGCTGACCATCCGCGACGTCAAGCGCGACGGCAAATCCTCGGTTCTGGTCGATGTGGCGACATCGGACACCAGGGAGGTCAGCCTGTTTGTCGAAGGGCCGACGCCGGACTGGGCGCTGCCGGTGCCGACATTGCTCGAACCGAGCCCGCCCGGGGTGAAGCGCTTCAGCTTCGAGCTCGACGGCCTGCCTCCCGGCGCCAAGCCCGAAGGTGCGGCGCTCAAATTGACGCTGGTCGGCGGCGACCGCGCCTACGAATTCAATATCAATCTGAATTGACCCCGCGTCGTCCCGGCGAACCGCCGGGATCCCAGCGTGAGCGCAATTGCGCTCATCGCGGCGGCGCGGACTCGCGTTCAAGCCGTGGGCAGACACCTTCCACAAGCACCATCGCCGAATTATGGGTTGCCGGCATTCGCCGGGACGACGCTTGGCGGCGGCTCCCACCCAACCTAATCTTAACGAATAGTTGATAGGCCGAATGGTCGCCGCACCACGCGGCGCTGTTTCAGGATTTACCGCCGTGAGCGTGACGGACGCACCATCCACGACAGTTCCGCCCGCAGGCGTGATGGCGCGGCTGCGATCGATGCTTGGTGGCTCCGGAGAAGCATCCCTGACCAAGCGGCTGGCCGGCACGATTTTCATCATCCGCGTCATCAGCGCGGCGCTGGCCTATCTTTCGCAGATCCTGCTGGCGCGCTGGATTGGCGGTTCGGATTACGGCGTCTATGTCTATGTCTGGACCTGGGTGCTGCTGCTCGGCAGCATGATGGATTTCGGCATCTCGGCGTCCGCGCAGAAAATCATTCCGGAATATCGCGCCTGCGGCGAACACGAATTGCTGCGCGGATTTCTTTCCGGCAGCCGCTGGATGACGTTTGCCGTTTCCGCACTGGTCTCGGTGCTGCTGGCGATTGTCGTGGACGGGCTGTCGCCGTGGATCGACGCCAACGCGATCACACCGCTTTTCATCGGCTGTCTCACGCTGCCCGCCTTCGTGGTTGCCAACACCCAGGACGGCATCGCGCGCTCGCACGACTGGATGCGGCTCGGATTGATGCCGCAGTTCATCGTGCGGCAGTCGCTGATCATCGGCTTTACCGCGGGCGCCTTCGCGCTCGGCTTCGATCTCGGCGCGACGCCTGCGATGCTCGCCAGTGCGGCGGCGGTGTGGATCGCCATGATCGGACAGATGATCGTGCTGAACCGCCGGCTCGGCCGCCATATCAAGCCTGGCCCGAAGGCTTACGATTTCCGCGGATGGCTGGCGATCTCGCTGCCGATCCTGATGGTGGAAAGTTTCTATCTGCTGCTGTCCTACACCGACGTGCTGGTGCTGCAGCAATTTCGTTCATCCGAAGAGGTCGGCGTCTATTTCGCCGTGGTCAAGACGCTGGCGCTGGTATCGTTCATTCACTACGCGATGTCGGCGACAACAGCGCACCGCTTTGCCGAATATCACGCCAGCGGCGACAGAGCGCGGCTGTCTGCCTATGTCGCGCATGCGATCAAATGGACGTTCTGGCCGTCCCTCGCGGCAACCATCCTGCTGCTGGCGATGGGCAAGCCGCTGCTGTGGCTGTTCGGACCGCAATTCGTCGTCGGCTACGACATCATGTTCGTCGCGGCCATTGGCCTCGTGGTGCGCTCCGCGATCGGCCCGGTGGAGCGGCTGCTCAACATGCTTGGCCATCAGCACATCTGCGCGCTGGCCTACGCGCTGGCCTTCGCCATGAACGTGGTGCTGTGCATGGCGCTGGTGCCCCGCTTCGGCGGTCACGGCGCCGCCGCGGCGACCTCGATCTCGCTGGTGTTCGAGACCGTGCTGCTGTTCTGGATCGTGCGGAAGCGGCTCGGCCTTCACGTGCTGGCGTTCGGGAAGGCCGCAGCGTCCACCTCATCCTGAAGGAGCAGCCACTTGGCCGCGTCTCGAAGGATGAGATTCACTCCGGCTCATGGTTCGAGACGGCGCAAGTGCGCCTCCTCACCATGAGGCATATCCCTTACTCCGCGGTCCAGCCGCCGTCGATCGACAGGTTGGCGCCGGTGATTTGGGCTGCGTCGTCGCCGCAGAGAAACAGCGCCAGTGCTGCGACCTGCTCGGAGGTGACGAATTCCTTGGTCGGCTGTGCTTCCAGGAGCACGTCGTGGATGACCTGCTCCTTGGTCAAATTGCGCGCCTTCATGGTCTCCGGAATTTGATGCTCGACCAGCGGCGTCCAGACATAGCCCGGGCTGATGCAGTTGCAAGTGATCTTGAAGGTCGCGAGTTCCAACGCCACGGTCTTGGTGAGGCCGGCGATGCCGTGCTTGGCCGACACATAGGCCGACTTGAACGGCGAGGCCACCAGCGAATGCGCCGAGGCGGTGTTGATGATGCGGCCCCAGCCGCGTTTCTTCATGCCGGGCACCGCGGCGCGGATACCGTAAAACGCAGACGACAGGTTGATGGCGATGATCGCTTCCCATTTCTCGGGCGGAAACTCCTCGATCGGCGACACGAATTGGATACCGGCATTGTTGACGAGAACGTCGACCGAGCCGAAGGTGTTTTGGCCGAGCGCGATCATGCCGGCGATTTCCGCGGGCTTGGTCATGTCGGCGGGCGAATGAACCGCCTTGACCTTGAAGTCGCTCTCGATGGCGGCCCGCTCCTTCTCGATGTCGGCGGGCGCACCCATGCCGTTGAGAACGATATTGGCGCCGGCACCTGCAAAGGCGCGCGCATACGCCAGTCCAATGCCGCTGGTCGAGCCGGTCACCACAGCGGTCTTGCCTGTCAACGTACCCATTTTCATTTACTCCTGTTTGCCGTCGGGGTTTTTGGTGCCCTCGCCCGTGAGATCGTAAGTCATCATGGTCTCGCCGGATTGCGGCCGCTCCAGCCAATCTTCGTGACGCATCGACAGATGAACGTCGCGCACGCCCGCTTCCCAATGCTCGACCATGCCGACACGTGAAAAATCGTAGTCCTTGGAGGACGATTCGTAATTCTTGCTGCGGTAGATCAGGTGCACCACCGTAACCGTGCTTTCCCTGGCGGCTTCGCGCAGAAGCTCAACCGAGGGATCATTCTTCAGATAATCCGGCAACTTCCCGATCAATTCGCGCAACGCCTTGCGGGCGTTGTGAATCTGCCTGTTCTTGTCGGTATTCATGCGGGTGCGGCTGGAAAAGCGAATGTCTTTCTCGCGTTCGGCCGCCTCGAGCAGCGAAATCGGCAGCGGCCCGCGCGCGCTGAACAGGTCGACCTGGAAGATCAGGAGATCGCGGGTGGCCTCTGCATCCAGCACATAATCGAGCGGCGTGTTGGTGGCGATGCCACCGTCCCAAAAATGCTCGCCGTCAATTTCGACGGAAGGAAAGCCCGGCGGCAACGCGCCGGAGGCCATGATGTGTTCAGGTCCAATTTTCTTGCCCAGCTTCCTGAATTCGAAATTATCGAAATACTTGAAATTTCCGCTGGTCACGCTCACCGCGCCGACGCTGAGCCGGGTCTTCAGGTCGTTGATCCGGTCGAAATCGACCACGCGCTCCAGTGTTTTTTTAAGCGGCGCGGTGTCGTAATAGCTCTGCGATTGTGGGCTGCCCTGCGGCCAAAGCGGCGCCGGGGGAATTCGCGGCGTGAAAAAGCCGGGAACGCCGAAGGTCGCAATCAAAGCGGCGCTGGTTTCATTGAACAAGGACCGCGCGCGGTCGCCTTTCACAACGGGATTCCACGAGACCGGGGACGAGACCGTCTGCCAGAATTCCTTGAGGCGCTCCACCCGTTTTTCGCGCGGATTACCGGCGATGATCGCGGCGTTGATGGCGCCGATCGAGATGCCGGCAATCCATTCCGGCTCAAAATCGTGGTGACACAGCGCCTGGTAGGCGCCGGCCTGATAGGAGCCGAGCGCGCCGCCGCCCTGTAGAACAAGCACGCGTTGCGCATCCGCAGGCGTGGTAGCTGGCGCAGGATTGGAAGTATCCATCATGACATCGATCAAACTATTAAAACTGACGGTACCGTGGCGTCAGTTCGCGATGACGTCAATCAGCACGGTGACCGAACTGCGATCACGCCCAGTTTATCGCGGCTCGGCTGATGCCAGAATGAGCGTCCAGAATACCTTGTATTTGGTATTCGGAGCATAGCTCGCCGCGATGCCCAATTTTGTGACACCGTTTTTCAGCATATTCGCCCGGTGCGGGGGCGAGTCGCGCCAGCCTGAAAACGCTTCCGCCAGGGTGTGATATCCGGCCGACACATTTTCCACCGCCAGCGTCGCCGGATATCCCGATGCGTTCAGGCGCTTGGTCAGCGGCGCCTTGACGTCGTGGTCGAGCTTGTTGCGGCTTGCCATCACCTGCGACTGCGATTCCGCAAGCTTCATGAGATCGGGATCCACCGCAACGCCGCCGAGCCCGTTGTTCTGCCGGTAGAGCGAGATCATCGAGGCCGCGGCCTGCGGATCGAGCTTGGCGCCGCCATTGGCCATGTTGAGATACATGGTCGGCTGATCGGGCGCAGGAACCTCCCCCGCGCAGCCGCCCAACGCCAAAAGCAAGATAATTGCGACCGCCGCGCGCATGATTCGAAATCCCCAAATGAAAGGCGGTTGTTGCATACCAACAGTGGCTGAATGGTGAACGGCGGGGACTTTTGGAATCGGGCGGCTAATCTTGCCCAGCGAAAATCCGGTAGCGTCGGGGTTGCAGTCCGACGATATCGCCTGTCTGCAGTTCCCGATCCCGGGGCGCGTCGATCTCAATCACGGTGGCGCACTCGCCGGCCGACAAAGCGATTTCCGCGCGCTGGATCGGGCCGAACGATCGGACCCGCTGTACCGCGCCCTCAAGCGCACCGCTGCCAGCCGGGCCGATCTGCATGTCATGGCGACGGACGAACAATTTCGATGCGCCGGCAGCCGCGCCGTTCGCCGCGATATTCAGCGCCTTGCCGCCGAGCCGGACGCAGCCGTCGCTGATATCCACCGGCAGCACGATCGACTCGCCGATGAAGCCGTGCACGAAGGCGGTGGCGGGATGGTCATAGACCTCACCCGGCGTGCCGATCTGCTCGATGCGGCCCTTGTCCATCACCACCACCCGGTTGGCCACTTCCAGCGCCTCTTCCTGATCGTGGGTAACGAAAATCGACGTGACGTGGATTTCGGAATGCAGCGAGCGCAGCCATTGCCGCAGTTCCTTGCGCACCTTGGCATCGAGCGCGCCGAACGGCTCGTCGAGCAGCAGAATGCGGGGTTCGATTGCCAGCGCGCGCGCAAGCGCAATGCGCTGGCGCTGGCCGCCGGACAACTGGCTCGGATAGCGATTGGAAAGCCAGTCGAGTTGCACCAGATCCAGCAACTCCTTGACGCGCGCGCGGATGCTCGCCTCGCTCTTGCGAACCGTGCGCGGCTGCACCCGCAGCCCGAACGCCACATTTTCGAACACGGTCATGTGGCGGAACAGCGCATAGTGCTGGAACACGAATCCGACCTGGCGCTCGCTGGCGCCACGGGATAGCGCGTCTTCGCCGTCGAACGACACCTCACCGGCGTCGGGCCAGTCGAGCCCCGCGATGATCCGCAGCAGCGTGGTCTTGCCCGAGCCCGACGGCCCGAGCAGCGCCAGCAATTCGCCGTTGGCGACCTTCAGATCGACGCCGTCGAGCGCGGCAAACGCGCCGAATTTCTTCACGATATTCTTGACTTCAATCACGCGGAAATTGCCCTTCGTCCAGATGCCGCTCGAGAATGGTTTTCGCCACCAAGGTAATCAGCGCCAGCATTGCCAGCAACGACGCGATCGCGAACGACGATACGAATTGATATTCGTTATAGAGGATTTCAACCAGCAGCGGCATAGTGTTGGTCTCGCCGCGAATGTGCCCTGAGACCACCGACACCGCGCCGAATTCGCCCATCGCCCGCGCATTGCAGAGCAGCACGCCGTACAGCACACCCCACTTGATATTCGGCAAGGTGACGCGGAAGAAGGTCTGCAGGCCCGACGCGCCCAGCGAGATCGCGGCCTCCTCCTCCTGCGTGCCCTGTTCCTGCATCAGCGGTATCAGCGCACGCGCGACGAACGGAAACGTCACGAAAATGGTCGCCAGCGCGATGCCGGGCACCGCGAACAGCACATGGACGTCATGGCTTTGCAGCCACGGTCCCCAATAGCCCTGCGCGCCGAACAGCAGCACGAAGACCAGGCCCGAAATCACCGGGCTGACCGAGAACGGCAGATCGATCAGCGAGATCAGAAAGGTCTTGCCGCGAAAGTCGAACTTGGCGATCGCCCAGGCCGCGACCAGGCCGAACACCAGGTTGAGGCCGACCGAGATCGCCGCGACCATCAGCGTCAGCCTTATCGCCGACAGCGCTTCCGGATCGGACAGCGCTGTGAAATACGCGCCAACCCCCTTGGAGAACGCCTGCGCAAACACCACCACAAGCGGCAGCACGACGAAGACGGTCAGGAAGATCACGGCCATCGCGATGATGACAAGGCGAACAAGCATGGGCTCGGTGCGCAGATCGTCCCGAGCCGGGCTTGATGAGAATTGAGGCGCGTTCATCGCGAATGTCTCGACAGCGGCGGCGTGCTCCCTCTCCCACCCAACTCGGGTTTACCCGAGTTGGGCATATCAAACTGTCGAAGTCGGATATATCCGACTTCGATGGGAGAGGGTTGGGGTGAGGGGGTACGGTCTATCGTTAGTCTGTAACCCCTCACCCGGATCGCTAAAGCGATCCGACCTCTCCCCATGGGAGAGGTGAACGAGAGTCGTTGCCGCGGCATTTCCAGATTCATGAATCAATCTCTAATGCGCAGGAATGCGGGTTTGCGCCCAGCGCTGGATCCGATTGACCGCGAAGATGATCAGGAATGACGCCACCAGCATGACGACCGCGATCGCCGTGGCGTCGGCATAGCGAAATTCCGAGAGCCGGATCACGATCAGCAGCGGCGCGATTTCAGAGACGTTCGGCAAATTGCCGGCAATGAAAATGACCGAACCGTACTCGCCGACCGCGCGCGCGAAAGCCAGCGCAAATCCCGTCAGCAGCGCCGGAATCAAACTCGGCAGGATCACCTTGGTGACCGTGTGCCAGCGGTTGGCGCCGAGGCTGGCGGCGGCTTCCTCGATCTCGACGTCGAGGTCGATCAGCACCGGCTGCACCGTTCGCACCACAAAGGGAATGCCGATGAAGATCATCGCGACGAAAATGCCGACCGGCGTGAACGCCACCTTGATGCCGAGTTCGGCAAGTGGCGCCCCGAGCCAGCCCTTTTGCGCGAACAGCGACGTCAGCGCGACGCCGGCGACCGCCGTCGGCAAGGCAAATGGAATATCGACGATGGCGTCGAACAGCCGGCGGCCCGGAAAGCGGTATCGCACCAGCGCCCAGACGATGATCATCCCCATCACCAGGTTGACCGATGCGGCGGCAAAGGCGAGGCCGAACGAAATCTTCAGCGCATTCAGGGTACGGCGGCTGGTGAGGATGTCCCAGAATTGATCGAGACTCAGTTCGAATGTCCTGAGGAACAGGCCGGCGAGCGGGATCAGGATGATGACGGAGAGCCATGTCAGCGTCAGGCCCATGGTGAGACCAAACCCCGGCAATGTGCTGCGTCGCCCCGCGCCTCCGCTCACATTGCCCCCTGATTCCGCTTCGACAGATCAGTTCTTGTAAATCTGGTCGAAAACGCCGCCTTCGCTGAAGTGTTCCTTCTGCGCTTTGGTCCAGCCGCCGAAAACGTCGTCGATCGTGAACAATTCGACCTTTGCGAACGAATTCTCATATTCCTTCGCGATCTCCGAATCACGCGGACGATAGGAATTGCGTGCGGCAATTTCCTGACCTTCCCTGGTATACCAGTATTTCAGGTAAGCCTCGGCGACGGCGCGGGTGCCTTTCTTGTCGGCGACGGTATCGACAACAGATACCGGGGGTTCCGCGAGGATGGACAACGGCGGCGACACGATCTCGAATTTGTCCTTGCCGAATTCACGCTGGGCGAGGAACGCCTCATTCTCCCACGCCAACAGCACGTCGCCGACGCCCCGCTCCACGAAGGTGACGGTGGAGCCGCGCGCGCCGGTATCCAGCACCGGCACGTTCTTGTAGAGGTCACCGACGAATTGCTTCGCCTTGTCGGCGGAGCCGAATTTCTTCTGCGCATAGCCCCAGGCGGCAAGATAATTCCAGCGCGCGCCGCCCGAGGTTTTCGGATTCGGCGTGATGACGCTGACGCCGGATTTGATCAGATCGTCCCAATCCTTGATGCCCTTGGGATTGCCCTTGCGCACCAGGAACACGATCGTCGACGTATAGGGCGAAGCGTTCTGCGGCAGGCGTTTTTGCCAGTCCGCCGGGATCAACCCCTTGCCGGCGATGGCGTCGATGTCATAGGCGAGCGCCAGCGTGACGACATCGGCCTGCAGGCCGTCGATGACCGCGCGCGCCTGCGAACCGGAGCCGCCATGCGACTGCTTGATCTCGACGCTCTTGCCGGTTTCCTTCTGATAGGCGGCAGCGAACGCCTTGTTAAAATCCACATAGAGTTCGCGCGTCGGGTCGTACGATACGTTGAGCAGCGAAACGTCGGCGGCAAATGTCGAGCTTGTCCAGAGCAATGCTGCGACGAGAGGAAGAATACGACGGACCATCTCAGTCTCCATTCGGCTTGATGAAGGATGTCATCGAAGCAGGCGGACATCACTCGCGACGAAGCAGCCTTAAGTCAACGAAACCGCATTTCGTTGTTTGCGGTGTTGCAGCGGCATTGTCCTATGAAGCCTCGACCGTATGGATGCCGCATTCTGTCTTGGCTCTGCCGCGCCAACGGCCTGCCCGCGCATCTTCATCGGGCGAGGTCCGGCCGGTGCAGGGCATGCACCCGACCGACAGAAAACCCAACGCGGCGAGCGGATGCGGCGGCAGTTTTGCAAGCGCGTAGATCGCTTCGATCGCTTCGCGCGAAACGTTTGCGAATGGATTGAATTTCAGCCTGGCACCGTCCTGTTCGACCACCGGAATTTCGGCGCGCAGGCCACCCTGAAAACGCTTGCGTCCGTTGATCCAGGCGCTGAACGGCGCCAATGCCCGCGCCAGCGGCTCGACCTTCCGGATGCGGCAGCAGGCGTCGGGATCGGAGAACCACAATTCGCGATCCGGGTCCTGGCGCGACAGCGTCTCTTCCAGAGGCTTGATCGAGCGGACATCGCGCAGGCTGAGCGTCGCGATCAACGTGTCGCGATAGGCGAGCGTCTCCTCGAACAGCCATCCGGTATCGAGAAATACCACGGGAATCGCGGGATCGACGTCGGCCATCACCTTGAGCAGCGCTGCCGATTCAGTGCCGAACGAAGAGACCACGGCGAGATGCTCCCGGCCGACGGTCTGCAGCGCCGCCGCAATCACCTCCGCCGGCGATGCGTCACGAAGCGCGCGATCGAGCTCCTCGGCCCGCGGCAAATCGCGTGCGGTCCGCTCCGATAACTCCCGATGTGCAAACGCGCTCATTGGCCGGCACTTTCCGAATGACGCAGCTGCATCCGCCGGTGCAGCGCGGTGATCCGGCCATCGCCGGTCGGCTGGTAGAACACCGAATAGCGCTTCACCGTGGCGGCGAAGGCTTCCGCGTCGCTTTGCTTCTTGACCTCGAAGGCGTCGAAGCCGGCGCGCAGCATGAATACGAACTGGTCGCGCAGCACCTGACCGGTGGCGCGCAGCTCACCTTTGAAGCCATGGCGCTCCCGCAGCAGCCGCGCCTGGCTGTAGGCACGGCCGTCCCGGAAGGTCGGAAATACCAGCGCAACCGCCGCGAGCCGGCCGAGATAGGGCACGAGATCGTCAACGTCGCGGTTGTTCGGCCAGATCACGGCGGTCCGTCCGGCGCGGAGCGAAAGCGCTTCGGCATCTCCAAGAAATCGCGCGGCCGAGATCAGGATCGCGCCTTCGCCGGGAATATCGGCCTCGTCGGCTACATGGATCAACGGATCGGTTGTGATTTTTCCGCCTTTAACGAGTGGCATAGACGCGCTCCTTGAACGGTTCGACGCCAAGCCGCTTCACGGTATCGATGAAAATCTCATCGGGCCGGGCGCGCAGCGCGAGATAGGCCTCGACAATATCCTCGACCACATCGGCGACTTCGCCATAGGGCACGGCGGGGCCGATCAACGTTCCAACCTCGGCCTTCTCGTCGGCGCGGCCGCCGATCGTGATCTGATAAAACTCCTCGCCGTTCTTCTCGACGCCGAGAATACCGATGTGGCCGACGTGATGATGGCCGCAGGCATTGATGCAGCCGGAAATGTTGACGTGCAGCCGCCCGATCATGTTGGCGGTCTCGTGATTGGCGAAGCGCCGGGTCAATTCCTGCGCGATCGGGATCGAACGCGCATTCGCGAGCGAGCAATAATCCAGTCCCGGGCAGGCGATGATGTCGGACACCAGATTGACGTTCGGGGTCGCGACGCCGATCTTGTCCAGCGCCTTCCACAGCACCGGCAGGTCGCGTCGGGCGACATGGGGCAGCGCGAGATTCTGCTCGTGGCCGACGCGAATCTCGCCAAAGGAATATTTGTCGGCGAGATCGGCGATCGCGTCCATCTGGTCGGCGGTGGCATCGCCGGGCGGTCCGCCGATCGGCTTCAGCGACAGCGTCACGATCGAATAGCCCGGCACCTTGTGGGGCGCGACCGAATTCTTCCGCCATGCCTCGAAATGCGGATCATGCGCCGCCTTCTTCAGCTCCTCCGGCATGTGCGGCAGCTTTTCGTAAGCCGGATAGGTGAAGCGCGAACGGATGTCCTCGATGACGGAATCATCGATCGCCAGCGCGCTGTCACGCATCTGCAGCCATTCTTCTTCGACTTCCCTGGCGAATTTCTCGATGCCGAGCTCATGCACCAGGATCTTGATGCGCGCCTTGTAGATGTTGTCGCGGCGGCCGTACTGGTTGTAGACGCGCAGGATCGCCTCGACATAGCTCAGCAGATCGTGACCGTGCACGAACGGTTTTATCGTCTTGCCGATGAAAGGCGTGCGGCCGAGGCCGCCGCCGACCAGCACCTCGAATCCGGTTTCGCCCGCTTCGTTCTTGTAAAGCCTGAGGCCAATATCGTGCACCTTGATCGCCGCGCGATCGTGATCGGAAGCGGTGATCGCAAATTTGAACTTGCGCGGCAGGAAGGAGAACTCCGGATGCAGCGTGGTGTACTGCCGCAGCAGTTCGGACCAGATGCGGGGATCTTCGACCTCGCCGGGCGCCACGCCGGCCCACTGGTCCGAGGTGACGTTGCGCGTGTTGTTGCCTGAGGTCTGCATGGCGTGAATGCCGACCTCGGCGAGATCGGCCAACGCATCCGGCAGTTCGGCAAGCTTGATCCAGTTGAACTGGATATTTTGCCGGGTGGTGAAGTGGCCGTAGCCGCGATCGTAACGCCGTGCGACATGCGCCAGCGCCCGCAACTGCTTCGACGACAGCGTGCCGTAGGGAATCGCCACACGGAACATATAGGCGTGCAATTGCAGATAAACGCCGTTCTGCAGCCTCAGCATCTTGAATTCGTCCTCGGTGAGTTCGCCGGACAGCCGGCGCTTCACCTGGTCGCGAAACTCCGTGACGCGTTCGTTGATGAGCGTGCGGTCGAGTTCGTCATATGCATACATGGTTAAGGCCTTATGCCGGAACCGGAAGATCGATGGTGACGCCTTCCGACCGGATGTGTTCACGCAGATTGCCGGGCTTGATCTTGCCGCTGCCCTTGATTTCAACAGGCGCGATATAGGCGCCGATCGCGCCGACGTCATCGGCGATCGATTCCGTCAGCAGCGCCCGCGCTTCATCAGAGGTGCGTACGATCGCGGCGTCCGACAAGTCCGGCGACCAATCTTTCCGGGCGGTGCGATAGATCACCACACCATCCCAGGTACGATTGGCGGTCACCATCGACGGCCCGGTAATTCTGATTTTTTTCTGTTCAAGGGGAGAGGTCATTCGGCAGCTTCCAGGAGTTCTGAGATTACATGATTGAGATTCTGACGGTGCCACGGCGCGGAGTGCGCGACGACGTCGCCGATGATGAGAACGGCAGGACCGCCGTCGATCTTTTCGATCAGCGACGGCAATTCATTCAGCGTTCCGACAGCGGCTTGCGCATCGGGCCGCGTCACGCGTGCGAACACGCCGACCGGGGTTTGCGGCGAGCGCCCTGCGGCGAGCAGGCCGGCGCGGACCGATTGAGCCGCGGTCATTCCCATGTAGACCACCACCGTCATCTTCTCGTCGGTCAGGACCGACCAATCGACGGCATCGGCGTCCTTGGCCTTGTGCGCGGTGAGGAAGGTGATGCGGAGCGCCTCGTGCCGGAAGGTAAGCGGCACTTCGAATTGTGCGGCGGCGCCAAGGCCCGCGGTAATTCCCGGCACCACCGAATAGGCAACACCGGCTTCGCGCAACGCTTCGACTTCCTCGCCGCCGCGACCAAAGACAAAAGGATCGCCGCCCTTGAGACGCACCGCGCGCTGCCCTGACTTCGCAGCCTCGATCAGCAGTTGGTTGATCGCATCCTGTCCGATGCCCGGCTTGCCGACGCGGCGGCCGACCGGCACGCGTGACGCATCGCGTCGGGCGCGATCGAGGATTTCGGGTGAGACCAGTTCATCATAAAACACAATGTCGGCATCCTGCAGCGCCCGCAGCGCCTTGATGGTCAGCAGATCCGGATCGCCCGGGCCGGCGCCGACCAAGGTCACCCTGCCCTCCGCCTGGCCCGACATGGAAGCGCCGGCAAAAGCCGATGCGTCACCAATATCTTTCAGCGCCGCTTCAGCTTCGTCGCCGCGCCCGGCCAGAACCAGCGCGCCGATCGGGCCATCGACCACGCGCTCCCAGAAGCGGCGGCGCAGCGCAAATTCGGGAATGCGGCCATGGATCGTCTTGCGCCAGCGGCCGATGAAGCCGGCGAGATCGCCGATCCGCGCCGGCAGCACTGCTTCGATGCGCTCGCGCACGCGGCGCGCCACCACCGGCGAAGTCCCGCCGGTGCCCACGGCAACCACCACATCGCCGCGATCGACGATGGCTGGAAAAATGAAGGTCGAATGCGCGAGATCGTCCATCACATTCACGGGCAGGCCGACCGCCTTTGCCCGCGCCGACATCGCTATCCCGATGTCGCCCGCGCCGGCACAGAGGATGGCAATCACGCCGCGCAGATCGGCCGCCAGCGGATCGCCTTCGGCAAGCTCGATCCGCGCCGCATCGCCAGCCGCCAATCCGCTCACATCATGATGGAGATCGGTCGCGAACCAACGGATGCGCGCGCCCGCCGCTGCCAACAGGCGCAGCTTCGCCCGCGCCAGGTCGCCAGCGCCGACAAGCAGCACGGGACCGGTTTGCAGGTCGAGAAATACCGGCAGGTATCGCATACGGCACTCGCTTCCCCAACTTCCGGGGTTGACTGGAATTATTTTCTATATATGTCTCATTCAACACCCGCAAAGAGAAAATTATTTCTTCTCTACTGCAGTGCAACTATAGAATTTTAGTCCCCAAAGGCCAAGGGCCAGAGATGCATCTTCTCAACAACGATTCCGCCAACGACCGGTTGGACCGCGCCAACCCAAC
>Ga0193726_1000645_pt1 | contig 34318 bp, 34 predicted proteins | sample H2c1metaG_FD_144928 | JGI IMG/M metagenome (GOLD analysis project Ga0193726, IMG submission 144928) | Soil microbial communities from a riparian zone of the East river system, Colorado, United States - H2c1 | ecosystem: Environmental > Terrestrial > Soil > Riparian zone | place: USA: East River... | reverse complement strand
CCCTCACCTTCGGCATCGGCGCTGCGCTCATCGCCATGGTCGGCACCAACAAGGGCGCCCGTCAGTTCCGTCGCGCGCGGCGGGCCGCCTGGGCCGGCGCGCTGATGGCGGGCGCCGTCACCTCAGCCATCGGCCTCACCGTGGCGCTGTGGCCCGACCTCTGGTTAAAACTCTTCACCGACGATCCTGCGGCCCTCGAAGCCGGCCGGCTTTACTTCCGCATCGTCGGCCCGACCTACGGTTTCTTCGGCCTCGCCATGGCGCTCAATTTCGCCGCCATGGGCGCGGGCGACATGATCTGGCCGACGGTCGCCACAGTGACCCGCTTCGTCATCGCCGCCGGCGGCGGCCTTCTGGCGCTCGACCTGATGGGCTGGACCGCGCCCGGCCTCTATGCCTGCGTCGCCGCCGGCATGCTGGCCTACTCCGTCCTGCTCGCTTTTTCGACGACGCGCCGGGCCTGGCACGTTTGACTGCCCGGCCCGCTCGGCCAAGAAAGGCGCATGAAAACCATCCTCATCATCGGCATCGGCGCCGGCGATCCCGATTACATCACCATGCAGGCCGTGAAGGCGCTGAACCGGGTGGACGTCTTTTTCCTCATGGACAAGGGGCCGGCCAAGCAGAAGCTCCGCGCGCTGCGCGAAGAGCTTTGCCGTCAGCACATCAAGGACCGCGCCTATCGCTTCGCCGAGGCCAAAAGCCCGCCGCGCGATACCGCGCCCGCCGACTACCGCGCCTCGGTCGACGAGCTGAACCGCGAGAAGCAGGACGTGTTCGAGTGCATGATCGAGGGCGAGCTGGCCGACGGCCAGACGGCCGGCATCCTCGTCTGGGGCGACCCGATGCTCTACGACAGCACCATCCGCAATATCGAGGCGATCGCGGCCGGCGGCCGCCATCACATCGAGTACGAGGTGATTCCCGGCATCACCGCCGTGCAGGCGCTCACGGCACGCCACAAGATCGCGCTCAACCGCATCGCCGAGCCGGTGGCCTTGACCACGGGCCGCAAGCTCGCTGAAGGATTCCCGCCGGGCATCGACAGCGTCGCCGTGCTGCTCGACGGCGAGGACACCTACCGGCGCTTCGCCGACGCGGAGGTCCATGGGGACATGGAGATCTACTGGGGCGCCTATCTCGGCACGCCGGACGAGATCCTGATCGCGGGCAAGCTCGCCGACGTCGCAGACGAGATCCATCGCCGGCGCGCCGAGGCGCGGCGCGCGAACGGGTGGATCATGGATACGTATGTGATGCGAAGGCCGGCAACCTGAGCCGGACCCCGATCACACCATCTTGCCGATAATCCCTTGCATATCCGCCGCTGAAAATGCGCGCAGCGTCTGCGTGCGGATATTGCCCAAAGCGCCGACGCTCAACGAAAGCGCGGTGGCACTGAGATCGTCCGGCGCTTCAAGGATGGTGACGATGTCATACTGGCCCTGGGCCCAGTAGAGATCCTTGACGGTCGCCCCGCACTTCTTCGCCATTTCCTTGAATGCATCCGCACGTTTCGGAGAGTCCTTGGCATTACGGACTCCTTGCTCGGTGAAGGTTCCAAGCACGACATAGGTCGCCATAGCTATCCTCCCTCAGCAATTGTGAACGTACTTCTACAGGGGACTTCCCGCGTGACTGCTGACAGCAGAACAGTCGCCCCAGAGTATCCCCGGGACGGCCGAGGCGCGACAAACTTAGGCCCCGAGCCTTTGAAATCTAGGCATGAGCAGAGGATTGTGCCGGTCGATCAGGATCATGCGCGCCCGCCGTTCACGTTGAAGGTCTGCTTGGTGATCATGCGGCTGTCGTCGGCAGCAAGGAACAGCGCCAGCCGGGCGATGTCGGCCGGCATGATGGTGTCGGGCAGGAACTGGTTCTTCACCACCGCGGCGACCTTCTCCTCTGTCGGATACCACAGCCTTTGCTGCTTCTCCGTCAGCACCAACCCCGGGGCGATGGCATTGACGCGGATGCGGTGCTTGCCGACCTGGCGCGCCAGCGAATGGGTGAAGCCGACCACGGCGGCCTTGGCCGAGGCGTAACCCATCAGCTCGGGCACGCCGACCTGTGACGGAAATTGACCGCGATCGTCCTGTCGAACTCCTCCGGCGTCACGTCGGTGAAGGTCTGACGCTGGTCGTTGGCGGCGTTGTTGATCAGCGCCGAGGCAGGCCCGAGCTTCGGCCGCGCCTCGGCGATCGCTGCTATAAGCTCGTCGGTGCGGGTGACGTCGCAGCGGAGGAAAAGCGGCGCGTGCCGCACCGATCCGGCCAACGATTTCGCCAGAACCTGTCCTGCCTCTTCCTGAAGGTCGAGGAAGGCCACCTCCCCAACTACGTTGGGGAGGAAGGCTTTCCGTCTACGGCACCGGGCAGGGCTTCGCGCCCCAGATTTCGGCGGCGTACTCGGAGATGGTGCGGTCGCTGGAGAACTTCCCGGAGCTCGCGATGTTGAGGATGGCCTTTCGCGTCCACGCTTGCTGATCGGCGTACAGCTCCAGCAGCCGTCGGTCGGCCTCCAAATACGCGCTTGTCTTCCTCGGTCAATCGGCAGCCGTTGGGAGCACGACCTGATCGGTGTCGACGTCTGTGACTTCGATCGCGTAGTGAGGGACCTTCGGCATGGCCGCTCAACGGCTCGCCGCCGCTCACCGGCGGCCGGCGTGCGCCGTTCCTCCCGACGTACGGTGACCGTGCAGCTGGGCGTAGTTGCTTTCCGGATGGAGCCTCAGCGCCGTCTCGTGCAGCCAGCGCACCATGGCGCCCTCATCCGGCCAGCGTCCCGGCACGCAGTTACGCTGGAACGTAATCTCCGCCTTGATGTCGCCCAGGGGATCGCCGATCCAGAGCTTCATGTTCATGCTCGAATCGTAGAACGTCTGGCCCTCGATGATGATCGAGAAGCCGGCTTTGATCTCCGATTCATGCAGCTGCCGGAGCACCTGCTCGAGCGTGAGCGTCCGCTCGATGGGCGCGGCCGCCATCATGGTCTCGAAGAGCCGGGCCACCAGGCTCTCGCCGTCCAGGGATTCGCGATGATGCTCGAGGAAGGCGACGCCTTCCCGCACCATCGACTCCGTGATGTCGATGGGCAGTGGCCCTGACTCCGGGGGAAGGATCTCGACCGCCCGGCGCTGGTTGGATGATTCGGCTTTGGCCATCGCGGTGCAACGCCGCGGGCCGGCCGAGCGTTGCAGGCCAATCGTTCGGTCCGACGCAGCCGAAATGCGAAACGCCCGCGCTGATTGACCCCGGGCTCAGATCTTCGGATCGCACGGCTGGAAACACAGCACACTGCCGTTGCGCTCGCAGACGTGGCAGCGACCGTCGCCCGCCCTGTTCAGGATCTTGTTCGGCGGCACGACCGCGAAGCCGTTGGGGTCCGGTCGTATGCGCGCCCGCCACCAACCGTCGTCGCCCAAATAGGCCGTCGTCGGCCGGCAGTCGCCGGCGGGATCGTCCGGCGTCTGGGCGTTGCAACAGGAGCCGCCGACGTCGGGCCGCTTCCAATCCTTATACATATTGTGGTTCTCGGCATGGCCATGGCCATGCCTGCCCTGAGCGTCGTCGAAGGGACCGCCATCCTGGGCTTTGCTCGGTGGAGTGAGGAGGAAGCACACCAGCACACCGAGCGCCATGAGCTCGAACAGGGCGCGAGGGCTCCGCCCTAAGCGTAGTCGAAGGGCCATGGCCTGCCGCCATGCACGAATGTGGCCATGTCAGCGTGCCGCTGCCGGCACATCTCGCGACAAAATGTGCGGATCTCGACAGGGACCGCGGCAATTGCCGCGCGTGCAACAGTGCCGCATCACGGGGGCTGCGATACCACCGGGGCTGAGATAGAGGGGGTCCGATATCGCACTGCGGGCGACGACGACCATGAGTCGTCTACGGCACCGGGCAGGGCGATACGCGCAACGATCTATCGCGACGACGTCTCGGCATGGTTCGCGTGGGCCCGAAGACAACCGCGCACGATCGGCGCGCAGACCCCCTCCTTGCCGACGAAGTCGTCGTTGTCGCCGGTGTAGTTGACCTCGGCGACCTTCCCGTCAACGACGCGGATGATCGTGTTGCAGTAGGAGCCGCTGCCTGCGATCTTGAAGCCACCGCCGACAAGCGGAACGCTGAATTGCATGCCGCCGACGTTTTCGTTCTTGATCTCGTAGGAGAGGAGCTCAGTCCGCGAATCGAGGCGCTTCGTCCGATTTGGAATGCCGGCGCAGGCCTGCAACGTCTCGGAGTCCATGCCGACAATCGCGCGACGCCCATCAATGGCGACATCATGGCCGGCAGTCGCGCAGGCGCCAACCAGAAGCACGGCGAGTGCCAATGGCCATGCTGTCACCACCGTGCGGCCTCGATGCCATCGGCGGGCATAACCATCAATGGGCATTCTCCTCCGGCGCCGGGGCGATGGATCACGGCGAGGAAAGAGCACACGCCCAGCGCCCGCCGATGTGGCTGAGCACAGCAAAACCGATACTCTACGCGTCATGGCAACTCCTTTAGAGATCGGGTGGACATCGATGCGGGCGCGGGCGGAGTACCCCCCGCCCTGAGAGGCCCTCAGGCGCATGTGAATGCGCCGAGTTCGACAAGACAGGGCTCTACGGCACCGGGCAGGGCTTCGCGCCCCAGATTTCGGCGGCGTACTCGGCGATGGTGCGGTCGCTGGAGAATTTCCCGGAGCTCGCGATGTTCAGGATGGCCTTGCGCGTCCACTCCGGTGGATCGGCGTACAGCTCGAGCAGCCGCCGGTCGGCCTCCAAGTAGGCCGTGAGATCGGCCAGGTGCATGTAGTGGTCGCGGCTTATCAGGGGTTCGCGCAACGGCTCGAAGATGCCCGGTTCCTTGGGGTTGAAATGGTCGGAGAAGATCAGGTCGAGCGCCTTGTGCGTCTCCGGTTCGTGTTCGTAGTGCCAATGCGGGTTGTACCAGCCGCGGCTGCCCGCCACCTGGTCCGCGGTCAGCCCGAACAGGAAGAAGTTCTCCTCGCCGGCGGCCTCCGCCATCTCGATCGTGGCACCGTCGCGCGTGCCGATCGTCAGCGCGCCGTTCATCATGAACTTCATGTTGCTGGTGCCGCTCGCCTCGTAGCCGGCGGTCGAGATCTGGTTGGAGACGTCGGTTGCCGGAATCAGCCGCTCGGCCAGCGACACGCAATACTCGGGCAGGAACAGGACCTTGAGACGGCCTCGCATCGCCGGCTCGGCGTTGACCGTATCGGCAAGGTTGTTGAGGAACTTGATGATCAGCTTCGCCAGCTTGTAGGCAGGCGCCGCCTTGCCCGAGAAAAAGAAGGTGCGCGGCGGCACCTCGAGGTCCGGGTTCTCGCGCAGCCGGTTGTACAGGACGACGACGCGCAGCCCGTTCAGCAATTGCCGCTTGTACTCGTGGATGCGTTTGACCTGGCTGTCGAAGATGGAATCGGGGTCGACGACGAGGTTGGCGCTCGACTTCAGCCAGTCCGCGAAACGCGCCTTCGACTGGCGCTTGGCCTGGCGGACAGCGTCGCGAAAGCCCGTATCGCCGGCGAACGACGTGAGCTTCGCCAGGTTGGCCAGATCGGTGATCCAGCCGTCGCCGATCGCCCCGGTGATGCAGCCCGCGAGGGCCGGGTTGGCCAGCAGGAGCCAGCGCCGCGGCGTTACGCCGTTGGTCTTGTTGTTGAAGCGCTCGGGGAACAGCTCGGCCAGGTCCTTCACCGTGACCGTGCGCAGCAGCCGCGAGTGGATGGCGGCGACGCCGTTGGTGCTGTGCGAGCCCACGATGGCGAGGTTGGCCATCCGGATATTGCGGTCACCGCCTTCCTCGACAAGGCTCACTTGCTTGACGCGATTCTCTTCATTCGGGAAACGGGTCCGCACCTCCTCGACGAGGCGCTGGTTGATGTCGAGAATGATCTGCAGGTGGCGCGGCAGCATCAGCTCGAGCCATCGCAACGGCCATTTTTCCAACGCCTCGGGCAACAGCGTGTGGTTCGTATAGGCAAGCGTGCGCCGGGTGATATCCCAGGCCTGGTCCCAGCCAAGGCCCGCGTCGTCGAGCAGGATCCGCATCAGCTCCGGGACAGCCAGGCTGGGGTGGGTGTCGTTGAGCTGGATCGCGACCTTGTCGGGCAGCGTGCTCCAGTCGGCATTGTGCCGCCGGAAGCGCCGCACCAGATCGGCCAGCGAGCAGGCGACCAGGAAATATTCCTGCACGAAGCGCAGGCCTCGCCCCATGATCGTCGAATCGTCGGGATAGAGGACCCGGGTCACCGAATCGGCCGCAAGTCGCTGGGCCAGGGCGCCCACGAACGAGCCGGCGCTGAACGCCTGGAGGTCGAATACATCCGGCGTGGCGGCGGCCCATAGCCGAAGCGTATTGATGGTCTTGCCGCCGTAACCCACGATCGGGCGATCGTACGGAACGCCCAGCACGTGCGACGGCCGGCCGAAGATCGCGCGCAGGGTTCCCTTGTCGACGACGAACGAGCAGCCAAGCTTGATTTCCACCGCCTCCTGCGGCCGCGCGACTTCCCACGGATCGGGATTGCGCAGCCAGTTGTCCGGCTGCTCGTGCTGCCAGCCGTCCTCGATGGTCTGCCGGAAGATGCCGTACTCGTAGCGCAGCCCGTAGCCCATCGCCGGCAGCTGCATCGTGGCCATCGAATCGAGAAAGCAGGCCGCAAGGCGACCGAGGCCGCCGTTGCCCAGGCCAGCATCGGGTTCCTCCTCGAGAACGGCCGGCCAGTCGAGCTTGCCTTGCTCGACGATCGACCGGGCGACCGGATCGAGGCGCAGGTTGAGGATGTTGTTGGCCAGCGAGCGGCCGATCAGGAATTCCAGCGAAAGATAATAGACGCGCTTGGGGTTTGCGCGATCGTAGGTGTGCTCGGTCCGGCGCCAGCGCTGCGCCAGGATGTCCCGCATGGAGCGCGCCAGCGCCTCGTATTGCTGACGCGGACCAAGCTCGGTGGGATCGCCCACATTGTCGAACACCAGATGCCGCTCGAAGAGCTCATCTTCCGTGCCGTTGAATCGGAGCGGACCGCCATATTGTTCGAGGAGGCTGGCAAAGTCCGGCGCCTGTTCTGGCGCGTATCTTCCTTGGGCGTCCGCCATCTTCTGCTTCCCGGTCATGATTTCATTCTCTGCACCGCGGCGGCCCGGTCAACGTCCGGTTGTCCACGGCAACGCCCTCAAACGTTGTCGGCCCCCGTCGAGCCGGCCGTTTGGGACGCCGCACGGCCTCCCCACGTCCAGCCGCTGATTTCCGGCATGTCGTCACCGTAGCGGGTAATATACTGGCGGTGCTCGATCAGCTTGTCGCGGATCGCCTGCTTGGCATAGGCGGCGCGCGCCCCCAGCCCCGGCAGCCGGTCGATCACGGCGCTCACCAGGTGGAAGCGGTCGAGCTCGTTCAGCACGCACATGTCGAACGGCGTCGTGGTCGTGCCCTCCTCCTTGTAGCCGCGCACATGGATATTGCCGTGCCCATGCCGGCGGTAGGTCAGGCGATGGATGAGCCAGGGATAGCCGTGAAAGGCGAAGATGATCGGCTTGTCCTTGGTGAACAGCGTATCGAAATCCCAGTCCGAGAGTCCATGCGGGTGCTCGGCGGACGGTTGCAGGGTCATCAGATCGACGACGTTGACCACGCGCACCTTGACCTCGGGCAGATGCCGGCGAATGAGCTCGACCGCGGCCAGCGTCTCCAGGGTCGGCACGTCGCCGCAGCAGGCCATCACCACGTCGGGCTCGCTGCCGCGGTCGTTGCTGGCCCACTCCCAGATGCCGAGGCCGGCCTGGCAGTGCTTGGTCGCCTCGTCCATCGAGAGCCACTGCGGCGCGGGCTGCTTGCCGGCGACGACGACGTTGATGTAGTTGCGGCTGCGCAGGCAGTGGTCGGTGACCGAGAGCAGGCAGTTGGCGTCGGGCGGCAGGTAGACGCGGACGATCTCGGCCTTCTTGTTCATGACGTGGTCGATGAAGCCGGGATCCTGGTGGCTGAAGCCATTGTGGTCCTGCCGCCAGACATGGCTCGACAGCAGGTAGTTCAGCGAGGCGATCGGCCGTCGCCACTCGATCTGGTTGCACACTTTCAGCCACTTGGCGTGCTGGTTGACCATCGAGTCGACGATGTGGATGAAGGCCTCGTAGCACGAAAAGAAGCCGTGGCGTCCGGTCAGCAGATAGCCCTCCAGCCAGCCCTGGCATTGATGCTCGCTCAGCACCTCCATGACGCGCCCGTCGGGCGCGAGATGATCGTCATAGGGAAAGGTCTCCGCCTGCCAGGCGCGGTTGGTGACCTCGAGAACGTCCTGCCAGCGGTTGGAGTTGTTCTCGTCGGGGCTGAAGAGCCGGAAGTTGCGCTTTGACATGTTGAGCTTCATGACGTCGCGCAGGTAGCCGCCCATGATCCGCGTCGACTCGGCCGTGATGGCGCCAGGGGCGCCGACCTTCACCGCATAGTCGCGAAAATCGGGAAGCCGCAGGTCGTGCAGCAACAGGCCGCCATTGGTGTGCGGATTGGCGCTCATGCGGCGAGCGCCCTGCGGCGGCAGCTCCGCCAGGTGGCGCTGCAACCGACCCTCGTCGTCGAACAGCTCGGTCGGCCGGTAGCTCTTCATCCACTGTTCGAGGATGCGCACGTGCTCCGGCTTTTCGTGCATCTCCCCCATCGGCACCTGGTGCGCACGCCAGTAGCCCTCGGTGCGCTTTCCGTCGATTTCCTTGGGGCAGGTCCAGCCCTTGGGCGTGCACAGCACGATCATCGGCCAGCGCGGGCGTTCGCCGGCCGCCGGCTGCGCCTCCGCCTTGATGCGGCGGATTTCGCCGATGACCGTCTCCAGCGTGGCGGCCATGAGCTCGTGCATCTTTTCCGGATCATCGCCCTCGACGAAATAGGGCGTGTAGCCATAGCCGCGAAAGAGCTGCTCCAGCTCCTCGTGGCTGATGCGGGCCAGGATGGTGGGGTTGGCGATCTTGTAGCCGTTGAGGTGCAGGATCGGCAGGACCGCGCCGTCGGTCGCGGCGTTCAGGAATTTGTTGGAATGCCAGCTCGTCGCCATCGGCCCAGTCTCGGCCTCGCCGTCGCCGACGACGCAGGCAACGATCAGGTCGGGATTGTCGAAGGCGGCGCCGTAGGCGTGCGAGAGGGCGTAGCCCAGCTCGCCGCCCTCGTGGATCGAGCCGGGCGTCTCGGGCGCCACGTGGCTGGGTATGCCGCCGGGAAACGAGAACTGGGTGAACAGGCGCTTCATCCCCGCCTCGTCGGCGGAGATGTTCGGGTAGACCTCGCTGTAGGTGCCCTCGAGATAGGCGTTCGCCACCAGGGCCGGTCCGCCGTGACCCGGACCGGCGACATAGATCATGTCGAGGTCGTACTTCTTGATGACGCGGTTCAAGTGGGCATAGAGGAAGTTCAGGCCAGGCGTGGTGCCCCAGTGGCCGAGCAGCCGCGGCTTGATGTGTTCCTTGGACAAAGGCTGCTTCAGCAGCGGATTGTCGTAGAGATAGATCTGCCCGATGGACAGGTAGTTGGCGGCGCGCCAGTACGCGTCGATCGATGTCCGTTCCTTGTCCGACAGGGCGTTCGCCATGCTTCGTCTCCTGTGCTTACCGAAACCTCAGCCAGACACCATGGCTCGTGCTTTTCTCAGTCCCCATCATTTTCAAGACAGGCATTTCATTTCAAGATAGGCAATGCGTCCGGCAAGTCGAGGGGCCGTCCCGTGATCAACGTGCAAGCGTTTCGCGGGTGTAGCGGGCGATCATCCGCTCCTCGTCCGTCGGGACGACCCACGCCGAGGCGGTCGAACCGTCCGTGCTGATGCGACCATCGCCCCGCCGGTTGCGCGCCGCGTCGAGCTCCACGCCGAGCCAGCGGCAGCCGGAAACAACCTCGGCCCGCGTCGCCGCATCGTGCTCGCCGATGCCGGCGGTGAAGACCACGCCATCGAGCCCGCCCAAAGCCGCGGCCAGCGAGCCGATTTCACGTACGATCCTATAGACGAAGAGAGCGATGGCTTCTGCCGCTTCGGGCGCGGTCGATTGGCGCAGCGCGCGCATGTCGGAGGAAATGCCCGACACGCCGAGCAGGCCCGACTTGCGATAAAGCAGGTCCTCCAGGGCGCGCGCATCGAGGCCGCGCTCCTGCAGGAGATAGAGCAGCACGCCGGGATCGAGGGCGCCGGCGCGTGTTCCCATCACCAGGCCGTCGAGGGCGGTGAAGCCCATCGTGGTCGCCACGCTTTTGCCATCGTGGACGGCGCAAAGACTCGCGCCGTTGCCGAGATGGGCGATGATCAGGCGCGACCGGGCGAGCTGCGGCGCCGTCTCGCTGAGGCGCGACACGATGAAGTCGTACGACAGGCCGTGAAAGCCATAGCGGCGCACGCCCGACGCCGTGATCTCGCGCGGCAGGGCGAACTCTTGCGCGAGAGCGGGTTGGGTGCGGTGGAAGGCGGTATCGAAGCAGGCAACCTGCGGCAGGTGCGGCGCCGTCCGGGCGATATACTCGATCGGCGCGAGATTGTGCGGCTGGTGGAGCGGCGCGAGCGGCACCAGCGCGGTCAACGCGGCCACGACATCGGCATCGACCCGGACCGGGGCGGCGAAGGTCGTGCCGCCATGCACCACGCGATGGCCGAAAGCCTGCACCGGCCGGCCGCGCAGCAGCTCCTGTCCGAGCTTCAGGATCTCCGCGGTCGCCGCCTGGTGGTCGAGCGCCGCCTTGCCCCACTTGCGCTCCGCCACGACCGTGCCCTTGTCATCGGTCGCGCTGAGATGCGGTGCCAGGCCGATCTCCTCGATCTGCCCGTGAAACAGCGCCGGGCCTTCGCTCGCCGCGTCGTAGAGAGCGAACTTGATGCTGGACGATCCAGCGTTGAGGACGGCGATGCAGCCTTCGCTCAAGGGTTCTGGTCCCAATTCGGATCGTTGCTGGGGCTGATCGGCGGGTAGGACGAGAGCAGGCCCCTGCCGGGGATGAAGTTCACTTCGAGGCGGATGCCGTCGGGATCTTCGAAGACGAAGAAGTAGTAGCCCGGCGCCCAGTCGCCCTCCAGCGGCCCGCGGTCGATGACGGCCCCCAGGGAACGAACCTTGTCCGCGGCCTTGTCGACATCCTCGCGCGAACGTGCGCGCAGGCAGAGATGATGCAGGCCGACCCGGTTGGCAACGAAGCGCTCCTTGCCGTGCTCCTCGGCGCAGCGCTGGATGCCGACCGCGGTGCGGCCGCCCACGTGATAGAGGAAGTTGTTGCCGTCATAGACTTTCTGCAGGCCGAGGAAGGGCAGCAGCTCGCCATAGAAGGCGCGCGCCTTTTCCCACTGGCTGACGGTGAGGATGACGTGCGCCATGCCGTTCACTTCGATCATGCTTGTTTCCTTTTTGGATGCCTCCCCCGTCATACGGGGGAGGTGCCCCGTCATACAGGGCGGAGGGGGAAGGCCGCACAGACGATCTCCGAAAAACTCACGATCTGAAAGCGGCCGCCAGCTCGACTGGTGCTTTCCCCCTCCGGCCCTCCGGGCCACCTCCCCCGTGTGACGGGGGAGGAGAATGAGAAGTGTTTCGTCGACGCCTCAATCGATGACCCAGTATTCGTGCGGCTGCTCGATCGACTCGTCGTCGTTGGTCTCGTGCGGCTGCGCCTTGTGCAGGTGATACCGCTTCTGGTTCACCTCGACGACCGCCCGGCCCTCGTGCCGTTCCATCACCGTCCCGCCGAACGGATCGCCGTCAGGCAGGCTGCCGTAGAAGGTGTCGCCGCCGTGCAGCGTGGGCACGTCGCCGGCGTCCGTCTTGTCGCGCTGCAGGACGAGCACCGATCCCGTGCTGAGGGTTTGCATCAGGAGCGATGCCTGCCAATTCGCCATCCGTGCCTCCGCTGGTTCGCCCGAGCATAGCGTCCCCGGGGGCGAGATGTGTTAACAAACCATTCATGGATCGATGAGGAGATTGAGCATGAATGACACCACCAAGACCACCGGACTGCAGCTTCGCTCGCGGATCTCCAAGTCCGGCGAGCTTGAACTGTCGCTGGGGCGGGCCGAGCTTGCCGAGCCCGGACCGGACCAGGTCCTGGTCAAGGTCGAGGCGACGCCGATAAATCCGTCGGACCTCGGCCTGCTGCTGGGACCGGCCGATATGGCGACGGCCAAATCGAGCGGCAGCGGCGATCACCTCAAGGTCACGGCGAAGGTGCCGGCCACCTCCCTGCCCTTCCTGGCGGCGCGGCTCGATGAGGCCATGCCGGTCGGCAACGAAGGCGCGGGCACGGTGATCAAGGCCGGCTCGTCGGAGGCGGCGCAGGCGCTGAAAGGCAAGGCGGTGTCGATGGTGGGCGGCGGGATGTATGCGCAATACCGCCTGCTGAAGGCGACCGACTGCCAGCCCCTGCCCGCCGGCACGAGCACGGCCGAGGGCGCCTCGTGGTTCGTCAATCCGCTGACGGCGCTCGGCATGACCGAGACCATGAAGCGCGAAGGCCACACGGCGCTGGTGCACACTGCGGCGGCCTCCAACCTGGGCCAGATGCTGAACAAGATCTGCCTCGAGGACGGCATCGGCCTGGTCAACATCGTGCGCAGCGCCGAGCAGGCCAAGCTTTTGCGCGGCATCGGCGCCAAGCATGTCGTCGACTCGTCATCGCCTAGCTTCACCGACGACCTGACGCAGGCGCTGGTCGAGACCGGCGCCACGATCGCCTTCGACGCCATCGGCGGCGGCAAGCTCGCCAGCCAGATCCTGACCTGCATGGAAGTCGCGCTCAACAAGACCGCCAAGGTCTACAGCCGCTACGGCTCGACCACGCACAAGCAGGTCTATGTCTATGGCGGCCTCAACACCGGGCCGATCGAGCTCGTGCGCAACTACGGCATGGCCTGGGGCGTCGGCGGCTGGCTGCTGACGCCGTTCCTGCAGAAGATCGGCCGGCCCGAGCAGGTGCGGCTGCGCGAGCGCGTGGTCAAGGGCCTGAAGACGACCTTCGCCAGCCACTACACGCAGGTGATCTCTCTGCCGGAGGTGCTCGATCTCAAGAACATCGCCATCTACAACAAGCGCGCGACGGGTGAGAAGTTTTTGATCAATCCGAACAAGTGAGAGGAAAAATAACGGTCAATCCCCGTCGTCGACGACAGTTCCGCCGCTGTTGGTGCAGGACTGTGCCGACATTCGCTGAACTTCCTCCACTGCCTTGAACTTGCAATTCACCAACTTCAAAGCAGGGTCGACGCTGTCCGCCTTTTGCAGCGTGTAGCCACGCGCGGTCATGCACCTGGACATGGCGCTCTTCGCCGCCTGCGCAGACTCGAGGCTACTGCCATAGGAACCAGTACTTACGCCTGCGCTTTGCCCGCATTCAGAGGAATCCTTCTGATACTCACCCTGGGTCATGCCGGCCTTTACCCAAACCTGGTCGGAGCATCCGGCGAGCACGCCGATGGCCAATAGCCCGATAGAGATTGCTTTCCTCATGGCACAAGATCGCCCGCGATAACGGTATGGAGAAAAACACCATGCCCCGACCTTCGCCAGGATACGAAAGAAATGCTAGCGGGAGCGACAATGGGAGGGGCAGTCCGCTTGCTACAACAAGCGCGCGACCGGCGGACAGTTTCTCGAGCAAAGTATTTGCAGGGAGTTTCCGCAGTTTCCGCAAGCGATTTGCCAATCAAGGGGCTGCCCTCCAAAACCGCGTTTCCATCAATTCCCGCATTTTCCGCAATTTCCGCTACCTGTTTTGACCGGCCGGGGTCGGGTTGCCAACACCGCTGGCAGTCGGGGGACGTCGGCTTCAACCGTCGAAGGGGCTGACATGGCGGTAATCCTCCTGCCGGGGTACGGGGGAAGTCATATCGCAAACTTAAGTAATAGTCAAGTATAAGTTAAACATATCTTTAGATTGAGGATGGGAATAAGTAAGCACCATTGAGGGGGTAAACGATTTTCCCCAATTCCGAAATACCGATCGCGAAGGCGGGGGCATCACACGATGTGTCCACGCCTTAGCAGCCTCGCCGGAGGAAAATTCTACTTGTCGGAGCGCGCCAGGGTGCCGAGGCCGTCGGCATTCAAGTCATCGATCGTGATCTCGCTCGCCTTGCCGTCCGGCCCGATCGTGAAGGTGATCGACGACAGCCATCCCGGCGTTTCGACGAAGGGGGCGTAGAGGAAGGTGTCGCGATTGAAGTGCCTGAGCGAACGCCGGCGGTCGGCCGGGCCGAGATGCAGGACGAGCTCCGGACCCACGTCTTCGATCCTGGCCTCGCCCACATAGTCGTTCGAGTAGGTTCCGGCGTAGGCCGTCAACGGCAGCGCCGCGCCTTTTGTCTCGGGCGGATTGGCATAGGGGGCCATGGCGCGCTTCTGCGCCCCCGAGCCAAGGTTGGTGTCGTAGAATTCGTTCCAATGCGCGATCCAGTCGCGCTCCGGCTTGCCGTCGAAGACCGTGTCGAGGAACGAGGCCACCAGGCCCTCGGGAACGCCCGTCGGAAAGGCGTTGCTCAGGACGACGATGCCGAGCTGCTCGTTGGGAAGGAGATCTGCGACCGTACGGGCCCCCGCGCTGAAGGCGCCGGCATGGCTCCATTCGACGCCATGCGTACGATAGGCGACACCCCAACCCAGCGCGTAGAACCTGACTTCTCCGGTGCCTGGATCGACGCCGCTCACGCTGGCCGGAATATGGGTTTGCGCGAGGGCCGTAGCGTCGACGATCTGCCGGTCGCCCAGCTTGCCCTTGGCGAGCTCGAGCCGCAGCCACTGGGCAAGATCGCGCGCGCTGGAGCTTGCGCCGCCGGCAGGCGATTGCGCGTCCGCGTTGCGTCGCGTGAACGAGGCCCACTGGCCGTCGATCCTGACATGCAGCGCGGCGCGATTGGGACGGGCGATGAAATCGCGGTAGCGCGAGCTGGTCGAGGTCATGCCGAGGGGCTTGTAGAGCCTTTCCTCGGCGGCCTCCTCCCAGCCCTTGCCCGATACACGCGCCGCGGCGACCGCTCCCTCGGTGAGGCCGAAATTGCTGTAGGCGTAGCCGCCGCGGAAGCTGTAGCCCGGCTTTGCCAGACGCAGACGGCGGAGGATTTCCCCCTGGGTGTAGCCCAGCTCCTCGATGTCGTTGCCGACGGTGCCCGACAATCCGCTGCGATGGGAAAACAGGTCGCGGATCGTGACCTCCGCCGTGGGATAGGGATCGTGCAACGCAAAGCCGGGATCGATATCGCTGATGCGGGAGTCCCACGACACGTGGCCGTCGCCCACCAGCCCGGCGACCACGGTCGCGGCAAGCGGCTTGGAGAGCGACGCCAACTGAAACACTGTGTCGGCGTCGACCTTGTCGCTGCCGCCCGATCGACGGAGGCCGAAGCCGCCCAGATAGATCACCTCGTCGCGATGGACGACGGCGATCGACAGACCAGGCACATCGCCCTTCGCAACGGTCTGCTCGGCGAGCGCCTTCAGCCCCGGCAGCGCCGCGAGCACCTTCTCCCTGGTCGCTGATTGAGCGACGGCGGAAGTCGACAGGAGCGACGCCGCGAGAGCGGCGCATAATGTTGCTCGAAGCATTCCGCCCTCCCGTTACGCTGGGCCGACATTCCGCGGATGGCTCCGCGGGTGCTGGACAAGGTAGCATCCTGCCGGTTTCCCTTGCACCGAGGTTCGACGGTTCATCCGGATTGTGCGACCCAACGCGGGAGGAACGCCATGCGGCTCAAGGACAAGATCGGCATCGTCACCGCCGCCGGCTCGGGCATGGGCCGTGCCGGCGCCATTCGCTTCGCCAAAGAAGGCGCCAAGGTCGCCGTGGTCGACCTCGATGGCAAAGCCGTCGATTCAGTGGTGAAGGAGATAACCGCCGCCGGCGGCAAGGCCATCGGCGTCACGGCCGACCTGCGCGAAGACGCCAACGCCCGGCGCATCGTGCGCGAGACGGCGAACGCCTTCGGCGGCCTCGACTTCGTGTGGAACCATCTCGGCCATCCCGGGCCGGCGTCGGTCGAGGGCATCGACATGGCCGACTTCGCGCTGGCCGTCGACCTCAACCTGCGCTCGCAGATCGTCACCACCGAGGCGGCCCTGCCCGAGCTGAAGGCGCGCGGCGGCGGCAGCCTTTAATACACGGCCTCGACCTCGGGCCTGCAAGGCTCGCAGTTCCGCCCGGTCTACTCGGCCGTGAAGTTCGGCGTCGAGGGCTTTGCCCGCGCGCTCGCCAAGCGCGTCGCCAAGGACGGCGTGCGGGTCAACGTCATCTGCCCCGGCGCCACCGACACGCCGATGCTGCGCGTCTTCGTCGCCCGCCCCGACCAGCAGAGCACCCAGGGCCGCGACCCCGAGCAGCTCGTCGCCCAGCGCGCCGGCCAGAACCCGATGGGCCGCCCGGCACGGCCGGAGGAGATCGCCAACGCGGCGCTGTTCTTGATCTCGGACGAGGCGTCGTTCATCACCGGCGCGGCGTTGCCGGTGGATGGCGGGACGACGGCATGAGGATGTGGGCAGCGTTTGGACCTCAGTCGTCGTCATCAGGCCCCACGCTGATAGCCTTTCCCTAACGAAGGGCTTGCTTCGCTAGGGCCTTTGAAAAGCTGCCAATCTCCTCAACGTCATTTGAGTTTGTCGAGGTCTATCCGCATTTCCTCGAGAGCCTCGGGATTGAGTAACGGCCTTCCAGCCTCCTTCCTCATCCACTGATCAGCGGCATCGAAGAAATTAAGCTTGGTAGCGAAATCATCTCGGCCTCGTGACTCGAAGTGCGTTAGGAATTGAAGCGCAGCGTGGACGACAATCTTTGCGCTTTCGCTAGCAAGCGCCTTAAGCGCTTTGAAATCAAAGAAGGGACCAATTTTCGCGAGGCCATCGCCTCCGGGACGCAGCAGGGTGAAGCCTTTCGGATTTGGGTGTGCGGCGAGGGAGCTAAGACGCCAATAGTGCATGGCGCGGCCCTTTGGATCGAAGCCATCTCACTTGTCGAGCGCGTTACGGACCACTTCGGGCCGGAACAATTCCCGACGCTCCTTGCTGGACGCAGTCCGCCACTTCGCGATTAGCGCCGCATCAGTTCTTAGGTGGTCCAGAAGAAACGCCGTCTCCAGGGCGTCTCGCAATTGGCCAGCGGCGCCTTGATAGTAACCAGAGAGAAATAGCTTGAGGGCGACCGCCGCGGCGTTGAACAGCCGGATACCTAACAATTGAATTATAAGCTTGTCTTGATCGTCCGTCGCCCAGGCTATCGTGAAGGGATGCAAGGCACTCATCGCTGCTTCCAGCACCACTCCATGATGGATGAGCTCAGCCTTATGCAGTTCCTCTAGGCTCTTTGCCCGTATTGTTTCTTCTTCTCGATGGAGGCTCACGAAGTTCTCAAGTGCAGGCACAACAACAATCATATGATTGGCTCCGTAGCCACGGGTTGGATCATCTTCGGACCACCGGCCTTGCTTAAAGGAACGGCCCCCTTCACAGCCACCTACTATCGGTTGCACTGATCCGTACTGCACGCTACCTATTCTTCTGGAGATGCGTTAAAAGGCTTGTAACGTATCGCGCAAGGAACTTCGATTGGCGACATCTGCGCAGAAATTCGGCGGCCCATGGTCGCTCATCAAAGTCGAAACTGTTGGCGCATATCTTGGGGCCTTCAACACAGCGTTGAAAAACAAGGGCTTCAAGAAGGTCTACATCGACGCGTTTGCTGGAAGTGGCGATTTTCAGTTCAAGGCGCGAACCGCGAGCCCTCTTTTCGATGAGGCCGAGGTCATCGAAACCCACGCCGGGTCGGCACGCCGCGCCTTGGAAGCCAAGCCTCCGTTTGACCGCCTCGTATTCATTGAAAGCGGAGCCAAGAACGCAAACGCCCTCAGTAAAGTGCTACTGCAGTTTCCCAGCGCCAATGCCGCGGTTCTGCGCGGAGATGCCAACACCGAGGTCAAACGGGTTTGCCAATCGATCAATTGGGGCAGCTCACCCGGCGCGCGCGGCGTGATCTTCCTCGATCCGTTTGGGAATTCCGTTGATTGGTCAACGATCAAGGAATTGGCAAAGACTAAACTAGATATCTGGTACCTGTTTCCGTTGGCAGGCGTATATCGAAATGCTCCCAATGATTGGGCCCAACTCAACACAGAGAAGCGACAAGCGATCACCCGTATTTTGGGAACGTCCGATTGGGAGTCGCGGTTCTACGAGCCCCCACGGGATCACCAAAGCGACATATTTAGTCTGCTTGATGCACCAGGACCTAGTGTATCGGGAACGGCGCCCAGCAAACGAACACTCAACGTCGATGGGATAGAGGCATTTGTCATAGAACGCCTAAGGTCGGTATTTCCATTCGTCCTCCCGCCTCGACGATTACTTGGGCCCACCAATGCCCCTCTATTCAGCCTATTTTTCGCGATGGCGAACAACTCGCGAGCAGCCTGGGGTGTAGCTCGCCCTATAGCGAAGCATTTACTTGAGAACACGTAGTCGGAAATTCATCCCAAAGGCGACCATCGAGCGTCCGTCCAGATCGCGCCTTGTTAGTGCCACCCCACTGCTTGAAGAAGAATGCTGTTCCATGAACCCGACAAGCGCGTCGGATTTCTCGGACCCATGCCTGTTTTATCGGCCGCGCCTTTGGGCCAGACTCGCCTCCAACGATAGCCCAATCAACTGCCGTTAGGTTCGCGTTCACCACCGAGCCTAGCAGCGGTTCAAACGACACGAACCGAACCGCCGCCGACGTTTGCCGTAGATGGTCCAGTCTGAACGCATGTTCGGAATTTTCAACGCTTACACCAAGCCATACGTTCGGAAGCACCGGAAGCTTACGTGACAGCGCTGCCATGCGTTCCGCTCGCTTCGTCAACACTTGGAACGTATGCTGCTGCGCGGCTGCCATTTGCTTCCAAACAGCACTGATAAACTCCGCAGGCACCGTGTCTTGGAACAAGTCAGACATCGAATTGACAAAGATCATACGCGGCTTTCGCCAGCGCGTCGGCACGGTCAGCGCCTTGTGATCTAGTGTCACCTTTCCCGTCCATACGCGGCGGTTGCCAGACTTCCGCGTAAGCCCAGCATATTTCTCGGTACCCATAGCTTCGAGCCGGGCGGCCATCCTCATGGCATAACAGTTCGTGCATCCGGGTGAAATGATCGAGCATCCGGCCACCGGATTCCACGTTGCGTCGGTCCATTCGATAGTCGTCTCAGCCATCTCAGCCGACTCCCCTTACTGATAAGACAGAGTCGTAGTGCACCTCTCGGTCCGTGTCACGGCAACCGCCTACACCTCAAGCCGAGGTCATAGCGAAAATGCCGGCGGCCACCGCAGCAAATCAGGCTTGCAGGCCTACACTATGGCCGCCGCGTCGTGCATGTAGAGCCACCCGATGTTGGCGATCGAACGGTCACCTGAGATCGCCATCGCCGCGTCGCGCTTCTGCTGCTCGGGCCCGTCATGCAGATGGAAGCGCGTGCGGTTGGCCGCACTCGCCTCCTGCAACCGCGTGGCGCGCGGCTTGCGCAGCGCCTCGTAGCGCGCCAGCGCGCCCGGCACGTCACCAGGCATCGCCGTCAACAGCGCGGCCAGGGTTGCACCGTCCTCGATCGATTGCGCGGCGCCCTGCGCCATCATGGGCAGCATGGGATGGCAGGCGTCGCCCAGCAGCGTGACCCTGCCGTCGCTCCAGCGCGGCAGCGGCAGGCGGTCGTGCAGCGCCCAGATGAAGGTTTCCGGAAAGGCTTTTATCAGGCCGCGCACGGTCGGGTGCCAGCCGTCGTAGCGCGCCAGCACCTCGGCCACGTCGCCCTTGTCGGTCCACGACTCCGACGTCCAGGTGCCGTGCTCGGCGACGCACACCACGTTCATCAACCGTCCGGCCGCGACCCAGTAGTGCACGACATGCCCGTCCGGCCCCGTCCAGTTGTGCGAGGTGACTTCGATGCCGAGATGTTTTATGCGCTCGGCCGGCACCAGCCCGCGCCAGGCGACGCAGCCGGTGAAGCGCGGCTTTTCCGGCCCGAAGGTGAGATGGCGCACCCTGGAATGGATGCCGTCGGCGCCGACCAGAAGATCCGCTTCGGCTGACGCCCCGTTCTCGAAGCGCGCCACGACCCGCTCGGCCTTCTGCTCCAGGCCGACCAGCCTGTGGCCGACATGCAGCCGCTCGGCCGGCACGGCGGCACCCAAAAGCTCCGCAAGGTCGCCGCGATGGAGGTGATAATAAGGCGCGCCGAACGCCGCCTCGACCTCGGGCCCGATCGGTGCGCGCTGCAGAGTGCGGCCGTCGTCCCAGCGCCGCTGGTGAACGGCGAGCGGCCGCACGCCGGCGCGATCGAGCGCCGGCTTGAGGCCGAGGCGGATCAGCAGGCGCGAGGCGTTGGGGCTGATCTGGATGCCGGCACCGATCTCGCCGATGCGCGGCGACTGCTCGTAGACATGGACGTCGAGCCCGGCCTTCAAGAGCTGCAAGGCGGCCGACAGGCCGCCGATGCCGCCGCCGATGATGGTGATTTTCATGTCACACCATCCGTCATCCCGACTCGCGCGGATCTTATCCGCGCTGAAGCGAAGCGGAGCGGAGGGACCTCCTCTTTGTCGGGCAGCATGAGCAGGTCCCTCCACTTCGCCTCGCTGCGCTCGGCTCCGGTCGGGATGACGAGTGGGTGGTGGGTCATGACAGAATCTGCTGCCACACGTCGCGGCCGTCGGCGCAGGCGTTGCCGCGCCAGGCGACGTGGGTGTCGGGGCGCACCAGCACGAGCTTCGCCTGGTAGATCGGCGCGACCGCCGGATCGTCGACGATCACCGTTTCGAGCGGCACCGGCGCGGTATCGATCAGCGGCGACGGATCGGCATCGCCGAAGCGCAGCAGGGTGAACCACGGGCCGAGGCGGTCGTAGAGCGCGCTGCCATCGCGCAGGAAGGTGCTGGGCAGGCGCGCGCCCGGCGCGGTCGTCGGCTCGTAGGCCACGGGATCGCCTGAAACGCCGTCGTAGCGATAGCCGAACTCGATGCCCCAGCTTTCGTTCTCGGCGTTGCCCAGTTGGGCGATGCCGCGCGCCAGGGCGTCGAGGTCGCGTTCGGTCTGGTAGAGCTCGGCGATCTTCAGGCGCACGCCGGTGTGGCGTTCCGAGGCCAGGCGATTGCGGTAGCCGACCGGCCGCCGCTCGCTTTCGTAGGAGGCGAGCAGGCGCGGTCCGGCGAAGCCCTTCACGGCCGCCGCCAGCTTCCAGCCGAGATCGACGGCGTCGCCGATGCCGGTGTTCATGCCGTAGCCGCCGGTCGGGATGTATTGGTGCGCGGCGTCGCCGGCGAGGAAGACGCGGCCGGCCTGGTAGCGCTCGGCCAGCAGCAGATGCGTGGACCAGGGATTGGCGACCAGGATCTTGCGCGCGAAGGGGCGACCGACCCAGGCGTCGAGGATCGGGTCGGGATCGATCGCCGCCGGATCGACGCCGGCCGGCGGTCGCGTCTGCAGGGTCCAGGTGTCCCTGTCGTCCTGCGCGATCAGGGTGCCCTTGTCGGTCTGGTAGTGCCAGGCGACGCCGAAGGCCTGCAGGATATCGCGCGCGTCGGACTGGAAATGGATCATGTAGCGCTGGGTCACCGCGGCGCGGCCGTCCAGCGCGATGCCGAGCTTCTCGCGCACCAGGCTGGAGCCGCCGTCGCAGCCGGCCAGGAAGTCGCAACGCACGGTTTCGGTGGCGCCGGTCTCCATGGTGCGCAGGGTGGCGGTGACGCCCGTCTCGTCCTGCACGAAATCCTCCAAGGCCGTGCCCCAGCGCGCGTCGACCAACGGAGACTTTTCTCCATTGGGCAAGATGGCGTCGCGCAGCACCGGCTCGATCATGACCTGGCTCACGCGCATGGCCGGCTCGCGCGGCTGGGTTCCGTCGTTCTTCTCTCTGATCTCGGCGCGCTTCTCGACGACGCTGGGATAGCGGAAGCGGTGCAGCTCGCGACCGGTGAGAGACGTGATCCAGGAGATGTCGAAGTTGTTCTCTTCCGGCACGGCGACGGCGCGCAGCTTGTCCAAAAGGCCGAGCCGGCGGAACAGCTCCATCGAGCGGCCGTTGGTGATGTCCATCTTCGGGTGCCGCGTGGTCGTGGGATTGCGCTCGACCAGGAGGCAGCGCACGCCGAAGAGGCTGAGCGTGCGGGCGAGCGTCATGCCGACCGGCCCGCCGCCCGCGATCAGGACAGGGATTTTCATTGCTGGGAGCGCGCCACTCCAGTGGCGCACTCATGGTGTCCGAATGAAAGATGCGCCACTGGAGTGGCGCGCTCCCAGCGATGATCAGTCCTCGCCACCGGCCACCTTCGCCGCGGCTTCCTTCTCCGCCATCTTCTGCTTGAGCTGCTCGGGCGTGAGGCGGACGATGTGTTCGTTCTGGTGGCTGTAGATGTCGTACTTCTTGACGTCGAGGTCCTCGAGCACGATCTCGCGGCTGAGCACCTTCTGCTTCCAGGCGACGTGCTCGGCTTCGGCGGCGTGGAACTCGGGCATCACTTCCCTGGCGAAGAGTTCCAGCGAATCGCAGATGTCCTGATGGCTGGTCTTGCCGGCCTGGTTGAGCAGGATCACCTGGTCGACCCGGCTCTGCTGGAACTGGCGGAGCTTTCGGCGGATCGTCTCGGGCGAGCCGATCAGGCCCGACTCCAGCGCCTTCTTCTCCTCCGGCCCGCCCTTCCAGCTCTGGTACTCCTTCCAAAGATCGGACGTGCCCGGCGCGTCGACGCCCTTCCGGCCGTAATACGACAGAGCGAAGATGAAGAAGGTCCAGCCGGCGGCCTTGGCCTCGGCCTCTTCATCGGTGGCGGCGCACATGAAGCCCGACACCATCGCCACGTTGGGATTGCTCGGGTAGTCGGCGAGCTTCTGCGAATTGTTCAAAAGGTTGTTGTAGTACTTGTGCACCCAGGCGCGCGCGGCCTCGGGCGTGACGAAGGTGAAGCCCAGCGCGCCCATGCCCCACTCGCCCGCCTTGCCGATGGTCTGGATGTTGGAGCAGGCGACCCAGAGCGGCGGATGCGGCTTCTGGTAGGGCTTGGGAATGACGTTGCGCGCCTCGAAGTCGTAGTACTGGCCGTGGAATTCCCAGCTCTCCCTGGTGAACATCGGCACGATGGCCTTCACCGCCTCCTCCCAGCGCTCGCGCTTGTCGCGCACGCGGATGTTGAAGGGATGCAGCTCGGCCGGTCCCGCCGCCTCGCCCATGCCGAGATCGACGCGGCCACCCGACAGAAGGTCGAGCGTGGCCACGCGTTCGGCGACGCGGTGTGGCTGGTTGGTGGTGAGCTGGACCACGCCGTGGCCGAGCCGGATGCGCTTGGTGCGCTGGCTGGCGGCGCCCAGAAAGACCTCGGGCGCGGAGGAGTGCGAGTACTCCTCGAGGAAGTGATGCTCGACCTCCCAGGCGTAGTCGTAGCCGAGCTTGTCGGCGAGCTCGATCTGGGTCAGCGAATCCTGCAGGAGCTGGTACTCGCTCTTGGGGCCCCACGGCCGCGGCAGCTGGTGCTCGTAGAAGATGCCGAATTTCATGGGTTGTCCTTTCCCGTCACCCCGAGCGGAGCGAAGCGAAGTCGAGGGGCCTTTTCATTTTGCTGATGCATGAACAGGTACCTCCACTCCGCTTCGCTCCGGTCGGGATGACGGCTATTTGCCGTCACAGAACGTCACGATCCGCTCGATCAACGTCGGAATCATCCCGCCCGGGAAATCATGCCCCCAGCCCGGAAACGTCTCGATCTTCGCGCCCGGCACCAGGCTCGCGACGTCGCGGCCGCAGGCGACCGGCAGCAGCGGATCGTCCTCGCCGTGCAGGACGAGCGTCGGCACCTTGATGGTCTTGAGCTCGGCGACGCGATCGCCCGAGGCGATGATCGACAGATATTGCCGGGCACCGCCCTCCGGGTACCAGCGGCGGTCGACGTTCTTCTCGACGAAGGCGCGCAGCTCGGCCTCCGGCGCCGGATAGCCCGGGCCGGCGATCGTCTGGCGTAGCTTCATGCCGTGCTTGATCCGCTGCTCGCGCGACGGTCCCTCGGGTTGGGCCGTCAGCATGGCGAGCGCCTCGGGCTTGCCGACCGGCAGGCCGGGCCGGCCGCTGGTCGACATGATCGAGACCATCGAACGCGTGCGCGCAGGATAAAGCGCGGCGACGGTCTGCACGATCATGCCGCCCATTGAGGCGCCGACCATGTGCGCCTTGTCGCGGCCCAGCGCATCGAGCAGGCCGATCGCGTCGGCCGCCATGTCCTTCACCAAGTACGGCGCGTCGACCTTCTTGCCGCTCATCGCCTTCTGGAAGGCATCGGCGATGTTGGGCAGGCCCCATGAGCCGAAGTCGGTCGAGAGGCCGGTGTCGCGATTGTCGTAGCGGATGACGAAGAAGCCGCGCTTGGCCAAGCCGTGGAAGAAGGCGTCGGGCCAGATGGTGAGTTGCGCGCCCAGGCCCATGACCAGCAGCAGAGCGGGATCGCCCTTGTCGCCGGCCGTCTCGTATTCGATCTCGATGCCGTTGGCCTTTGCGCGCATCACGTTCCCTCCGCTTCGTTGCGTAATGTCACTTCCGTGCCTCGACCAGCCAGGCCACGGCTTCGACAGCGGCGCGAAAGGCTACGTCCTTCGACGCATAGGCAGCGCCTGAATAGTACGCAACCGGCGTCCAGGCTCCAGCATCCTCGACATCCCGGCGAAACGCCTCGAATCCGAAAGTGCCGTCGGGGCGCCGGAAGAGATCGACACATCGGTCGTGCTGGCCATTTTCGATGCTGTCGACGACGACCCAGGATCTGTCGATGCGCGCGGACATCTCGTCAGTATCGCCCGCGCCGGGCCGCCCACCAATAGGCCAGCGGCTTCCGCCACGCGCCGATGCCGCCGAGCGAGAGCGCCGGCAGCAGGATCGGCAGCGCGACCAGGTCGACCTCAGGGCGGAGCGCGCGCGCCTCGGCCAGCAGCGCGTCGCGCTCGACCCCCTCGCCCATCAGCCACGCGGCACCCACGGCGCGCGCAGCTTGCCGTGTCGGCGCATGGTCGATGCCCAGCACGGCGAGCTCGAGATCGGCCAGCGCGTGGCCCGCGCGCAGCACGTCGAGCGCGCCTTCGATCTCCTCCTCGCGCGCATCGATCAGGGCCATGAGTCTCTGCGGCGCGAGCCCGTGACGGCGCACCGTTTCGCTGAGCGATTCGACGATGGGTTGGCCGCGCGGCTTGGCCGAGCCCGCCGCCTCGGCCACCGCCTCGCGCCACCATTCCAGGCGGATGCGCGCCAGCATGGGCTCGCGCGTGACCAGGCGCGTGCGGGCAAGCTCGTGGTCGAAGGCCAAAAGCGCCAGCAAATCGGCCCGCGCAGGCTCGGGTGCGAACAGGGCGCCGAGGAAGCGGTCGCGGTCGGCGCGACGCACCGTGTCGAGCACATAAAGGTGCGAGGCCTCTGATGCGCGCCAGGAGTCGGTCATTGGGGGAAAACGTCGATCTGCGACCGTTGAACGCACAGCACTATGCGCCTACAATATGCTGATTGGGGATTCGCCAATCCCCTCAACAAGATAAGGGGAAATCCTAACATGGGTGCGATCTTTACATCACCCGGGCGCACAGTCATCGCGGGCATCGTGCTGCTCATCATCATCGTCGTTGTCGTCGGCCTGGTCACGGGTCAGATGACCCATATCGACCATGCCTGGGCAACCTTCGCCATGCGCTGGCTGCACGTGATCAGCGGCGTCCTGTGGATCGGCCTCTTGTGGTACCTGAACTTCGTGCAGGTGCCGACCATGCCGACCATCCAGCCGGTCGAGAGCCGCGTGGCCATCACCAAGTTCATCGCCCCCAACGTCCTCTTCTACTTCCGCTACGGCGCGCTGGCGACGGTGATCACCGGCCTGCTGCTGGCCTGGATGCAGGGCTTCCTCGTGCAGGCGCTGACCTTGCGGCCGGGCTTCATCATGATCGGCATCGGCATGTGGATGGCCCTCATCATGGCCTTCAACGTGTGGTTCATCATCTGGCCGAACCAGCAGAAGATCCTGGGCCTCGTCGAGGCGACGGCCGAGCAGAAGGCCGCGGCCGCCAAGCCCGCGCTCTATGCCAGCCGCTTCAACACCATGTTCTCGATCGGCATGCTGTATTGCATGGTGGCGCAGCAGAACATGCCCGTGTGATCCGTTCGATCGGAGTCAAGGAAACGGGGCCCTGCGGGGCCCCGTTTTCTGTGCTGGAGCGCGGCACTCCAGTGGCGCATCTTTGACTGGACCAAAGGAAGATTGCGCCACTGGAGTGGCGCGCTCCCAGCGATGACTCTTCAGGGTCGCCGCGCCAGCGCGAGGCCGACGCCCTCGCCGACCAGCAACCCGCCGGTGAGACGGTTGCGCAACCGCACATGTGCCGTCAGGAGCGCCCGCAGGCGGCCGGCGAGCAGCGCCCATCCGCTGTCGAGGATCACGGCAACGACCAGGAAGGTCACCGCCAGCAGCAGGAGTTGATCCGGCGCGGTCGGGCCGGGCGTGATGAACTGCGGCAGGAAGGCGCCGTAGAACAGCAAGGTCTTGGGATTGGTGAGCCCGACCAGAAAGCCGCGAGCAAAGATCAGCCGCGCCGAGCGCGCCTGCGGGCCGACGCGGGCGAGGTCGACTGCCGGCGCGCGCCAGGCGGCAATGCCCAGCCAGACGAGATAGACGACGCCCAGCCAGCGCAGCCAGTCGAAGCTCGCCGCCAGGAAATTGAGCACCGCGCTTGCGCCCAGCACGGTGAGCGAGAGTTGCACCACGACGGCGCTGCTGGTGCCGGCCACGGTGAGCAAGCCGAAGCGCGCGCCGTGGGCCACGCTGTTGGCCACGATCAGGGCGACGTTGGGGCCCGGGATCACGATCAGGATAACGCAGGCGAGCACGAAGGCGAGGTAGAGGTCGAGGGCGATCATGGCCCTATCGTACCGGCGATTTCGTCCCAACGGGCGGCGATATCATCGACCGAGGCGGGCGACGGACCGAAATTCACCTCGTGGCTCTCGTTCCACGCCACGGCGGAAAAGCGTCCTCCCGCCGCCGTGAGCACGTGTCCCGATACGGTACAGGCTGCGGAGGCGAGAAAGGCGACCCCGGGGGCGACCAGCTCAGGCAGCAGTTCCGGCGCACTGCGCCGCAACACGCGTGTGGCGGCCACCGGAGAGATCGCGTTGCTGCAAACCCCGGCATCGCGCAGTTCCGCAGCCAAACCGACCATGAGGCCGACCTGCGCCATCTTCGTCGTCGCGTAGGCCGTGAGGCCGGGTACGCAATCCTCGGCCCGCAGGGCGCGGCCGGACGTGGTCAGGACAATCCGGCCATAGCCCTGCTTGACCATATGCGGCGCGGCAGCACGCGCGAGATGAAAGGGAGCATCGACGCCGATGGCGACCATGCGATCCCACACGGCGGCGTCGGTTTCCTCCAGGCTGGTGAAGACGACCAATCCGGCATTGTGAACGAGCGCATCGATCCGCCCGAAGCGGTCGAGCGCGAAGTCGATGACATGCCGGCAGGCGGCCGCCTGATCGAGATTGTCGTGACAGGCGGCGGCGATGCCGCCCGCCGCGACGATTTCCGATGCCACGGAATCCGCCACCGACCGGTCAAAGCCGCTACCGTCCTGTGCGACGCCGGCGTCGTGCACGACCACCGCGCCGCCCAGCCTGGCGATCAACCTTGCATAGGCGGCGCCAAGGCCACGACCGGCACCGGTGACGATCGCGACCTGGCCGTCGAATCGAATCGGCCGTTGGTTGTCCCGATTGCGCCCTTTGGCAATGTCGCTCATGCCCGTCGCGCTGCCCTAAACCGGTATCAGCGCCGCCGCGACCCGCCGGCCTTCCGCCAGCAGCACGTTGTAGATGCGGCAGGCCGAGCCGGTATCGACGACCTCCAGCGCCATGCCGGCGCCCTTGAGGGTGGCGCGGATGTCGGGCGCGATGAACACCGCGCGCTTGCCGCAGCCCAGCACCAGCAATTCGGTCGGCACGGCGGCGCTCTTGAGTGGCGCCAGGTTGTCGAGCGATACCTCTTCGGCGCGCGTGACGTTCCAGGCGGCGGTCACCGTGGGCGTCACCAGGACGGGCGAGCGCCATTCACGCTCGCCGATCAGGAAATGGCCGGGCCCGTAGCTGCGAATGAGCTGGACCTGCGACGGATCGGGCGTCGGCAGGGTCTTGTCAGAAGGTCCCCCCCTCTCTGAGCCGGGCGCCGGCGGCTTCACGCCTTGGCCTTCTCGCCCTTCTCCTCGCTCGCCCGCAGCTGCTCGGGCCTGAGCTTCAAGTAGACCAGGCACGCCGAGGCGATCCAGATCGAGGAGTAGGTGCCGACGATGACGCCCCACAACATGGCGATCGAGAAGCTGTAGAGCACCGGCCCGCCGAACAGCACCAGTGCCAGCACCGCGACGAACACCGTGCCGGAGGTCATCAGCGTGCGCGCCAGCGTCTCGTTGATGCTGAAGTTCAGCAGCTCGATCAGGCCCATCTTCTTGTAGCGTCGCATGTTCTCGCGCACGCGGTCGAAGATCACCACCGTGTCGTTGATCGAGTAGCCGGCGATGGTCAGCAGGGCCGCGAGCGCTGTCAGGCTGAAATCGAGCCGCAGCAGCACGAACAGGCCCAAGGTCGAGATCACGTCGTGCAGCAGCGCGATCAGGGCGCCGACGCCGAACTGCCATTCGAAGCGGAACCAGACGTAGATGGCGATGGCGCCCAGGGTGGCGACCACGGCGATCACGCCGCTATGCATCAGCTCGGCGCCGATCTTGGGACCGACCGATTCGGTGCCGCGGAAGTCGTATTTGTCGCCGATCGTATCCTCGACCAGCTTGATCGCCACCTGCTGGCACCATTCGGCGCGCTGGTCGGGCGTCATGTCGATGCGCGCGATGTTGGTGTTGCCGCGCGGCAGCTGGCGCTCCTGGGCGGTAAGGCCGGCCCGGCTCACCGCATCGCGCCAGTTCGCAGCGTCGAGTCCGCCAGGGGCAGTGAACTCGACGTCGCCGGTATTGGCCGGGCCGGGCTTGACGCTCCAGCCGTCGCCGGCCCGGCGTTTCATCACCCGATCGGCGTTGGCCACGCACTGGGCGTTGCCCTCCTGGCGCTGCACGCGGATCAGCGCCGTGCTGGCGTCGCCGAATTCCTGCAGCGACACCTCGCCGAGGCCCAGATTGCCCAGGGTCGAGCGCAGTTCGTCGAGATGGATGGTGCCCTGCTTGGCGCGCACCTGGATGGCGATCCCGCCTTCGAAGTCGATGCCGAAATTGAGGCCGAACACCACGGCGCCGACAAGCGAGAGCACGTTGATCGCCGTCGAGATCGCGAGCGCGATCCGGCGCTTGCCCAGGAAGTCGAACTTGGTATGGGCGCGGATGAGGTGGTGCGGTCTCCACAGCATAGCTGAACCTCAGACCGGCAGTTCGGTGGGCCGCCGCCAGCGCACCCAGGTGGACAGCAGCATGCGGGTGAAGATGGTGGCGGTGAACAGATGGGTGAGCAGGCCGAGCGTCAGCGACGTCGCGAAGCCACGGATCGGGCCGGAGCCGAAGCCGAACAGCAGGACGCCGGCGATCAGCGCGGTCAGGTTGGAATCGATGACCGCGGTCAGCGCCCGCTCATAGCCGGTGGCGAGCGCGCTGAACGGCGAGCGGCCGTTCGCCCGCTCCTCGCGCACGCGCTCGTAGATCAGCACGTTGGAATCGACTGACATGCCCACCGTCAGCACCAGGCCGGCAATGCCGGGGAGCGTGAGCGAGGCGCCCAGAATCGACATGCCGGCGAACACCAGCAGCATGTTGACCAGCATGGCGAGGCTGGCAAAGCCGCCGAACACCGGGCCGTAGACGAACAGCATGAAGAGGATGACCAGCGCCGTGCCGACCAGGGCGGCGACCGTGCCGGAATGGATGGCGTCGGCGCCCAAGTCGGCGCCCACCGTGCTTTCCTGGATGATGCTGAGCGTGGCCGGCAGCGCGCCCGAGCGCAGCAGCAGCGCCTGCTCCTGGGTCTGCTGGGTGGTGAAGCTGCCGGTGATGATGCCGCTGCCGCCGCAGATCGCGCTTTGCACGACCGGCGCGCTGATGATCTCGTTGTCGAGCTGGATGGCCAGGCGCTTGCCGATGTTGGCGCGGGTGGCGGCGCAGAAGGCGCGGCCACCGGCGGCGTTGAAGGTGAAGCTGATGATCGGCCGGCCGCCCTGCTGGTTCTCGAAGGTCGCCTTGGCGTCGTCGAGATCCTCGCCGCCCACGACCACGCGCTTGAACACCGGCAGGCACTGCGGCTGGAAGCGCCGGCAGATCTGCTCGGGCGAGAGCTTCGGGTTGGCGTTCTGGATATCGTCCCACGCCTTGGGGCTGGTCGCGCGCAGCTGCTGCATGCCCTCGCGCGTCGGCACCAGGAAGGTGGTGGGCGGCAGGGTGCCCGGGGCGTTCGCGCCCGCTGCCGCTATGTCCTCGTTCACCAGATGGAAGGTGAGCTTGGCGGTCTGGTTGATCTTGCGCTTGAGCTCGGTGGTGTCCTTGATGCCCGGCATCTGCAGCAGGATGCGGTCGTCGCCCTCGCGCACGATGGTGGGCTCGATGGTGCCGGTCTCGTCGACGCGGCGGCGCAGGATCTCGATCGACTGGTCGATCACTTCCTTCTTGCGGCGGAACAGGTCCTGTTCCGAATAAGCGAGCCGGATGACCTCGCCGCTGCCCGATACGGCAAGCGACGGATCAACGGTGTGGATCGCTTCCACCGCCTTGGCCCGCTGCGCCTCGTCGCGCAGGGTGACGACCACGGCATTACCGCCCTCGACGGTGACGTCCTTGAAGCCGACCTGCTGCTTGCGGAGCTCAGCGCGCACGGAATCGGAAAGATTGGTGAGGCGTTCAGTCAGCACCGAGCGCAGGTCGGCTTCCAGCAGGAAGTGGGCGCCGCCGCGCAGGTCGAGGCCGAGATTGATGCGACTCTGCTGATACCAGCCCGGTAGGTGGTCGAGAATACTGGCCGGCAGAACGTTGGGCAGCGCGAACAGCACGGCCAGCGCCGTGAAGGCGATGACAGCGATGGTCTGCCAGCGCTGAAGATTGAGCATTACGACCTACTACCTACTTGTCCTTTGCGGCTACTTTTTGCCGCCGAACAGGCTCCCCAGCAGGCTCTTGCGCTCGGGCGCCGCGGCCACCGGCGGCAGCATCGGCTTGTCGTCCTCCTCGGACTCCTTGGCGCCGCGCACCGATTCGCCGCGGGTGATGATGTCGGTGATGGTCGCCTTGATGATGCGCACGCGCACGCCCTCTGCGAGTTCAACCTGCAGCTCTGAGTCGGAGATCACCTTGGTGACCAGGCCGATGATGCCGCCGCCGGTGACGACCCGGTCGCCGCGCTTCACGCCGCCCAGCATCTCGCGCTGGGCCTTGACCTTGGCCTGCTGCGGGCGGATCAGCAGGAAATAGAACACGACGAAGATGAGGACGAGCGGGAAGAGCTGCACGATGAAATCGGTGCCGCCGCCACCCGCCGCCTGGGCCCATGCTGGGGATATGAACATCTTCTGCTCCGATTCTTCCGGCCGTCGAAAAAGCGCGCGGACTATAGCGGCCCCGCCCTGCTTTGCAACGCGAGCGCCGGGACGATATGGTCGCCCCCTTTCCCGCGGCCGGCAATGATGGATCAAGACCTTAAGGCAACTCTTTCACGCATCGTAGAAGCGCTCGACCGGCTCGCCCCGCCCGCCCCCGCCAGTGCCGACATCGCAACGGCCGAAGCCTATGTCTGGCATGCGGCCGGCCACCGCCTGGAAGCTGTCCCCAAGGTCAACCGGGTCAAGCTCGACTTGCTGATGGGCGTCGACCGCCAGAAGGAGACCCTGCTCGAGAACACGCGGCGTTTCGCCAAGGGGTTGCCGGCCAACAACGCGTTGTTGTGGGGCTCGCGCGGCGCCGGCAAGAGCTCGATCGTGAAGGCCGTCCACGCCCACGTGAACCGCGAGATGGGCGGGCCGCCGGGACCGCTGGCGCTGGTCGAGATCCACCGCGAGGACATCCCCTCGCTGCCGGCGCTGCTCGGCATGATCCGCCATTCTGAGCGCCGCTTCCTGGTATTCTGCGACGACCTCTCCTTCGACGGCCAGGACGCAGCCTACAAATCGCTGAAGGCCGTGCTCGAGGGCGGCATCGAGGGCCGGCCGGACAACGTGGTCTTCTATGCCACGTCCAACCGACGCCACCTGATGCCTCGCGACATGATCGAGAACGAGCGCTCGACGGCTATAAATCCATCGGAGGCGGTCGAGGAGAAGGTGTCGCTCAGCGACCGCTTCGGCCTGTGGTTGGGCTTCCACAATGCCGACCAGGATACGTTCTTCGCCATGATCGAAGGCTACGCCACCTATTATATGCTCGGCGTGCCGGTCGAGAGCTTGCGCAAGCAGGCAGTCGAGTGGTCGGTGACGCGCGGCGCGCGTTCGGGCCGTGTCGCCTGGCAGTTCATCCAGGAAGTGGCGGGGCAGCTCGGCAAGAAACTGGAGTAGCGATGGACAACTGGCGATGAGTGGGCCCGAAGACGTGATGTTCTCGCCGGCGGTGAAGGCGGAGCAGACGCGTCTGGGGTCGCGGGCGATGTTCGAGGACCGCGAGTGGAAGACCGAGATCACCGACGACTTGCGCCAGTTCCTGGCGGTCATCGACACCTTCTTCTTTGCCACCGCCAGCGCCGACGGCCGACCTTATATCCAGCACCGCGGCGGCCCTCCGGGATTTCTGAAGCCGATCGGCACGCACATGCTGGCTTTCGCCGATTTTGCCGGCAACCGGCAATACATCTCGCTCGGCCATCTCAAGGAGAACGACCGGGCCCATATCTTCATCCCGCATTTCGCCACCCGGCAGCGGGTGAAGCTGTGGGGTCGCGCCCGGGTCGTCGAAGGCGACCTCGAACTGATGGAGCGCCTGGTCGATCCCACCTACAAGGCACGGCCGGAACGGGCGATCGCCTTCAGGCTGGAGGTCTGGGACAGCAATTGCCCGCAACACATCCTGCCGCGCTACACCGAGGCCGAGATCGCGCCGGCCGTCGACCGGCTCGCCCAACGGATCAGAGAGCTGGAAGAGGAAGTGGCGCGGCTCAAGGGCACCAAGCCGGAAGCCTAGGCACGGTCCTTGCTTCCTCGAGGTCAACGAGGGGAGCCGTAAATGACAAAGACCAAAGCCACCGCCTTGAACCGCCGCACGATTCTCGCTGCCGCGGGCGCTGCGACCGCAGCCCTTGCCGCGCCGCGAATCCTGCGCGCCCAGACCAAGGAGCTCGTGGTCGGCGGCGCCGCCAGCCACAAGACCTTCGTCGAGACGGTGATCGCCCCGGTGGTGGAGAAGAAATACGGCTGCAAGATCGTGTTCGAAGGCACGCGCTCACTGGTCAACCTCGAGAAGATGCAGAAGAACAAGGACAAGCAGTATCTCTCGGTCGTCATGATGGATGACCCGGTCATGATCCCGGCCGTGGTCGAGGGCCTGCTCGACCCGCTGACGCCCGCCAAGGTGCCGAACCTCGCCGCGCTGAAGCCGGGCACGATCCATATGGACGGCATGTGGTGCAACTACCTGCAGCCCTGGCTGGGCATCGCCTACAATCCCAAGGTCGTGCCCACCGCACCGGCCTCGTGGGGCGACGTCTACGACGCCAAGTACAAGGGCCGCATCATCGTGCCGTCGCTGCAGAACACCGAGGGCCTGGCCAACCTGTTCATGGCGGCCTTCCTGGCCACCGGCAAGCCGATGCCCGAGGCGCAGAAGGATGTCGATGCCGGTTTCAAGAAGCTGGTGACGCTGAAGCCCAACCTGCTCACCGCCTACACGCAGATGCCGCAGGCCTACAATCTGCTGGAGCAGGGCGAAGGCTTCATGATCTCGAGCGCGATCTCGCAGGTGACGCTGAAGCCCAACCTGCTCACCGCCTACACGCAGATGCCGCAGGCCTACAATCTGCTGGAGCAGGGCGAAGGCTTCATGATCTCGAGCGCGATCTCGCAGGTGGCGCTGGAGCGTAAGGGCAGCGGCGCGCCGGTCGACATCGCCGTTCCCAAGGAAGGCATCTTCGCCATGCCGTCCGGCGTCGCGCTGGTGAAAGGCGCGCCGCAGCCGGAGCTGGGTGCCGCTTTCATCAACGAGATGATCGGCCCCGAGGTCCAGGCCAAGCTCGCGGCGGCCACCTTCTCGCTGCCGACCAACAAGGACACGCCGGTTCCCGCCGGCATGCCGACCGGCGTCACGGTTCATCAGGTCGACTGGAAGTTCGTCGCCGACAACCGCGCCGACTGGGTCAAGCGCTGGGACCGCG
>Ga0193726_1000644_pt1 | contig 34387 bp, 27 predicted proteins | sample H2c1metaG_FD_144928 | JGI IMG/M metagenome (GOLD analysis project Ga0193726, IMG submission 144928) | Soil microbial communities from a riparian zone of the East river system, Colorado, United States - H2c1 | ecosystem: Environmental > Terrestrial > Soil > Riparian zone | place: USA: East River... | reverse complement strand
GTAGTCGCCGGCAAACCCGCGCGTCGCGACGTCGTCATGAACGTTCCCGCAAAGGCGGCGCCGGCACCCTCGCTGGCACTCGCGCCCACCCCACCTGCGGCAAGTGCGGCGCCGGCAGCGGTTGCGACCGTGCCCGAGGCGCTGCAGGCGCCGGATGCCGCGCCCGAAGTCGACTTGAAGACCCCGTGGGCCAACATCGGCTATGTGGGTTGGATGAATGGCACCTCACGTGAAAAAGCGCCGGTGTTCGACACGAAGTTCTTCACGCCCGAAATCCGCTTGGACGTGAACTATCTGCAAAGCCTGAATCACCCGCACGACCACACCATTGTGGGATCCACTGAGGAATTTCGCTCCGGGGAATTTCAGATCGAACAAGTGAGCTTGGGCGGTGATTTCCACTGGGACAATGTGCGAGCCCGCTTTCTCTCGATGTTCGGCATGTTCGCGACCACTACGCCGCGCAATGATGCGAGTTCTGCGGTGGGCCAATGGGACCTGCAAAATGCGTATCGATATTTCTCGGAGGCGAATGCCGGGTATCACTTCGATGTCAACCACGGCCTGAATATCGACGCGGGTGTTTTCGTGTCCTACATCGGCCTGTTCAGCTACTACAACTTCGATAACTGGACCTACCAACCCTCTTTCGTCTCATCCAACACGCCCTGGTTCTTCAACGGACTTCGCCTGCAGTGGTGGCCGACCCAGAATTTGAAGATTGAGCCCTGGCTCATCAACGGCTGGCAATCCTACGCCAAGTTCAACAGCAAGCCGGGCGTGGGCGGGCAAATATTGTGGATGCCCAACGACCGGTTGAAGTTGGTCTTCAACAGCTACTCCATCGGTCAGGATAATTTGAACTGCCAAACCAACGGCGGCGCCGGCCGCGGGACCATCGACTCCATGTGCCAGCCGCAAAATGGCGGTAACCCAGGCGCCCCGGCCGGATCTTTCGTGAACGCGGGGCCACCCATTGACTACTCGAAGGTCAAGCGTATCCACGAGGACGACAGCATATTGGTGAAGTACTACGACGCGCACGGCATGGGCGGGGCCGGCTTGTCGAAGATGGCATTCAGTTATACGGTCGATATCGGCTGCCAGTACGGCGGCGGCATCAACTGTACGCACGGACCGAATAAAGACAATTTTTTCGGCATGATGCTTTACAACCGCGCCTGGTTCCACGATGACCTGTACGCCATAACCTTGGGCGGCGGCTTCATGAACAATCCAGGCCGCTATCTGGCCCTCACCCCGCCGATCAATGGCGCGACGGCCGCAACCGGTTCGCCGTACTTCACGCAGCAGCCGGGACAAAAGCTCTATCAATGGGACACGCAGCTCAACTTTCAATACATGCCCAAGGACTGGATCACCTGGTGGACCGAAGCGACGTTCAGGCACTCGAGTGTGCCGTACTGGTCCGGATCGGGCGGCGTGACGCCTCCCGGCGGCAACAACGGCTCGCCGACGGGTTGCGTCGGCGGCGGATCCGATGCCGCGACGGGTAACTGCAGCGTCGGTGATTGGTTTCCCGATCTTCGGACGCGCGAAGTCGTCGTCGGCGCCGGTGTGATGGTCAAGTTCTAGCATTGCGCATCGTCAACATCGATGGAGGCAAGCGGTGGATATCGTTTACGTATTGATCATCGTCGGATTCCTGCTGTTCGCGCTGGCGCTGGTCGCCGGCTGCGCGGCGCTCGAGCGTAAGAAATGACGTGGGCGTATCTGCTGAGCGGCGCCGTCGCGCTTGCGCTGCTCATCTACTTGGTCGTCGCGCTGTTTCGCGCCGAGGATCTCTAAAGTGACCGGGCAGGCATGGTTTACGATTGGCTTGTTTCTGGTGGTCCTCATTGCGATCGCCTATCCGCTGGCCATCTATGTTGCCAGAATCGCGGACGCGGCCGCGATTCGCGGAGTGGTCGGAACCGCCGAGCGATTCATGTACCGCGCGGCCGGCGTCGATCCGGACAAGGACATGTCCTGGACGCAGTATGCGATCGCGCTGCTGCTCTTCAGTGCACTCGGTGCGCTCGTGGTTTTCGCGGTGCAGCGCCTGCAATTCTGGCTTCCCTTGAATCCTCAAGCCTTCGTCAACGTCTCGCCGGATTCGTCCTTCAATTCGGCCGTGAGCTTCGTGACCAACACGAACTGGCAGGGATACGCCGGCGAGTCGACCATGAGCTATCTCACGCAAATGGTCGCATTGGCGGTGCAAAACTTCCTCTCTGCGGCCACCGGTATCGCGGTGGCGTTCGCCTTGATTCGCGGTTTTGCACGCCGCTCGGCCCAGGGAATCGGTAATTTCTGGGTCGATGTGACCCGCAGCACGATTTACATTTTACTGCCGCTATCAACCATTCTGGCGGTGGTGTTCATGAGTCAAGGCGCCATCCAGAATTTTGATGCCTACAAGGAGGCCACCACCCTGGAAAGCCTCACGTACGCGAACCCGAAACTCGATGCGAGCGGCGCGCCGCTCAAGGATGCCTCAGGCAATCCGGTGACCGAGCCGGCCACCACCCAATCGCAATCCCTGGCGATGGGTCCGGTGGCCTCGCAGGAAGCCATCAAGATGCTGGGGACCAACGGCGGCGGTTTCTTCAACGCGAATTCCTCTCATCCATTCGAGAACCCGACGCCGCTCAGCAATTTTTTCCAGATGATTGCGATGTTCTTGATTCCAGCGGCGTTGTGTTTTGTCTTCGGACGCATGGTCGGGGATTCCCGGCAAGGGTGGGCGGTTCTCGGCGCCATGACGGTGATCTTTCTCTTCATGGCCGTGATAGCAACCTGGGCTGAACAACAGGGCAATCCCGCCATTGCGGCGCTGGGAGTGGACCAGACCCACAGCGCACTGCAGGCGGGCGGCAACATGGAGGGCAAGGAGACTCGTTTCGGCATCGTTGCCTCTGCGCTGTTCGCAACGATTACGACAGCGGCGTCTTGCGGCGCCATCAATGCCGTGCACGATTCCTTCACGCCCCTGGGAGGCCTCGTGCCGATGTGGCTGATCGAACTCGGGGAAGTGGTCTTCGGCGGCGTCGGCTCGGGCCTGTACGGCATGTTGATCTTTGCCATCATGGCCGTGTTCATCGCGGGGCTCATGATAGGACGCACGCCCGAGTATATCGGCAAGAAGATCGAGTCCTTCCAAATGAAGATGACGGCCATCGTGATCCTGGTGACGCCATTTTTGGTGCTGGTCGGCGCCGCGATCGCGGTGATGACAGAACCTGGGCGACTCGGGATTTTCAATCCCGGGGCTCACGGGTTCTCGGAGATCTTGTACGCGCTGTCCTCGGCTGCGAATAACAATGGCAGTGCCTTCGCGGGCTTGTCGGCCAACACCCCCTTCTACAATTCGCTTCTGGCGGTGGTGATGTGGTTTGGGCGCTTCGCCTTCATCGTACCCGTGCTGGCGATCGCGGGGTCGCTGGCGAAGAAGAAGCGCATTGAGCCGACGGCCGGCACGCTGCCGACCCACGGGCCGCTATTTGTCGCATTGCTGGTCGGCACGGTGGTGCTGGTCGGTGCCTTGACCTATGTGCCCGCTCTCGCGCTCGGGCCGGTCATCGAACATCTACAGCTGCACGCGATTCATTGAAGGAAATTAACCATCGTGGTCCGTAAATCTCTGCGCCTGTTTGATTCAGAACTCGTCTGGCCGGCGGTCGCCGATTCGTTTCGCAAACTCGCGCCCATGACCCAGTTGCGCAACCCCGTGATGTTCGTGGTCTATGTCGGCAGCATTTTGACCACGATTTTATTTTTCCAAGCCCTGCGCGGACAGGGCGAGGCGCCCAAGGCCTTTATCTTCGCAATTTCCGCGTGGCTGTGGTTTACGGTGCTGTTTGCGAATTTTGCGGAGGCGTTGGCCGAAGGCCGCAGCCGGGCGCAGGCGGCATCTTTGCGGGGTCTGAAGCAAACGACGACCGCGAAAAAACTGCAGGAGCCCAAGTACGGCTCCAGTTGGGTGCACGTCCCTGCCACGGAACTGCGAAAAGGGGATTTCTTCCTGGTCGAGTTTGGCAACGTCATCCCGGCGGACGGTGAGGTGGTGGAGGGTGTCGCCTCGGTGGATGAAAGCGCGATCACAGGCGAATCGGCGCCGGTGGTGCGCGAATCGGGCGGCGACTTCTCCGCAGTGACCGGCGGCACCCGGGTGCTTTCCGACTGGCTGATCGTTCGCGTGAGCGTCAACCCCGGCGAGGCCTTCATCGATCGGATGATCGCGATGGTCGAAGGCGCCAAAAGGCAAAAGACGCCGAATGAAATTGCCCTGACGATTTTGCTCATTGCGCTGACGCTGGTGTTTTTACTGGCAACCGCAACGTTGTTGCCTTTCTCGCTCTTCAGCGTATCGGTCGCAAAACTGGGCGCGCCGGTCACGATCACGGTATTGGTGGCTCTCCTGGTTTGCCTGATTCCGACCACCATCGGCGGGCTGTTGTCGGCCATCGGCGTCGCAGGCATGAGCCGTATGATGGGCTCGAATGTCATCGCGACATCGGGGCGCGCGGTGGAAGCCGCGGGCGATGTCGATGTGCTGCTCCTCGACAAGACCGGTACCATTACCTTGGGCAATCGCCAAGCGGCGGCATTCATACCGGCCGAGGGTGTGACCGAGCAGCAGCTCGCCGACGCGGCACAGTTGAGCTCGCTTGCGGATGAAACGCCGGAGGGCCGCAGCATCGTTGTGCTGGCCAAGCAGCGCTTCAATCTGCGGGAAAGAAATCTGGGGCAGCTTGACGCCACTTTCGTGGCGTTTTCGGCGCAGACGCGCATGAGCGGCGTCAACATCGGTACTCGCGAGGTCCGCAAGGGCGCAGCTCAAGCAGTGCGCCATTACATCGAGGCGCAAGGATTTACATTTCCGGCGAAGGTCGCGCAGTCCGTCGACGAGGTGGCCCGCAAAGGCAGTACTCCGTTGGTGGTGAGCGATGGCGGTCGCGTCCTGGGCGTGGTGGAGCTGAAGGATATCGTCAAGGGAGGAATCAAGGAGCGTTTCGTTGAACTGCGCCGCATGGGAATTCGCACCGTGATGATCACGGGGGATAATCGCTTGACGGCGGCGGCCATCGCGGCCGAAGCCGGGGTCGATGATTTTCTCGCGGAGGCAACCCCTGAGGCCAAACTCAAGCTCATCCGTCAGTATCAGACGGAAGGGCGGCTGGTGGCGATGACGGGCGACGGCACGAACGATGCACCTGCGTTGGCCCAAGCGGATGTCGCCGTCGCGATGAACTCCGGAACCCAGGCGGCCAAAGAGGCCGGCAACATGGTCGACCTCGATTCCAATCCCACGAAACTGATCGAGATCGTCGAGGTCGGCAAGCAACTGTTGATCACGCGCGGCTCACTGACGACGTTTTCCATCGCCAATGATGTGGCGAAATACTTCGCCATCATCCCCGCTGCCTTCGCGACCACCTATCCCCAGTTGGCCGCGCTCGACGTGATGCGCCTGACGAGCCCGAACTCAGCGATTCTTTCCGCCGTCATCTTCAATGCGTTGATCATCGTCGCGCTGATTCCACTGGCACTGAAGGGCGTCAAGTATCGCGCCCTGGGCGCCGCCGCATTGCTCCGGCGCAATTTGTTGGTCTACGGCGTGGGCGGCATCGTCGTGCCGTTTGCCGGCATCAAGCTCATTGACATGGCTCTGACGACGCTGCGGTTGGTCTAGAGGTAAAGGCGAAATGAAAACAGTGCTACGTCCCTTGGTGGTCTTGTTCGCTCTACTGACCGTGCTCACCGGCCTTGTCTATCCGTTGCTCGTGACCGGCATTGGAAAAATCGCGTTTCCAAAGCAGGCGGCAGGCAGCTTGATTGTGCGGGATGACAAAGTCGTGGGTTCCATGCTGATTTCTCAATCCTTCCAGGATCCCAAATACTTTTGGGGCAGGCTGTCCGCGACCTCGCCCATGCCGAACAATGCCAGCGCCTCCAGCGGGTCAAACTTCGGACCGACCAATCCCGCCTTGCTCGACGCCGTCAAGGCGCGGATCGACGCGCTGAAAATGGCTGACCCGGATAATACGCTGCCCATTCCCGTGGACCTGGTCACGGCCTCTGCCAGCGGGCTTGATCCGGATATCAGCCCGGCCGCCGCGCTGTATCAAGTGGCGCGCGTGGCACGAGCGCGGCACGTTGATCCGGAAAAACTGCGAGAGACGGTGCTTGCCCAGGTCAAGGGCCCGCAGTGGGCCGTCTTCGGCGAATCCCGCGTCAACGTATTGATGCTCAACTTGAGCTTGGACGGCGCGCGCTAGCCGCTGATCTTGAATACCAGAGGCCCGCGCCCCGACCCTGACGTGCTGCTGGCGAAAGTCCAGCGGCAGGAAGCGCAGTCGCAACGCGGGAAGCTGCGTATCTATTTCGGCTCCTCGGCGGGCGTCGGCAAGACCTACGCCATGCTCGTGGCGGCGCGAAAACTCAAACAGGACGGCCGGGATGTGGTGGTGGGCGTGGTCGAGACTCATGGCCGCCCGGAAACCGCGGCGCAGCTTGAAGGTCTTGAAGTCCTGCCGCGCAAGATCATTGCCTACCGCGGCAACGAGCTTTCCGAATTTGATATCGACGCGGCGCTCAAACGTCACCCGGCGCTCATTTTGGTGGACGAACTCGCGCATTCCAACGTGCAGGGCGCGCGGCATCCCAAGCGCTGGCAAGACGTGGAGGAGCTGCTGGGTGCCGGCATCGATGTCTTCAGCACATTGAATGTGCAACATCTGGAGAGCCTGAACGATGTGGTGGGCGGCATTACCCAGGTGCGGGTATGGGAGACCGTGCCCGACACGGTTTTCGATGCGGCCGATGAAGTGGTCCTGGTCGACATCCCTGCGGACGAACTGCTGGCGCGCTTGAAAGCCGGCAAGGTGTACGTCGAAGCACAGGCCGAACACGCCGCGCATAATTTCTTTCGGAAAGGCAATCTCATGGCGCTGCGCGAACTCGCGCTGCGACGCACCGCGGACCGGATCGAAGGGGATGTGCAAGCCTACCGCACGGATCGGGCCATCGGTTCGGTGTGGAAAACCGCCACCGCGCTGCTCACCTGCGTAGGTCCCGACCCTGGGTCGGAGCGCGTGGTGCGCGCCGCGGCGCTTCTGGCCAGTCAATTGAATGCCGACTGGCACGCCATCTATGTCGAGACCCCCGCCTTGCAGCGCCTCTCCTCGGCGCGGCGCGAGCGAATTCTGGCGACCTTGAGTCTGGCCCAGGAACTCGGCGCAACCACTGCCGTGATTGCGAGCGCACAAGTGGCCGAGAGCGTCGTTGCCTATGCGCGCAACCACAACTTCTCGAAACTGGTGATTGGCCGCGATCCCGCCAGAAATCTGTGGCCCTGGCAAAGATCCAACGGGCAAAAGCTCGCCTTGCTGGCTCCGGACATCGATCTCATCGAGATTGGTCGCGCCCAGGGCTCTGCGCAAAATGAGGCGCCGAGAAACGCAGCCTCATTCTTGAGCGAAGCGGGCGCGGAATCGAATGATCGGCGAAGGGCCAAAAAGCTGCGCTACCTCTGGGCGGCGCTCGCCTGTGTCGCGGTAACCGCAGGATCGATGCCGCTTGCTGCGCATTTTGACCGATCGAACATCGTGGCGATCTTCATCCTGGCCGTGGTCCTGGTGGGCGTACGATTGGGGCGCGGGCCCGCGGCGCTCTCCGCGGTCTTGAATGTGGCCGCCTTCGATTTCTTTTTCGTGCCGCCCCGCTTTTCGTTCGCCGTGAGCGACATTCAGTACCTGCTCACCTTTGTCATCATGCTGGCGGTAGGACTCATTACCGGGCAGCTCACGGCAGGCTTGCGGTTTCAGGCGCGCGTGGCCTCGCACCGTGAGGAGCGCGCGGGATCGCTTTACGAGATCGCACGTGACTTGTCCGGCGCCATGCAAATCGATGAAGTGATCAAGATCAGCCGCGAATCCGTCGAGAGAACCTTTCGCGCAACCGTTGCCATCTTGCTGCCCGACTCGATCGGGCAAATCGTCCTGCCGACACCCGGCGCGAGCCCGAGCTCCGACAAAACGCTCGCCATCGAGATCGGCATTGCCCAATGGGCGTTTGACCGAGGCCGGCCTGCGGGTTTCAGCACCGATACGCTGCCCGGCAGTGAGGTTCTTTATATCCCGCTGCGCGCCCCCACCCGCGCCCGCGGCGTGCTTGCCGTGAAAGCCCACAATCGCAGGCTGCTGCGCATTCCCGAGCAAAGGCAGCTGCTCGATACCTTTGCCGCCCTGATCGCGATCGCACTCGAGCGGGTGCATTATGTGGGGGTGGCTCAGGGTGCTCTGGTCAGCATGGAATCGGAGCGCTTGCGCAACTCGCTGCTCGCCGCGCTTTCTCATGATTTGCGCACGCCGCTCACGGTTCTGGTCGGCCTGGCGGAATCCCTGAGTCTGACGAAACCTGAATTATCCACGCAGCAGCGGGAAACCGCAGAGGCCATCACCGAGGAGGCACATCGCATGAGTGCGCTGGTGAGCAATCTGCTCGATATGGCGCGCATCGAGAGCGGGGGAGTCAAGCTGAATCTCGAGTGGCAACCGCTTGAAGAAGTGGTCGGTACGGCACTCGAGGCGACGCGCAGCATTCTGAAGCAGCACCACGTGGAAATACACCTGCCTCGGGACTTGCCGCTGGTCCGATTCGATGCGCTGTTGATTGAGCGCGTGCTGGTAAACCTTCTGGAAAATGCAGCGAAGTACACGCCGGCGGGCAGTACCGTGACTATTTCCGCAGAGGTGATCGCCGATCGACTGAGCATCTCGGTGTCAGACAATGGCCCGGGGCTGCCGCCCGGCCAGGAGGATGCGGTGTTCGAGAAATTTGCCCGTGGTCATCGTGAATCGGCCACACCGGGCGTCGGTTTGGGCCTCGCGATCTGCCGCGCCATCATCGACGCGCATGGCGGGAAGATCATGGGATTCAACAAACGCGGCGGGGGTGCGACCGTGAATTTCACCTTGCCGCTCGGGTCTCCGCCAACGGCCGAGATCGAATCCGAGCCGGCGCCCTGAGCGGTCGATACTCAGCGCGAATATCAGCGCGAAACCAAGCGCCCCTGGGATTCGTTAACGGAGTTCCACAGTTGACCCGATTGAGCGCTGTCATAGCCGTACCGAAATAGCGAGCGCACGGTTTCAGCATGGAAATCAAACGGGGAGAGCTTCGGGTAGGAAATGGGAATCGCTGCATACCGCAGGCTGGCGCCCTGCAGTTCTGCATTGGTCGCGGTCAGTTCAAGCGTCGTCCTCAACATGTGGTTCAGTCCCGCGGACACGCTCCGCGATAAAATGGCCCTGGCGCGCATCCGTATCTCGAGAGGCTCCTCGCTCAAGCGTCCATCGACGATGACGTATACCGCCGCGGGGCGCGAATGGCCGATGACATCCTTGGGCGGCTCGGCCAAAGCCAACGGGACGAAGAACGGCAGCGTAATCGTTCCATCAACGTGAACCTCGTCGTAGAGTGCCGCTTGCTCCTGCACGCGGATGACGACCGGCGGGAACATTCCCGGCACGCTGGCGGAGGCCACCAGCACATCTCTAAACAGCGCTCTTGCACCGGGGCCGCCATACATGGCAATGGATCCCAAATCCCACACCACGGGCTCTCCGGTGCCAACATCGGTGGTGGCCACGAGCAGCAGTCGCCCGGTTGCCGCCTCGCGCGCCACGGCTTGAATCAAGGCATCGGTGGCATGGCGGTCAACCAGTTCCTTCAGGGGCGTGCCGCTATAGACGCTTGAGCCAAAGAGCGCGGCCAACCCGCGGGACTGCAGCAGGTGTTCTCCGCTTCCCGTGGTGTAGATGTCGATGAGCTGCTGGTCCCAATCCGGACCCAGAAAAGCGTAAGGGGCGATCAATGCGCCGGCGCTCACGCCGGTCACCACGGAGAACTGCGGCCGTGAGCCTGAGCGCGAAAGGCCGACCAGTGCACCGGCACCAAATGCGCCGTCGGCGCCGCCCCCGGAGAGCGCCAGGATATTGAGGGGCTCATCGGCGCGCGATGCATGCAGCCTTTGCGCGACGCTCTGCGCAGAAAGGGTCGAGAATCGCCGGTCAGAGCCCAGCGTGCGTATGGCATTCGGCGCATCGCTGACGGCGGGCGCCTTCGCTTCCCGAACGACGAGCGGCGCACAACCTTGCAATAGCAGGCTCAGCGCGCTGAGCAAGGCCGCAATCATGTGTCGTTGTTGCACAGCAATTCACTCCTTATCGCCCAATGCGCGGCGGGCGTAGTATGTGACCGCGCTGAGAAGCGCAGGCAGTCCGCCGATTGCACCGAGCGTGCCGATCATCGCGATGACGTCGATGGCTTGAACGACGCTTCCCCAGTACGGGCCCATGGCGGTGCCGATGCGCGCTCTCATGGTAGTCGCGCCACCTTCACCGCAGGCTCACCGCTCAGAGGCTGACCGACGCCTCCGAGGGCTTTGTAGATGCTGACGACAGAGACATTCACGGCGGTTTCCGCCTGAGCCACGGAATCCTCCGCATCGAGCTGAGTGCGCTGCGCGTCCAGCAGCACGAGGAAATCCGCGACGCCCTCGCGGTATTGAATTTCGGCCAGCTCCGCGGCGCGCCGCGAGGCTTGTGCCTGCTCGTTCAGGCTCTTCAGCTGCGTTTGCCCGGAGCTATAGGCGAGGAAACTGTTTTCCGTGTCCTCGAGCGCCGTCAGCACGACTTTTTCGTAATTGGCCGCCGCGGCGTCCGATTGCGCCTGGCTGGCGCGCAGGCGCGCGCGCACGGAGCCAATGTCGAATGCGGCCCAGCTTACCGTCGGCGTGATGGACCAGGCGCGGGCGTTGTCGTTGGAACCGGTGCCGAACAGTCTGCCCACGTCTCCTGAAAGGAATCCAACGAAACCCGTCACATTGACGCGGGGAAAAAGGTCGGCCGTCGCCACGCCCACCCGCGCCGTCGCCGCGGCGAGCTGACGTTCTGCAGCACGCACATCGGGTCGGCGACGCAGCAGCAGGGTGGTGTCGCCCACGGGGAGCGCCTTGGCGTAGGTTGCCACCGCCGCCGGGCGAAGCTCCTCATCCAGCTGTCCCGGCCGCTCAGCGATCAGCACCGCCAGTCGGTAGCCCGCCTGTTTCTCGGCGGCCTCGAGCGGTGGAATCGTGGCCTCGGTGGCCTTCAGGCGTGCGCGGGCGCGTTGCACGTCAAGCTCCGAGCCGCGGCCGGTCTCGTCGAGCAGCTGCGTGAGCTCGACGGTTCGATGTTCAGTGTCCAGGTTTTCTCGCGCCACTGCCAGACGCTTCTGGGCGCCACGAAGCTCGAAGTAATTGCGCGCAACCTCGGCGGCAACGGTGACCTGCGCATCTTGATAGTTGGCACGCTCGGCGCCCAGGTCGTCGCGCGCGGCCTCAACCGAGCGGCGCACATGGCCGAATAGATCAATTTCCCAAGCGGCATCAAACCCCAAACTGTCGCTTTGCGCATTGATGCGTCCGGCGCCGAATCCGGGCTCCTGCTGATCGAAGTGCGAGTACGTGCCGTCCAACTGCACGTGCGGCGCGTAGTCGAAGTTCTTCTCAACGAAGACGGCGCGGGCCGCTCTGACGCGGTCGTACGCGGAGCGCAGATCCAAATTTGCGCCAAGCGCGCGGCGCACCAGGGCATCAAGCTCGGCGTCGTCAAACTCCTGCCACCAGAGAGCTTCCGGCGTCTGCGCGACAAACGTGCTCGACTGCGCGTTCTGCACCACAGCCGCTGCGGTCTGCGGCGCGCGATAATTGGGGCCGACCGCGCAAGCGGTCAGCAGCAGCGTGCTCAAGGCGATCGGAAACATATTTTTCATAGCCGTACCTTCATAGATGGCGCCGATCAACCCGTTTCATCGCTCATGTCGAGGAGCACCGGTGCGGCGCCGGACGCCTTGGCTGTGGCGCGCTGCGAGAGCCTGCGAACCAGGACGTAGAACAAGGGTGTCAGGAGGAGCCCGAAGAGGGTCACACCCAGCATCCCGGAGAACACCGCGATACCCATGGCATGGCGCATCTCCGCGCCCGCGCCCGTCGATGTGACCAGCGGCACAACGCCCATGATGAAGGCCAGCGAGGTCATCAAGATGGGGCGCAGCCGCAGACGGGCTGCGTTCAGTGCGGCTTGCAAGGGCGGAATGCCTTCGAGTTCCTGGTCCCTCGCGAACTCCACGATGAGAATGGCGTTTTTACTGGCGAGGCCCACGAGCACGATCAAGCCGATCTGCGTGAAGATGTTGCTGTCGCCGTGCGTGAGTTCAACACCGGTGATGGCCGACAACAGCACCATGGGCATGATCAGAATGACCGCCAGCGGCAGGCTCAGGCTCTCGTACTGCGCGGCGAGCACCAGGAACACGAGCAACACCACGAGCGGAAAGATGAGCACCGCCGTATTGCCGGCGATGATCTGTTGATAGGTCAGCTCGGTCCATTCGAAGCTCATGCCGTTGGGCAGTTCTTGCCGGGCCAATCGCTCCATCGCCGCCTGCGCCTGGCCGGAACTGAAGCCCACGGCCGGTCCACCGTTGATCTCGGCGGTGGGATAGGAGTTGTAGTGCATGACGCGATCGGGACCGGAAGAGCGCTTGACGGTCACGAAGGAACCCAAGGGAATCATGTCGCCCGCCGCATTGCGGGTCTTGAGTCTCACGACATCTTCGGCCTGCAGCCGAAAACCCGGCTCGGCTTGAGCCGTCACCGGATAGGTGCGGCCGAAGGCGTTGAAGTCATTGACGTACAAGGAGCCCAGGTACACCTGCATGGTGTCAAACAGCTCCTGCACCGACACGCCTTGCGACTTCGCCTTCTCTCGGTCGACATCGGCATCGACTTGCGGAACGTTGACCTGGTAGCTGGAAAAGAGGCCGTGCAGTTCGGCGCTCTCATTGCCCTTGGCCATCAAATTTTGCGTCTGCCGGTAGAGTTCCTCGAAGCCCAAGCCTGCGCGATCCTCGATCTGCATGCGAAACCCGCCGATGGTGCCCAGGCCGTTGACGGGCGGCGGCGGGAACACGGCGATGAAGGCCTCCTGTATCGCGCCGTACTGCTGATTGAGCGCGGCAGCGATCGCGCCGGCGGACTGATCCTTGGACTTGCGTTCATCGAAGGGTTTCAAGGTCACGAACACGATTCCGGAGTTGGGACTGTTGGTAAACCCATTGATACTGAGGCCGGGGAAGGACACGGCGTGGTCAACCCCGGGTTGCTTCAGGGCAATCTCGTCCATGCGGTGTATCACCGCCTCGGTGCGATCGAGCGTCGCCGCATCGGGGAGCTGCGCGAAGCTCACGAGATACTGCTTGTCCTGCGGCGGAATGAAGCCGGTGGGAGTTCGAGCAAAGCCCAAATAGGTGAGCCCAATCAACCCGGCGTATAGAAAGAGTGCGACGCCGCCGGCGCGCACGACGCGGCCTACGCCGCCGACGTAACGCGCCGAGAAGCTCGCGAAGAAGCGGTTGAACGGGCGGAAGAATCCGCCGAGCAAGCGATTGAGGATGCGCGTCAGACGATCGGGCGGCGCACCATGTTCTTTGAGCAGCAGCGCGGACAGCGCGGGTGAGAGGGTGAGCGAGTTGAAAGCCGAGATCACCGTGCTGATGGCGATGGTCAGGGCGAACTGTTTGTAGAACTGGCCGGTGAGCCCGCTGATGAATGCCGTGGGCACGAACACCGCGCACAACACCAATGCCGTGGCTATGATGGGGCCCGTGACCTCGCGCATCGCCTGGCGCGTCGCCTCGATGGGCTTCAGGCCGTTGGTAATGTTGCGTTCGACATTTTCGACGACCACGATCGCATCGTCGACGACGATGCCGATGGCGAGCACCAGGCCGAACAGCGACAGCGCGTTTAAGCTGAAGCCAAAGAGGTGCATGACCGCGAAAGTGCCGACGAGCGACACCGGCACGGCGATCAATGGGATGACAGAGGCACGCCAGGTCTGCAGAAAGACAATGACCACGAGCACCACCAGCAGGATGGCCTCGAGCAGCGTGTGCACCACTGCATGAATGGAGCCGCGCACAAACACGGTGGGGTCGTAGACGATCTGGTAGTCGACGCCCTGCGGAAAGTCGCGCTTCAGTTCCTGCATTTTTGCGCGCACCAATTCGGAGATCGCAATCGAGTTGCTGCCGGGTCGTTGAAAAATTGGAATCGCGGCTGCCGGCTTGCCGTCCAGAAGAGCGCGCAGCGCGTACGTGTCCGCGCCCAGCTCAATGCGCGCCACGTCCTTGAGGCGCGTGACCTGGCCGCCGGCGCCGGTCTTGACGATGATGCTGCGAAAATCCTCCTCGGTGGTGAGGCGGCCCTTGGCATTGATGGCCACCTGAAACTCGGTCGCGCTCGGCAGCGGTGGCGCGCCAAGCTGGCCCGCGGCGACCTGGAGGTTCTGCTCGCGGATTGCCTTGACGATATCATCCGCCGTGAGGCCGCGGCTCGCGACCTTCTCCGGATCCAGCCAGACGCGCATCGAGAACTGGCCGGCGCCGAACACCTGCACATCACCGACGCCGTCCAGGCGAGCGAGTTCGTCCTTGACCCGCAGCAGGGCATAGTTCGACAGATACAGCGTGTCGTAGCGATTGTCCGGGGAGACCAGGTGCACCACCATGGTCAGATCCGGAGAAGACTTGTTGGTGACCACGCCGAGGCGTTGCACGACGTCAGGGAGCTTGGGCAGCGTCTGCGAGACGCGGTTCTGAACTTGGACCTGCGCCTTGTCGACATCGGTGTTGAGCGCAAACGTGATGGTGAGGGTCATCACGCCATCGGCGGTCGCCTGCGAGGACTGATAGAGCATCCCCTCCACACCGTTGATCGACTGCTCCAGCGGACTCGCCACGGTCTCAGCAATGACCTTCGGGTTGGCCCCCGGATAGGTCGCCTTCACAATCACCGTCGGCGGCACCACTTCCGGATACTCGCTGATCGGAAGCTTGGGTAGGGCGATCAGACCGGCCAGAAAGATGAGCGCCGAGAGCACGCCTGCGAAGATCGGACGGCTGATAAAAAATTGCGAGAGTTTCATGGTGAGTCCTGCGCTAAACGTCGGCTCAAAATTCAGCGAATCACGTGATGGGCCACGGCCGTCCGGGCGACACGCGAGACCCCGTCGGGGCTCGTCGTTGGCGCGGGGCTCGCCGGTCCCGGGCTCGGCTGCGCCGCCACTTGGGCGAGGCCCCCCGCGACATCGCTCATGGCCACGCGCGTCGGCGCCACACTCTGCCCAGGCCGTACATGCTGCAGACCGTTGACGACGATGAGATCGTTCGGGGCGAGTCCGTGAGTCACAACGCGCAGGCCGTTGATTTCAGGACCGAGTTCGATCAGCCGGTACTCGATGCGATTGTCCTTGGTGAGCGTCAGCACAAATGTCTTGGACAGATCCGTGCCGATGGCGCGATTCTCGATCAGGACGCTGTCATGATCTTCTCCTCCGACCAGGCGCACCCGTGCAAACAAGCCCGGCGTGTAGCGGCCATCGGGGTTGGCCAGCGCGGCACGCGCACGAATGGTGCCGGTGGTCGCATCTACCTGATTGTCGATGAAGTCGAGCTTTCCCGGGTGTGGGTAGCCGTCCTCGTCAACGAGCCCGATAAAGACGTCGGACTCGCCGCCATGCGCGCGCGCTTCATGCGTGGCCTTTGCGTAGCGCAGATAAGTCTGCTCATCGGTGTCGAAATAGACGTAAACCGGATCATCCGAAACCAGGGTGGTCAGAAGGCTGGCGCTGGTCACGAGGTTCCCGGCGGTGATGATGGCGCGCGATACGTGACCGTCGATTGGCGCGCGCACTTCAGTGAACTCGCGGTTCAAACGCGCTTCCTGCAGAGAGGCGTCGATCGAGCCCAGCGCACCCTGGGCTGAAGCTTCGGCCGCCACCTGTCGCTCGTACTCTTCACGCGAGATGGCGTGTGCGCCGATGAGGCGCTCGGCGCGCGCGCGATTGGCCTTGGCAAGTTCCAAGTCTGAAACGCTGCGGGTACGCTCGGCGACCAGGCGCTCGACTTCCGCTTGAAACGGTCGCGGGTCGATTTGGAACAGGAGCTGGCCTTTCTTGACGCGCGCGCCATCGGCGAAACCAACGCGGTCGATGAAGCCGCTGACGCGCGGACGGATTTCCACCGAGTTCACCGCCTGCAGACGACCGCTGAATTCCTGCCATTCTCGCAGCGGCCGGTGGATCACCTCGGCCACCGTCACCGCAGGCTGCGGCTTGGCGCGCGAGTGCCCCGCGACGGAAAACAGCAGAAACGCTGCGAGCGCGGCGAGGCCGAGTAAAACAGACATGGACGTTTTGCTAAGATTCAGTTGCTTGAGCGGCACGTACGACTCCGATCGGATATTCGAATTCCAACCCCGGACCCACGCCCGGGCGACCCGCGAACCGACGCTGCGCCGCCCCAAGGAAGCCTCCTTTTGGGAGAACTTGACTTGCAGCTGAAACACCCCGATGCTATCCACCGTGTGTTACCGGTCAGTAACGCTGTGTGATACGTTAATGACCGGTCAGTCACATGTCAAGAGGAGTGCTCTTATGATCCTGCCCAAAAAGACTCAAGTGCCTGTAAAGGAAGAGCTTATTTCTTCAGGGCCAAAGTCGCGCGTGCGTGATCGCATCATGCGAACAGCCAGCGATCTCTTTTATCGCCATGGTATTCACGCCGTGGGCGTGGACACGATCGCCTGCGAAGCCGGTACCAACAAGATGAGCTTCTACCGCAATTTCGCCTCGAAGGACGAACTCGTGGCGGAGTATTTACGCAGCGAGGAGCGTGAGGGCATGCTCTGGTGGGATGAAACCATCGCGGCCCATGCGGGCAATCCCCGCTTGCAGATCGAGTCCCTGTTCGATGTGCTGGTGAAGAACACGTGCGAGGACGATTCGCGGGGCTGCGCGCTCGCAAACGCCGCGGTGGAAATCACCGAGGAGGACCATCCGGCGCGGCCGGTGATCGAGAAATACAAGGCGGATATGCGCCGGCGCTTTCACGATCTCGCGCGCGAGATGAAGTCTCGCGAACCCGAAGCGCTCGGCGACTCGTTGATGCTGTTGTGGGAAGGCGCCTATCTGACGCGCGTGACCATGGGTCAGAATGGCCCGGTGCAGGGTGCGGCCAAAGCCGCACGAGCGCTGATTGCGGCGTACACCGACTGATATCTGCAGATGCGAACAATCATAACCGGATCCACGGGCATGGTTGGCGAAGGCGTGCTGCTGGAGTGCCTTGAAGCTCCCGACGTCGAACAGGTTCTGGTCATCAATCGAAAGCCCGGCGGCGTATCGCACGCGAAGCTGCGTGAAATCCTTCACAGCGATTTTTTCAATCTGCAGCCCATAGAACAACAATTGAAGGGATTCGATGCGTGCTTCTTTTGTCTGGGCGTGTCGTCCGTCGGCATGAGCAATGAGGAATACAGGCACATCACCTACGATCTCACGCTGAGCGTCGCGCAGCTATTGGCGAAGTTGAATCCGGACACGGCCTTTTGCTATGTCACGGGCGCAAGCACTGATAGCAGCGAACAGGGCAGCGTTGCCTGGGCGCGCGTCAAAGGTGCCACCGAGAATGCCTTGCTGCGGTTGTTCAAGCGCGCCTATATGTTCCGCCCCGGCTTTATGAAAGCGACGCCGGGCCAGAAAAACGTAAAAGGCTACTACGCGTTCATTGCGTGGCTCTATCCCATTGGCAGGGCGCTGTACCCCGCGGGCTTTTGTACTTTGCAGGAAGTGGGGCAGGCGATGATCAAGGCAGCCACCAAAGGCTACGCCAAACAGATTCTTGAAGTGAAGGACATCGTGGCGCTCGCCGCTGACAGCCAGGCTTGAACACCTTAAGCTGTGTGCCTCAAGCCAACCTGGGGGAGATGCCGCGATGAAGATAGGCTTCATTGGATTAGGCCAGATGGGATCCGGCATGGCAGCGAATCTGCTCAAGGCCGGACACGAAGTATCGGTCTATAACCGAACTGCCGGTAAGACTGAGGATCTGGTGCGCCTGGGCGCGAAGGCACCTGGCGACATTTCAACGGTACGCGTGTGTGATGCCGTGATCACGATGCTCGCCAATGACGAGGCGGTTGAGAGCGTCGTCTTCGGGAACTCCGGCGTCCTCAAGTGCCTGCCCAAGAATGCCGTGCACGTCTCGTGCAGCACGATCAGCGTGGCGTTGTCGCAGCGGCTGGCCGCCGCCCACGAGACCGCAGGACAGAATTTTCTATCCGCCCCCGTGTTCGGCCGACCCGATGCCGCCGCGGCAGGCAAGCTGTTTGTCGTGGTGGGAGGCGCGGCCGATGTCATCAAGTCGTGCACGCCGCTGCTCGAGGCCATCGGGCAGAAAACCTTCGTGATGTCGGATCGACCCGAGGCCGCGAATCTGGTCAAGCTCAGCGGAAATTTCCTCATCGCCTCGGTCATCGAGGCGCTGGGTGAGGCCATCGCTTTGATCGCCAAGGGCGGAGTGGATCGTCAGAAGTATCTTGATCTGCTGACTTCCACGCTTTTCAACGCGCCCGTCTACAAGACCTACGGCGGCCTGATTGTGGAGGGCAAGTTTGAACCGCCCGGTTTTGCAGCACCGCTCGGTCAGAAGGACATCCACCTGGCGCTAGCGGCAGCGGACACCTTGAGAGTTCCCATGCCGCTCGCCGGTCTGATCCGCGATCGTTTCCTGACCTTGCTGGCGCATGGCGGCGAGACACTCGATTGGTCGGCGATCGGGCAATTGGCGGCGCGGGATGCGGGCCTCCAAAGCGCGGACGGATAGCTTTCCGCAGAGAACGGTTTCCCCTTATGTAAACCGGGGATTTTGAAAATACTACAAGCGTTGTCTCGACGCGTGCGACCATGCAAACTCCTACATGGCCGTATGCTTTTTGCATATCGAGGCAGTAATCGTATGCACTCCAGCACTTCGTCTCCGCTCTTAACCTTCGAGAAGGTTTTGCGTGCCTTTGGTACCGGCGGATTCACTTATGCCGATGTTGTGGTGCAGCTGGAGCGGCTGCTCGCGATCGGTGCATCCCCAACTGCGATGTTGGAGGCTCTGCGGCGGCGCGAGCGAATCGAACCGTTTCCGGAGTACGCGCACGTCGAGGTGGTTCGCCTGTTGAATGCGGCCATCGAAAGGAGCGCGAACGAGTCGGCGGTGTCGGTGGCGGAGGACGGCCCGGACGCGTCACAGGATCAAAGCCTTGATGCGGTGTTTACGCCCGCGCGGTCGACGTCGGCGCAAAACGGCGAGGGCGCGGTTGATGCGCTGCAGGGCAAGCGCTGGGAGATCGATCAGGCGTTGAACGGAAGCATCGCCTCCAAGGAGCCGGCGCGCTCGCGTAACGAGGAGACGCTGCGCGAATCGAAGGACAACCAAGCTGAGTTGGGCGTCATGCGGGATACACTTGCCGCACGCGACGCCACGATCGCTCAGGTGCTGAACTCCCTCGGGGAGCGGGATACACAACTCGCAGCGTCGCAGCAACAACACGCGAAAATAGTCCTGATGTTGGAAGCGCGCGCCAACGCCGGTACGCAACTCGAGGCCGATTTGCGCACGGCCCAGTCGCGCGCCAGTGTGCTCACGGCGGAGCTAGCGACTGCACGCGCCGCTCTTCAGGCAGAACAAAACAAGGGCCGGGGCTTTGACAAGGCATGGACCGAGAGCCTCGCATCAAATGAAGCAGCGCGTTCGCGCGGCGAGGATGCGCTGCTCGAGGCCAGGCGCCACCAAAGCGACGCGCAAGCGTTGCGAGACAGCCTGTCGGCACGCGAAGCCACGATCGCTCAACTAAGGCGCTCGCTCGGCGAGCGCGATGCTCAACTCGCGGCCTTGCAGCAAGAGCACGCGAGAATCGTCCCCATGCTGGAAGAGCGCGCCAACGCAGGCGCAAAACTGGAGGCCAACCTGCCGGCCGCCCGCATGCGGGCGGAAGCGACTGCCTTGGAGCTAAAGGCGAGCAAGGAAGCGGCAGCACGACTCGCCGCCCAGCTCACTCGCAGCGAGTCCGATCTTAATGCCGAGCGAAGCAAATTGGACGCCATGAAGACGCAGCTTAATTCTCATCTGGAGTTATTGCGGAGTTGGGAATGGCGCCGCGGCTTCGATCAGAACACGTGCCGCGAATTGGATGCTCGGGCCCAGGCCGCGGAGATGGGACGCGCCGCGCTGCAGACGCAGCGCGATGATCTGCAAAACCAGGTCGCGCGACTGCTGTCGCAGCTCGACGCCGACAAAGCGCAAGCCGATGGCATGCAAATGACTGCGAGCGCAGGAGCGGTCGGCACCGGAACTGTCGGCACCGGAACTGTCGGCGTTGCAGCCGGCCGGACGAGGGTGGGCGGGTCCCCGTTGCCCAAGCAAGGCCAAAGGCGGACTTTGATCGCTCTTCCATTGATAGGGAGCGCGGCCGTTGTCGTTGCGGCGGTGGCGTTTGGCGCTTGGTTATTGGTTCATCGTGCGCCGGCGGCGAAGGAAGCGCCGGTCAGCGTATCCGCACCGGTTCCGACTCCGGGCACTGTGATTCGGGATTGCCCAACATGTCCCGCCATGGTGGTGTTGCCCGCGGGGCGATTCAAACAAGGTTCGGTGCGCGAGAGCGGCTCGGCGTTCGAAACACCGCTGCATTGGGTGGCCATCGGCCCATCGTTGAGCATGTCATCAAACGTCGTTACGGTGGACGACTTCCAACAATTCATCGCGGACACAGGCCGGGACATGCAAGGCTGCGACACCTACGACGGCGACTGGAAGTATCGGCCTGACAACAGTTGGAAAAATCCGGGATTTTCACAGGCCGGAACGCACCCCGTAACCTGTGTGTCGTGGAATGACGCCAAGGCCTATGCACGGTGGCTGTCGAAGAAGGTCGGTCACCGATACCGGCTGCCAAGCGCATCCGAATGGGAATATGCCGCGCGCGTCGGCGGCGAGGCTGTACAGCCGTGGGGTGCGGACGGCTCGACGGCCTGTGCCGCTGCGAATGTTGCAGACGCCAGCGCTGCGCAACGCTATCCGGGATGGTCTGTGTTCACTTGTAGCGATGGCTACGTCAACACCGCACCGGTCGGTTCCTTCAAAGCGAATTCATTCGGTCTCAACGACATGCTCGGCAATGTCTTTCAGTGGACTGAGGATTGCTGGCGCGCGGACTATACCGGCGCGCCCATCGACGGATCGGCGCGCAGCGACGGAGATTGTTCTGAACATGAACTTCGCGGGGGCTCCTGGTTCAGCACACCGGCGTATGTGCGCGCCAATTATCGAAATCACTTTGCGGCGGACTATCGAACCAGCAGCGTGGGAATTCGACTGGTCAGAGACATTTCGCCATGAGGTTGGTTGTCTTGGCACTGCTGCTCTTATCCAACGCGGCGTGGCCGCGTGACTCATCGCCGGCTGCGGGCGAGGTGCCGGCGGCGCTCAAGCGGGACACTATCCGTTGCTCAACTCAGGCGGACATCGATGCTTGTTACAATGCGATTCGTTGGAACCCCAACGATCCTGCGCTGCTGGTTGCTCTGGGCGATGCGCTGATGCGAGGGCAGCGCCTGCAAGACGCCATTCGCAATTATCGGCGCGCTGCGGTGCTTGCGCCAGGCACGCAGGGACTCGCCGCCAAAATCACCGCGGCCGAACAGAAGTTGGCCGCGAAGCAGGCGCCCGCAAAACCGGCGATCGCATCGGGCGGCGCGGTCACCGCCAAGCGCTATTCAAATGCCGCGCCGGAGGCGCAATCGCACTGATCGGGGAGCGAACGGCGCAGCTCACAACGGGTATATTCATGGATATCGAATCAGAGGCTCTACCATGACCAACCCACCCGCCGCAGCGCCCGGTCGTCCGGTCTCATTGACCTCATTTCGAGAGCAGCGCAAAAGGCTCCGAAATGTGAATCGGGAAGCTTCCAACCGCCTAAGTACCCTGGACAGACTGGCTTGTTGGATCACCGATCGGGTCGGCACCATGGGATTCTTTCTGATCGTCCTGATTTGGACCGTCGTGTGGTTGGCGTGGAATCTGCTCGTGCCGCGTGAATTGCAGTTTGATCCTCCAACGGCATTTGCATTTTGGCTGTTCATTTCCAATCTTATTCAGCTTCTTTTGATGCCACTGATCATGGTCGGCCAGAATGTCCAGGGGCGTCATTCTGAACTTCGCGCGGACAACGATCTTGAAATCAATATCAAAGCGGAGCAGGAAATCGAAGTCATCTTGCAGCACCTCGAATATCAGAATGCCATTCTCATCGCGATGGTGGAAAAGCTTGGCGTCAGTCTTGAAAAGCCTGTCCGTGAGCGCGCCGGCCAATGAACGGCGCGCGCCGATCTCGATCAGCGCGATTGATCAGTATTTGGCGCCAAGCGTTGCGTACCACTCGCGCGGTGCGTTATACGTTCCGAAAATAACCCCGCCCGCGATCTGCGGTTGTCCGGTGGTAATGAAACGGCGATCGGTCAGGTTGGTGCCTCCCAGCGTGAGCGTCAGCTTGCCGTTCGGAGCGGTGATGGCCGTCGAGGCATTGAACATGTCCTCCTTCGGCCGCGCCAACAGCGGCGTGTTTTGGACATCGTTGAACATTTCAGCGGTGTGGGTGTAGTCGACACCCAGCCGCAGCGCTGCGCCATTCGGGAGATTGGTGTGCGCATCCGGACTCAAGGTGAACTTCAGCCGCGGCGTCTTTGGCAGGCTGCTGCCGGTGGTTGCCTGAGCGAAGGTGCTGATCTCATTGTACTTCGCGTCCAGATATCCCACATTGCCCGACAGAGAGAAGTGAGGACCCAAAATCGATTGCGCCTCTATCTCGAAGCCTTTGATCTCGGCGTTGCCGGCGTTTTGCGTAACGGGCGAGGTGCTGATTTGATAGGTCAGCTGAATGCCGTCGTAGTAACTGACGAAGGCCGCCGCATTGACGATCAGTTGCCGGTCGAACCACTCCGATTTGAGGCCGAGTTCATAGGTGCGGTCGGTTTCAGGACCGAAAGCTTGCGCCGGCGAGCCCGGCGGCAGGGGCGCCGTCAAGCGGGTGGTCCAGCCGCCGGTCTTAAACCCTTTGGCAAATGACGCGTAGGCCATCACGGCATCGGTGAAGTGGTACTGCGCTCCCAGAGTCGGCGTGAATTCGGTGAAGTTCTGATGATTCTCGCCGATGGGGTAGACCTGATTCGGATTGTCGGGATTCGGAAAGCCAAGTGCCTGCTGGCAGGTAAGATTTGCCGGCGCGCCGATCAAGCTGGCCGACGCGTTGAAGGGATAGCATCCTGAAATCTTATAAAAGAACTGATTGAGATCCTGCTGGCCGCCCGTGAAGAATTTTCGATCTTCCGATATTCGTCCGCCGAGGGTCACGCCGATCTTGTCGGTGATCTTGTAATCGGCGTGAATGTACGCGGCGTAGGATTTGGTTTCCAGCGTGTTGGGTCCGTCCACTTGAAGCAAGCCGCCGCCGAAGGTGACGAAATCATGTATGTAGCCGCCTTCGTCGAAGTAGTACAGGCCCCCTACCAATTGGAGCTTCGAATCGAACAGGTCGGCGATCAACTGCAATTCCTGCGAAAACTGATGCTGTCCCTCGGCAAAACTCAGCTCGAAGAAATTGATGGGTGAGCCGTCGGCGTCCAAGCCGCTGTCCCAGTGCAGGCGCCGCACGCTGGTGATGGAGCGGAATTTGAATGCGCTGTTGATATCCCAATCCACCGTGGCTGCCGTCCCATAGGAGTCCAGCTTGTCAAAGTTCTGCCCGGTGGCGTAAGTGTTGTCGATATTGCCCGTGTTGGTCACGGCAGGACCGTAGAGCAGGCGGGTCGTCGCGGGATTCAAATTAGCCTGCCAAAGCGGTGTGCCGACAACGCCGCGCGGACCGCAAACGAGGGCTGCCGTCGGAACAAAGGGAACCCCCTGCAAGCACAGATTATAAAAAGCTCCGAACACGGCGTTCGGTCCGGATGTAATCTCCGCAAGGGGCGTACTCGCGGTCGACGGCTGGTTGGTGTGCGTCCAGTCGGCGGTAAACGTCGCGGTCACCGAATCCGAGGCTTTCCAGAGCACCTTGGCGCGCACGACTTGTTGATTCGTGCCGCCTTGCGTATCGAACGTCTCGGTGCCGGAGCTGTGCAGAGCGCCAACCGGATCGGAGACGTAAGGCGTGGGCGAGGGATACGGGATGCGCCGCTCGTAGCCATCCTGACTCTGCGTCGCAAACGTGATCGTCGACAGTAGATTCTCGGACAGCGGAAAGTCCACCAATACCGATGCATCGCGGCGGTTATAGCTGCCTCCCGTGACCTGAGCCTGGACGGCAAACTCGTTGCCGGGCGTGCGGGTCACGATACTGATCGCGCCGCCGATGGTGTTGCGGCCGAATAGCGTCCCCTGCGGACCTTTGAGAATTTCGATGCGCTCGACATCGAGCAGACTTTGGTTCGCCCCGACCGTGCGCGCGAAATAAACGCCGTCGACGTACACACCCACGCCCGGGTCGAGATTGAATGCGAAATCGTCCTGGCCGATGCCGCGGATAGAGGCGGAGAGCACCGAGTTGGACCCCGAAAATGGCGAGCCTTCGTCCAAGGTGACGTTCGGCGTCAGCGCCGAGAGTCCATGCAGGTCCATGATTCCCTTGCTGCGCAGTGTCGTCTCCGAAAATGCCGTAATCGCGATGGGCACATCCTGGATGCTCTCCGAGCGCTTTTGCGCAGTCACGACGATTTCTTCCAGTGCGCCTGGCACGCCGCCTTGAGTGGCCGCGCTTTGCGCAAAGCTGACTTCTCCGTGCAGCAGCGACCCGCAGACGGCGGCAGCCGCCAGTACGCGCGTAATGAGAATATTCTGAGACATTTCCATTTCTCCCCCGTTGAGAGCGAACTATCCAGGTTGTTTCAAAGTGCGACTTTCCCTGTTGGCACTTCGAAAGGAAGCCCGACGTAGTTCTCAGCCAGACTGGTCAGCGCGGCTCGCGAGCTGCTCAAGTAGTCGAGTTCCGCCAGCTGCAGTCGGTGATTGAAGGGATCGTCCGAGAACTTATGGGTGATCGAGGTGAACCACCAGGAAAATCGCACCGCCATCCAAGCACGGCGCAAAGCGGTTTCTGAATAGCGATCGAGCAGGGTCGTTTCAGAGGTCCGGTAGTACTCCACGAGCGCTTGATACAGGACGCGCACATCGGCCGCCGCGAGATTCAAGCCTTTCGCGCCGGTGGGCGGCACGATGTGGGCTGCATCCCCCACGAGAAATAACCTGCCGAATCGCAGCGGCTCCACGACGAAACTGCGCAGCGGCGCAATGCTTTTTTCAATGGACGGTCCGAGGGTCACATTCTGAGCGATTTCCTCGGGTAGACGCAGTCGCAATTCATCCCAGAATCTCGCGTCCGTCCACGCCTCCAGCTTGTCCTGCAATCCGCACTGCACGTAGTAGCGGCTGCGTGTCGGCGAACGCATGCTGCAAAGGGCGAAGCCCCGGGCATGATTCGAGTAAACCAGTTCGTGACTTGCCGGCGGCACATCCGCCAATATCCCAAGCCATCCGAAAGGATAGATGCGCTCGAATGTCTGCAGCGCACTTGGAGGCATGCTCTTCAGGCACACTCCGTGAGATCCATCGCAGCCGGCGATGAAATCGCACTTGAGCTCATGTCTTTGCCCGGCGTGTTGGTAGCATACGACCGGGTGTGCGCGATCAAAATTCCCGATGCTGACGTCGGCCGCGTCAAACAGCAACTTGGCATCGGCCGCGACCCGCGAGTCGGTCAGGTCCTTGGTGACTTCTGTCTGTCCGTATACCGACACCGTGCTGCCGGTCAGACCCTTCAAATCGACGCGCACGCTGCGACCCGCGAAGCCTAACGCAATGCCCTCGTGAACGAGCCGCTCCTTCAGCATCCGTCCGCCCACCTTGGCCTCGAGCAGCAAATCGACGGTGCCCTGCTCGAGGACACCGGCGCGAATGCGCCCGGCGACATAATCGCGGCTTTGCCGTTCTACGACGACATTGTCGATGCCATTCAAAGACAGGAGCTGCGAGAGCAACAGGCCCGACGGACCTGCGCCGATGATTGCTACTTGAGTGCGAGCCATGCCGCGCTTCCGATGTTATTTGCGGCAGGGTAGCAGCCGCGGCGTACCCGCTATTGCACGATCAGGATGCGCTGCGGTACTTATCCGCCAGCGTGCCGACGGCGAAAACCTTGTGGAGACAGGCCGCTGTGGCGGCGAAAAAAGCGGCAAAAATAAGCCGAATCCTTGAAGCCTAATTCGCTGGCGATGCCGTGCACGGAGCTGGGCAGATACATGAGTCGGCGGCGCGCCTCCAAAGCCAGGCGTTGCTGCACCAAATCGAAGCCGGTGCTTCCCGTCAATCGTCGGCACAGCCGATTCAAGCTGGTTTCAGAAAGGCCGAGCTGTCGGGCGTAGCGCTCCACCGGCCAGTGATGCGCGTAGTGCGACTCCATGAGCACGCGAAATTGCCGCAGCCGCTCGAGGTCCGGACCGCTGTGCGTTTCGCCGGCCGTGGTTGCCGAGGAACCGAGGGCGACCGTCCAGAGCGCGCAGCAGGCCAAACAACTGCGGATGGGCTCCATCCCCATTTCCGGCTGTCTGAATTCATGCAGCAGACATTCAAGCTGCTGCGATGCGCGCGCCGCCAATGATGCGTTGAGCCCCAGATCGATGGCCCGCGGCACGGCAAACAGCGCCTCGATCGGCGCCTGCAGCGCTCCGGACGCAACGCTCAACAGTCGCTGAAGATTGACCGTCAGCACATAACCTTGGGTGTCAGGCCGAAAGCGAAAACTATGGATGGTTCCGGCGGGTATGATCATGACCGCCGGGCCATTGAAACAAGACTGGGACTCCTCGAGCACCGCTGTCACCGGCCCGGCCGTCACCAGAACGCATTGGCAAAGAACCGTGTGCCGATGAGTCCCAATCCTCCACAGGTATTTTCGGCTGCGCGACTGAATATCCTCAATATGCAAGGAGTCAGTATGTGCAACGGAAACCGCTTGTTCGCCGTACAACGAGAAGCTCGGGATCTTGTTAGTTATCGATTGCAAGCCGCACCTCCCTCGCCTTGGCCCGCATTTTGATCCGAGTCGGCCGGTTGCGCAATTTGCAATAACTAGCCACGATGCGACGGACAACAACAACGAAAACTACTACCCGGAGCACGGCATGGATCTCGATGCACAGGGCCGTCTTATAGGACGCAGAACAATCATTTTTTGTGTCTGCGTTGCCTTGTGCGAGGGCATCGATTTGCAGGCCGCAGGCGTCGCGGCGGCGGGCATTGGCGCGGAATTCAAGCCGACGCCGGATCAATTCGGGACGTTCTTCAGTGCCAGCACGTTCGGCCTGTTTCTCGGTGCGCTCATCGGTGGACGTCTGGCAGACAGCATTGGCCGAAAAAGCGTGCTGGTGACGTCCGTCGGCCTATTTGGGTTCTTCTCCTGGTTGACGGCGCTTGCCTGGAATGTGCCGTCGCTGGTCTGGGCGCGGCTTTTCACCGGTTTAGGCTTGGGAGGCGCTCTGCCAATCCTGATTACGCTGGTATCGGAGAGCAGCAGCGTCAAGAATCAAAGTGCGAGAGTCGCAATGGTCTATGCAGCCACCCCGTTCGGCGGCGCGATCGCGAGTCTCATCAGCTTGTTGATCGGCGCATCCCAGTGGCGTTTGATATTCATCATCGGTGGCGGGTTGCCCCTGTTGGTCGCACCGGTGATGGCTTTTGCAATGCGCGAATCGCCGGCGTTTCAACGCAGAGGCGATGACGCGATGCCCAGGCCGGGCAGTTTCGCCGCGCTATTCGCGCAAGGCCGGGCGTTGCGAACCGTCTTGCTGTGGCTCAGTTTTTTCTTGGGCCTGTTGTTGCTCTACCTGCTCCTCAATTGGCTGCCCAGCCTATTGGTGAGTGACGGATTGACCCGATTGCAAGCCGCGGGCGCGCAAATTGGCTTTAACGTCGGCGGCGCGCTGTCGGCGCTGCTCATCGGCTACCTGCTCGGTGGACGTTTGCGCAATGCCGGCATCGTCATCATCTTTGTCGCCCTGCCAATTCTGCTGATGATGTTGGCGAAGGCACCGGGTGACGTGGGATACATTTTGCTGAACGTATTCTTGCTGGGCTGCGCGGTCGTGGCCGCCCAGGCGTTCCTTTATGCGATGGCGCCAATAGCGTACCCAACCAGCATTCGAGGAGTCGGCGTGGGGACCGCAGTTGCCGTCGGCCGGATTGGCTCCATCGTCGGACCCAAATTGGGCGGCTATCTGAAATCGGCGGGTCATGGTCCGGCGCAATTGTTGATGGATTTGCTGCCTTTGGTGATCATCGGCAGCATCTGCGCCCTGCTGCTGGCGTGGAGCACGGCGCGCTCCAAATAACGCCGCCTTAGCCCCGCCTTGAGGTGGCACGCTTCAACACGCCGGTGCTTTACAATTCTTTACATGACCCGCAAATACCGCTAACAGTCGGCGCGCAGAGTGTTCAGCGTGTTCTTCACCGATAAGGCAATCCACCATGAATACCTCTCCGGAACCCAAGGGCCCAACGCCCCCAGGTCACCAGCTCTTTAGCCGCATGACGTTGGCCGTCATGGTCGCGGCCGCCACCTTGATTGGCGGCGTTACCGCCATGGCCTACGGAACTGGCGCGTGCGGCTGGCATCACGGCATGATGAGCGGCCACAGCGAGGCGGACGTCTCTGCTCATGTCGACCAGGTGCTCAAGCACTTGTATGTCGAGATCGACGCCACCGATGCACAAAAAGCGCAGATCACTCCGTTGGTAAAGCAGGCGATGAACGATCTACTGCCTCTGCATGCCCAGTTGCAAGCTGCGCATACACAGGCCATCCAAGGCCTGACCATGAGTCCGGTCGACCGGACCGCGCTGGAAGCGGCGCGGGTGACGCACCTGCAACTGGCCGATCAGGCCTCCAAGCGTCTTGTGCAACTCATCGCCGACGTCGGCGACCTGCTGACGCCGGCGCAACGCGATGCGCTCGCGGCCCACTTGAAGCAAATGCACGTCAAGGCCAATACTTAAGAGCGCTGGCTTTGGCGGCTCGCTGTCTCTAGAGTCGCCCATTGCATGGCCGAGCGCATTTTATTGGTTGAAGATGATCCCCGGCTGGCCGAGATGCTCCTGGAGTATCTCGGTCAGGCCGGGTTTGGCGTGAAGCTCGCATCCCTGGGCGCCACTGCGCTGGAACGCTTGAACGAGGCGCCGTACGACGCGGTCATCCTTGATTTGATGCTGCCCGACATGGATGGACTGGAGGTGTGCCGGCGATTGCGCGCCCAATGCGACACACCCGTGCTGATGTTGACCGCCCGGGGCGATGCCATTGACCGGATCGTCGGCCTCGAACTGGGGGCCGACGATTATCTGCCGAAGCCTTTTGAGCCGCGTGAATTGCTGGCACGCTTGCGCGCCATTGTGCGTCGGCGCGTGCGCGGCGCGGCAGGCGAGAAGGCACTGCACTTCGGCCGATTGGAGCTCGATACCGCCGCGAGGGCCGTGAGGCTGGATGGCAAGCCTTGTGAACTCACGGGCTACCAGTTCGACCTACTCGTTGCGCTGGCGAGGAATGCCGGACGGGTGATGTCGCGCGAGATCCTGATGGATCTGGTAAAGGGCGAGGGCTTCGAGTCCTTCGATCGTTCCATTGACGTTCACGTCTCGCGCATCCGCGCATGTATCGAGGACAATCCGAAGAAGCCACGGCGGGTCATCACCGTGCGCACGGCCGGCTACGTATTCGCCAAGGTGCAGGACTGATGCTGCGTCTTTATCTGCGCTTCTATCTGACGCTGCTGGCGAGCATCACTCTTCTGGGCGCGGCTGCCGCGGTGATATGGTATCTCGCCGGTGCACCCATGGAGCAGGTCGGCATTACGCTGGGAAGGGTCATGCTAAACGCTCTCCCTCCCGCAGACTCGCCACCCGCCGAACAGCAGGAGGCCCTGCGGCGCCTGGCATCGGGCCTCAACGCAGATGTGACCTTGTTTGCGAAGGACGGAACGGTCATTGCGGCCATAGGCCACAGCTTGCCGCCGCCCCCTGCGCTGCGACATCACACGCTCGCGATGAGTCATTGGCATGATGGCACTGTTTCAGGCGTGCACCTGGAGGACGGGCGACTGCTGGTCGCCAGCGTGCCGATGGGTGCGGGCAACGCACGGCTGATTTTTCACAGCCTGTTATTGTTCGTGGCCCTGGCAATTGGTGTCGCCGCCTTTCCCCTCGTTCGGCAACTGACCCGACGTCTTGAGCGCCTGCAACGCGGCGTCGAGTCGCTCGGTGCGGGCGATCTTGCGGCACGTGTCGCCGTGGAAGGCAACGATGAAGTGGCTCGCCTCGCGGGGAGTTTCAACCGTGCGGCAAGGCAGATCGAGCAGCTGGTCCGTGCTCATCAATCCCTTCTGGCCAACGCATCGCATGAGTTGCGCACGCCCTTGACGCGAATCCGGCTCGCTGTGGAACTGCTAAAGAGCGTCGCCGACCCCAAAAGTAAAGCGGGTTTGGAGAAGGACATTGCGGAGCTGGACGGATTGGTGGATGAGATTCTGCTGGCCAGCAGACTCAACGCCACTGAGCAGCCGGAGATCAGCGAGGAAGTCGATCTGCTGGCCTTGGCTGCCGAGGAATGCTCGCGCTATGACGACATTCAGCTCGAGGGCGTACCGACCGGACTTCGCGGCGACGCGCGGCTGTTGCGGCGGTTGCTGCGAAACTTGCTGGAAAACGCCAAGCGCCATGGCGCGCCGCCCACGCACGTTCAACTGCAGCGCGAAGGCGCGACTGTCGTTCTGAGAGTCTGGGACAGCGGTCCGGGCCCGGCGCCGGCGGAATTCGAACAGGTATTCACTCCCTTTTATCGCCGCCGCGGCGGCCGCGACAGCACGGGAAATGGACTGGGTCTGTCGCTGGTGCGCCAGATTGCACGCCGCCACGGTGGCGATGCCCGTTGCCTGCCGATGGCCGATGGTCGCGGGTGCTTCGTCATCACGTTGGCCGGAGCGATCGAGCCATAGAAATCCGCGCCCTCAAAGTAGTAGGCTTGGCGGGGGATATGCCTATTACGGTTCAGCGGTCAACAATCGGGAGTTAGCCACGTGGACATAAACACCTTGCGCCGGTTGAGCTTGTTGCTTCTGGGTTGCGCGCTGGCGGCGCCGGCTTTGTCAGTCGGACTCTCGGATCTGACCAATCAGGATGCGGCACGAGGCATCAAAGCAGCGCTCACCGCGGGCGCCTCCGCCGCGATTGGCAAGCTCGGGGTTTCAGGCGGATTTTCCAATAACCCCAAGGTCAAGATCCCCTTGCCGCCGGCGCTGGACGAACTCGCCAAGGGCATGCGGATGCTGGGACGAGGCAAAGATGCCGATGAACTCGTCGCTGCGATGAATCGGGCGGCAGAACAAGCGGTGCCTGAGGCGAGGGCTTTGATGACGAGCGCGGTCAAGTCAATGTCCATCGCGGATGCCAAGAAAATTCTCACCGGCGGCGACGAATCGGTGACGCAATTTTTTCGCGAAAAGACTGAAGCTCCTCTGGCGGTGAAATTTCTGCCCATTGTCAAGAAGTCCACTGATCGGGTTGGTTTGGCACAGAAGTATGATCAGTTTGCGGCGCAAGGCGCTCAGCTCGGCCTGATCAAGGCTGACGCGGCAACTATCGAGCAGTACGTCACCCATAAGGCTTTGGATGGGTTGTACGTCATGATCGGCGAGGAAGAACGTGCCATTCGTCAAAATCCGCTGCAGGCGGGTAGCGCCATCGTTTCAAAGGTATTTGGCGCGCTAAAGTGAGTTTCGCGATGATCGCGCAATCAAGACGCACCGCGAGAATAGCCGACATGACGCAATGAATCCGGCAGCTTCGCGTAAGCCGCCGTCACCTCGGGTCTCACCGCGTAGTGCGCAACGAACTCGCCCGGAAATCGAGAGGGCTTGCCGGTATCGAGGTTCAAGCAAAAGTACTCAATCTCTGCGTCGAGAACGCGCTTGCTGTCCGAGACACGTACGATTTCGAAGCGGCGTGTGCATCGAAGGCGGCCGTCACAGGCGACGAGCCAGGTAGCGATCAGCAAACTGTCGTCGAGCAGCGCGGCCTCGAGGTAGTCGACCCGTGTATGCCGTACCGCCATGCCACGGCGGATCGCAATGCAATGCTCGAGTGGTATTCCCAACTCTGCAGAATGCGCCCAGGCGATCCTGTCCAGCCATTGCAGGTAGACTGTATTGTTGACGTGCGCGTACTCGTCAATTTCCTCGGGCGCCACTCGGTGCATGGTGGTGAAGGCCGATGGCATTCGTAAGTGCGGGTGGGGCAATATCGATCTCGCTGAGTGATTCTCGATGACACAATACTGTACCGGGCTTGTCAGGCAAAACTAAGATCCAATGTTGACGTCGTGCCCGCATCGGCCGCCTTGTCCCGGTTGCCCACGATTCGGCGAGCCGGGCATTGGCGCTGCGGCACGCGGCGCGCTCGAGAGCCTCGCGCACGCCCATGGCCTGCCGGAGGTGCCGGTGGTTTCCGGGCGCACCTCCGGATTTCGACTTCGCGCGCGGCTGGCCATCAGGGGCCGCTTGGGCTCGCCCAAGCCCGGTCTGTTCGAACTCGGCACCCACCGCGTGGTTCACATCCCGAACTGCAGCGTTCAGCACCCCTTGATCAACCGGGTTGCCGCCGTCGTGCGGCGCGCCCTCGTCGAAGCCCGGGTGACCTGCTATTCGGATGGTGCTCATTTGGGTATCGCGCGCTACCTGCAAGTGGTGGTGGAACGCAGCTCGCAAACGGCGCAGGTGGTGATCGTCGCCAACAGTGCCACGCCTGAACCACTGGCGGTGTGTCTGGACTTGATCCGGGAGAGGCTCGGCAATGAACTGCACAGCTTGTGGTTCAACGCCAATCTCGAGCGCGCCAACAGCATCCTCGGCCCCAGCTTCCAAAACTGGTGCGGACCGGAGACCGTGGTTGAGCATTTCGGCGGAGCTGCGGTTCACTACCCTCCGGGTGCCTTCGGGCAAAACAACCTCGACACCGCGCAGAGCATTATCGAGCACGTGCGGGCGCAAATTCCGCAGGGCGCGCAAGTCACCGAGTACTACGCCGGTGTCGGCGCCATTGGCTTGTCGGTGTTGGCTCGCGCCGGCCAGCTCCGAATGAACGAGGTCGGCGCGCACTCGCTGCGCGGGCTCGAACTCGGCCTCGCTCAGCTCGACTCGCCGGATCGCGCGAAAATTTCAGTGGTTCCCGGGCCGGCGGGTGCGGCGTGCCTCGCGGCATCAGGCTCTTCGGTGGTGATCGCCGATCCGCCGCGAAAGGGCCTGGACCCCGAGCTGACGGAGTATCTCGGAGAGCGGCCTCCCGAGCGCTTTTTGTATGTGAGCTGTGGGCTCGAATCCTTGCTCAGCGACACTGCGCGACTGACTTCGCGCGGCAGGCTACGATTGCGGGCGCTCAACGCCTTCAATCTGTTGCCGTTCACTGAGCACGTGGAGACCGTGGCTCACTTCGAGCGCACCTGACGCAGGGCGGCGAGCGGTGTGAACTCAGGTAGTACGGCTGAGCGCTGCGCGCTTTAAATCAAGTCGTGCGGTCAAGTGCCGCCCGGTCCCACTGCCCCAGATCAGCCGCGGCCTCGTAAGTGGTTTGGAAGAAACGCAGCAGCACCTCGTCGGGCCCCGGTACCGCGCGCAGTGCTGAGTATGGCAGCAGAAATTCCCGCGCTTTTGTGTCGTAGCCCGCAGCCGCGGGTTCAACCAGGCGCTGCGCGTAGCCACGGGGTTCCGGATAGGCGTAGGCATAAAATGCGGGCTGGAGCGTATCGCCGCCTCCCGGCCAAAAACCGCAACTGCTGCACTCATGCGAGTATGCCTCTATCATCACACGATCCGGGCAGTTCGGTACGCCGCCCGGGTGTTTCGGCGCGCGCCGCCCCGAGAAGCGCGTGGCGGCGAGATCGAAGCTGCCCCAAAAAAAATGGATCGGGCTCTGCTTCCCCGTAAAACGGCCGCGAAATATTTTCAATACGCGTTGAGTGTTGAGCAGAATCCGCCAGCATTGATGCGCGGCTTGCGCCTCGTAGCGGGCGTGCTTCGAATCCTGTGCGAATGGGATCGCCGTTTCGACTTCTACCGGAGACGGGTGGATGGCCGGATCGATTCCGAGGCTGCGAAGAATGCCCAGATATTGCGCGAAAAAATCCGCCACGGTCATCGACGTGAGCGCAAAGGAGTCTCTGGCGCCATCACCCGCATGAACAATCAGCTCGTGCGATATGAAATCAAGCTCAACGGCGATGGAGCGATTGCCGTGCGGCATCGGCGAGGTGGTCAATCCACGCACCGTGACATACAGAGCCATCTGCCACCAGTGGTTT
>Ga0193726_1000643_pt1 | contig 34434 bp, 24 predicted proteins | sample H2c1metaG_FD_144928 | JGI IMG/M metagenome (GOLD analysis project Ga0193726, IMG submission 144928) | Soil microbial communities from a riparian zone of the East river system, Colorado, United States - H2c1 | ecosystem: Environmental > Terrestrial > Soil > Riparian zone | place: USA: East River... | reverse complement strand
CCGGAGTATCTGATCGGCTGTCCATGCTCCGCAATCAGGTGTTCGTGCTCGACCACATGTACATGTCGCTGTTTTCCACGCTCGGCTGGATTTTGCGTCTGAGCGTGACGATGGCGCTGCTGGCGTCGATCCACCCGGCGCTAATTCTGCTCGCGGTGTTCGCCATCCCAACTGTGTTGACGTCGACCTGGCGGCCAGAAGTAGAGAGATCCGCGCAGGAACGAGGGGCGCAAAGCAATCGGCTGGCGCGTCACCTGTTCACCGTCGCCACGACCGGGGGGCCGGGGAAGGAAGTGCGGGTCACCGGCATCGGAGAGCGCCTGATTGCAGACCGCCGGGCGGCGTGGGAGCGCTGGTACAGGCCGGTGGCGAGCGCTCGGTGGGGTTCAGCGGTGTGGCACGCGCTGGCGTGGGCGATATTCGGCCTGGCGTACGTCGGAGCGGTCGTGTTCGTGTCATCCGGCTTGGGAGCGCCGGCCAGCGCGGTGTTGCTGCTTCTCGCTGCGGGTGCACGGCTGTCGGCATACATTGGAGCAACCGTCGGGGAGATTGGATTCCTGCGCGGATTTTGGATGGATGGCTCGCGACGGCTCGCGTGGCTCGAGGACTACGCTGCCTCCGAAGCGATGGCCGGCGATCTTCCGGTTCCCGCCGTGTTACGCCGCGGCATTCGGCTCGACCATGTGTCGTTCGCATACCCCGGCACGGCACGCGTTGTGCTCGACGACGTTTCGGTAACACTGCCGGCGGGCGCGGTGGTTGCCATCGTCGGTGAAAATGGCGCCGGCAAGACCACATTGGTCAAGCTGCTCGCCAAGATGTATGAGCCGTCATCGGGCTCAATCCTGGTGGACGACACAACGCTGGGGCGCGTTCGGGCCAGCGAGTGGCGAGCGCGTCTCGCGGGCGCATTCCAGGATTTTTTTCGCTTTGAGTTCCTCGTACGGCACACGGTCGGTCTGGGCGACATCGCGCGAATGGACGATGCCCCCGCCGTGCTCGTGGCTGTCGACCGAGCCGGTGCCGGCGATGTCATCGCGGGTCTGACGTCAGGCCTAGGCACGCAGCTCGGTCCGACTTGGCCGGGAGGAGTCGAGCTATCGTTCGGCCAGTGGCAGAAGCTCGCGCTGGCGCGTGGCTTCATGCGAGACCAGCCGCTGCTCCTAATCCTCGACGAACCAACCGCCGCGCTGGACGCGGAGACCGAACATGCGCTGTTCGAGCGCTACGCGGCGGCGGCGCGCGGCACCGGAGAGAATGACAGCGGGCGCATCACGATCCTCGTCTCCCACCGTTTCTCGACGGTCCGCATGGCAGATCTCATCGTCGTGCTTGATGGGGCGCGGCTCGTGGAGGTGGGCACGCACGCGGAGCTGATGGCCAAAGGTGGTCAGTACTCGGAGCTGTACCACATCCAGGCTGCCGCGTACCGCTGACCACAAATTTGTGTACCCCGTCACCTCCACCGAATTGCAATGAGCCTGGATTCCCCATGGTTCATCGCCTCCAGCATTATCGGTCCGGAAGGTCGTTACGTGCAGTACTTGGCAAACAGTCAATGGTCGGCACCCAGTTCCGGGATTCTATTCTGTTGAACTTCAGCCGGCTTTGAGGTTCGGCTGGGTACCTGGCGCGTTCACGCAACCGCGGCCGAGCATACCGGCTGACGAAATCAAGCTGCGGGTGTGCATCCATAACGTTTGACATGAATCTGGCTTTTTAATAGGTTGGAATCCCATGACCCGCAGCCAGCAACCTGCATTGACACTCTTTGCCGTCGGGATGATCGGCCTCGGCATCCTCGCTCTGGTCTATGGCGATTTCGCGTTGGTGTGGCAGCCCGTTGCCCAATGGATCCCAGGCCGGACGGTTCTCGCCTATGGTTCGGGCCTCATCATGGTACTCGGTGGTGTTGGACTACTTCTGAGAGCCACTTCGACATGGTCGATTCGCATCCTTTTCCCATATCTCATTGTCTGGCTCATGCTGAAGGTGCCCGCTCTGCTGGTGGCGCCGCAAATGGAAGCCGTTTGGCTCGGCTTTGGCGAGCTGGCTGTGCTTATGGCCGGAGGATGGGTTTTGTTTGCCAACCTGGCCCGCCTGCGACAGGAATCGCTACTGACATTCGCCACCGGTGAGAACGGCATCCACCTTGCAAAGATCCTGTTTGCGGTCTCTCTCCTACCCATCGGACTATCCCATATTGTGTATGTGCAGCAGACCGCTGACCTGGTACCAGCGTGGCTTCCATATCGTGTCGGCTGGGCCTACCTGACCGGCGCCGGCCAGATCGCCTGCGGTCTCGGCGTGTTGTTCTCTATCTATCCGCGTGTGGCCGCGAATGCGGAAGCGGGCATGATAAGCCTGTTTACGCTTCTGGTTTGGGGTCCTGCGATTCTGGCCGCCCCAACCAAACGGCTGCCGTGGACGGCCTTCTTCATCTCATGGGCGATCGCATCCGCCGCGTGGGTGGTAGCCCAAAACATCACACCGAAGCGGCCTGCCAAGTCGGACCGAATGGCTGACGGAACCAAAGGCGCAACTCATGGCTGAACGGTTAGCCGTCGAAGCTTTCGATCAACTCTCTGAAAAGGGAAGTTGCTCTTGGTCGAGCTTGCCTACCTGATTGTGCGTCCGGTTTCCACCATCACAAAGATAGCTTTCATTCTTTCCGCGGTGGGGGCCAACCTGGTCTGGCCCATCGCCCTTTATTTATTCTTCAAATTGCATAAATCCCGCGGCGTCGCGGCGTCCTCACCTGTTTTACTGCCTGGTTCGCCGGGGTTACTACCTCGGCGAGTTCCGAATCCGTCTCGCGGTGTTCTCACCCCCGTCATTCGTTGGCGGGGTGAGAACATGACGGGACGGAATATGCGACTACCGGGGTGTTGGATCGCGGCTACCTCGTATCGAGTGCCGCCGGCCGCTTGGCTAATAATGCGAACCCCAGAGCGATCGCAGAGAGTATTGCTCCGGCGTTAAATGCTGCATGATAATTTTTGAATTTATCGAACAGTTGCCCACCAATGTACGGCCCGATGATCCCTGCCACGCCCCATGCCGTAAACAATAGTCCGTAGTTGATGCCTGCGTTTTTGGTTCCCCAAAAGTCCGAAGTGGTGGAGGCATTTACCGAAAGCTGCGTGCCATAGCACCAGTAAACGACAAAGACCATCCCGTACAAGAGGTGGATGCTTGCTCCAGCTTTGTAGAGCAACGGCATGGCGACGATGGAAATACCAATCATCAAGCGCAATACATTCAGTCGCCCCAGAGCGTCGGACAACCAGCCGGATAGAATGCGCCCTCCGGCATTGCCCACGGCCGCCACAACCAGCGTCATGGTGGCCAATAGGTCGCTCGAAATTCCCTGGCTTTTGGCAAATGGCACCAGCTGGCTGATGACCATCAGTCCGGCGGAGGTTCCCAGCGCGTAGGCGATCCACAGGAAATAAAAAGTTGGCGTCCGCAAAACTTGTCCGGGAGAAAAATTCTGGCTGGCAGATTTTACGGATGCGAGAGGAAGCGTCCAACCTTCCGGGCGATAACCAGCCGGCGGATTCTTCAATAGAAAAGATCCGACCAGCGTCATGACCAGGAACACGCCGCCCAGAATCATGAAGGTGGACCGCCAGCCGTATGCGGGAATCAATATTTTGCTAGACAGGGGACCGAAGATGGCGGAGCCCGCTCCGTATCCACCCACCGCCAAACCCACGGCCAGTCCGCGTTTATCGGGAAACCATTTGGCCATGACAGGAATCGGGGCAGCGTATCCGAAGCCATTGCCCAGTCCACCAATCACGCCAAAACAAACATAAAGCCAGGTCAACGTATGCGTGTATGCGCACAGAAAAAATCCCAGGCTGACCAGCACCCCGCCACAGATGGCAATCCAGAAAGGCCCCAGCTTATCCTGCAAACGTCCGGCGAGAATAAAAGTCAACGCGAATACGGTGACCGCAATCGTGAATGCGGTTGAGGTCTGGGAGCGGCTCCAATGGAATTCTTTCTCCAGAGGCGCGACAAATACGCTCCATCCATACAGAGTGCCGAGGGCCATGTTCATAGAAAGGCCTCCGACCACACGCCACCAGCGGCTTAGTTGATGTGTTGGGTCCATAGGGAAGATTACGGGTCTAAATGTACAGGAGGATGGGGAAACCGCAAAGCTGGCCCCTCACTTAATCGGTAGCGAATTTTCGGCCCCTACTCGGTGCTGTTCTGCTCGTCATGGGCGCATGGCCGATGAGCTACTTGGCCTCGCCCCGCTGGGAGATTTGGGTCTTAAACGATGTTGGCCAGCCAGTCAGTCAAATAAGCCTTCGGCTCGTGTATCAGAACTATTCTGCCGAGGGCAAGTCACACGAAGTCACATTGGGGGCGGATGAGAATGGTCATGTACTGTTTTCGCCGCACTACGAAAAGGCAAGCATTTTTCAGCACGTTCTATACACGATGTCGTCCGCCATGGCTGGCGTTCATGCAAGCTTTGGACGCCACGCCTACGTATTTGCTTTCGGTGTCTTTCCGTTCGGCTGGGTTGTTTTTTCACCGCGATTCCGCACACGGGCATCAAGGTCAAGGACGGACTGCTGATGCCCGAGCCTTCTTGGTTGGTTTGCACCACCAAAGTTTACTCGGGCGTTGGAGCCGACATTGTCATGGAATCAATTACACCGACAACCTGGGCTTCGTGATAGTTGGTGTAATTGCTGATTACATCGACTGAACTAACCCGCTCTAAACGACAAAAAATGCAATAGACGGTTCGGCAACGAGCCTTTCGATGACGACAGCGTAGCAATGGTTATAGTTCGCGTCGGAGTAGTTTGAAATGATTATGAGAGTTCATCGACGTTGGCCGATTGTGTTCTTGATGGCCGTACTGTGTGAGTTGACGGCGTGTCTCAAGTGGCCCGCCGAGGATAACTCCGCGCATCCGGACAAGGTGCTGTTCGAGCGTGCCATGTTCGAGGTGGAGTCGAATCGTTTTGATGTCGCGCACCTCATCCTTCAAACTCTGATCAATACTTATCCAGATTCAGAGTATGCCAGCGAGGCGGCGGTAGTGTTAGGGGACCCTCGGATCGCGAAGTGCAGCGAATCTTGCAACTCTTCTCCGAACTGCCACCCGAGCACTGTAGCCACACCTCCCACGGAACCAAAAATTAAGGAGTTGCAAATGAGACTTAAGACCTCCCAACTACTGTTTTGTGCCTCGCTTCTGACTTGTCTCCCCGCATTTGGTCAGAGAGTTGCGCTGTTTGGCGGGTATCAGCTAACACACCTTGATGGCGGTCCGACCTTCAATGGATGGAACGCATCTCTGACTGGCAGCCTGGTCCCGTTTTTCGGCATCACCGCCGACTTCAGCGGGGCCTACAAATCTGGGGCCAGGCTACATACCTACACTTTTGGCCCAGAAGTGCGCGCTCACGTGGGAGGGTTACGACCCTTCGCACACGCCTTAATTGGAGGCGGTACAAGTTACCAACCATTCGTCGTGGCCGTTGGTTCCGGCGCGTTGTCGATTGGTTCAACGAATGGATTGGTCATGTTCTATGGCGGCGGATTGGATGTTAAAACCACGCGATTTGCCTCTATCCGTTTGGGGCAATTTGACTGGATGGTCACTCGCTTCAACGGCTTCACTGATAAAAACAGCTTCCGCTACTCGGCCGGGTTGGTTCTCCACTTCTGAGCGCCTTCGGGCTTTGACTAGAATTGGTGACGTGAAAAATGTTGTCTGTGCAGGGCGATTGGCGAAACATCGCATTTCCACCAGCAATCCGATAGCTGGTGAAATTGATTACGACAGCAATCTGTCGCGGCAGACTTCCCCTGGGCCATAATACTTGCCTATGGCCGTCCAACGTCGCAACGCCGTTAGATACTTCGCCTTCATCCTTCTGACGATTTGCACTATGGCTCAGGCCACAAAAACCAGCACAGGAAACGTCACAGAATGCGAGGGAGCATCCGTTGGAGTCCCGACGTGTTGGCCAAAACTGGATGCTGGCCCCTTCTCAATTTTGACCCCGTCTGGATGGGAGTTTCATCAACTAACGGGAGTCGATTCGTATGTTGGCGAGTTTGTCGGGGCCGGTGTGACGCTTACTTTTGATTTTGGCCGATACTCAACCGAACTCCGAAACGTAAAGAAACCAGCGTACATTATCGCCAAGAAGTCTATTGGCGGGCGTACTGCAAAAGTAGTCAGCCCACAAACGCCGGGCAACGGCATCACAGGCGTATATGTCCGTTTAGGTGGCCACGACGCACTTTGTCTTTGGGGAAAAGACCTCACCAGCGCACAACAGGAATTGGTGTTCAAGATATTCGAGACGATCCGATTCGGAGGGCGTATGCCTCCAAGTTCTATACCGCCACCCCCACCGCCGCCTGCAAGGAACCCCGACTGAACGCAGGCTCGGCGCGGCTGGTTAGTCAGTTGGCGTATTATCGCAATTTAACCAACAATGCCCGTTTGCTGGATGGTTAGTGGATTTGCTGATTACAACAACAGTTTGGCGTTTCTGGCAGGCGGGGTCGCCAACGCGTTCCAGTGGTATGCAAACAGTTGGAAGAACTGATCGGGAGTGCATCCGTGAAATGTTGGACTAAGGTCGCTGCGCTTCTGCTCTCTGTTGCTGCCATCCAAGCGAGCGCTCAGTCAGCACCGGAAGGCCAGGGTGGCGCGCGGGAGACTCAGGCGCCTGGCTCCTGGACCGATCCATCCACCAGCCTAATGTGGACGGGGCGGGACACCGGTAGAGACGTGAGCTGGAAGAATGCTATGAAGTACTGCCGCGATCTGCGGTTGGCCAGGTATTCCGACTGGAGGCTGGCGAATATGGCCGAGTTGCAAGGCGTTTATGACAGCATTATCGCAGCTCCCGGGCTGGCAGGCCAGCGCAAGAAGCAAAGGACTGTCACTTGGCATGTGATGGGCAATCTGTTCTTGACGGGCAATCAATGGAGCAGCAATTACAGAATGGATGATGGCGGACGACCTAGTGGCTATGCGTGGTACTTCGACTTCAACGAAGGTAAACCGAATGATGATCAAGGCGGTTACTCCCACGGCAAGCGTGCGCTGTGTGTGCGCGGTTCCGGAAAATGATGCTCGCAGGCCGCGACCTATTTCACGCGCGAATCGCTCTGGCGTTTGGCTCGTGCCAGTAGTCATCTGCTGCGTCGCCCTTACCGCTGCAGTCGCGAAGCAGCAGGGACATCAGCTATCCGCAAGCGAGAAAGAACACATTCTCGATGGTCAATTCAAAGTGGTCTCGACAACGGAGGGTATACCAGCCAACGTCAAGCAGGCATTTTCTGAAATTACACGTGAGCCGTCGTTTGCATTGGCCAATCCCGGACAGAAATTTCAAGTCACTGATGCCGTAGTTGATCGGAACCTGCCCATCAGACGTCTCGTGTTCGCGGGAGTAAAGGCCGACAAGTGGTTTGTTCATTATGAACGAGGCGGTAGAGGCCACGGTTATTACGTGCTCGTGTTCAAAGTTGACCAGCATGGCGACACACGCTTCGTATGGGGCGGTTCGGGACCGAATGGCGCGAAGAATCTAGAGCAGCTTCGCAACATGGTCGCTACTGGAAACCTCTCCGATGGAGAGAACTATCATTGGTGACTAGTTGTTGATACATCGCCATAGCGCCCATTGGCCAGCGGTCAAAACGTGAAATTGACGCCTGATACATTAATTGACAGTTTCCCGGTGGTCATCGTGCTAGGTCACTCTATTTGCCACTATGCGCTCGTGCCGCAACATCAAAACCAGCAACGCAAATAGTCCCGCAGGAAGCCAAATCCAAAGGAGTTCATTCTGGAGGATCAGGTATCCCTGTGAGCTAAAGAATCGTCCGAACGACAATGGCGAAACCCGGATAGGTCTCCACGGCAGGAAGTAACGACTAGTGTCGAAAGGTGAAAAGAAGGCGACGCCGAAACCACCATTGGTCATAGCATCAAGCACCCCGTGGCTGGCCGTAGCCAGAAACAGATACGAGAGCAAGGGAATGCGGCCAAGTTCAGGCACACCGCTTCGAAAACCGACAATCATGATGACGCCCGCAAGTAGCGCTGCGAAGACGAGCGAGTGCGTGAATCCCCGATGCCCCCAAAAATCACCGTATGGGATGCCCAATCTAAATCCGATGACATCAAGGTCGGGAATAGCAGAACACATCGCGGCGACTGTCCAAACGCGCTTCGGGACGCGAGGGTGGTAAAAGCAGGTTCCGATACTAAGTGCAGTCACGGCATGTGAGAAGACGGATGCCACTGTGAGGATCTTATCCTTACTCCTCGCCTAGCATAATGGCCCGGTTACCCGGTGGCTATGATCTACTGGGGGCTCGGAACCACCCTTTGATGTTGAAACATTGCAACTCCACCACCATCCCCGTCATTCGTTGACTAGCGGTTGCCGTGTCCGTAAGATGGAGCGGCCTGAAAGCCGGGCATCTCCCGAATGATCGGCCAAACAATCTCGCATTATCGCATCGTCGAGAAGCTCGGCGGTGGAGGCATGGGAGTTGTTTACAAGGCCGAAGACACCCGGCTTGACCGCTTCGTCGCGCTCAAGTTTCTCCCTGAGAATGTCGCCACAGACCGGCAATCGCTAGAGCGATTTCGCCGTGAGGCCAAAGCTGCCTCCGCCCTGAATCATCCGAATATATGCACCATCTACGACATTGGCGAGCAGGATAGCCAGGCGTTCATTGTCATGGAATACCTTGACGGCGGGACGTTGAAACACATCATTGGCAATTGCCCGATGGAATTCGATGCCCTGCTACCGCTGGGCATCGAAATTGCCGATGCGCTCGACGCGGCACATGCGCAGGGCATTGTTCACCGCGACATTAAGCCGGCGAATATCTTTGTGACCAAGCGCGGACACGCGAAAGTTCTGGATTTCGGACTTGCGAAGGTGACCCATTCCCCGCGCTCGTCCGCGCCCTCCGGTTTGACCATGGAGGCAACTGCAAACGTAACCGTCGCCGAGGAAGACCTGACCAGTCCCGGCTCCGCAATCGGCACCGTGGCTTACATGTCTCCCGAGCAGGCCAGGGGAAAGGAATTAGATCCGCGAACCGATTTGTTTTCCTTCGGAGCCGTGCTTTATGAAATGGCCACCGGGACGGTCGCGTTTCGCGGAGACACGCCGGCATTAGTTTTTCAGGCGATTCTCGACCGGGCTCCGGCCTCGCCGATCCGGCTGAATCCTGACGTGCCTGCGAAGCTTGAGGATGTTATTAACAAGGCGCTGGAAAAAGATCGCACCCTGCGATACCAGCACGCAGCCGACATTCGCGCCGACCTTCAGCGCTTAAAACGCGATAGCGAGACCCAGCGCGCAGTGGCGGCAAGTTCTGGATCGGTTGCGGCGGCGCACGACTCCGGGTCGGCGCCTGCGGCACAGGCGGTATCGTCCCGCGGGGGCGCGGCCACTCTTGCGGCAGGTTCGTCGAGCGCGGTGGCTCCCGCCAGTGCAATTTCTCTGGTGGCGGAGCAGGGGTTGGGCAAGGGGAAGAAGAGATCGTGGACGATGCCAGCGACTGCTGCGGCTGTGGTGATCCTAGCCTTGATCGCTGGAGGTTTGTTGTTCCGCTCCCGCCATGCCAGAGCGCTCACCGAAAAGGATTTGGTGGTCCTTGCCGATTTCGTCAACACGACCGGCGATCCGGTGTTTGATGGAACTCTGAAGCAGGCGCTTGCACTGCAACTCGAGCAATCTCCGTATCTGAAAATTTTGCCGGAATCGCGCCTGCGGCAAGCGCTCGGCTTCATGGGGCGCCCGCCGGACGAACGCATCACGAGCGATGTCGCGCGCGAAATTGGTTTGCGGGAAGGGGCGAAGGCAGTGCTGGACGGCTCGATAGCGGGACTGGGCAGTTCGTACGTGATCACGTTATCCGCAGTCAACACCCAAAACGGAGACTCGCTGGCCCGCGAGCAAGTCGAGGCGGCAAGCAAGGAGGATGTGCTGAAAGCACTTGATCGCGGGGCGTCATCTTTGCGCGCCAAACTTGGCGAGTCCCTTGGCTCCGTACAGCAATTCGCCAAACCGCTCGAACAGGCCACAACCTCGTCGCTTGAAGCCTTGCAGGCCTTCAGCCTCGGCCAGGCCGAGCACATGGGTTTGCATGACGTTCGCGCCATTCCGCATCTCAAACGTGCGGTCGAACTCGACCCCAATTTTGCCATGGCCTTTGGAACGCTTGGCGTCTCCTACGGCAATGCCGGCGCCGTAACCCTGAGCAGAGAAGCACTGCGCAAGGCGTTCGATCTCAGGGAACGGGCGAGCGAACGCGAGAAATTTTATATTTCCGGACACTACTACGAGTCAACCGGAGAGATCGAAAAAGCCATCGAGATCTACGAGCAGTGGAAGCAGGCCTATCCTCGCGACGATGTGCCCGACGACAACTTGGCACTGGCTTACAGCGGGACCGGGCAGCAGGATAAGGCTCTTGCCAATGCGCTCCTGGCGATGCAAATCGACGCCAAAGACGTCTACGCTTACCAAAACGTGGCAGGCGCCTACATGTCGCTTGGACGATATGACGAAGCCCGTGCCGTTCTCGAGCAGGCGGTGGCACAGAAGGCCGATTCGTTTTCGACAAAATTGATTGGCTACTCACTGGCATTCATTCGCGGCGATCAGGCGGCGATGCAGCAAGCACTCGACAGTGTTGCCGGTACCGCCGATGAAGCTTTCCTCTTATCATTCGCGGCCAATGTGAAGTATTTCCAGGGACGAGCGCGCGAAGGCCGCGAGGTCTGCAACACCGCGGTGCAGAAGTCGGAGCAGCAATCGAAAGATCTCGCGGCCAGCGTTCGCGCGTCCCAGGGTGCGATCGAGGCTGAATTGGGAAATCCGGAGGAGGCGCGTCGCCAGACCGAGCTAGGGCTCTCCATGACGGAAGACAAGAACATTCGGGCCGTGGCCGCCCTGACGCTGGCGCGGATCGGTGATAGCAGTCATGCTGAGAAACTGATCGCCGCCCTGGTGAAGGAATATCCCACCGACACGGTGTTGAATAAGGGTGAACTTGCGGTTGCGCGTGCCGCTGTCGGCCTGCAACGCAAACAGCCGGCACAAGCCGTGGACGCCTTGGAGGCGGCGAGAACTTTTGAACGAGGGAGCGGACCGACCGCACCCGTCGATTTTTGGCCGTTCTACCTGCGCGGCGAGGCCTATCTCGATCTTCACGATCCGGCCAAGGCTCTGGTCGAGTACCAGAATATCGCCGATCATCGCGGCCTGAGTCCAGTCAGCCCGTTGTATGTACTGGCGCGCCTCGGAGCCGGCCGCGCGTACGCGCAACAAGGAGACGGCACTAAAGCTCGCGTAGCCTATCAGGATTTCTTCGCCTTTTGGAAGGACGCCGATCCCGAAATCCCCACCCTGAAACAAGCAAGAATAGAGTACGCGAAGCTGAAGTAGGCGGATTACCTTACTTCAGCTCTTGATCACCGCATCGGCTTCGTCGATCCGCCCGTGTAAGTGACCGGGCTCCAGCTTCAGTCGATGCGGCCTTGCCCGGGATCCCGGAAGACACCAGGGTCAGGCCCGCAGGCGCATTGCGCGCGTGCCATGAGCATCGCCCCTTGCGCACAGTGATCCACGTTCGGACCCCTCAAGGTGAGTGGAACATGACCCGCCAGTGGTCGCGGGATGGGGCCAATTTTGGTAAAAGCGCACGGTCGCGACAACTTTCCTGGGCTCTCGCCGGATGGAAAGACTGGCCTTACGGAGGCAGGGTGGAGGGCTTGCCCAGTGTCGAGCTTACCCGCAACTCAAGACCATTGGCCGTCAGGCAATATCGTTCCGCCGCCGATTTCCAGGCTTGATGTTTTGGTTCATGCGGAACAAGTTGTCCGGGTCATATTTTGCCTTGATGCTCGAGAGCCGCTCGTAGTTTTCACGGTACGTCGCCCGGACACGTTCTTCGCCCTCGTCCATCATGAAATTCACATAGGCGCCGGCGGCGGAATAGGGACACAGCTCGGTCCAATAGTCCCGTGCCCAGTTGACGATTTTGTCCTTGTTTGCCGGATCGGGATCGACTCCCACGATCACCTGCGCCCACGTGGAATCGCGATAGCTCCATGCCGTATCCGTCTTCCCGACCTCGTGCGCCGCTCCATTGATCGGATATAAATGCATGGTGGAAAACATGTTCGGGAGGGCGGAGGCATGCTTCAAATGAATATCGATTGCCGGGTCGCTAATCTCGTCGACGAAGTGGGCCTTCCAGTAATATTGCAGCCCCGGCGGAACCATGGGATCGAACAGACTCTGCAGCACCGGATGGATCGGAATGTTGGCGAGAAATAGGGGCCCCTGGGGAGCAGAGGGCCGTCTCTTGACAGCTCATCGGGGGAGATCAGGCCTTCTTTCCCGTCCGTTTGCGGGCCGCATTGGTTGCCCGTCTCTGTTTTTCGGCTGGCGGTCCAACCACGCTTTCACGGGGAGTTTCCGGTGACGTGCCCGCCGGCGCAGCCGAGCGGCGTCTGAGTACGATCCCAACCGTGCTCCCTGTCAGTTCGGGAATGTAGACGGATCCGTGGTAGCTAACATCCACGGCAAAGGTATCGTCAATTTGTACCCTCACCTGGACGAGCACCTGCTCGCCAGAACGTAACGAGACCGCCGCAGGATCAAAGATAAATCGCGGCTTGATTTCGTTGCGGACGCCATCGGAGAAAGACGAGGGCACAACGCGCGTCGAAATACTGTGGTCCAGGTGATTCTCCACGAGAAACACACCCAGTGCCTCTTTGCCCGACTCTGCTTCCAGAACCATCACCGGGGACGGCTGCGATTTCTGCGTCGATGGATGGGTTTGGGGACGGGAGGACGGCGCCTGGGTCTGGGTCGTCGCCAGATCGGAAAAAGTCACGACCAGATCCTTGACGTAGGTGGCCAACAACTGACCCATTCCGCTGTAGTAGCGTATGTTCAGATCCACGGCACGCTTGATGAGTTCGTCAACCGGAAATCTGCTTGTCATCATCCGTTTCGCTTTTGCGACGTGCATGGCCGAGCACAATAGAAGTGATCGTACCAGTGATGAATAAAGTCGGGGCAATCTTCGACGGAGATTTCGTGGCAACACGCGGCGCCGCGTTTGACCGTCTTGACGGTCCACCGGACATAGTGATCCTTGCAGCCGCGAATCCAGACCAGCGCGGCCTGCTCTCCCTCTTCACACGTACCGGATGAGCTGGCTGGTGGAGTGGCAGTCAGGGTTGCCGTGACCACACCTGTTTCCATCGGACCGAGGGTCAAGGCGCTGGGCTGAAACTTCACCGCGTTCTTGCCGGCATCATCGAACTGGATGGTCCGGTCGGTCGGACCGCAGTTTGTGATCCGGATACACAATACGGCGGGACTTCCGGGGCAAACATGGCTCACCACGCAACCGGCACTTTGCGGCATCCAACAGGGAGGCGGGATCTTGCACCCGCAACTCGGCATGCCCGGCATCTTCATCGAGGAGAAGTCGAGACTCGGCATGGCCGGCATCTTCACCGAGGAGAAATCGAGATTTGGCATGGCCGGCATTTTCACCGAGGAGAAGTCGAAATTCGGCATGTTGCGCGTGAGCGAATTCAAAAAATCAAAGCTGAGGTTGGTGCTTTGTTCGACGAGGTTGGCCAGCGTGGTCATGGTCTGCTGCAACACGTCGCTCGCGCTCTTAAGCGTATCGCCGGCGTTTGTGCTGTTCATTTCGCCTCCTTCTCTTTCTCTTTGCTCTCTTCTCTGTTTTCGTCGGTGACGCGTATCTGGTGGGAGAGATTGAAAAGGACCCAGGTTCCGGTATAGGTTCGCCCCGCCTTCATGTTGTCGGGAAAGGTGAGGCGGAGGCGCAATTCATGGATCTCGCCGGGCGCAATCGGGCCGCCTCCCTCTTCCACCACAACCTTCACGACTCCGGCGTGCTCAGCGGCGAAGCTATCCATGAGATGATCGAGCTTGTCGCGACCCCGTGCGGTTGTCTGGCGTAGAGCCGCACCTACGGCGCGCTCAGCACCTTCCTCATCGAATAGTCCGAAGGCGTGCGCCTTTCTGATGTCGCAGACCACATTCCCGGCATTCGCCAATGTGAGCTGCGTGGTCATCTTTGCAGAAGCGCCTGCAATCAGGTTCAGATGAGGGGGAGACAGAACCAGCTTCTCGTGAGCATCTACACTCACCGCGACGGGAAAGTTGGAGGCTCCAATCTTCGCCTGTCCGCTGTAAAGCCCTGGCGGCGTGTAGGAGGGCAAGGAAAACCAAAGCCGCGCGATCCCCGGAGATAATCGGAACAGCCGTAGAGCCGGTCCTGCCGACTTAGTTCCCGGGAGTTCCAGGATCAGCTGGGCGGACGGATTCTCGTTCCGGTTCGGTCCAAGATCTATCGGGGCGATGCATTCCAGGCCTTCCGGCCGTCCGCCAAACCGCAGAATTGTCGAGGTTGCCTCGAGTGTCGACATACGTCATCCATTGGGAACCGTTGTTCCACGCGTAAGCGCAGCATCTCCGCAGCGCTCGCAAGGATTCGGCACGTAAGGCTCGGTGATGACTTGCGCTTCGCCGCAGAGCCGAAGCGAAAGGAGTTCCATCCCCATGATGGAAAGTCCCACGCAGAAATCCGCCGGCAAATGACCGCGTATACTGGGAAACTGCTTGATGCTGAGATTCAGGTCGACAGGGTCAATCTTAATCGGATCCATACCCAGCAAAATCTTGGGGAGCTTATCGACGTCGATGTGGATATCGGGGAACTTGTCGATGTTGATGTCATACGTGCTCGGGATGCCGGCGACAGTAACCGGGCCGATTGCACCAAGAGAGCCACTGATATCGGTAGGAATCGGGCCATTCCCTGGTCCGGAGACGTTGTAGTTGGTTGGGATCGTTACACCCACGGCCGGCCTCCAGTCGAAACTTTTCGACATAATGTCACGGTCGATGCCGGCATGTCAAACACTTCCGCTTCGGAAGTCATTCTGATATTCTCTGGCCGGCAGTACTTCATCGACTGAGCTTTGAACGCGATTCAAGATCGCCGCGTTCTACCCGCGTTTTGCGCGACCACTGGTTCTTCCAATCGAACCATGGTTCGTTTTGCGAGGCCTTCGACGTGACTGAGACGACGAGTCAGCAGGACATCGCGATCATCGGCATGGCGTGCATCTTTCCCGGAGCGGCCGACGTATCGACCTACTGGGATAACATTCTCGCCAAGGTGGATGCCGTCACCGATCCGCCCGACGACTGGGAGGGGCTCGCGCACTACGACCCGGCCTCGACGGCCAATGATCGGATCTATTGCAAGGCTGGAGGCTGGCTGAAGGACCTTACCTTCGCCCCCGCCGAGTTCGGCGTGATGCCGGTCGGAATCGACGGAGCGGATCCCGATCATTTCCTCGGTCTCGCGATTTCACAACGCGCGCTGCGGGACGCCGGGCTCTCTAACGGTACCTTTGATCGCACCCGCGCAGAGGTGATCGTCGGACGAGGAACCTACATCAATCGTGCCTATACGAACCAGCTTCAGCATTGCCTCGTCATCGACCAGACCCTCCGGCTCCTCCAAGAGTTGCATCCCGAGCACACCGACCAGGACGTGCAGGCCATCAAGCGGATGCTAAAGGAGGGACTCGCGCCCTTCTCTGCGGACACGGCACCCGGGGTTGTTCCGAACGTGATGACCGGACGGATTGCGAACCGCCTCGACTTCATGGGCCCGAACTACACGGTGGATGCGGCCTGCGCCTCCTCGCTGATCGCGCTGGACCTGGCGATCCAGGATCTGCGCAGCGGCAAGTGCGACCTGTCTCTTGTGGGCGGTGCCAACGTGGCGACGGCCGCCCCGACGTTCATGCTGTTCTGCCAGCTCAACGCGCTCTCGCGTCGCGGAGAGATCCGGCCCTTCGATCGGGACGCCGATGGCACCCTCCTCGGCGAGGGCTACGGGATGGTGGTGCTCAAGAGGTGCGAGGACGCGGTCAGGAATGGCGATACCATATATGCGCTCGTGAAGAGTGTCGGCGTCTCGAGCGACGGCCGCGCGCAATCCGTCCTCAGTCCGCGGGTTGAAGGAGAGGAACTGGCGATCCGCCGCGCCTACGAAGCGGCCGGCGTTGCGCCCGATTCCGTGGGCCTGATCGAGGCGCATGGCACCGGTACCGCGGTCGGCGACGCCGTGGAGGTGCAGGCGCTGACCCGCGTCTTCGGGCTCCGGAGACGCCTTCCTACGTGCGCGCTGGGAACGGTAAAGTCGATGATTGGACACCTGATTCCCGCCGCCGGGATCGCCGGGCTGATCAAGACCGCGCTTGCCCTGCATCACAAGGTTCTGCCGCCGACGCTGCACTGCGACAACCCAAACCCGAGCTTCGGATTGCACCGAACGCCGTTCTACATCAACAGTGACGCGCGACCTTGGATTCACGGCGCACCGACGCCGCGCCGCGCGGCCGTCAACGCATTTGGCTTCGGCGGCATCAACGCGCACGCCGTGCTGGAAGAGTGCATATGGCAGTCATGAAGGTCCAGGGAACGCAGCGGGGGGGGGATACCGAGGTTTGTATCCTGCAGGCAGAATCTCGCGCGAAACTCGTTGCGCGTGCCGCCGACCTCGCCGACTCTCTGGCAGCCGCCGCAAGCGTTGGGTTGAAGGATCTCGCCTTCACCCTCAATAGCGAGCCCCCGCTGGGCAACGGCAGTCGGCTGGCGATTGTAGCTGCATCGGTCGACGACTTCCGCTCTCGCCTGCTCGAGGCCCGTCAGAAGCTGACGGATCCGGGATGCCGACGAATCCGTGAGGCGCGCGGCATCTATTTCTTTGACGAGCCGATCGGCAGCCACGGAAAGATCGCGTTCCTGTTCCCGGGAGAGGGCGCGCAATACCCTCACATGCTCGCCGATGTCTGCATGCGCTTTCCCGAGGCGCGGGCTTGGTTTGATCTGATGGACAGAGCGTTCGTTGATCACGAGCGCGGCTACCTTCCGAGTGAACTGGTGTTCCCCCCGGGGCGCACCGAGCAGAGCAAGGACGTCAGGCTGTGGAATATGGACGGCGCCGTCGAGACCGTGTTCGCGGCGAACCAGGCACTCTTCACCGTACTGCGCGAACTGGGCGTTCGCCCGGACATGGTCGCTGGACACAGCTCAGGCGACTACTCGGCGCTGTTGGCCGCCGGACGCTTCGGGATCATCCGCGACGAGCAATTGATCCAACAGATCCGAGCGCTCAATACGGTGTACGAGAAATTCGCGGCGCGGGACGAGATTCCCAAGGCCTCACTGCTGGCGGTAGGCTCGGCGAACATTGAGATCGTGAGGGGCGTGCTCAGCGAACTCGCGCCGGATCTGATGGTTGCGCTCGACAACTGCCCCCAGCAGATCGTCCTGTGCGGTAGCGAAGCCGCAATCGACCGGGCCCGTCGCCTGCTGGGGAGCGAGGGCGCGGTGACGGAGCGCCTACCATTCGGACGGCCGTATCACACCCCTCTATTCGCCTCGTTCTCGGAGCCCCTGCGAGCATTCTTTGATCGACTCGATCTCTGCTGCGCGCCGGCCATCGACATCTACAGTTGCGCCACCACAAAACCATATCCGGCCGACCCGCTCGAATTTCGGGAGGTGGCGGTTGCGCAGTGGACGCGCCCGGTGCGGTTCCGAGAAACCATCGAGGCGATGTACGAGGCGGGCGCGCGGGTTTTTGTCGAAGTCGGCCCGCGCGGCAATCTCACCGGTTTCGTCGAGAGCACGTTGCGCGGTCGCCCCGCGGTGGTTGTGGCCACCAACACGCTTCAGCGCACCGGGCTCGCACAGCTCAATCATGCTGTCGGGCTGCTCGCCGCGCAGGGAGTGGCCGTACGGACCGAGTATCTGTATTCCCGCCGTGCGCCTCGCCGTGTCTCGCTGCAGGGGGACGACACGGGCGGGCGAACCGCGAGCCCCGGCTCGGTCAAGTTGTCCCTTCGATTGCCACGCCTGCACCTCCCCCCATCCCGTGTGCCGAGCCCGGCTGCCGTTCCGCTGAATCCAGCGAATGAGAGGCGCGCTGCCCCGTCCCTTGAAACGCGGGAGAGCGCAATGCACAAATACTTCGAATCGATGGAGCAATTCCTCCGCGTTGAGTGCGAGGTCATGCAGGCTGCGCTCGCGAGCGGCCAGTTCCGGCCCGCCCGACGCTCCGCGCCGTCACTCACATTGCCTGCCCTGCCGTTCATCGACCGCGTCGTCTCGCTCGACCCGGGACGCGCGGCGGTCGCGATCTGTGAGCTGAACCTGGACAAGCACCGCTTCCTTCGTGACCACACGCTCGGCGCCGGCGTTTCCGGCTTCGACCCGGATCTCGTCGGACTGCCCGTCTTGCCGTTGGCGGTCAGCCTCGAGATGCTGGCGGAGGCTGCTTCACTCCTGTTCCCCGGGCTGGTCGGCATCGGGGCGCGACACGTCCGAGCGCACCGCTGGGTGGTGCTGGAGTCCGAACTGCTGACGCTGCGATTCACCGCCGTGGTGGGGGAGTCGCCCAACGAAGTGCGCGTCCGAATGCATGATGACGGCGCTCACTCAAGCGCGGCCGCAAACGAGGGCGGGCCTCTTGTCGAAGCCACCATCGTCTTCGCAGCTCGATACCCGCCTGCCGAGCGGGCCGGCGAGTTTCCGTTGCGCGACCAACGGCTTTCCAAGTGGCACGCTGGCCAGATGTATGGGGGCACCGGGATGTTTCACGGGCCAGCGTTTCAGATCGTCGACCGGATGAATCGTTGCGGCGAGGACGGGGCCGAAGCGACGCTCGTGGGCCGCGCATCCGAAGGATGGATACGCGCAACGCCTGCACCAGCTTTCTTCATGGACCCGATGGTTCTCGATGCCATGGGTCAAGTCGTGGGCTATTGGGTTGGCGACCGGTTCCAGAGAGGCCTTAGCATTTTTCCCGTTAAGCTTGATCGGCTCGAGGTATTTCGCCACGCGCTGGCACCTGCGGAGCAGGCACACTGCCGCGTCCGCGTCACCCATGTCGACGAAGACTGGATTCGCAGCGATATCGACGTGGTGGGCCAAGATGGCACAGTCATGGTCCGCATGCGGCAGTGGGAGGACCGACGGCTCGATCTACCGCGCCGCTTGTATGACTTCCGGATCGCGCCGCACGAGGTATTGCTGAGCGACGAATGGCCGGATGCGTTGGCCGGGCTTCCGAGCACCGCCGAGTCGAAGGCTTGCCGGTTGCGCCTCCCACGAACCGTGCTCGAAGCGCACGGAGGCATCTGGCTTCGCGTCATAGCGCATCTCGTTCTCGGCCGCGAAGAGCGCCGCGAATGGCAGCGGCTCTCCACCGCGCTCCTGCCCCGGCGACTCGACTGGCTGGCCGGCAGAATCGCCGCCAAAGACGCGGTGCGTTTGCTGCTGAAGCCGCAGCTGGGATTGCTGCGACTTGGCGACATCGAGATTTACGCCGATCCCAGGGGGCGCCCCCTGGTGCGCGGTCCGTGGATGCGCCCGGGCGGCTGTGCGCCACACGTGACCATCGCCCATTCGGGTGGGGAAGCGCTCGCCATCGCGATCGACGGAGAGACCTCCAGCGGGATCGGCGTCGACCTCGAGCAGCTGGGACGAGTCGGCGAGGTCGTGCGGCGTGCGGCCCTGACCGAGCGGGAGGACCGCTGGTTGGCGGCGATCGAAGAGAACGCGCGGCAGGAGTGGAGCACCCGTTTCTGGTGCGCCAAAGAGGCGGTCGGTAAGGCACTGGGATGCGGGCTGGCCAGCAGCGGCCAGGACCTCGAGGTTTGCGACGTCGACCGCGGACGCGGAGTGTTGGCGCTGTCTTTTAGCGGTTCACCCGAGCAGAAACGGGCCGATCGACTGGAACGACGAATTGTGGCTTGCACGACTTCCGATGGCTCGGTCGTGACGGGCGTGGCGGTGGTGTGAAAATGATGGTTCACGCAAACGGCGACAGCCACGGCGAGGTGCTGGCACACGTGATCGGCATCCTGCAAGAGATTACCGCCGACTGGGATGTGGGCGAGATTTCGGCTGACTCCCGGCTCGCGGCGTTGAACCTGGAGTCGATCAATCTGGTGTATTTCATCGCTGAGCTGCAGCAGAAGTATGCTTTAGAGCAGCAGCTGTTCAACCGGATCCGCGCCGCCGACACGCCCCTCGCCGATCTGCGGGTTGTCGATGTCGTCGATTTCGTGCGGGAAATGCGTGGCGCTCGCCAACCCGAGCGCGAGGAGCCCCGTCATGAGTTGTGATCGTCGCGCTGAGGTTGTGCTGATCGGCCTCGACGGCGCTACCTTTGCCGTTCTCGACCCGATGATGCGGGACGGCGTGATGCCGTTTCTGCGGGACTGGTCGGCCGGGGGTGTCCGTGCCGTGCTCGGCTCGACAGCGCACCCATTAACCCCGATCGCTTGGACCTCCGTCGTGACCGGACGCCATCCGGGCAACCACGGGGTCTTCGATTTCGTGCGCGTCACGACGGAGGGTTCTCAACCGAGCTACGTGCTCGGCACATCCGCCGATGTGCGCGTCGAGACGCTCTGGGCGATCGCCAGCCGTCATGGACGGCGGGTGTCGTGCCTGAACTTCCCGTGCATGTTCCCGCCACCCGCGCTCAACGGGTTCGTCGTGCCGGGGTTTGTGCCCTGGCGGTATCTGTCCCGAGCCGTCCACCCCCGCGACCTGTACCCCCGGCTGAAGAGGCTTCCGGGGTTCGACGCGAAGGGGCTGGCGCTCGACTGGGACATCGAGCGCAAGGCATTACAGGGTCTTCCGGAAAGCGAATTCGAAGACTGGATCCGCTTTCATACCGACCGCGAAGCGCAATGGTTCTCGATCGCACAGTTCCTGATGCGGGAAGAGCCATGCGACTTGACGGCCATCCTGTTCGACGGAGTCGACAAACTGCAGCACCTCTGTTATCACCTGCTCGATCCTACGCTCGCGTCACGTTATACCTCGCAGTGGGCGCAGCGTGTTCGCGGTCTCTGCCTCGATTATTTTCGGCAGCTCGATCGGTTCCTTGAAGCGATCGTCGCCGCGGCGGGACCGGGGGCGCGCGTGTTCATGGCTTCGGATCACGGCTTCCGCGCCGCCGGCGAGCAGATTTTCTACGCCAACGTGTGGCTCGAGCAACAGGGACACTTCGGCTGGAGAGACGGCACGACCATCGACCACGAGGGACGCCTCAGCCTCGACGGGCATGCTGGACCGGAGGCGTTCATCGACTGGTCTCGGACTGTCGCGTTCGCGCTGACAGCCAGCAGCAACGCCATCTGGATTCGGCGCGGGAGAAACGGTCATGACGGGGTATCGGACGAGGAATATCCGCGCCTCCGTCAGCAGCTCATTGACGGGTTGAAGATGCTTACCGACCCGGCCACGGGTGAACGCATCGTCGAACGCGTGATGACACGCGAGGAGGCATTCCCCGGCGCCGCGGTGGATGCGGCTCCGGATCTGACGCTCGTTCTTCGCGATTACAGTTTCCTCTCGGTATTGCGAGCGGACGCGGTTCTGAGAAACCGACGCCTTCCCTACGGAACCCATCACCCCGACGGGATCTTCATGGCGACCGGTCCCGGGATCCGGCAGCAGGCCGAACTCGCGCCCTTCTCGATCGTCGACATTACGCCCACACTCCTTTATGCCCTTGATCTGCCGCTGCCTTCGGATCTCGATGGCGGTGTGACGACCGCGGCATTTGAAGCCTCGTGGGCCGAAGCTCATCCCGTACGCCACGAACAAGGCGTTGCGGCAGCTCTCCCAACCGAGCCCGGAGCTGCGTCGGTGCTCGGGACCGAGGGCGAGCAGGAAGTTCTTCGCAGGTTGAAAGCGCTCGGTTATCTCGACTAGAAGCAGAGGTGCGCGTGTCGAAAATTGTGGTCAATGGGGCGGAACTCCACTGCCAGCAGATGGGCGAAGGCGGCGATATCGTGATGATTCACGGCCTGTTTGCCAGCCTCGCGTTCTGGTACATGAGCGTCATGACCGGTCTGGCCGGCCGCTACCGTGTGACCGCTTACGATCTTCGCGGACACGGGTACAGCGATGTAACGGAATCCGGCTACACCTCCGCCGACATGGCCAGCGATCTCGGCGGACTGCTCGATCAGCTGGCGATCGAGCGCGCGCACCTGGTCGCGCACAGTTTCGGGGGGTCCGTGGCGTTGCAGTATGCCTTAACGCATCCCGATCGGGTTCTGTCTTTGACGCTCGCGGACGTTTGGCTGCCCAGCCTCCAGCCCCACCCTCTCGACTGGAATTCAGCGTCCTGGCGCGACGCAGCGGTGAACATCGCGCACCTTGACGACCGCCCGGAGGCCATTCCGAAGGTGGCGCAGGATGCGTACAGAGAGTGGCTGCGGCTGCAAGGCCAGACGGCCGTCGGGGGGTTCGACGCTTGGATCGAAAGCTCATTGTTGAGCCAGTGGAACAGCGATTCCCGCGTGGCGAAGCGCTGGTTCCAACTGGTGCGCACAACCTCCGCCGTCGAGGAGATGGGCGTGGAGGCGGGCTTGACCGCGGACCGGCTGGAGTCTCTTGTCTGCCCCACGCTCGCAATGTTCGGCGAGCACTCGGGCTGCCTGCAGACGCTGCGTGGCCTGCAACAGCATCTTCCCGGCTGCCGCACCGTAATGGTCCCCGGTGCGGGCCATCTGCACCCGCTCGTGAGGCCGGACGTATTCCTCCACCATGTGACTGAATTCATCGGGAGCGTGACGACGTGAATGGAAAGTTCGCGCGTCTTGAGCTGGACGGGTTCGGTTGCCCAATGGCGCACTGCAACCGAAATGACGATTCGCTCCACGATCTGCCGCCGCTGCGCTCGGTCGGGACGTGTCAGAAGATTGTCGACCCGGTGGTCTCGCCCCGGGCGTTCGTGCATCTTGGCGCGTTCACTGGCGAACACGCGGCGGTCTGCACCTACGACTCCCCAATGCATCCTGCCCTCGTCGCCTACGACTACAAGACGGGATCGGTCGCGTGGACAAGCCCGCCGGAAGATCTGCCGGGGCTGTTTCATCGCTGGCCTTCGGGCATCCTGCTGGCGAGACTGATGGTCGACGATCGGCCACCGCGGCACTGCGTCTTTGCCGCCAACCCGGTGGAATTCGTGGCCTACGGGGATGATGGCCGCCGTCTCTGGAAGCGTGCGACGACGGAGGTCCACCGGGACGGCACCGTCGGAATGCCTACCTCGCTCAGCTTCACCAATCGCGGCGAACTGGTGTGCGTCACCACCCTTGGATGGGTGGTGAAGCTTGACCCGCTCGATGGAAGCGTGATCTCGAGCTACCGGATGGACGCGTCGGTGTTCGTCGACGGACGGGAGCACCGGGGAGTATTTGTAACCACGAAATCCCCGGTGGTTGTGGGCGACAGCCTCTATCTGCTGGCTGACTTCAAGCCCAACGTTTCATATCCTCCACTCCATCCCCTTTTCTGTCCGGTGCATCTGGTGAGGGTCGAGCTGAGCCAGCCCGGAGTCCGCGGCTCCGAGCGGGAGATTCGACCGCTGCTTCGGCCCAGTGGCCCTGTAGACGCCCTGCCCGATCGGGTGCGACTGGGCGTCTACAAGGGAACCGGTTCCCCCCCCGCCCTGGTGAGGCCCGGCGCCGCGCCGCTTTTTTTCGCTCATGCTCACACCCTGACCACGGCGGGGCTCGAGCCCACCATCAGCGCGGTGGAGGACCGGGCAGGCGTCCTCAGCCTGCGCTGGCAGAGTGTCCTCCACGTCCAGCGCGGAGATGACGTCTATGCGGCGCCCGCGCTTCACCCGGACAGCGGCACCTTACTGTTGACCACCCTGCACAACATCTATGTCTTCCGCGACGTCGCCAGCCTGAGCGGCCAGGTTCCCGTTCCTGCCCCGGTCGATCCCTGCGAACTGGTCGCCAACGCGTCGGATCCACGGACAACATCGGTGAAAGTTGGCAGCCCGTTCGGACTTGCCTTCGACGCCGACCAGAACGAGATCGTCGCCTATACTAACTTTCGCATCAGTGCCGAGCGGTCATTGCTGAGTTATGGATTCCTGGGAGCCTTTGCCGTGCCCGTCAACCCACGTAAGAAGATGCACCCGCTATGGGAACGTCCGCTCGGCGTCACGCGCGACGGTGCGCCGATTCCAGGATTCGGAACCTTCGGCCAACCGGCCTTGTTCCGGCACGAAGGTGCCGATGAGCAGACGACGGGCATCATCGTCAACACCGTGGCAACCGGCACTTACATTTTCCGATGAGCGACGCAGGGCACTCTGAAGGGCTGAGAGCGGGTGATTTCCGACGGATCGCGGCCAACGGATTCGGCGATCCACAGAATTCGTACGCCCATTCGATGGCCGAGTTCCGCGGCGAGATCTATGTCGGGACGTCGCGCCACATCCTGGCGTTGCTCAAACTGTTTCCCCCGGTCGACGCGGCATCGATGGATCCATGGCCGGTCAAAGTTCCGCCCAGCGTTGAGCAACTCGACCTGCGGGCGCAGATTTGGCGCTGGCCTCGAGGTGCGCAGAAGTGGGAGCCGGTCCATACTTCGCCCGAGATCGCGGGAAGGAACGGCCGATCGGTTCCACGCGACCTGGGATACCGCGGCATGGCAGTGTTCCGCGGCCAATCCGATCCCGCGCCGGCGCTCTACGTGAGTTGCCTGTCGTCGGTCGCGCGGGGCACCGGCGCGCGCATCCTGCGCTCGGAAGACGGCGTGGCGTTTGATCCCGTGGGCGAACCCGGGCTGGGCAACCCAAACGTCGCAACCTTCCGTTCGCTTGTGGCCTTCGACGATCACCTGTTTGTCGCGCCTGCCGGAGAAGGAACAACTTGGAACGTGACGCGCGCGCCCATGATCCTGCGGTCGGCCGATCCGGTGCGCGGCGAGTGGACTCCGGCCTGCGTGCCGGGCTTCGGCGATCCCACCAATGATGGGATCTTCGAACTGGAGGTGTTCGACCATCATCTCTATGCCGGGACGTTCAATCACGCGCTCGGATATCAGATCTGGAAAACGCCGGCGACGGGTGCGGAGCCGTGCCGCTGGACTAAGGTGCTCGAGAGGGGTGCGTATCGCGGAAGCCTCAACGAGATGGCCATGAGCATGTGCGAGTTCAACGGGGCGCTGTACGTCGGAAGTGGGCTGCAGAATGGCGGCTATGACCGCACGTATCGAATCGGGCCTGCGGCGGGTGAGCTGATTCGGATTCGTCCCGACGACACTTGGGACCTCGTGATTGGCTCCGCGCGAGAGACGCCCCATGGCCGTAAGCTGCCGGTGAGCGGTTTGGGCCCGGGATTTGACAATTTCTTCAATGGATACATTTGGCGCATGGTCGTGCATGACCGCTGGCTCTATGTCGGGACGTTCGACTGGAGCGTGTTCCTGCTGTTCGCCCAACGCTGGAGAATGCTGCCGTGGCTGCAGAAGCACGTCGATGAACATGGCGCGGAAGCGATCGTCAGGCATCAGGGTGGATTCGATTTGTGGAGAAGCCGCGACGGCAACGTATGGAGCCCGGTGACATTGAGCGGCTTCGACAACCCGTACAACTACGGCGTACGCACGCTGGTTTCGTCGCGTCACGGACTGTTCGTTGGGACAGCCAACCCCTTCGCCCCGGAAGTGCCGGCGCATCTCGCGCGCGGCTGGACGTACGTGGAAAACCCTGGCGGGGGAGCCGAGGTGTGGCTCGCCAGCCGCGACGAAGCGGTGGCGGCTGACCCGGGGGAGGAGGAAGTGTGCGCGTCCTGCTGACGGGGGCGACTGGGTTCGTCGGCTCTCAGGTTCTCGAGCAGTTGCTGGATCGCGGGGATGCGGTGCGCGTGTTGGCTCTGCCCGACACCGTGGAGAGCCTGGGCCATCGGAACCGTGTGGAGGTCGTCGCCGGCAGCCTGAGTGATTACGACCGACTGGTCGAGGCCACACGCGACGTCGAGGTCGTCTACCACCTCGCCGCCATCCATCTCAGCGCACTGCGTGCGATCGGCGATCCGAAGGATCTGAGGATGGTGAATGTCGAAGGCACCGATGCCCTTTTGCGCGCATGTGCCGTCAGCGCCGTCCGGCGCGTCGTGTTCACCAGTTCTGTGGCCGTCTATAACGCGGCGCCCTGGCCCTTCATGTGGCCGATCCACGAGACGCATCCGCTGCGCACCGCTGGCGAAGACAACTTGCGGAGTTATGCGCTCAGCAAGATCGAGGCGGAGAATCTGATTCGACGCGCGCACCAGGAGCACGGGATCGAGACGATCGTCCTCCGGTCTGCGGCCGTCTATGGGCCGGGCGCACCATGGGTCGAACAGCTGGCGCGGGGGCTTGCCGCCAACCCCTGGAGCGCGCTCACGCGCGCGGGGCGATTCGCCTGCAACCAGTGGATCCATCGCCGCGACCTGGCGCGAGCGGTCGTCATCGGTGGCTCGGCCCCCGGACTGCGGCACGAGCTCTGCAATGTAGCCGGCCCGGAGCTGTTCTCGTCCCGGCATCTGCTCCTGGCCATGTCGCAGGCGCTGCGGCAGGGACCATGGCGGCATCTGCCGGCGCCGGAACTTGAGCGCACAGCGCGCTACGCTTATCGTTACGACCTGACGCGTGCCCAGACGCGGCTTGGCTTCGCGCCCCAGGTCAAGCTCGAAGCAGGACTGGCCGAAGTTCTCTCGGCCATGACACCGCTGCCGGAGATAGCGAGCAGCGTGCGGGACCCGCAGGCTTCGCCGTTGGCCGAAGTGGAGTTGTTCTAACGTGACCGTCCTTTTGACAGGCGCAACTGGATTTATCGGATCGCGTGTCCTCGCCCGGTTGGCCGCGCAGGAGGAGGGTGTCCGCATCCTGGTCAGGCCTGCGACGCTGGCCAGCGCTGAAGTCGCGTCCGAACTGGCACAGTACCCGCGGGTCGAGGTGGTGGCCGGCGATTTCACCGACGACGATCTCGTCGCGCGCGCCACCGACGGCGTGGACGTAGTTTTCCATTTGGCCTGGCTGTGGAAAAGGAACCGGGGCGCCGACCCGGAATCCAATCCGGGAGCTGATGAGCAGGGCGACGCCCGGGCCATGGAGGGGAATCTCAATGCCGTGCGTCGTCTCCTCGCCGCCAGCAGCGCGCACGGCGTCCGTCGATTCGTGTTCACCAGCTCGGTGGCGGTGTACGGCCCTCCCGCCACGATTCGACGGTTCCCGATTACCGAAGACGCGGACGTCATTCAGGGCGACTACGGCAACGTTCCGTTCGTGCAGTACTACATGGCGCCGAAGATCGCGATCGAGCACATGATCCGCAGCTACTCGAGACAGTGCGGCCTGGAGTATGTCATTCTGCGGCCGTCGGTCGTGTACGGTCCGCGGGCCCCGTTTGCTGAACGGCTGGTTCGCAAGACTCTCGCCACCGCCCGATGGCTGTTGCCCGAGAGTTCGCTGGGGAAATGGCAGATGGTCCACGTCGACGATGTGGCGCAGGCGGTCGTGCTCGCCGGCAGAACTCCGGAAGCCAAGAACCTCGAATTCAACATCGCGGGAGCGGAGGTCGCGACCGAGCAAGAGATCAAGACGATCATTTGGGCGGCTGCTTCCGCAGAGTGGCCGGACGCGGAATCGGAGCCACATCGAGCCCGCTTCGAGAGCTATCAATTCCCCAGATATGACCTCAGTCGCGCAGCGCGGCTGCTGAAGTACACGCCGCAGGTGCCGCTGCGCGAGGGCCTTCAAGAGGTTGTCGCAACTGTGCTGGCGCGTCTCGACGCGGCGTCCGCCGATCGGGTACCAGTGGCGGGAGAGCCGGCGCTTTCGCCGCCGCAGGCGCCGGGTCCTGCGCCCGCGGCCCGTTCCCCAGGGACGTTTGACGTCCGCGAATTCTATGACGAGCGCGTCGAGTCCGAATTTCTCGCCGACTATTTCGAGCACAGCGGCTTCTGGAACTTCGGCTACCGCATCACCGGCACCGAGAGTCCGCGCCAGGCGTCGGAGAACCTGATGGAGAGGCTGCTGGCGATGAGCGGCGATGCGCGCGGCACAATCCTCGACATCGCGTGCGGCAATGGCGCGACGACCGCCCACTTGACGAGGCACTTCGCGCCCGAACGGATTACCGCGATCAACTTCTCGTCGCGCCAGTTGGTGCGCGCTGTCGAACGAGCGCCGGGATGTCGCTTCGCGCTGATGGACGCAACGGCATTGGGATTTGCCGCCAATAGCTTCGATCGCCTGATCTGCGTCGAAGCCGCATTTCACTTTCACACCCGGGACGCGTTCCTCCGCGAGGCGGTGCGCGTGCTGAAGCCCCAGGGGAGATTGGTGCTCGCCGACGCGGTGCTCCCGCCGGGCTCGCAGACGCAGCCGCGCGCGAACTACGTGACGGGCGCCGACGAGTACCGAGCGCGCTGTCTGGCGAGTGGATTCTCGGCCGTCGTAGTTACCGACGCGACCAGCCAGTGCTGGGCCGCGTTCTCAGCGGACCTGACCCATTACACCAGGCGCAAGCTGCGGGGTGGAGAAATCACTCTGCGCCGCTTTTACGAGGTCATGCTCTGGCTGCGACACCTCGGTCCAGAACGGTATCTGCTGGCGTCCTGCGTGAAATAAACTGACAACGGAGGGTTGGTTTCGATGGCACTCGAAGGATTGGGCATTCCCCCGGAGCAGGAACGCGTAGCCGCAGGCGCCATGCTCGTCGGCAGCCTCTGGTACTACGCGGCGGCGGTCCTCTACCCGAGTCTTCCGCTCAAGCAGGCCGGCTTGTACCGGCCCAGGCACGTTGGCGAACGACCGCCCAAGCCCGAATCCGCCGGGCTTGGCGTTCATTACAGCCGGCGGTACCCCTTTCCCGTGCTGCTCGAGGAGCGGCCGCCAGGCTATGAACTGGTGGACGAATTCGATGCGGTCGCCGCCGAGTACGAGACCTATGTCGAGCCGTTCTCGGCTCCGGTCATCAAGGAGGCTCTCGCCGTGATGCGACCCTACCTCACGCCCTCGGCGCGTGTGATCGACACCAGCTGCGGCGCCGGTACAGAATCCACGCTCCTGGCCACGCTGGTGCCCGACGGTGAAGTGGTCGCTGCCGATCTCGCCGCGGTCATGGTCGAGACCACGTTCCGCCGAGCGCGTAGTGCGGGGATCGGGAATATGGCCTTTTTCCAGGCCGACGTGTCACACTTGCCAGCCGACTTCGGCGGCATGTTCGATGCCACGTTCTGCTCCCTGGCGTTTCACCACTATCCCGATCCGCCGGCCGCAACCCGCGAACTGCATCGTATCCTCCGGCCAAAAGGCTATGCGTTCATCGTCGATGCCGGGCCAGCATGGTTCAAACTCATGTCAAGCTGGCTGGCGAAGTGGGCCGATCCCGGATGGATCGCGTTTCACACCGAGGACGAGTTCGAAATACTCATTCGCGAGGCCGGCTTCTCGGCCTTTCACTGGGAGGAACTGTTGCCCGGTTTGGCTCTCGTGATCGCGATGAAATAGCGTGGTCGGGACCGAATGTCCCCTAGCTTGCCGGCCAGCCCGCTCGACCTCTTCCTATGGGGCCGGGCCGAGCTATGCGGCCGAGCCTTCGAGCGGTTCGAGCGGCGCGCCGGAAGCTCGCGCCAGAGGGCGGTCCCAACGACCGTGGCCCAGCACGACCTCAACTTGGCCTTTTTGCCCGCAGCGAAGCTCACGATCGAAGGCTAGACACCCGGCGGCCACCTCGATCGGAGTCATGCCCTGATCGATGAGCCCCTGCCGGGCAGCGCCGGAGGCCATGCCGAGCGTCGCCCAAGGTCCCCAGTTCAGCGAGACGATGCGGCCCGGCCAGCGTGCATCCAAGTACCGGGCCAGCTTGTTGAGGCTATCATTCGCGGCCGCGTAGTCGATCTGTCCCCGGTTCCCGAAGCAACCCGCCACCGACGATAACAGCGCGAAGAATCTCAACGACTCCGGCCGGACATGGCGGACCACGGTAAGCGCCGATCGCACTTTGGTGTCGAACACGCGCGCGAACGATTCGGGAGTCTTGTGCTCGAGCAGCGTGTCTTCGATCACTCCGGCGCCGTGAATCACGCCATCGAGACGACCGTAGGTCCGGTAAGTGTCTTCGACGACAGCACCGAACGCTTGGTCGTCGACCAGGTCGGCTTGCCGGTAATCGACCCGGGCGCCGAGCCGGCGCATCTGTTCGAGATTGTCGTGAACCTCGCGTTGGCGGACCAGCGCAGTGTATGCCTTCCCCACCACGGCGGCCGAGATCGTCTGACCGGCCCGGCGGGCCTCGGCAATCAGCGCGGCCTTCAATTCGCGCTCGGACCGGACGCCAGCCAGGTGTGGCGGTTCATCGCCTGACTGTCGTGCCGTGCGGCCCACCACGACCAGCGTCGGCCGATATCTGCGGGCGAGGTCGGTTGCAATCGCCGCGGTGATGCCCCGCGCGCCTCCGGTGATGAGCAGAACCGACTGGGCATCGATGGCGAACTCCGCCCGCTCGGCTTCCTCTAGCGGGCGGCGCACAGGCCGGACGGTGATGCGCCGCGATCCGCGAAATCCCACCTCCGCGAAATCTGCGCCGCATTCGATCTCGCCGATCAGCCGCTCGGCGACGATCGACGCATCATCGGCCTCCAGATCCACCACCTTGCAGCGAACCTGCGGCCATTCAACCGCCAGCGTTTTGATGAACCCGGCAATCGCTCCATGGCCGAACACCCACTCGTTGCCGTTCGACTGAGCGCCGAACGCACCGCCCATGGCGGTTGCGGCGATGACCCAGCCCCGGCGTCCTTGGTCGGCGTTCTTGAGATCGGCTGCGGCGAAGCGGGTAAGATGGAGAAGGCTCCGTACCTCGTCCTCAGCATCGTGCTGAGCCTCAATCGCACTGCGGCCCATCGGATGTCGCAGCGGCAGCAGGTGCAGAATTCCGGAGATCGGCCGCAAAGACTGGCGTCTGATCGCGTCCAGCCGCTCCGTCACGTCTCGGGCATCGGCCAGATCTTTGGCGCTACCATCCTTAGGATCCTTGCCGCCGATGGCTCCAAGCAGCGCGACCTGCGCACCCCCCGCGCGCAGCGAGGTTGCGACCCGTTCCGCAACCCCTCGACCGTCATCAGTAATGACGACAAGATCGTTCGGTCCGACCAAACTGCCACGCTTCGGCAGCGGCGCATCCTCTATTTCGAGCAGAAACCGGGGGACCTCCTCGAGCGGATCGGCGGCAGGCGTGGAGCCAGGGTCGAGTGTGGATGGCTCGAGCACGGCGTCGGCTGGCACCGCGATGCCGCCGATCAAGGCGCGCGCAGTGTCCGCGATCATACGCAGCGTTTTCGCGGAACTCAGCTGAGCCATGACGTCGTGCAATTCAACGCCATGACTGCGCAGAACGCGGCGGCCGAACTCTCCGACGATCTCGACACGCTTGATGGAGTCAATTCCAAGATCAGCCTCAACGTTCACATCCAGGTCAAGCAACTCGGCCGGGTACCCAGTGCGTTCGCTCACGATCTCGACCAGTTGCTTCCTCAGCTCGGCATCGTCCGCCGGCCTGTGTTTGCTTGCTTCCGTCGGTCGCTCGATCGGCGTGATCCCGGCATCGCCCGCCGCCGTCGCGGCGGCCGGAGCCGTTGCGCTTTGGCTGCTCGCCTCCGGCGGCCCGGCGACGTCGAGGGCCCTTTCGGGAGAGCTGCCCGTTAGGTAGGCAACCATGACCTGCTTCTGGGTCTCGAGAAAGCCGGTCATGAGTTGTTGGAACCGCAGCACCGCCTGCGTCGCCTCGTCGCCGCGCTCGGTCCTTGGCAAGGCGACAGGGTTCGGGGTGGGCATTGCCACTGCGGGGCGCGCACCAAGGGGAGAAGGCATCGGTTCGGGAGGCGCGGCCGGCGATGGGGGCGCTGCTAGGATTGCGGCAGTGCCCGTTGAGCGCTGCGGCGCGGCACCTCCGCCACTGACGATCCACGTGGTCGGCGAAATTGGCTCTCCATCGGTGGTTGGAAGAGAATCCAAGTCGAGGGCCCGCACCGCGCGTCCTGCGAACAGGGGATCGAGATCGACAGGCACCCCTTGCGCGGCCAGCTGTCCGAGCGCATGTTGGAACTGAAACAATCCCGATCGATCGCGTGCGTCCATTGGAACCGCAACATGCGGGGCCCGGTCGAGAATCTGATCGACCAGCCCCGATAGCACCTGAGCGGGCCCCACCTCCACGAACACCCGCGCGCCAGCGTCGTACATGGCCTGAATCTGTTCGGTGAACCGGACGGGACGGACAAGCTGTTCGGTCAGCAGTTCGGCGACCGCTGCGGCGTCATTCGGGTAAGGTTCCGCGGACACGTTTGAAAAGGTCAACAGGCGAGGTGCCTTCAGAGCCATGTTCTGGATGATTCGGGCGAGTTGCCCGCGCGCGGCCGTCATCATCGGCGAGTGGAATGCGCACGCCACCGCCAACCGACGCGATCCTATGCCAGCCTGCTTGAGTCGCTCGATGGCCGCGTCCACCGCTCGGCCTTCGCCGGAGATGACCGTTTGCCGGGGCGCGTTGATGTTCGCGATCCATAACCCGTCGATCCCTTCGACGATGGCCGCTGTGCAACTGTCATCGGCAGCCACCCCCGCCATCGCGCCGGGTTCTCCGGCAGAACACTCCGCGAGGCAACGTCCGCGCGCTTCCGACAGCGCATAGAGCGTTTCTTCGTCCCACGCGCCCGCGGCGCACAACGCCACGTATTCGCCATAGCTGTGGCCGGCAACCATGTCTGCACTGACCGAGCAGCTACTGAGCAGCCGGCACAGCCCGACCCCGGCCGCGCCGAGCGCCGGCTGCGCCACGGCGGTCGCCGTGAGAGCGTCCAAATCTGCTTGACGATCCTCCGCGCGGAAGCGCGGCGGCGGAAACACGTAGGTCGCGAGCGCACGCGGAAAGCGCCCCGCCAGCACACGGCTGGCGCGCTCGAATGGCTCACGCACTTCGCCAAAATAGGATGCCAGCTCGCTCAGCATCCCGGGATATTGCGAACCCTGCCCGGGGAAGAGAAACGCCGTGCGGCCGTCATGCGCGAGTGGGTTGTCGGCGAAGGAGATTCTCTTCGAGGCAAGCGCCGCCGGGGAGATGGTCTCCTCGAGGGCCTTGGCGCCCCACTCCACCTTGTCACGCAGATCGTCGAGCGAGCTGACGGCCATCGCCAGCGTCAACCCTGAGCGTTTCCGAGCGGACTGCCAGGCGCTATAGGCCACGTCGCACAATTGCGGACGAGCGCCCCGGGCGAAAGATTCGGCCAGTCGCGCGAGCGCAGCCCGAATCTCGGCCCGCGATTCCCCGGACCAGAGCAGCAATTCGCTCGGCCAGGAACCGGACGACGACGCACCGTCCGACTTTAGATACCCGCCCGTGTATTCCTCGACGACCGCGTGGAAGTTGGTGCCCCCGAAGCCGAATGCACTCACGCCTGCCCGTCGCGGGAGGAGGGTGTCGGCGTGCACCCAGGGACGCACTTCACTGTTGACGTATAGCGCGCTCCCCGATCGCAGCGCGCCGGGATTCGGAGTCGAGACGTGGATCGTCGGCGGCAACACCTTGTGATGTAACGCCAAGGCGACCTTGATCAGTCCGGCCGCGCCGGCAGTCGACTTGGTGTGGCCGATCATCGATTTGACGGACCCTATCGCGCAGCTCTGGGCGACGGCTCCGGCGGCGTCGAAGACGCGGTTCAGCGTCTCGAGTTCAGCCCGGTCGCCGGCCACAGTGCCCGTGCCGTGTGCCTCGACCAGGCCGACGCTCGCCGGTGAGACGCCGGCCTTGGCGTAGGCGCGATCGAGCGCCAGCGCCTGGCCTTCGGGTCGAGGGGCCGTCAGCCCCCGGTCGCGACCGTCGCTCGAGCCAGCCACGCCCTTGATCACTGCGTAAATGCGATCGCCGTCGCGTTCCGCGTCAGCCAGGCGCTTCAGGAGCAGGATCGCGACCCCTTCACTAATCGCGATCCCATCGGCGCTTTCGTCGAATGTCGCGCAGCGGCCCTGCGGGGACAGCGCGTGCGTCTTGCCGAAGCAGAGATAGGCGAACGGATTCTGGATGGTGTCCGCGCCGCCGACGATGACCATGTCGCTGGTGTCATCCTCTAGCTCGCGACACGCCAGATACACGGCAGCCAGGGACGATGCGCAAGCCGCATCGATGGTGAAGTTAACCCCGCCCAAATCGAATCGGTTGGCAACCCGGCCGGCGGCGACGTTCGGGAGGATTCCCGGAAACGAATCTTCCGACCAACTGGCAAGCTCCGACAGCAATCGCGCCGGGACCGAGTCGAACAACATCGGCAGGGCCGACCGCACAGCGTACTGCTGCCCGAGATCGGCGATTCCGCCGCTGACACCGAGAATCACCGCCGTCCGGTCGCGCGGCAGGTCGCGATCCCGGTATCCCGCATCCGCAACAGCGGCGCGCACG
>Ga0193726_1000642_pt1 | contig 34504 bp, 34 predicted proteins | sample H2c1metaG_FD_144928 | JGI IMG/M metagenome (GOLD analysis project Ga0193726, IMG submission 144928) | Soil microbial communities from a riparian zone of the East river system, Colorado, United States - H2c1 | ecosystem: Environmental > Terrestrial > Soil > Riparian zone | place: USA: East River... | reverse complement strand
TGCGTGGGTCTTCGCGCCACGCCCATTGCCGAGGCCATGCTGGCGCTGGTGTTGATGGACCACTATCTGCGCTTCCGCGCACAGTGCGGGGATGTGGTGCGCACCACGCCCGACATCGCGCGCCGCTCGTGAGCGCGCCCGTGAACCAAGCCGGCGCCAATCTGCACATCGCGGTGGTCGGGGTCTCGAGCCTGATCGGCGAGGCCGTGATCGATGAGCTGCGCGCGCGAAAATTCGCCTTCGCCGAATTGCACGCGCTCGACGACGAACGCAATCTCGGCCGGCCGGTGGCCGCCGCGGAAGGAGCGGAAACGGACCGGGCGCTGCCGATCAACGATATTGCCAGCTTCGATTTTTCGCGGGTCGATCTGGTGTTCTTTTGCGGGCGCTCGGCGCTGTCGGAGCGCTACGCCGAAGCGGCGGCCGCGCATGCCTGGGTCATCGACGGCTCGGCGGCCTTTCGCGCCCGCGCCGACGTACCGTTGGTGGCGGCGGATGTGAACCCCGCCGCGCTGCAGTCGATCGGCGCGCGCGGCTTGATCGCGCTGCCGGGAAGCGCCAGCGTCGCCCTGGCCACGGCGCTGGCGCCGCTGCATGCGCTCGCGGGGCTCGAGCGCGCCGAGGTGGCGACCTATCAAGCCGTATCAGGCAGCGGCCGCGGCGCCATGGATGAACTCGCGGGCGAGACTGTGGCCATGCTGAGCGGCAAGAAAGCCAAAGGCCGGGCCTTCGGCAGGCAGATTGCCTTCAATGTCATTCCCCAAGTGGATACCCTGGATGCGGACGGCGTATCGCGCGAAGAACGTCGTTTGTGGGACGAAAGCCGAATATTGCTCAATTTGCCGAATTTGAGCGTCAACGCCACCGCGGTCCGGGTACCGGTGTTTTTCGGCCATAGCCTGGCGGTGCATGCCTCGTTCACGCGCGAGTTGAGCGTGGCCGAGGCCGCAGCGGTGCTGCAGCGCGGCACGGGGATCAGTCTGATCGAGGCGGACTCGAGCGCTCAATTTCCGACGCCGGCCACATTGGCAATGGCGCCCGATAGGGTATATGTAGGCCGTTTACGGGCAGATTTGACCCGTGACCGCGCTCTAAATTTTTGGGTTGTCGCCGATAATGTTCGGAAATGTGCGGCACATAACGCAGTTTCGGTGGCCCATATTTTGGTAAATAGACGTCAGTAAGATATAGTTATTGGCTTATGTAAAAGGCAAGTGAGAATTCGATTCCAAGCTCCTATAGCACAATGAACTTTATCCGCTTGCCCACCAGATTCCTGGGAGTAGAAATGTCCGTGACGATGCCCCGCCTGATGCTGCTGGCGTGCCTGCTATCCCCTTCCATTTTGTGGCCGTCCTTGTCTTGGGCGCTGGGCCTGGGTGAGATCCATTTAAATTCCTCGCTCAACGAACCGATGCGGGCCGAAATCGACCTGATTGGGGCCAGTCCGGAAGAATTGACCGCGCTTCGCGCCGAGCTTGCGAGCCGCGACGCATTTACCCGCTACGGCATCGATCGCCCGCCTTTTCTGTCGACATTGACCTTCAAAGTCGGCAAGGGCAAGGACGGCCGCGACGCCTTGCTGGTGCGCTCCACCGAGGCAATTCCCGAGCCCTTTGTGACCTTTTTGGTGGAAGTCAATTGGGCCCGCGGGCGACTGATGCGCGAGTACACGGTGCTGCTGGACCCTCCGGTGTACACGCCAGGTGAGACGGCGAGCAGCGCTACTCCGGTCACTGCGCCCACCAGCGCCCCGGCACGCCGGCCGGCGCCGGCGCCAGCCGCCGCCCCGCCCGCGGCCAGCCGCGCGCCTGCCGCCGCTCCGTCGGCTCCCGCCAGCGCGGCGCCCGAGGCTCCCGCGGCGCTCACCGGCAATAGCTACCGGGTCGGCAAGGGCGACACGCTGACCAAGATCGCGCGCAGCCTGCATTCCGATTCACCCGCGGGCATCGATCAGACCATGATGGCGGTGTACCGCGCGAACCCCGATGCGTTCGGCGGCAACATCAATATTCTGCGGCGCGGCTCGGTGCTGCGCATGCCCGGCGCCGATGAGATCGCTGCGTTGAATCAGAGCGAGGCCATCAGCGAAGTTCACCGTCAGATGAGTGCTTGGAACGGCTCGAGCGCCGCTGCCAGCGGCGGCCACCTGCGGCTGGTGGCCCCGACGGCCGGCGGCAGTGCAACCGGCGGCGGCGATAACAGTGCCGCCACTGCCGAAGCACAGGCGCTGAAGGAGCGCGTCAAGGATTTGGAAGGCCAGCTGGCTGAATCGCATCGTTTGATCGACATCCGCAATAGCGAGCTGTCCGCCCTGCAGCGCAAGCTTGGCGTGCCGGCCACCGCGCCGACGCCTGCGCCGACTCCGGCCCCGCCGGCGGTCAAGGCGACTCCTCCGGCGCCGACGCCCGCGCCCGCCGTGACCCCGATCCCCACGCCGCCGCCGGCCGCGTCGACCCCGACGCCTCTGCCGCCGCCGGTGGAGAGCACTGCGCCGCCGCAGCCTGTGCCGGCGCCGACACCGACGCCCGCACCGAAGAAACCGACGGTCGCGCCGGTCGAATCGGGTTCCTGGATTGACTGGCTGGCCGACCATTGGTGGATGCCGGCCGCGGTGATCGTCGCGTTGATTCTCCTGCTGGTGGTTGCCGCGCGCCGCCGCCGGCAAGGCGGGGGCGGCGACCTGCACGGCCTCGACAACACCGACATCACCAATTACCGCGACCCGGCCGCCAAGCTCGGCATGCGCAGGGGCGAAGAGTCGTTCGTGGTCGAGGAGTCGGGCGAGCATCCCATGCCGGCGTTCGAGACCGGGGCGGATAGCCTGGCGGATACGCATTCGGACATCAAAGCGCCCGAAGATACGATGTCGAGCGAAAGTGCGGTCAATCTCGATCAGGGCGATCCCCTGGCCGAGGCCGACTTTCACATGGCCTATGGTCTATACGATCAGGCAGCCGACCTGGTGCGCATCGCACTCGAGCGCGAGCCGGATCGGCGCGATTTGCGGCTCAAGCTGCTGGAAATTTATTTCGTCTGGGGCAACAAGGATGCGTTCCTGCAGACGGCGAAGGGATTGGAAGCGACGCGCGATCGCGCGCCCGCCGGCGAGTGGGACAAGATCGTCATCATGGGCAAGCAGATCTGCCCCGACGAGCCCTTGTTCGCGGCGAGTGCGGGCAGCGGACGCGGCGCGGGCGCCCTGGTCGATCTGAACCTCGAAGGCGGCGAGAACCGCGTCGACATCGATTTGTTCGGCGAGCCCGAGGGTGAGCACGGCCGGCTCGATCACTCGATCAAGGAGACCGACGATACGGCGACGACCGGCGAATCACCCGCCATGCACGCCGGATCGGATCTCGACTTCACGCTCGATACGCCGGAGCGCGGCGACGATTCGCCGACGCGCGAGTCGCCGACCCGGGAAATGCCGGCGCGCGATGAGCCGACGGTCGAATCGGAGATGATGAATTTCACGGATTCCCCCACCTCTGAATCGCCGTCGCTGAAGAGCGGCGATGCGCGCGACCGCATTTCCGCCAAGCTGCCGCCGAAGGCGGATCAAACCGCGGAAGTGTCCATCGACGACTTGGGTCTGGATTTGGATCAGCTCAGCGACACCGGCACGCCGGCGGTCCCCGCTCTGGAAGAGACCGACCATCCGGCCGATGCGCCGACCATGGTCGCCGGTCTCGACGAGAAGTCGCGGCGCATGATGGCTGAGGCGGAGAGCCGCTCGCGCGACCGCGATCTGACCGAGTTGGAACGCGAATTGGAAGCGTCCTTCATCGCCGACCTGGATTCGGGTCCGGATGAGGTCAAGACCGCGGTGCTGGGTCCCGAGTCGGCACCCACCGTGCAAATGCCGCGCGATTTCGAAGTCTCCCAGACGTCGCGTTTCAAGTCGCCTGAATTTTCCGACGTCGCGGACGCCGAGAAAGTCGACATCGATTCGACCTCCAAATTGCGGGGCCTCTCCGGCGACAGCATCGACTTGGATCTGGACCGACTCGCCAATGCGCTGGGCAGCGGCGATACGCTCGAGCAGCCGCGCGCGGAAGACGAAGTATTTTCGAACGAAGTATTCGAGGCCAGCCAGCGCAGCCGCCGCGTCGATCTGGACGTGGGTGAAGCGTTGAACGGCACCGAGGCGCCGACCAATAAAATGCAGGCGATATCGCCGACGACGCGCACCGCGAAGATCAAGGTGGACGACATCGCCCAGCCGGAATTGGAACCCGTCACCATGAGCGAGGTGGGCACCAAGCTGGATCTGGCGCGCGCCTACATGGATATGGGCGATCCCGAAGGTGCGCGCAGCATTCTCGAGGAAGTGGTGCAGGAAGGTTCCGCGAGTCAGAAACAGGAAGCGCAGCGCCTGATCGAGACGCTGCCCGGTTAGGAGCGAGCGTGACGGCCTCTGGACCTGAGACCAGGGGCTGCCGTGTCGCCGCCATCGTGGAGTATGACGGCACCGACTACGCCGGCTGGCAGTCGCAGGATCACTCGGCATCCATCCAAGACGCGGTCCAGGCGGCGCTATCATTCGTCGCAGGCGAACCCGTCATCGCCGTCTGCGCCGGGCGCACCGACAGCGGCGTGCACGCCACCGGACAGGTCATTCATTTCGACACCCACGCGGTCCGCACCCCGCGCGCCTGGGTCCTGGGCGCCAATACGCGGCTCGCGCCGGCGATTGCGCTGCAATGGGCCGGCGAGGTGGGAGTCGGCTTTCATGCGCGGCACAAGGCCATCCGCCGCATCTACCGCTACTGCATCCTGAACCGCAGCGCGCGTTCGGCTCTGCAGCGCACCCGCGCGGCGTGGATCCATCGCAGCCTCGATGCCGGGGCCATGCACACGGCGGCGCAGGTATTGGTCGGCGAACACGATTTTTCCGCGTTCCGTTCGATCGAGTGCCAGTCCAAGACTTCGATCAGGCGACTCGAGCGGATCGAGGTGCGGCGCGACGGCGACTATCTGTGGCTGGAGATCGCGGCCAACGCCTACTTGCATCACATGGTGCGCAACATCGTCGGCACACTGCTCGAGGTGCAGCGTGAAGCGGACCCGGCGGCGGCCATGGCCCGGGTGCTTAGCCTGGGCAATCGCCGCTTCGCCGGCGCCACCGCCCCGGCCGCGGGTCTGTACCTGTGGCGGGTGGAGTATCCGCAGAGCTTTGGCATACCCCTGCCGCAGCCGGGGCTGATTGGGCTAAACTGGGAGCCTGCCTGAATATTCCCCGTGGCCGCGACCGTGGCGGATTTCGCTTCAACCGAGGCGGAGCCGACGCGGTTGGGTCAATACCCAATAAGGAGGCGACAACGATGGATGAAGCGAAATCCGCCCGGTCCCGAAGGGTTGGCTCTGGAAGGGGCGTCTGCGGCGTTGCGCGGCTTGGCCGTGGAGCCCGCCACGGCCTGCGTCGCGCGCCTGGCATCCGCCGCCTTGCAGAGCCAACGCGGCTCACGCGGAATATTCAGGCAGGCTCCTAGCCATGTCCTGGTTCGAACGAATTGTCCCGTCGCGCATCAAGACCGAGCGACGCACGCGTTCGGTTCCGGAGGGACTGTGGATCAAGTGCCCGGCCTGCGACGCGGTGCTGTACCGCGCGGAGATCGAACGCAATCTGCACGTCTGCCCCAAGTGCAGCCATCATATGCGGATCAGCGGCCGCGAGCGGCTCGCGAAATTTCTCGACACCGGCTCGACCACCGAGCTTGCCACCGGAGTGGAGCCTGAGGATCCTCTCAAATTCAAGGATTCGAAGCGCTACAAGGACCGGCTCACTCAGGCGCAGAAGCAAACCGGCGAGCGCGACGCGTTGATCGTGATGGCCGGGAAGCTGGCGGGTCTCGACCTCGTGGCATGCGCGTTCGAGTTCCGATTCTTGGGCGGTTCGATGGGATCGGTCGTCGGCGAGAAATTCGTGCGGGCGGTGGAGCACTGCCTCGAACATCGAATGCCGCTGGTGTGTTTCGCGGCAAGCGGCGGAGCTCGCATGCAGGAGGCGCTGTATTCGCTGCTGCAGATGGCGAAGACCAGTGCCGCCCTCAAGCGCCTGTCGGAGGCGCGTTTGCCGTTCATCTCCGTCATGACCGATCCGACGACCGGCGGGGTGTCCGCCAGTCTTGCCATGCTCGGGGACATCAACATCGGCGAACCGAAGGCCCTGATCGGCTTTGCCGGTCCGCGGGTGATTCAACAGACGGTGCGCGAGACGCTGCCCGAAGGCTTCCAGCGCAGCGAGTTTCTGCTCGAACACGGTGCCCTGGATATGATCGTCGACCGGCGCGAGCTGCGTGATCGCATCGGCGCCATGCTGCGCTTGATGACCGGCAAAGAACCCGCCGCAGCATAAAGAGACCGGCTGTGCCCTGGAGTCTCGAGCAGTGGCTGGCCCACCAATCGCAGGTGCATCCGCAGACCATTGATTTGGGGCTCGACCGGCTGCGGCAGGTCCAAAGCCGCCTGGGCTGGCGGCAGCCCAACGTCCCCGTGATCACCGTGGCCGGCACCAACGGCAAGGGCTCGGTGAGCGGTTATTGCGCGTCCATCCTGGCGGCGGCGGGCTACCGGGTCGGCACCTTTACCTCCCCGCATTTGCGCGACTACCGGGAAAGGATCCGGGTCCATGACACCCTCGTCAGTGCCGAGGAGCTGGTGGCGGCGTTCGAACGCATCGAAGCGGCGCGCGGCGCTGTGGCGCTGACGTTTTTCGAGTTCAACACCTTGGCGGCGCTGCTGGTGTTCGAGGCCGCCCGGCTCGATGCCTGGGTGCTCGAGATCGGGATGGGCGGACGCCTGGACGCCGTCAACGTGGTCGATCCGGACGTGGCCGTGGTCGTGAGCATCGGCTTCGACCATCAGGACTATCTGGGCACCACGCTCGAGGCCATCGGGCGCGAAAAGGCCGGTATTTTCCGGCATGGCCGCCCGGCGGTGCTCGGCAGCCGCGACATCCCCGCCGTGGTGGAGGAGATGGCGCGCGAGATCGGCGCGCCCCTCAAACGGCTGGGCGCGGAATACGCCTACGCCCGCCAGGGCGCCGCCTGGCGCTACCGCGGAACCCGCTGGGATTTGCCGCATCTGCCCGCGCCGGCGCTGTTGGGCGACGCGCAGTACGACAATGCAGCGACGGCCATCGCCGCGCTCGAAGAGCTGAGCGCGCGCCTGACGGTGCCGTCCGCAGCGGTGGCGCAGGGTCTGCAGCAGGTCCGCTTGACCGCACGCTTCCAAGTCATCGCGCCGGCACGGCCGGCGGCGCCCACTTGGATATTGGATGTGGCGCATAACCCCGCGGCGGCGCGGGTGTTGGCGCGCAACTTGCGCGGCACTCCCGGCCGTGGGCGCACCTTCGCTGTGTACGGGATCCTAGCGGATAAGGATGCCGCAGGAGTGGCGCTGGAATTGCGCGACTGCATCGATGCCTGGTGGTGTGTCTCCACGGATGGCGACCGGGGCCGCAGCGGCGCGGCGTTGGCACAGACGGTGATGAGCCAGGTCGCGGCACCCGTCGCAGCCGCGGATACCCCATCGGCGGGATGTGCGGCCGCATTGGCCGCCGCCACGGGTGCGGATCGCATCGTGGTCTTCGGCTCCTTCCATACGGTGGCGCCGGCGCTCGATTGGCTCGAGGGGCACGACCTGCTGCCACCGGCGGTGCTTCCCGAATATACTGCTGCGCCCCGGCACACTTACGTTCAAGGCTGATTAGCTCTATGGATCGTCGCGTCAAAGAACGCCTGGTCGGCGCATCGATCCTGGTGGTGCTCATCGTATTGATCGTTCCGGAATTGTTGTCAGGACCCGCGCCTGCGCCGGCCACCGCGCGCTTGCCGGTGAGCGCGCCGCAGCCGGTGCGTAATGTCACGGTGGATCTCTCCACCAGCAAGACGCAGACAACCGATGCGGCATCCGCCCCCGAGACCCTCGCCGCATCGAACGCGTCGAACCCGAGCACGGGCTCCGGCGAGACGGGGGCGAGTACGCCAGGGGCAAGCACGGCAGGGGCAAGAACGTCCGGGGCAGGCACAGCGGCGCCAGGCGCAGCTGAGTCCGGCGCATCCATGTCTGCGCCCCCACCGTCCGCGCCCACGACGGCGGCGCCGCTTGAAAATGCCCGGCCGTCCCCCACATCCATGGCGAGCTCAGCGAAGTCGGCTTCGGGACACTGGGCAGTGCAGCTGGGTAGTTTCGCCAGCCATGAGAATGCCGACAAATTGGCGCGGCAGTTGAAAGCCAAGGGCTTTGCCGTCTACGTCCTGCCGGGCGGTTCGGGGTCTGCCTTGCGCTACCGCGTGCGGGTCGGGCCCATGGCGGATCGCGGAGCCGCCGCCCAAACGGCCGCGAAGCTCAAGAGCCTGGGACAGACCGCGAGTTTGGTGGCCCCGGCACGATGATTTGGGTTTTGTGACGCTCGTTTCACGACGGCACGTGCGGGGCTCCGGTAGAATGTGGGACCTCAGCAATCAACGCCGTTGCACAAGGCGCAAAGCGCCTGGAAAATAATGACCGGAGCCGATGTTTTTCTAATCCTGGTGCTGTTGGGTTCCACCGTCATCGGGGTATTGCGCGGTTTCGTTCGCGAGGCCGCGTCGCTGGTGTTTTGGGTGATTGCCATCTGGGCGGCATGGAAGCTGGGTCCCCTCGTCGAGCCTCATCTGGGCGGCCTGCTCGCCGATCCCAACGTGGCGCCGTGGGTCGGCCGTCTGGTCATATTGGTGCTGGTGCTCCTGCTGGGCTGGGTTGTCGGTATGCTGTTGAGCTACTTCACCCGCAGCTTAGGATTGGGCGCCATGGATCGAGTCCTCGGGCTGCTGTTCGGCTTGCTGCGCGGCATGGTCCTCGTGGGTCTGATCATCATCGGCGGCGAACTGCTGCATTTGAATCAAGAAGCGTGGTGGCATCGGTCGAAGATGGTTCCCTACGGGGAAACGATCGGCGATTGGCTGCGGGCCATGGTCGGTGAGAAGGGCGACCCTTGGGCCAAGCTCGAGCGCCTGACCGGAGTCAGAGTCAGACCCAACTAGGGCGGAGGTCCTTGATGTGCGGAATCATCGGAATGGTGGGAGTCAGCGCCGTCAATCAGCGCATCTATGACGCACTGACCGTGCTGCAGCACCGGGGTCAGGACGCCGCGGGCATCATGACCTCAGCGGACGGCGAACTGTTCATGCGCAAGGATTCGGGTCTGGTGCGCGATGTGTTTCAACAGAAACATATGCTGAAGCTTCGGGGCAACGTCGGCATCGGCCACGTCCGCTATCCCACGGCCGGCGCCGACAGCGCCAACGACGCCCAACCGTTCTACGTGAATTCGCCCTACGGTATTTGTCTCGGTCACAACGGCAATTTGACCAACTCGCGCGAACTCACCGAAGTGCTGGTGCGCGAGGACCGCCGCCACCTGAACACCGGCTCCGATTCGGAAGTTCTGCTCAATGTGCTGGCGTCCGAACTGCAGCGCGTCGGAACGCCGCGAGTCACGCCCGCGGATATTTTTGCCGCGGCCAACGCGGTCTATCGCCGCTGCCGCGGCGGCTACGCCGTGGTCGCGATGGTGATCGGCCACGGCATTCTGGGCTTTCGCGATCCCAACGGGATCCGCCCGCTGGTGGTCGGCAAACGCGACACGAAGAAGGGAACTGAGTGGATGCTCGCCTCCGAAAGCGTGGCCCTCGACATGCTCGGCTTCGACATGGTGCGCGATGTGGCGCCGGGCGAGGCGGTATTCATCGACGAGCAGAGCCGCTTCTATGCGCAGCAGTGCGTGGCGATGGCCCGGCACACGCCGTGCATCTTCGAGTATGTATATTTCGCGCGGCCGGACTCGATCATCGACAATATCTCGGTGTACAAGGCCCGCCTGCGCATGGGCGAACGCCTGGCGGAGAAAATAAAGCGCGAGCGTCCCGACCATGACATCGATGTGGTCATTCCGATTCCCGATACCAGCCGCACCAGCGCCGTGCAGGTCGCGCAGCTGCTGGGGATCAAGTATCGCGAGGGCTTCATCAAGAACCGCTACATCGGCCGCACCTTCATCATGCCGGGCCAGGAGCAGCGGGCGAAGTCGGTACGCAGCAAGCTGAATGCCATCGATCTGGAATTTCGCGGCAAGAACGTGCTGCTGGTCGATGACTCAATCGTGCGCGGCACCACCTCCGCGCAGATCATCGACATGGCGCGCGAGGCGGGCGCGAGAAAAGTCTATTTCGCATCCGCCGCGCCGCCGGTGCGCTACCCCAACGTCTATGGCATCGACATGCCGGATGCGTCGGAGCTGGTGGCCGCCGGCCATACGGATGACGAAGTCCGCGAGATCATCGGTGCCGATTGGCTGATCTATCAGGATTTGGATGATCTGGTGCACGCGGTGCGTCACGACAATGCGAAGATCGAGAACTTCGATACCTCGTGTTTCTCGGGCGAATACGTCACCGGCGACGTGACGCCTGAATACCTCAAGCGCCTGCAAGGAGAGCGTTCCGACGAAGCCAAACAGCAGCGTCGCGATGGTGCCGGGCGTGGGCTCAAGTCGGTTCGATAACGCCCGGCGTTAGCCGGCGGCGTACCATGCGTCTATTGGTGATCGCAGACCGTGCCGATTATCGATTGCTGGTCAAGAAGCACGTTGAAATCGAGTGGCCGAAGGCAATCCTCGTCGATCATCGGCCGGGCAAGGACAACCCTCTCGAAGCGCAGTTTGCCGCCGTCGGATTCGATGCGGTCATCATCGTCGGAGCGCCGCCGACCGCCGCGGCGGAGGCCCTCGCGGCCGGATTGCTCGCCAAGCCCGAGTTCGCACCCATCGTACTGCTGCTGCTGCAGGACGCACCCACTCCGGAACCTGCCGCCGTGCGCGGCTTGCAGCGCCTGTACGGCCGCAAGATCGACCGCGACAGGCTCATCAGGGCGATCACGACCGCCTCGCGCGAGCATCAGCAGATGCTCACCGCGCTGCGCTCGAACCCGGACTTCGAGCAGCGCTACCAATTCGGAACCGTGAAAATCCGCGGCCACCGCTGCATCCGGCAGGTCGGCAGCGGCGGCATGTGCACCATCTATCTGGCTGAGAGCGAGCGCGCCGGGACGATCGTGGTGCTCAAAGTCTTCAATCAAGTGCCGGACGTCTCCGAGCGCCTCGTGAGCTTCGACCGCTTCCTGCAGGAATACGAGATCGTCGCCGGTCTGCAGCACGAGAATATCGTGCGCATCTATGACCTCGGGGTCGCCGACGATCACGCCTACATCGCCATGGAGCATTTCCCCGCCGGCGATTTGCGCCAGCGCATGAAGGCGCCGTTGCTGCCCTTGACGGCGCTCAAATTTCTGGAGCAGATCGCCAGCGCGCTGCAAGCCATCCACTCGGTCGGGGTGCTGCACCGCGACTTGAAGCCGGCCAATGTGATGCTGCGGACCGACGGCTCGGTGTGCCTGATCGATTTTGGATTAGCCAAGGCCAATGAAATGGAAGTGTCGCTGACGGGTACACGAGAAATCTTCGGCACGCCCTACTACATGAGCCCGGAGCAGGGCCATGCGGAGGAGATCGATGGCCGCAGCGACCTATACAGCGTGGGCGTCATGTTTTATGAAATGCTGACAGGCCGTAAGCCCTATACCGGCTCCACCGCGATGGAAGTGATCTACAAGCACAAGCGGGCGGACCTGCCGGAGATTGCGCCGCAGTTCGCCGGCTACAAAGACCTGCTGGTGCGCTTGCTCGCCAAGTCTCCGGCCGACCGCTATCAGTCGGCCGGCGAGCTGATCGAGGCGATATCGGCGCTCAAGATTCCGGCGTGACGCGCGCGCCGGCTCCGTTCGCGCATCCCTTGCTGCGCGCGCCCACCCCGGCGGGTTGGGTGGCGCAGGCCTGCGAGTCGCCGGATGTGCTGCTGATCGATCACGCAAACTGCGAAAAGAAAGCGGCGTCGACCGCGCTGGCGCTGATGTTCGCGTATGCGGAGGATCTCGAGCTCACCGACAAAATGTCGCGGCTCGCGCGCGAAGAATTGCGCCACTACGAGCAGGTGGTGAAGCTCATCCGCACCTTGGGGGTGGCGCCGAGCCGGCTCGCTCCCGGCCGCTATGCCGAGCGAATGCGCCGGCTGGTTGCCAAGAGCGAGCCGCAACGCGAGGTCGATTTGATGGTTTGCGGCGCGTTCATCGAAGCGCGGTCGTGCGAGCGATTTGCAGCCCTGGTGCCCGCCATCGGCGCACCCTTGAGCGATTTGTTTGAGGGCCTGCACAAGGCAGAGGCTCGTCACTACCGCGTCTACCTGGATCTCGCCCGGGGCGCCGCCCGGCGGGCGGGGGTCGACTTGCAGCCGCGGCTCGAGGAGTTTGCCGCACTCGAGGCGGACCTCATCACGGCGCCTGATGCGGTGTTCCGTTTCCACTCCGGGCCGCCGTAGCGCGGCGGCGCGCCGCCGCGGCGGGCAAGGTGACGGGGCTCCGGGGACACATCTCTAGGGCACACATCTCTAGAAAGACCGGTAGCGTTTCGGCGTTTTAGCGTCGATTTTCCAACGGGCGGTCGTCGAAAATGCGGTCCCAAAACGTCAAAGCGTCACGTCTTTTTTGCGCGATAGTGATACCAGCTCGGGACCGTTCTGATCCCAGCGCAGCAGGCTGCCCTGGTCGTACCAATCACCCAGCACGATGCGTGTGCAGGGACGGCCGTCCACTTGCAGCGCGTGGATGGCGGGGCGATGGGTGTGCCCGTGCAATAGAGTCGTGGTGCCGGCGCCGCGCAGCGCCGCCGCGACACTGTCGTGGTTGACGTCGGCGATGGCGTATTCCAATGCCGCCGTGTGCGCCTGGCTGCCGACGCGGGCGGCGCCCGCCAGGGCGCGGCGCGACTCGATCGACAGCGCGAGAAACCGACGCTGCCAATCGGGTTCCCGCACGGTGGCGCGCAGCCGCTGGTAGGGGCGATCGTCGGTACACAGGGCATCGCCGTGCATCACCAGCACCGGTTCCCCATACAAGGTCACGATCAAAGGATCCGGCAGGAGCTGCGCGCCGCTCATGCGGCAGAATTGGTCCGACAGGAGGAAGTCGCGATTACCGTGCATGACGAAACACGGCACGCCCACCGTGGTGAGTGCGTGAATTCCCGCGATGGCCGCGGACTGCGCGGCGTCGGGAGCGTCGTCGCCGACCCAGGATTCGAACAGGTCGCCGAGAATATACAGGGCGTCCGCCTCCGTGGCCTCGGCGGCGAGAAAGCTCAAGAATTGTTCGGTAATTGCCGGACGGCTGGCGTCGATGTGCAAATCCGAAATGAAAAGCGCGGACACTGGCGCAAATGGCCGGCGCCGGCCGTCAGGGCCCGGCAACGCGCTCGATTTTCTCGATCACCACCGGCTGCAGCGGTGCATCTTCCTTGAACGGTCCGCGCGTGCCCGTCGGGACGTTGCCGATCCGATCGACCACCTCCATGCCTTGGACCACCTTGCCGAACACCGCGTAGCCCCAGCGCGTCTTGTTGGGGTCGAGCGCCTCGTTGTCGTACAGATTGACGTAGAACTGTGCATCGCTGCCGTGCGGGTCCTGGGTGCGCGCCATGCCGATCGTGCCCCGCTGGTTGGTCAAGCCGTTGCCGGACTCATTGACCACTTTGGCAGGGGCGGGCACGGCTTTGTAAGTGCTGTCGAAGCCGCCGCCTTGGATGACGAAATTTGCGATCACACGGTGAAAAATCGTGCCCGAATAGTGCGCCTGGTCGACATACTTCAAGAAGTGCGCGACCGTCAGCGGCGCCCGCTCGGCGTTCAACTCAAGCGTGAATTTTCCCATGGAGGTGACCACTTGCACGTAGCTCGCCGCCGCCGCCTTGGCGGGCGTAGCCGCTGCGGCGGCCGCTGGGGCAGCGGCGGGTTTGGTTTGCGTCTTTGCCGCATCGCCGGTGGCCGCGGCGCTGGTCGCTGCCCCGCCGGCCGGCGCGTCGTCCGCATGAGCCAAGACAGAATGAGACGCAAAGATCAAGCCGATGCTGAGGAGTAGTGGTTTCATGCTCCGAGATTCTACTCGAATAGGTACAATCTTGAGATATGTCCGCAATTTTCGATTTGCTGCCCGTCACCACGCGGTTTGCCCCCAGCCCCACGGGTTCGCTGCACCTGGGGAACGCGCGAACGGCCTTTTTCAGCCATCTTTGGGCACGCAAGAGCGGCGGCCGCTTTATTTTGCGCATCGAAGACACCGATGTCGAGCGCAGCCAGCTCAAGTTTCGGGACGAATTGATGGTGGAGATGCGCTGGTTGGGGTTGGATTGGGACGAGGGGCCGGAAATCGGCGGACCGTCCGCCCCGTACTCGCAGGCGGAGCGCGGTGATTTCTACCGGACGCTATTCGCCCGGCTGGAGGCAGACGGCCGGGCGTACCCTTGCTACTGCACCCCTGAGGACTTGGAGCTGTCGCGCAAGCTGCAGCGCATGGCGGGCAAGCCGCCGCGCTATGCGGGGACCTGCCGGCACCTGACGGCCGCCCAGCGCGCAGAGCGGGAAGCGCGAGGTCTCAAGCCGACCCTTCGATTTGCCGTGCCCCATGATGCGGTGATCGAGTTTACTGATTCGGTACACGGACTGCAGCGGTTCTCGTCGAACGATATCGGGGATTTCATCATCCGGCGCGAAGACGGCACCTCCGCATTTTTCTTCTGCAATGCCGTCGACGACTCGGCGATGGGAGTCACTCAGGTGCTGCGCGGCGATGATCATCTCACCAATACGCCGCGCCAGCTCATGGTGCTGGACGCACTCGGCATGCGCCGGCCCGGTTATGGCCACATCGGGCTGTTGGTGGGAGCGGACGGCGCGCCCCTGTCGAAGCGACATGGCAGCACCAGCGCACACGAGTTCCGCGAGCGCGGCTTCCTGCCGGCGGCCATCCTCAATCATTTGTTCCGTCTAGGCCATGCCAGCGACATCGACGGCTGGCTGGCGCCCGAGCAGATGTCTCTGCACTTTCGCCCGGAGCATTTGGGCCGGGCGCCGGCGCGCTTCGATGAGTCGCAATTGGCGCATTGGCAGAAGGAAGGCGTGGAGCGGCTGTCGGCGGCACAGGTCCGGACCTGGCTGGGAGCCGATGACTCGGCCGATTTCGTCGAGCTGGTGCGCCACAATGTGGTGCTGCCCGCCGACGCCGCGCCGTGGCGGGCGGTCGTGCGGGCTGATTTGCCGCCCTTGGGCCCCGCCGAACAGAGCATCATCGACGCCGCAGGCCGCGAATTTTTCTCGGCCGCCGTCGCCGCGTTCGACCAATCATCCGGGGACCTGAAGCAATTGACGAAAGCCTTGAAGGAACGCACGGGTCGCAAGGGCGCGGAGCTCTTCATGCCGCTGCGGGTTGCCCTCACCGGTCAGGCACACGGCCCTGAGCTTGCAGCCCTGCTTAAACTCATGCCGCCGGAGACCGCGCGCCGCCGCCTGCAATCCCATGCTCAAAGTACATAATTCACTGACCGGCCAGAAGGAGGAATTCAAGCCTCTGCGCGCCGGCGAAGTCCGCATGTACGTCTGCGGCATGACCAACTACGACTACATCCATGTGGGTCACGCCCGCATGCTGACGGTGTTCGATCTGATTCAGCGCTATCTGCGCTCGCTGGGCTACGCGGTCACGTATGTACGCAATATTACCGACATCGACGACAAGATCATCGAACGCGCCGCGGCCAATGGCGAGAACTGGGCGCACCTGGCGCAGCGCTTCACCGCGGCCATGCACGAGGATTGCGCGACTCTCGGTCTGCAGCCGCCCGATCGGGAGCCTCGAGCCACCGAGTACATCGCTCCCATCATCGCCATGACGCAGACTTTGATCGACAAGGGCTACGCCTATGTTGCGGGCGACGGCGACGTCATGTATTCGGTGCGCAAGTTCAGCCAGTACGGCCGGCTCTCGGGCAAGAAGATCGACGATCTACGGGCCGGTTCGCGGGTGCAGGTGGATGATGCCAAGCTCGACCCCCTGGATTTCGTGCTGTGGAAACGCGCCAAACCGGGCGAACCCTTCTGGAGTTCGCCATGGGGCGACGGACGGCCCGGCTGGCACATCGAATGTTCGGCCATGTCGACCAGCCTGCTCGGCAGCTATTTCGATCTGCACGGCGGCGGCGAAGACTTGAAATTCCCGCACCACGAGAATGAGATCGCGCAGTCCTGCGCGGCCTGCGACTCACCCTTCGTCAAGGTATGGATGCACAACGGGTTCGTGCGCGTGAACGATGAGAAGATGTCGAAATCGCTCGGCAATTTCTTCACCTTGCGCGAGGTGCTCAAGACGCTGCGCGACCCGGAAGTGATGCGGTTTTTCCTGTTGAGCAGCCATTACCGCGGGCCGATCAACTATTCGGCCGCGCAGCTCGCGCAAGCCGACGAGACGCTGCTCGGACTGTACCGCGCGCTCAAAGACGCCGGCGGATCAGGGGCCGTGGACGCCGAGCGCTTTGCCGAATTTCGCCGCGCCATGGATGATGACTTCAACACGCCCGAGGCATTGGCGGCCATGCAAGGGGCGGCGCGTGAACTCAATCAGAGCAAGGCGGCCGGCAGCGCCGAGCGGACCGCGGGCGCGGCGGCAACCCTGCGTGCGATGGGGGCGGTGCTTGGGGTGTTGCAGCAGGATCCGGATACGTTCTTGAAGCGCAGCGTCGGCGAGAAAACGATATCCGATGCCGACATCGAGGCCCTGCTCGCGGGCCGCCGGGCGGCCCGCGCCGCCAAGAATTTCGCCGAGTCCGACCGGATCCGCGAACAATTGACCGCCGCCGGAGTCTTGCTCGAGGACAAGCCCGGCGGCGTCACCCAATGGCGGCGGCAGTGATCGCGCCGTTAGACTCGGCGCCCGAGACTCATCAAGAAAGTGACCACGGCCCCGATCAAAAACACGATGAACAGTATTTTCGCGATGCCGGCAGCGCCGGCGGCGATACCGCCGAAGCCGAAGACGGCGGCGATCAAGGCGATGATGAAGAAGACAACGGCATAGTGAAGCATGATCGCACCTGGATTTGGCACAGCGTTTCTGCCTGCGGGAGAAATTATTCCGCAATGGACTCGGCGGCGCAGTCGGATGCCAGAGTCTTCGGCTGTAGGACAGGGCTCACGTGAGGAGCCTGCTGATCGTCTATCACTCCATGACCGGCGGTACCTTGCAGATGGCGCAGGCCGCCGCCGGCGGCGCCCGCAGCGAAGCGGACGTGCGCGTGTCGCTGCTGCGCGCCGCGGATGCACAGGCTGCCGACGTGCTGAATGCCGGCGGGTTCATATTCGCGTCGCCGGAGAATCTTGCCGCGATGTCGGGAGCGATGAAGGACTTCTTCGATCGCACCTACTACGCGGCGCTCGATCGAATCAACGGCAGGCCGTACGCCACCCTGATTTGCGCCGGCAGCGACGGACGCAATGCCGCGCAGCAGATAGAAAGGATCGCCACCGGCTGGCGCTTGAAGCCCATTGCCGATCCCATCATCGTCTGCACGCACGCGCAAACCCCGGAAGAAATTCTGCGGCCGAAGCACATTGCCGAACACGATCTGGACCCCTGCGAGGAACTCGGCGCAACGTTGGCCTCGGGGATCGCGCTGGGAATTTTCTGAGGGAGTAGCGGATGCTCGAGACATTCATCGATTGGCTGGGCGCCACCCAGGCCAGCCAGGTCATTCAAAAGGTGTTTTGGATAATTCCCACGGTGCAGATCGCCCATATTCTGGCGATCTCGGTGGTCCTCGCCTCGATGGCAATGTTCGATCTGCGCCTGCTAGGGCTCGCCGGCACGCGCAACAGCATCGCATCCCTGTCGCGGCGATTCATGCCATGGCTGTGGAGTGCGCTGATCGTTCTGGCGGTGAGCGGCAGCATCCTCATCGTCGGCGAGCCGAAGCGCGCGCTCGGCAATGTGGCCTTCGAACTGAAGATGGCCCTGCTGGCGACGGCGATTGCCGTGACCCTCGCGTTCCATGCGATCCTGAGGCGGGATCTGGCTGCCGGCGCTGCTGATTTGGCGCCTTCGCACGCCGGCATCGCCAAAATTACCGGTGGCGTGTCGCTCGCGTTGTGGGGCGCGATCGCGGTCGCCGGGCGCTTGATCGCCTACGCGGGATAGCCGGTGTTCGACAACTTGCTGCATTGGCTCGAAACCACCTCGCCGGCGATCGCCGTCAGCGAATCCACCTGGCTGTTCCCCAGCATCGAGAGCATTCACGTGCTCGCCATCGCCTTGGTGGTGGGTTCGATCACCATGGTGGATCTGCGGTTGCTCGGCATCAGCCTGCGCGACCGGCCGGTGGGCGAACTGATCGCCGAAGTACTGCCGTGGACCTGGGCGAGCTTCGCCGTAGCCGTCTGCAGCGGCGCTCTGCTGTTCTCATCCAATGCCACCCACTACTGGGGAACGCTGCCGTTTCGCGCAAAAATGCTGCTGCTGCTGCTGGCGGGAATCAACATGACGGTATTTCATGCCACGACCTACCGAACGGTCGGCGCCTGGGGCAGCGGATCAGCCCCGCCCCGGGCCGCCAGAATCTCGGGCGGAATTTCCCTGGGACTATGGATTGGCGTGGTGACCTTCGGACGATGGATCGGATTCGTCTGAATGATGCGGCATAGGCGGATTGTCGCTGGACACCGCCGACTGACGCGAGCTGGCGCGGCCCGAATCGTCGGCAGGCGGCGGCAGCATCTTGGTCTCCAATGTGGTGGAGTTGATCACCAGTGGGTTGTCGCGCAACTTGACGTACAGGGGGCCGCCGTTCGGATGCGGAACGGGCAGGGCAATGCCGAGGAAACCGTCGGGGACTTGTACGGGATGATCGAACTGCGGATTGTTGGCGACTGAGTCGATCAGAAACAGATTGGATCCGGACAGCTTGCACGCGAGTTCCGGCGTCGACGGGCAGGTAAGGTCCCTCAGCACCGGCATCCGCACCAGGTTGCCCAAGAGTTGCCAGTCCCCGGCGACACCCTTGGCAATCACTCGAAATTGCACGGGGCCGAAGGCGGAAGGGCCGAGTGTCTTTGCCGGATTGAGTGTGGCTACCGCCACTTGAGTATTTTCGAGGGTGATGCCGCCGTTGGCAAAATTGAGCACGATCGTGGACGACTCGTCGCCGGCCGTGACCTCGACCGCCTGGTCGCGCGCAAAGGCCGTCGGCCACTGCGTCCGAAGGGCGAAGCTTATCGTCGCGTCCTGCGGCAGTTCGCCGGGATCGGTCAGTTGGATATTGCTGTCCTTGCCGGAAGGCGAGGATTGGACGCTTTTGCCCATCAACAGCACACGCGGACGCGGCGCATCCACGGCGGCGATCAGCGGCAGCACGCGCCCGTCCTTGAGCGTGACCTTCGCGCCGATGTTGCGCTCCGGCTTCAGAGCCGCTGCGGCGGGCGTATCTTGGGCCGTCATGGTCAGTTCGTCCCCGCCAGTGTGCGTCGTCAACTCGCCCGGCACGAAGGCGACATTTCTGATGGATAAACCTGCGACTTCATCCAATCGGCTGCCCTTCAGCATCCCTTGAGCGTCACCGGCATGCAGAGCGAATCCATCGAAATGAGCCGCATCGGAGTAAGCCTGAAGCGGAATCGGTTGCGGTTGCTTGCCCCCGGCCTCTGTCACCAGCAGCGTCATGGCGCCGGGTGTTGCCGCTTGAAGAGGCAGCTTCACTTCGAGTTCATTGGGCTTGACCGTCTTCCATTCGGCCTTGAGCTCTTTTCCGGCGGAGTCTTTGAGCATGATGCCATCGACGCAGGCGACGCTGCCGGCCTGCAGGTGCACGACACTCTGGCGCCCGACCAACAGGGCGTCTTCGTCGCCGGGAGCGAGTCCCCAGGTGGTTGGGTGCGCATTCGTCAGCAGGAATCCGGGCCCTCGATAACGCTCAAATCCCCAATAGCCCTGCAGCGAGGCGTGCGCGCTGTCGCCGATATTCTCCGTATGCAGCGCGGAGGTGTCGACGACGTATCCACCCCTCGCGGCATCGGCGCTGGCAGGCAGCTCGAGGTTCTTGCCGTCCTTGCCGTTCACGATCAAGGTGATGTCGTGCGCATAGCCGGTTGAAAACACCAAGGGTGCACCGTCGACCGGCAGTACCAGGGCGTTTCGGTCGGCACAATAGATCTCCTTGGGATTTACCGCGTGTAAGGGCGGCGGCTGCGCAGTCTCGACGGCGGGCAGCGCCACCACCAGCACCGACTGGGGATTGTGAAAGGAAGGCGCGGTGTTCAGCGTCAATGCGAGTTCGGCGCCGTGCGGCGACGCGAGGGCCGGAATGTACTGATATTGCGCGGTATGAAAGGAGTCCATGATGCGGGCGATGTCGAGAATGGAGGCAACGTAAGGGCTGTAGTAGCCATAGCTCAGCTGCGGGGTATAGCTCGCCTCCATGGCCAGGTCGCTGCCGGGTCCGGAGGTCAGCGCCTCGACGATCGAGGTGCTGTGCCCGTCGCTCAAAATGAGGGACTCATGGCCCTGCATCAGGCAAGGCGCTTGCAACTCGGGAATTCTATCGAGGCATTTGTCGTCGACCTTGATGGCCAGGCTGCGCGCCAGCAACGGCGCCGTCTCCTTCAGGCTGGACGGATCGGCGTCGTTGAGCGCGCGGATTGCCGAGAGATAGCGTTCCAAGCGTGCCCGGTCGAGTGCCGCCTGATTCAGGTCCTGCGAGGTGCGCACGAATGCGCCGGGACGTCCGCGCACGGCGCTGACCAGCGTTTTGTAGTCGCCTCCCGTCTCCGGGGCGAGAAACACCAACACTTGCTGCGCGCCTTCGGGAACGGTGACCGTCATTCCCTCGCGGCCGCATTTGCCGGTCCAGGTCTTACAGGAGAAGAACCAGGTCTCCGGCGGCGGATTGGTGGATCCGCTCAAGAATGCGGCCACCAACAAGTAATGGGCCGATTGCGTCGCGGGCAAGTCGGCCTTGATCCAGACGCGATCGCCGATCGACAGATTCGGGACTGCAGCGGCCGGCAGCGTTTTTGCTCCCCGGGTGACTTTGACCTCGAGGGTGGGTCCGGCCAGATCGAACGGCGCGGGGTCTGCGTTTGCCACGGCGGCCGCGATGGTTGCTAAGATGAGCGGGAAATTGCGCAAATGCATACGATCCTTCAAGGGCTGTTCAGGCGGTTTAGTCCCCATTGGAGTGCCGTGCCCTCTTGAAGTTCGGCATAGAGAGCGCAACTAAGGGATTCTCAACTCCCCAGGGGAACCTATGACCAAAGCAACACAGCGGTGCACCCATCTCGGTGAAGTCAAAGCAGTGACGCCGAGCGGCGACGGTTGCCAGGAATGCCTGGCCATGGGCGACACCTGGGTCCATTTACGCTTGTGCAGAACTTGCGGACACGTCGGATGTTGCGACGACTCCAAGAATCGCCATGCCCGCAAGCATTTCATGAAAGTACGGCACCCGATCATTTCCTCCTTCGAACCCGGTGAGGATTGGAGTTGGTGTTTTGCCGACGAGATCCAGGTATTCCCGGCATGACGGGAGAGACCGAAGGTATCGCCGTCGGCCCCGCCTTCGCGAGCCGCAAGGCGCAGATGTTTCCGCAATTGACGCCCGCGCAGATCGCGCGCCTGACGGTGCATGGCGCTCGCAGGAACATCAGCGCCGGCGAGATTTTGGCGGAGCCGGGCGATCGCAGCCGTCCCATGTTCGTGGTTCTGTCGGGCAGCATCGAGGTGGTCCAACCGGGTCTGAGCGGTGAGACCCTGGTCGTGGTGCACGTCGCCGGCAGCTTCACCGGAGAAATGAGCACGCTGCAGGGCGTCGGCAGCCTGGTGCGATCGCGGGTACGCGACCCCGGCGAGGTGCTCGTCATCACCGAGGACCATCTGCGCACCATCATTCAGACCGACGCCGAGTTCAGCGAACTGTTCATGCGCGCGTTCATCTTGCGGCGCGTCGGCCTGCTCGCCTCCCAGTCGGGCGATGTCATCCTGCTGGGCTCGAGTCAATCGGCGGGAACCCTGCGCTTGCAGCAGTTCTTGACCCGCAATTCCTACCCCTACGTCTATCTCGACGTGAACACGGATCCGAGTGTTCAAGCACTGTTTGAGCGCTTTCAGGTCAGTGCCGGCGATGTCCCCGTGGTGCTGTGCCGGGGCACGGTGGTGTTGAAAAACCCCAGCAACGAGGAGGTGGCCGCCTGTCTGGGGATGAATCAGCAGATCGACGATGAACGGATCCGGGATGTGATCGTGGTGGGCGCGGGACCGGCGGGGCTCGCAGCCGCAGTTTATGCAGCGTCCGAGGGACTTGACGTATTGGTGCTGGAAACGGGATCGCCGGGCGGCCAAGCCGGATCGAGTTCGAAGATCGAGAACTACCTGGGTTTTCCCACGGGCATTTCAGGTCTGGCGCTGGCCGCCCGGGCACGCGTGCAGGCGCAGAAATTCGGCGCGGAAATCAGAACGGCGTACTCCGCCATGAAGCTGAACTGCGGTCAGCGGCCGTATGCCGTGGATCTGTGTCACGGGGCTGCGGTGCGCGCACGCTCGATCGTCATCGCGACCGGTGCGGAGTACCGCCAGATAGCCATCGAGGACGCGCCGCGCTTCCTCGGTTTGGGGCTTTACTACGCCGCGACCGCGACCGAGGTGCGGCGCTGCGAAATGCAGGACGTGATCGTGGTGGGCGGAGGCAACTCGGCAGGGCAGGCCGCGGTCTTTCTGGCGGGAAAGTGCCGCCACGTACACCTGTTGGTCCGCTCCAAGGGGCTGGCCGACAGCATGTCGAACTACCTCATCCGCCGCATTACGGATGCGCCGAACATCACGCTGCACGCCAATACGGAGATCACCTCGCTGCAAGGCAGCGAGCATTTGGAACGCGTGGTGTGGCGGACAGCGCCCGGCAATGTTCTCGAGACGCACGCGATCGGCCATGTGTTTCTGATGACCGGCGCGGTGCCCAGTACACACTGGCTGCGCGGCTGCATTGCCTTGAACGACAAAGGTTTCGTGCGAACGGGTGTCGATCTGACCGCGGCGGATTTTGCGGCTGAGAAAGGGGTGGACGCGCGGCCGCCGCAATCTTTCGAGACGAATTGGCCCGGGATCTTTGCGGTCGGCGATGTGCGTTGCGGCAGCGTCAAGCGAGTGGCCGCCGCCGTGGGCGAGGGGTCCGCGTGCGTGCAGCAAGTCCATCAGGCCCTTCACGATTGAGAGGCTTCGACTTCAAGCGCAATTCCGCGGAGGTCGCCCGCGGATTGATTGGGATGACATTGCTGGTCGACGGCGTCGGGGGCGTCATCGTCGAGACCGAAGCCTACGACAAGGAAGAACCGGCGTCGCACACCTTTGCGGGCCAGACCCCGCGCAATGCGGTGATGTTCGGGCCTCCCGGCCACGCCTATGTGTATCTCTCCTATGGCATTCATTGGTGCCTGAACTTCGTGTGCCGCGAAGCGGGTCATGGGGCCGGTGTGCTGATCCGGGCGCTGGAGCCCACCGCCGGAATCCCGCGCATGATCAAGCGGCGTGGCCAGCAAGATCCGCGAATTCTTTGCGCCGGCCCGGGTAGGCTCGGACAGGCACTGGGCATCAGCCCGACGCACAACGGCGCGCGTCTCAACGGTCCGCCGTTCCGGCTGACGGCCGGCGACTCTTCGGTCAGCGTGGTGTGCGGACCCAGAATAGGGATTTCGAAAGCGGTCGACCTTCCCTGGCGCTTTGGACTGGCCGGCTCGCGCTATGTCAGCCGGCCATTTCGCTGAAAAAGGCTGAACGGCGTGTCCGCGGCAGGCATGAGGAGATGACGGCACCCGGCGGCGAGCACGTGAATGGTGATGAGCGCAAGAACGCCGCAGATCAGGTAGCTCTGAAAATCTTCGGGGCGATGCAAGGAGGCGTGATGCGGCGCGGCGCACAGATCGATGATCACGCGGACCAGCATCAAACCGTAGAGCAGCAAATACACCCGGCGCGAGAGATGACGCGACAATGGCCGTAGGTCAGTCATGGACATCCGCGGTGCCGCGTTCAAGCGCGCGTAGAACCGCTCGACGACGCAGAGCCACAGCAAGATCCCAAACAGAACATGCAGATTGCCGCGATGCGGCAGCGGACTCAGCCATGAATCATGAACCAGACTGATCACACCGACGCAGACGACCAGCGCCGGTAAATTCGAACGCACCGCTGCCGAGACCCTCGTGCATCGACACCCTTGGGCGGCCACCGGGGACTCCTTGCCAATCGGCCTGGCATGAACGTTCGTGAACTTTGCAACGCAAAGTATAGGAGTTCCGTCATCAAACGCAAGGGCGGCCGCACACGGGGTCAGAAGGAATGCCGGAAACCCACATACGCACCGCCCGGCAGCACGGAAAATATGACGGGGGTGTTTCGATGCGCTTCATAGGCGCCGAAGGCGAATCCCAGTGCGGCGCCGGCAAGCACATCCGTCTGCCAATGCTGCTGAGCTTTGACCCGAGCCAGCATTTCATACGCCGGCAATATCGCGAGCGCGCCGACCCAGGGGGACTCGTGAATGTACTGATAGATGAAGGGTGTGACGACGGCGGTGGTGAGGGCAACATGGGTGCTGGGAAAGCTGCCCTTACCGCCGGCAAACCAGCGGCCGGGGTCGCTGGTCGCGGAAGGGGACTCGCGGCCCGTGATAAACTGCAGCGCCTCGGACGCGGCGATGCCGGCGAGTCCGGCCTCTCCGGCCTCCCAACAGGTCTTTCCCAGGCGATCCTCGGTACCCTGCCACAGGGCGCAGCCGGCGGCGAACAGTCCCAGGGAGATGGGGACGGCGTCCTGGAGGCTATAGATTCCGGCGGTGTCTTTGGCCACTCGGTGATCGACGGCATTGTCGGCTCGACCGGCAACGGGCAACAGCGCGAGGACGCAGGCGGCCCACGTCAGATGCGAAGCCAATCGTAACAAGCAGCGGTTGACCACGGTGCGCCTTTGAGGTATTTCCTGGCTGTGAACCGTGGGTTCACGATTCTGCCTGCATTGTGACTGGTTCTCCTTTGTAGAGCAAAGTGAGTGAGGGTGTCGCATGAAAGATCTGCAAGAAGCGCTGTCGGAGATTCAGTCCATTCGCAGTCAGGTGGCGCGCGGCACGGAATTTCGCGGCTATGGCCCCGCGTCGATTGCCGTGAGCGGAATCCTCGCGCTGCTGGTCGCAGCGGCTCAAGCGAAGTGGATGATGAAACATGCAGGTATCGACTTGAGCACATGGCTGAGCGTGTGGGCCGGAACCGCCGCGGTCTCCGTGCTCTTGACCGGTCTTGAAACCTTTGCGCGCGCGCGGCGGGTCCATGTGGGGTTCGCGCGTGAAATGGTGCAATCGGCCATCGAGCAGTTCTTGCCGGCGGTCACGGTGGGGTTCCTGCTGACGGTGGTGATGGTGCGGGCCGCGCCGCAGGACTGTTGGATGTTGCCCGGCTTGTGGCAGCTCATCTTCAGCCTGGGGGTGTTCGCCTCGTGCCGGTTTCTGCCGCGGCAGATGTTTGCGGTGGGCGTGTGGTATCTGGCGGCCGGATTGACTTGTGTGGCCATTGGGAGCGTCACGCGGACTTTGTCGCCGTGGACGATGGGTATACCGTTCGGCGTCGGCCAATTGTTCGTCGCCGGGGTGCTTCAATTTGGATATGGGGAAACTCTTGAATAAACGCGGTAGTAAGAAAGGCGCCGGCCCTCGCTTTGCCTATGACGGGTTGGACCGGGTGATTCACGAACGCGCGCGCCTCAGCGTGCTGACCTCACTGGTCACGCATTCCAAAGGCTTGTTGTTCGGCGATCTGAAGCAGCTGTGCGCGCTGACGGACGGCAATCTCAACCGGCATTTGCAGGTGCTCGAGGAGGCGAGGCTGATTGCGATTGCCAAGAGCGTGCAAAACAACCGTCCGCAGACCTTCTGCCGCATTACCGCCCTGGGGCGCAAGCGCTATTTCGAGTATCTCGCGGTCCTCGAGCAGGTGCTGTTGGATGCCGCCGCCGCCGTCAAGTCGGAATGGACTGCGAAAGAAGTGACTTGATGCGGTCCTAGGCGCCGCGGCGGGGGCCCGCCTGCGCCGATGGAGCGCGCGCTGCCGGCGGCCACATCCGTCCCAGAACGCCGTCGCGCTTGACGAAGTGGTGCCACAGGGCGGCCGATATGTGCACCGCGGCCAGCGCAAACAATGCGTAGGCGAGATAGCCATGCAGGTCTTCGGCGGGCTCGAACACGGCGCGGTTGGATGCCACTCCGACATTGACCGCAAACAGGCCAAGGTTCAACTGTCGACCGTGCCATACAAAGGCGACCACGCCGATGATGGGCGTGATGAACAGCAAAACATACAGAGTCAAGTGCGCGACCCGCGACAAGTGCCGATACACCGCGCCGATATCCGCCGGCAGACTCGGGACCGGATGGGCGAGCCGCCAGCCATAGCGCGCGACGACCAAAAGCCACAAGGCCAAACCGAACAGCGCGTGAACATTGATCCAGTAAAGGTGCGAGCGCTTCGGCCAGGAATCATGCAGCAGGCCGAGCACACCGACCCACGCCACCAGTAGCGCAACGGTCCAGTGAAGGACGATGGCGCCGCGATTGTACGCCGGCGAGCCAGCCGCCCTCGCTTCCGGGTTGCTCAAGTCAGGCAGTGCCCGTTCGGTGTTCGTATCTTGCGTCCCATTGCCAACATCGTATACTTTGTGTGGCAAAGTGAGTCGATGTCAAGTGGCGGGCATTGCCGCGAGAGGCGCCGAATGGCAGGAGTGATTCCGAATGAGTGATGCCTGATGAATGCTCATGCAGTCATCGGTTGGTGCGGAATCGCCCTGGCTGCGTTGGCCATGGTGTATGCGGTCATCGCGTGCATTGCGTCGAGCACCCGCATTCGATGCTCGCGCTTCATCCCGAGAGAGATGCCCGGTGTCACCATTTTGAAACCTTTGCGCGGGGCGGAGCCGGAGACGTATGCCTGCCTGCGCTCTTTCTGCGACCAGGCGTACCCAAGATTCCAGATCGTGTTCGGCGTTTGCGATTCGGCGGATCCGGCATTGGAGGTGGTGGCGCGGCTGCGGGCCGAGTTTCCGCGGCTCGATTTGCGGGTGGCGGTTGACCGCAGGCAGCACGGCGGCAGCCGCAAGGTCAGCAATCTCATCAACATGATGCCGCTCGTGAGCCATGAGTGCCTGGTCCTGTCCGACAGCGACGTGCGGGTGGGGCGCGACTACCTGGCCAGGCTCGTAAGCCCGCTGCTCGACAGCAGCGTGGGCATTGTCACCTGTCTGTATCGGGGATGTCCGCGCCAAGGCCTTTGGCCGCTGCTCGGATCCCTGTTCATCAATGACTGGTTCATGCCCTCGGTCCGAGTCGCGGCCCTAGGCGGTTCGCGGGCCTTCGCTTTCGGCGCGACCATTGCCATGCGCCGGCAGGTGCTCGACCGGATCGGCGGCTTCATGCCGCTTGCCGATCAGCTGGCGGACGATTATCGACTGGGTGAATTGACCCGCCGCCTGGGGCTGCGCACCGTGCTCTCCGAAGTCGTGGTCGACACCTGGGTCGCGGAGCGCAGCTTCGGCGAACTCGTGCGCCATGAATTGCGGTGGCTGCGCACGATCCGCGCGCTGCGGCCGACGGCCTACGCTTTTCTTTTCGTTACGTTCGGCATGCCGGTGGCGGCGCTCGGCGCGCTGCTGGCCGGCGGCGCAGCGTCCGCGTTGAGCATGCTCGGCGTCACCGTGCTGGGGCGCGTGGGTGTGCATTGGTCGATGCGCCGGCAGGGATCCAGCCGGCTGCAATTCCTGGCCCTCCCCGTCAGGGATGCACTGAGCCTGGGACTGTGGCTGTGGAGCTTCATCACCCGCCAGGTGCAATGGCGAGAGGACCGCTATCGGGTGACTCGCGATGGTTCGGTGCAACTGGTGGGAGACCCGACCCAGTGACCCTTGCCGGCCGCGGAGTCCGGCCGGATCGGTCACGTTTGCAGATGGCCCAGGGGGATCCGCGTCGTACGCTTGATGGTCTCGAGCACCACGCTCGATTGCAGGTCGCGCACATTGGGGACTCGGATGAGTTTCTTGAGCACGACGTTGCTCAGTGCCTCCAAGTCCTTGCCATACACTTCCAAAATGAAATCGTAGCTGCCGGTCATCGCGAAGCACTTGGTGACTTCATCCATGAGCAGAATTTCTCGTTCGAATCTCGCGACGGTGTCGTCGGTGTGCTCGGTCAGTTTGACCTGAACGATGGCCAGTACTCCGAGGCCGATGCGGGCGGGGTTGAGGACAGCGGCATAGCCCTCGATGGCGCCGCTCGACTCCAGCGCCTTGATGCGCCGGGCGCAGGGCGTGGGCGACAGGCCGATGGATTCCGCCAGTTCCACCACGGGAAGGCGGCCGTCGAGTTGCAGTGCGGCGAGAATCCGAACGTCGAGGCGATCAAAACCCATGTATTCTCTCTAAAATAGCCATTAGTGAGTGATTATCACTAATAGGACCCCCAATAGATAGCGTATTTAGCGATTTTTCAGCTCCAGCATGCATTAGTCTTCAGGGATGAACGCCAGCCCCAGGTTGCAGCTGCCTACTCCCGGACTCAGCTCCCTGGATTGGCGCGCGGTGGTGCGGCAGATCGCGGCCTCGCGGGCCCTCGACGATCTGGAGGAGTCCACACTCCTGCCGCAGCGCAAGGTCTTGTACCAATTCTCGGCGCGCGGACACGAACTCACTCAGGTGTTGCTGGGCAAGTGCCTGACCGGGCTCAAGGACGGCGTGGGCGCCTACTATCGTTCGCGGCCGCTGCTGCTCAGCCTGGGACTGCCGCTCGAGCAGGCACTGGCCTCGACCATGATGCGCAGCGGCGGGATGAGCGAGGGGCGCGACATCGGTGTGGTGTTCAATATGCCGCGCCGCACCGGTGCCTGCGTGCTGCCGGTGTGCGGGGGAGTGGGAACGCAGTACACGCCCGCGGTGGGCTGGGCCCAGGCCCTGCGCTATCGCAGCCAGGTGCTGGGCGAGCGGGGCAGTGAAGGCAGTATCGCGGTGGCGCACGGCGGCGATGCCTCGACCGCGACCAACGGATTCTGGGCTGCCCTCAATGTCGCAACCACCGAACGGCTGCCGCTGCTGTTTTTCATCGAGGACAACGGCTACGGCATTTCGGTGCCGTCGCGGCAACAGACCCCCGGCGGCAATATTGCTGCCAATCTCCTGGGATTTCGCGGCCTGCGCGTACTCGACGGCGATGATGCGGACCCGATGACGGCCGCTGCGCTGATCGACAGCGCCGTGTCGGGCGTGCGCGAGGGCGGGGGCCCGGCGTTGCTGCGGCTGGTGGTGCCGCGGCTTTCCGGGCACTCCGGGCAGGACACTCAGACCTACAAGAGTGCGGGAGAAATCGCCGCCGAGCGTGAGCGCGATCCTCTCGGCAGGCTGCGCGCGCAGCTGGTACCCGGTATGGTTTCGGCCGCCGAGTGGGAACTCGAGATTTCACGCGGACGCGAGGAGGTCGCGGCGGCGCTGGCGCTGGTCGAGCAAAGTGCGGCACCCGATCCGGCGAACGTGCGGCGGCATTTGTTCTCGGAAGTCGGCGCCGACGGCGCCATCGAGCTGCAGCAGCAAGGCGGGATCCGCTGCGAGGGCGCCGTGCCTGCCGCAGGCACTCCGCAGGCGAATCCGACCGGCCCGCGCATTAATTTGGTCACGGCGGTGCGACGCACGCTCGAGCATGAATTGACCGTGAATCCTCGCGTACTCATTTTCGGCGAGGATGTCGGCCGCAAGGGCGGCGTGCATGCGGCGACTCTGGGATTGCAGGAGAAATTTGGATCGGAGCGGGTATTCGACACCAGTCTGTCCGAGGAAGGCATCATCGGCCGCGCGGTGGGTATGGCTGCCGCCGGACTCATGCCGGTGCCGGAAATTCAGTTTCGCAAATATGCCGATTCCGCCGCCGAGCAGCTCAATGATTGCGGCACCATGCGCTGGCGCACCGTGAACCGCTTCGCCGCACCCATGGTGGTGCGCATCCCCGGCGGCTTCTTCAAATGCGGCGATCCCTGGCACAGCCAATCCAACGAGGTGCAATGGGTGCATGGGCTGGGCTGGCGGGTGGCCATGCCTTCCAATGCGCAGGATGCGGTCGGACTGTTGCGAAGCGCACTGCGCGGCAATGATCCAACGATATACTTCGAGCATCGATCGCTGCTCGACGGCAGTTGGGCGCGACGCGCGTATCCCGGCGATGAGTTCGTCGTGCCTTTCGGCAAGGCCAGCCTGCTGCGCGAGGGTACGGCGCTCACCGTGGTCAGTTGGGGCGCGATGGTCGAGCGCTGCGAACAAGGCATCATCGACAGCGGAGTTTCCGCCGACCTGCTCGACTTGCGGACTCTGTCGCCCTGGGACCGCGACGCAACGCTGGCCTCGGTGCGCAAGACCCGCCGTTGCCTGATCGTTCACGAAGACACGATGACGGCCGGTTTCGGTGCCGAGATCGCGGCGGTCCTCGCCAAGGAGGCGTTTTTCGACCTCGACGCGCCGATCGAGCGGCTTGCCATGCCCGATGTGCCGAGCCCTCACAGTCCGGTGCTGCTCGAAGAAGTCCTGCCGAACGTCGCCGCTATATCGCGGGCGATCACGTCGCTGGCTGAAACTTGACGATCGCACGCCTCGCCGACGTGCTGGCGCCTCCCAACGAGGAGGGCACGCGCGCCACGGTTCTGCGCTGGTGCAAGCAAGTCGGCGACACGGTGGTCAAGGACGAGCCGTTGGTGGAACTGGAAACCGACAAGGTCACTGTGGAAGTTCCCGCGCCCGCCGACGGCACCCTGGTCGAAGTGCTCAAAGAAGCGAACGATGAGGTGACTCCCGATGAGGTGCTGGCCCGCTTGAGTCTCGGCGTAGCGGCGGCATCGGCATCTGCGTTGGCGCCGGCGCGTGCCGCCCGCACGGCGGCGCCGCTATCCGGAGCATCCGATGCGCGCAGCCACTTGAGTCCCTCGGTGCGACGCCTGCTCGCCGAGCATTCGCTGGCGGCTGCCGACGTACCAGGCACGGGCCGTGACGGACGGGTCACGGCCCAGGATGTGGAGCGCCAGGCGGGCAGCGCACAATCGACGGCGGCGCTGCCTGCCGTGGCGCAACCCGCGGCGACGCGAGTGCCGCACAGCGCGGTTCGCCGGCGAGTGGCCGAACACATGGCGCGCAGCCTCATCGAAGCTCCGCATGTCACCACGTTGTTCGAAGCGGATCTCACGCGGGTGCTGGCGCACCGCGCACGGCACGCGGCCGACTATCAATCCCGCGGAGCGCGCCTCACCCTGACGGCGTACTTCATCAGCGCCTGCGTTCGAGCGCTGCAGGTACAGCGGGACGTGAATGCGACATTTCACGCGGACGCGCTCGAATTGCACGCGAACGTGAACATCGGCGTGGGTACCGCCCTCGGCAATCAGGGCCTCATCGTTCCGGTGATCCACCGCGCCGAGGAGCTGGATCTGTTCGGCCTGTCGCAGCGGCTCGATCAACTGGTGGCAGCCGCGCGCGCCGGCAAGCTGCGCCCTGAGGACGTCCGCGGCGGCACGTTCACTCTCTCGAATCATGGCGTGGGCGGCAGTCTGCTCGCCGCGCCGATCATCATCAATCAGCCGCAGGTCGCGATTCTCGGCGTCGGCAAAGTCGAGCGGCGCGTCTGTGCGGTCGAGGTCGACGGGGTTGAGTCGATCAGCGTGCGCTCGAAGTGCTATCTCACCCTCACCATCGATCACCGGGCGTTGGACGCCTTCCAGGCCAATGCTTTTTTGAGCTGGGTGGTCAACGCACTGGAACAGTGGCCGTTGGATGAACGGTGAGCCCGTCGGGTAACTCCTATGTGATCCGCGAAGCCACGGTGAGCGACGCCGCCATCGTTGCGCGGCATCGCGTGGCCATGTTCAGCGATATGGACCAGGTGCCGACGCTGGCGTTGGCCGAGGAACTGCTGCGGGCATCGACTGCGGAACTCGCAGTGCTGCTGACCGACGGGTCTTACCGGGGCTGGCTCGCCGTCGACGCACAGGACCGGGTGCTGGCGGGAGTCGGCGTGCACGTCAAACCGCTGCTGCCGCGCATTTCGCATGAGGGGCTGCTGGCGACCGGGCCGGTGCCGCTGGCGGTGAACGTCTACACCGAACCTGACTGCAGGCGCCGCGGGATCGCGCGGGCGCTGATGGCGACCATGATGGAATGGGCGAAGGCTCAAGGCTTCGACCGCTTGTTGCTGCATGCGTCCGATGCCGGACTGCAGCTCTACCGGTCGCTGGGGTTCCGCCCCACGAACGAGATGCGTTGGTCCATCGACAGCGCCGAGTCCGGCGAGAATTGAATGCCGCCGAAGCGCCGCATCACCGACGCGTCAGGGGCGGGCAGGGCACCGTCGAGCTGCGCGCCCACGCTCGACAAATAGTCTTCCGACGCCGCGAACACCCGGGCGTAAACGTCCCGGCACAGAGCGGCGGCGCGTCTTCCGGGCCAGTCCGCCTGCAGCAGCCGCGCGGGCAACAGGGGATCGCGCAGATGCAGGCGGCGGTACTCGTGGATCAACAGCGTCCGCACGATGAAGCCGGCCTGCGGATCCAGTGACGCGGTGCCGTCGAGCGCGGCGAGCACGCGTTCGAAACGCGCCGCGAAGCGGCGGTAGCGCCGCCCGAGATCCTCGAGATCCCAGCCCAGGGCGACCAGGCGCTCGGGAGCATCGCCGTTGACGAGCGCCGCTTCGAACACCATGCCTTTGGAGAATGATCCGGCCGTCCCGCGCCGCGCCGGGTCGGTGCGAAGATCGGGTTCGGGGTGGGCAAAGACATTGGACGCCAGTTCGCCGAATCCTTGCCAGGTCAATTCGTCCTTCAGCGCTTTTCTCTCGGCCGCGCGCATGGGCGGCAAAACGATCACGGTCCAGCGGCCCGACCATTCGCTGTCCGGTTCACTGTAAATGCGCTTGGTCGCGTCGGCGAAGCGCTCACGGCCGTCGCGCGACAGCTGATATTCGCTGAGCTTTCCGGCGCGCCTTCCTTTGATCCAGCCATCTTTGGCTAGACGCGCGGTCGCGGTGCGCACCAGCCGCTCGTTGAGTCCGAAGGGCGCGGCCAGGGCAATCAGACTGCCGAGGGCGATGGCGCCGCCGCGGGGCAGGATGGCGTCGCCGAAAATCGTGACGATGAGCGAGCCGCCGCGCAGCGGCCGCTGACGGCGAAATCGCGCGACCAGTTCGGCGGCGGCGGCCCCGGCGGCGGTCCCGGCGGCAGGACCCGCGCCTGCGGCAGGGGGAGCGCCCGCCGTGGCGGGCGGGTGGCTGCTGCGGGCGGGTTTGCGGGTCATTTCGGCGATTGTAGTACGCTTATTCATTCTGATACAGAAAATATTGATTTGCGATGTTTTGTGTATCACAATACGGGCTTGGGGAAACTCCCTTGGAGGCGGCTATGTACACGCAGGCGCTGGATGCACAGGGTTCCGATGCGGCACCGCAAGACGAGCAGGCGCTGGAGCAGCGTTTCCTGGCGCGGGTCGATGCGGAAGAAAAGATCGAACCCAAGGACTGGATGCCGGCCCGCTATCGCAACACCTTGATCCGCCAGATTTCCCAGCATGCGCATTCTGAAATCGTCGGCATGCTGCCGGAAGGCAATTGGATCACGCGCGCGCCGACGCTCAAGCGCAAGGCCATCTTGATCGCCAAGGTGCAGGATGAAGCGGGCCACGGCGCCTATCTCTACAGCGCGGCGGAGACGCTGGGCGTGAGCCGCGATCAGCTCGTGGATCAGTTGTTGTCCGGCAAGGCCAAGTATTCGAGCATCTTCAACTATCCGACTCCCACCTGGGCGGACGTCGGCGCGATCGGCTGGCTGGTCGACGGCGCCGCCATCATGAATCAGATTCCGCTGTGCCGCTGCTCGTACGGTCCCTATGCGCGCGCCATGGTGCGCGTCTGCCGCGAGGAAAGCTTTCACCAGCGCCAGGGCTATGACCTCATGCTGCATTTGGCGAAAGGCTCGCCGGACCAAAAGCGCATGGCGCAGGAAGCTCTCGACCGTTGGTGGTGGCCGGCACTGATGATGTTCGGGCCCTCGGACGCCAATTCAACGCACAGCGGTGAATCGCAGCGCTGGAAGATCAAGCGCTTCTCGAATGACGAGCTGCGGCAGAAGTTCGTGGATTTCACCGTGCCGCAGGCCAAATTCCTGGACCTCGTGGTGCCGGACCCGCTGCTGCGCTGGGATGAGAGCAAACAGCGGCATGAATTCGGACCCATCGACTGGACCGAGTTCGATCAAGTCTTGAAGGGCAATGGTCCGTGCAACGCGGAGCGATTGGCGGCGCGCCGCAACGCGCATGCCGCCGGCGACTGGGTGCGCGCGGCCGCGAACGCCCATGCCGAGAAGCAGCGTCAAGCCGCGGCCCGCGCCGCCTAGGGAAACTCTGCACAGGTAGCTGTGACTGAACGATAATGTATGCAGCGAACATTACTGTTCAGAGGGAGAGGATCGGCATGAAGCAGACGACCTTTGCATCG